>Ga0307509_10001763_pt1 | contig 35960 bp, 46 predicted proteins | sample 10_EM_MG_FD_202245 | JGI IMG/M metagenome (GOLD analysis project Ga0307509, IMG submission 202245) | Populus trichocarpa ectomycorrhiza microbial communities from riparian zone in the Pacific Northwest, United States - 10_EM | ecosystem: Host-associated > Plants > Roots > Unclassified | place...
CACGACGAAGAGACCGGTTCTGGTGACGAGACGCGGTCGAACCCTTGGAGCAACGACGATGCGGATGTAGAGAGCAACGCCGGTGACGCTTCTGTGGTGGAGAGTAGTTGGGTTAACTTGCAGGAAAAACGCGACTGAATATTGAACTTCTTTCTGATTGTTCACTGTACACTGACTACCTCGAAACATGGCGATCAAAGGGTCCCAGACACCAGTCCACCCGCGATATTTCACCCCCGTACCCACTTGTACTTACTACTGCCATATTCCACCCCTCAGACTCACAACGGAACGAGCTCGCTTTTTATGCTTTACTTTTATATTCGCGGTCTAAGCTATGGGTCCCGGCTCAATCGGGTAATAACAGTGTGTATGGAGATATTAACGAAGTGCTGTCTGAGCCGGTAGTCATGGCGGGCTGCACAAAGCGTTTTCCGACAACAAAAGAGAGAACGACGACAAAACGCCCGACTATGAGTCACCCATCTCCTTAGCAAGCTGCTCAGCCTTGGCCTTGACGTCTTCGATCGTGCCAACCATATAGAAAGCAGACTCGGGGAGCGAGTCGTGGGTACCAGCAAGGATCTCCTTGAAGGACCTAACGGTGTCCTTGAGGGAGACAAGTCGACCTTCGAAACCGGTGAAGACCTGGGCAACCTGGAAAGGCTGCGACATGAAACGCTGGATCTTACGGGCACGCTCGACCTGTGGTAGGGAACCCAGGTTAGTGGGATGCGTTAGCCAACATACGAAACACGTACAGTCAACTTGTCCTCTTCAGACAACTCGTCCATACCCAAGATAGCAATGATGTCCTGGAGGGACTTGTAGTCCTGAAGGATCTTCTGGACAGCGGTGGCAATATCGTAGTGCTCCCGACCGACAATACGGGGGTCCAGCATGCGGGACTTGGAGTCCAGGGGGTCAACAGCGGGGTAGATACCCAACTCGGCGATGGAACGTGACAACACAGTAGTGGCGTCCAAGTGGGCGAAGGTGGTAGCGGGAGCGGGATCAGTCAAATCGTCAGCAGGGACGTAAACTGCCTGGACGGAGGTAATCGAACCCTTCTTGGTGGTGGTAATACGCTCTTGCCTGAGAAGGACATAGTTAGCAAAATGAAGTGCGAGAGGTGGACTGTACTAACATGCCACCCATATCGGTGGAGAGGGTTGGCTGGTAACCGACGGCAGAGGGGATACGACCAAGCAGGGCGGACACCTCGGAACCGGCCTGGGTGAATCGGAAAATGTTGTCGATGAACAGCAACACATCCTGACCCTCCTCGTCACGGAAGTACTCAGCGATGGTGAGACCGGTCAAGGCGACACGAGCACGGGCACCAGGGGGTTCGTTCATCTGACCAAAGACCAAGGCGACCTTGGAGTCGCCCTCCAAGTTGATGACGCCAGTCTCAATCATTTCGTGGTACAAGTCGTTACCCTCGCGGGTACGCTCGCCAACACCTGGTGTTCAACATGAGCGCAATGAGCAAGAGAAGAGAGGAGAAACATACCACAGAAGATTGAGAAACCACCGTGGGCCTTGGCGACGTTGTTGATGAGTTCCTGAATCAGCACGGTCTTGCCGACACCGGCACCGCCGAACAGACCAATCTTTCCACCACGGGCGTAGGGGGCGAGCAAGTCGACGACCTTAATACCGGTCTCCAAGACTTCAGCAGTGGTAGACTGCTCAACGAAGGGTGGAGGATCGGCATGGATCGGGCAGAGCTTGACGCCCTTAATGGGACCCCGCTCGTCAATGGGTTCACCAATGACGTTCATGATACGGCCCAGAGTACCCTTTCCGACAGGGATCCTAATGGGAGCACCAGTGTCGACGACCTTCTGTCCACGGACGAGACCCTCGGTACCGTCCATAGCAATGGTTCGGACCGAGTTTTCGCCAAGGTGAGCAGCGACCTCAAGGACGAGACGACCACCGTGGAAGTCCTGGACTTCGAGAGCGTTGAGGATGGGCGGCAAGTTCTCGGTCTCGAATTGTACGTCTACGACTGCACCAATAACCGTTTTAACATGCCCCATTGCTCCGGGAGCTTCCGTAGCATACGAGCGTGCTGTAAGACGTGAATAAATGCGTCAGAATACGTTCCAAATGCGTTCCGAAGAACACTCACTAGCTTGCTGCTGAGCAGCGCGAAGCGGTCGGGAGTTGGAGGTGGCGTAGGAAGCGGAAGGAAGGGAAGTCCTCGAGAGGTAGGCAGCGGACGAAAAGAACGCGTTCGTCTTCTTGGCCGAGCTGAGGGCCTTTTTAGCAGAGCGAGGGATTCTGGTGAGGCCCCTGGACGTTAACATGGTTGAAGGGGAAGGAACGGGTTTGGACTTTGGAAGAAAGCTGGCGGAAGGCGTTTTCAAACAGTAGCATCCAACTTGAAACTCAGCCAACTCCGACACATGACCCGGACACTTCCGAGCCAGCACAAATCCGATCACAAATGATCCCATCATAGTCGACGACCAAGGATGAGTGTGCTGACAAGTTCACCCTATGACTTCGGTTGCTTTGCAGAGCTTGTCCAATCCGCTACTGGGATCCTGCCCTATTTCTGCTCGGAACACAGCCGAGTAGAGCTGTGTAGGGACTTATATGGAGAGTCTCCCTTTCCAAATACCCGCTCTTCGAGCGAACCCAGGGTAACCTGGACATAGCAACATATTGACCAGGCATATCTGCTCTCGCCTCCGAGGTGGTGCCATGGTTGTCTACTCGAGGAGGTGCTATACTTCGTATCCGATTCTGGGCTGGTTATGTCATCCCCGCTAGGTCTTGGGGTTTTTGTCTTGCTCGATGTACAGGAACGAAGTATAAAGGAGAGTGGATGAACTAACCACCCCCGCTACTGCAAACTAACAAACGGCAACCAGCTACAACCAAACTCCCCTCACCATGTCCGACACTTTCGATTCAACCAGGCCTCGTGACCGTCCGTCTCTCTTTCCTGGCACCGTTGCTTGTTTCTGACACCAACGAACATCATAGATTACCGCACCGAACTCAACAACTTCCTCCAGGTGAACGGCGGACACACGCGCCTCAGGTGGCAAACATCCCATCACGGCCCCCAGCATGAACTAATTTGGACCGCCATCTGCTACAGTAAGTGTTTTCTCACAAACCGGAGCTCTCCCCTGACTCACCCCGGGCCCACAGTTGACGAACTCGAGTACGGTAGTGCGTCAAGCAACACCTTGGGAGATGCGAAGGAAAGGGCTGCCCATGTAGCACACAGAGCGCTCATATTCCAAGCCTTCCGCCAACGTATGGGGATGGTTGCTTAGGCGCACCCGGCTTAGATGTCCAGACGTTAGTTATCATAACCATTGTCGTCACTTCCACCCTGCGGCCCGTCGTGCCATCCAATGTTATGATTCACTTATGCCACCGCCCCTCAACCAGTTATAGCCGGCGACTGCTGTGGGAAATGGCCGTGTTGTCTGAGGGTTACGACTAAGTGCTCCCTGGCGGCTCCATGTCGTCGCCGCTCCGGCAACGATTTCGACCGGGTCGACTTCACGTCGCCGATCGCCGGACCCGCTAACGGCACTCAAATACCCCATACAGTTTTTGCGCTTTGTGGTCACGTCCCACCGAAAACGGACTTCCGATTCGCCGCGCGGCACCCCAAAACCCCTAACGGGGGACCGGTTTGCTTCTCCAAGGAGTTTGCACGACATTGGACTCCCAAAACTTGGCGAAACCGTCTTATATGGCCAGACTGGCTGGATCGCGTCGCTTGCACGTTCTTTGCCGCGAGACATTTCATTTTGTACATGCGTACTTGGAAATGTGGGCCGAGAAGGGCATCACCACCCAACTACTGAACACATCCCCTGCGCCACGCTTCGTTTCCATCCCGAAGCGAACTCGTGGCCACCCAAGCAAACCGGCTCTCGCTGCTGGGCCCGACCTTTCTCCCCTATCACACTCACTTGACTCTTACTTGATTAAGATCTTATCTGGCTACGGATGGTAGGGCGTTGCGTCTCACGGAAGTATAGATGAACGGTCGTCTGCAGACACGAAGGGTAGACAAACGTCATGAACCAGGCCACTCAACGTACGTTCTTTAATATTGACGCGGACCCCAGATCCTCACCACCTCGTGTAGATCATAGAACGCAATTAAATAACTGGCTCCAGGTTAATGACGGCCCTGGGCGCCTTGGTTGGGCAAGTTTTTGGGACGGTCCCGTGAAGATCCAACTTGGACAGCCGTATATCTCAGTACGTCCCTCCGCCGGCGACCTCCTGGTCGTTCTACTTAACTCTGCCCGGTAGTTGATGGCGTTGAATGGAGCAGGGCCGATGCCGGTACTCTTGGAGCGGCGAAGGAGGAAGCGACATATGGCCAACACAGGCAGGTTTTCTCCCGGTTGATAGGATGTATCGGCCCGCACAACACCTATTTTAGCTTCTACGCTAGCAGTATTTTCCCAGAGGATATCCGCCTTTTACCTTCGCGATATCGTAAAACCTCCTCCTGACCTGATCATTGAATTGCAACCCAGCGCCCAGCTTTTCACCCCATCCCAAACCCCACTCCTTCATCGGGGAGACGTTAATATCGTGTAATTTTATGCCTCATAATGTTGAGTTGCAAACCCCTGTGCCACGAGTTCCCTTGCTCACATACTGACTCCAACCGGGTTTACATGTAGCACTCCCCGGTACCGGAGGATCCGGTAGCCAGTCGTGACCACTGCGACCCCTTTAGGCCTCCTATGTAGTAGGGCCAGACTAGTTCCCATTGGTGACAAACTTTCATCTCGAGGCACCCCCACCGATCACCTCCCCACCGCACCCTGAGTCGATCTCAGGGCCCCGAGCGATACAATTCTACGGCCTACGGTATATGGGCAGTATACTGCATTTGCCCGTGGTAGAGGGTACGGCACAGGCGTTCACCCGACCATTCCGACCCCTGCCCCGAGCGCCAGCGGCGATGTTTTTCTAGCCGCCAGGAAAGCCCTTCGCTTGCCATTTGGATCTCGTGGTCTCGTGTGGAGATATCTGGGGTACCACCCCCCTACCAACGTCGGGGCTTTGGGCGAGCTCGGTGCAGTTTCGCGCCCATGAGGCGACCGTTGGTAATAGTTGTCCCCCTTTCGGAATTTTCGCTTCTCGCTTTGGCAACTCGGATACCGTCCCACAGTGTGCGTACGGTGTTGATGATTCATCACTGGGTCACCTATTTCTTTCACTTCCACAAACGGTAAGTATTGGGACACGGAGTAGATCGCCTCGTAGGGCTGGACGTCCTCGGTCGCTGCCTCCGAAACCCGCTGGAAAGCCCCTTGGGCTTGATGCGCGCCCCTATACTGTTTTCCAGGTTTGCCGGTGCGTTTCTGACAATTGGGGCGTCGCGCCACAGGGTAATTTCATTTTTGCGAAATTCCGTTTTTACGTTGGGTGATTTTCGCTTCACCCTCGCACCTCATTTGTACTTGGGGTGATCGTCCCCCGACTACGCGCCTTGCATAATCCCGGTGCACACGCACACAGGGCTCTGGGTACTTCTCGCTGCCCTGGGCGACAAAATGGAGTATAAATCCTGGATGAACGGGGTGGGAGTACCTCAGCACGAAATGTCCAATCCTCTTCCTCCTTCCCCAACCCGTCAGTTCTATGCCACAGACGCATTCCCGACGCTGATCGCACTTCTCCCCAGAATTCCGACTGCAGTTGAACAATCTCCTGCAATCTAATGGCGGCGCCGGCCGCCTCCGCTGGGGGGATCCCATTCGAGGTGGTCCTGATCATCGTCCCAGCTGGACGATTAGTGCATTCCGTCAGTCACCGAACCGTCCAGTGTATTCCCATCTGACCTCCGCTTGCAGTCGACGGTATGGAGTACGGCAGCGGCTCCAATACAAGTATAGATTTGGCCAAGGAGGAAGCCGCTCGCCAAGTCCTGAGGCGCCTCCTCGCGCCCAACCTCGCCGCGCGCTAGTTGCTAGAGCAAAGCTTAGTGTACAACGTCCTCGTGTATTGATATATTCTGCCAATTTTTGTCGTTGGCGGTAGTTCCAACCTACCAGCAGCACCGAATACACTCCCATTTTTGCAGAGAAGTGCCCATCATTTTTGCGCGAAAGCTTGAGCTTATTTTTCCTTGGCGTCCTGAGTGTGGGCGCCGTTTCGATCGACTTTCATTCTCTATCGATCTATCATTGACCACTCCCCTTCCAATTTTGGGTGAAAACTCATCACAAGACCCCTATCAACCTATACGATCCTTAGGCGTACCATCCTACCCTCCGCCCCATCCACCCAACCACTTCCCGTTGTCGGACCCGATGTCACAGCACAGCAGAATTTCGCTTCACCGCGAGCCTAAACTGATTTCCCGTTCAGCGCGAGAGTTGGGTCCCTACCTGGACTGGAAGTGACAGTGCGAAACGACGAGTATATAACCTCGGACACATGCAGCTCCGGACGACAATTTCCCTTGCCACATATGTCGGAAAGCGACATGTCTCGTTCGTTATCTCTTCTATGGGTTTGATTATCTACTCACCGCTTCTCCCGTAGACCCACGCCAACGACTCAACAATTTGCTCCAGTCCGTGTACATGGCCAGCGACCTCCGGTGGGAGACCTCTAGCCAAGGTCCTGCTCACAATTGCGTTTGGTACGCGATCTGCCGCTGTTGGTGCTTCTCCTTGACAGTCCGTTGTCCCCGTACTCATGTTTCACAGTTAGGGGTAGGGAGCTAGGAAATGGGAGAGGATACAGAAAGGGGGCAGCGCAGGACGAGGCAGCTCGGATGGCGATTGGGGCACTTTCCTTGAATCCCGCTCCCAGGATGTCGATGCTGACCATCCGACGCCGTAAGTCATTCCCATAACGTTGGTATCCGCGCCAACTGGAACGACCTGTCGCGCATTTGTTGCTTTGTTGGGACCCTCTCGTATTGCTTTTTTTCTTGCAATTAACGCGCTTTTTCAATCACCGGGTGGTCAGGATCGAGAGAGAAAAAAAAGTCTGCAAAATCCAACCGGACACTTGACTCGGCCTGCCCCCAGATCCATTCCAAATTCAGGCCGTTCACTGCGGTCGTGATCACTCCTGGCGCTCAGCCTAGCCACCCTTCATTCCGGTTCCCCTCGCCGCTGTTCAGCCGACATCCCCCCGTGGTGTAGATATCACCGTTCGGCTACCCCACCCTCTCAGGAAGAGCAGTTACGAAAAGGGTAACTCTCGGTGGCACAAACCAACGGCGTCCCAGTGTACTACTCAGTGAGTCCCGCTACGAGTCACCAAAGCAGTTCGCATCCACCAGCCCTCATTTACCGCAACGCCTATGTGGATTCATTTTTACGGCTAATCGGAGCGACATCCAGTGCCCGGCCAGTTGGGACTTGGGTTCCTCCGGGTTCCTCTCCGTCCGGATGCAGGGGTATATAACCAGCCGCAAGCAGGGGGTTGGGACGGCGATCCACAATGGAGAACCTCCCTGCTCCTGCTCCTGCTCCCCATCCCCATACCCCCGTTTCGCGCGAGTATCGCCTTGAGCTCAACAACTGGCTACAGTCCCGCGGGTGGTTGACGAGGCTCACCTGGAACGGAGATGAGAAGGATGGGCCGGACGACAACCCTACCTGGCACGCTGCCTGCAATTGTCCGTTCCACTTCACCCCCTTTTTGCTTGATTCTCACCTGTATCCCATAGTTGACGGCACCGAGTACGGCCGGAGCAAGGACAGAAAGCTCGGCCTTGCGAGAGAGGAAGCTGCCCGTCGTGCACTCAGGCGCCTCCTCCTCGAAAATGTAGTACTACCCCTCATCGAACGCCGTCAAGACCGACCTTCTCCTTAACCTCCAACCTCACCCCCCCTGTCCCTCCGTACTCCCCTTCATTCCACAATATCGCTATGTGTTCACCTTCCCCCTTCATCCCAACGCCGATGCGACGCCAGCGTCGTTGCCTTCATCACACTGCTTGTCACCACTCCTTTCGTTTAATGACGATGTAACCGTACTTAGAGCGACGCACGCGTTCGACCTGCCCTCACCAAGCCCTTGGGCGTGGGGGTTGGGCGAAAAAAAATACACGATAGATCGCGGCCTAGATATAACATGTGTGTAGCTTTCGTTAATGAGTGGGATCCACAGCCGACTCTCGACGCCACGCTAGAGAGTGCATGTGTGTTCTGGAAGCAGGACTTACGACTCCTTGTTGACGATCCTACGCCCCAGGAGGGCGAGAGTGCTGTACGGCTCCTCCGTTGGAGTCATCACACGAATGAAGGCCACAAGTACAGGTTTTTATAATTAAAAGTATGTACGCTGTGCCCTGGCTCTTATGGCAGAAACCCTCTTTCACCCTGGGGACCTCTCACCGGTGAACAATTTAACCCTCTCATCGAGCTTTCCAGTTTCGATTCATTCCCTCTTTTTTAGCCAGGGTTCTGCTGTACGCTGGTGGCGCGGACCATCGGGGTTTCCATTGGAATATGAGAACTAGATATCCAATTTCGAACGCCGGGATCAGCTCCAGGGCTTTTTCTTCCAGCATCCAGCGGGTCCAAGAAAATCGAGGGTGTCTGCAGAGGTCGTGGATTGGTACTTTACATAACCTGGTCACAATGGTATCCTCAGCCGCGCGAGAGTCGCACGAGGTATCTAGTGTTTCAAAAACTGGTTCCGTCAAATTATATGGACCCCGGCCTACTAACTTTAAGAGGGTACTCAGGCTCGATGGAACTCCAATCCGCCTGATTCGAAGAGTGACAGAGCAATTTACATGCAGAACTCCGTCACCACCGGACGCGCAATGTTGTCGCACAAAAACGTGCTGGGTTGGATCTATCATGCATTATCTTAGGGCTGAGAAAACTATGGGGCAACTGACTTTTGGCTTCGCCTGAACGCCTGAACACGCCAGCTACCAAGTGTCTTTAGTAGCGAAATCCTGTTATTACGTTCTGCTTCGCGAGCCTGACGCTTGGGATAGGGGCCACAGGAGATGAAGTGGAGCCAGCACCGTGACCCGTAGTAGGCTGGGGCCCCTTGTTGTATGTCAGTATCCTGGCGACCTCACACCAATTCAGCGATTAGAACAGAGCCGAAGGACGGGGCCACCAATGCCAACAGATTCGATGTTGACGGGATCTATGACAGCGGGAGCCAACCCGTGGTTCTGGTCAACCTTGTGCACGAATGGGGCACAAATCTTCCCCATCCCGGGGGTGAATTAGTGCGAAAGGGGCGGCAAGGGAACGGGTAACCGGATCGATGCATATAAGCACCGGTGAGGCGAACCTTATTCCTCTTGGAGGTTCGGAGGCGCTTGGAAAATGGCAAAGAATGTGGCGACGCCCTTTGCGGCGGGTTAGAAATGGCCCTAGGCAACGGTAGGGCGGTAAAGGATCAGGTTTCCGGCACCGACTCGGAGTGGACGTGCACGATTGTCCCCCCCAAAGCCCGCATAAGAGAACCATACCCCGACGGGCTGGTCTAGGAGGATGGCACCAAGGTCCCTGGTTCAGCGGTTGGGTTGGGAACAAATCTTCCATCCTCGTTGATCATACAAGGCCCTGGATGGGAAATGACACGGCGTATTCGTTTTCACGAACGGTATCAGCTATGTTTGAAACTCGCTGATGGCCTTACTACCAAATAAGCCATTCCCATGCGCGCTACCCGGTCCTAAACGTGGGTGAGAACTCAGTAATCGGTCTGGGGTTTGAGGGGTGGGGGGATGTAATCACCTCCGTCGATTTGAACGAGGACTGTGTCGCTTGTGAAGTCGTTCTAACTCGGCGTAAGTAAACCGCCTGACGCTGGCATCAGCGCACCTGGAGTAAGCGCTACACAGGACCATATGAGCGTTCGCCATTCAGCAACGACTTCGGACGAGAAATACACAAACTGGTACATTGGTAGTATAGGACCGCTTTCGTTACGCAAACGGAGTGGGATGGGAACACAGGGTGCGAAATCCTGATAAACCGGTCGCTCGGGCACATCCTAGATTTCCAACGGAGGAATGAACGATGCCCCTTGGGGATTGAAAGCAAGTGCCGCGTGATTTTGTGTACCGCCCGGCCGGCCCACATTGGCAATAGGCGAGTCCTGAATGTGCGTCGGAGGAGAGTTGGGCTGTTCGGACGCGAGTAATTGACAACGATCCCCCACGATTAAGGTTGTCTGTCCTCCATGGTTCGGTAGGAACAGAAACCGCCACACCCGGCGGCACCAAGGTCGATAAGGGGGCCCCTCATACGCTCCATGACAGTTGAGGACCGTATTTAGGGCACAAATCCCAGTAACGTGGAGGGTCCGTGGGAGTCGAGAGCATCGTCGGTGTCTCGTCAATCGATCGCGCCAGCCTGGGTCCAAACCCTGCATTGAGCGCTCGCACCGCCACGAGGACACGGTGTGGCTCATGACCCAGGGTCGAGACTTTAGAGACAGAGGGTATGGGTCGTTCCAGGGGGTCCGGGCCCCATTCTCAACTATCACTGGGATGGACCTGGATGGACCTCTCTCGTGCTGCGCTGTGGAGATCGTAGTATGAATCACTAACGGTCACCAGAATTCCATTATTAGATCCGTCCCCGTCGCCGGTCGATCGCCGCCGACTTTGCGGGATCACTCACAGGTACCGAATTTGAGACGTCCCATGATCCGTGGGGCGGCGAACAGTCATGCCATTGCTTTGTTGTGTATCCCGGGCGGAGACTCCTCCCCAAAACGAGCAACAGAAATAAGCTGCAATTAGATTTAAGAGGCACATATCATACATCCGTCTGAACCGACAGTGACCAAACAAAGCCGAGCTCAAAACACACACATCGACAACACGAGCGAAATGGGGGAAATGAGGGCACAGACGGTAGGAAACCAAAACCGAGTCCGAGACGGGAATGGCGGTCACATCCCAAAGAACTTGAGCACAGCCGTTCGGGCATATGGGATGTAGGAGAGCGTATACCATGTATAGGCCAGATACTCGAGGATAACGAAGACTTGTGGGAAGGGTTAGCCACGAGTTGCACAGCCTCACGAGGTAAAAACACGACTCACTCAGACAGAGGAACTGGGTGGGAATGATAAGCATGCGCAGTGAGCGGCTAAAATTTGGGTGGATCGTGGGTGGAACTCACGTCAATTTTGATCACGAACGCTCCCACAAAAATCATTCCAATCATGGCCAAGAATACGATGGTAGCAACGATGCGAACGGGTTTGAACATCTGTGGAGGGATGGGGTTCAGCGGGGGTGGGCAGAGGGGGTTGAGATTTTTCACGCACCATCTTGAGCTGTGTTTTGAAGCCGATCAGGAACCCAGTTCCAGCCAGGGAAATTATGGTTCCGACGGCAAATAAAACTACGATAGCACACAAATTGCACTCGGTTAACGACTGTGGTCAAATGGGAGGTGTGAGGAATCACTAACTCGCGAAGCTCGATAACCATCCCAGGAACAGGAACGAAGAGGCGATGATACTCAAGATGAATCCAAGTACCAAGCTAAACACCGGCCGAGTAAATTGGAGAGAGAGAGTCAGCAGGTTTGGGCCAGACACGCAACACCACGAATGGGTTGAGAAAAGCGCAGCACCCCTCCCGCCCCGTAGTGGTCGGGAGGACAGAAAAAACGCAACTCAAGAGGGAAGAAATGCTCACCATCCAGCAAACCCGTACAGCCTTTGCGTCCTCGTCAAACCTAGGGACGAGAACGCCGACTCTCCTTCAAAGAACTGGGTGTCGGGGATCACACCGCTCGCAGCCTCGAGGTTGAACCATCCTTTGCCGGGCATCGTGAATTTTGTCCAAGTGTTGAACTCTGAGAATCGGGTGAGGGAGCGACGGTTGAGAGACGGTCGGCGGCGAGAACGGTTTGATCTTTGTGTGAGGGTTGAGTCGCCCAGGAGTAATGCGGTTGTGCCTCGGTGAGCGGTGAGCTCGTCGGTAGGCGCGAGTTTGACGGTCCTCTATCCACGTGGCTTCAAAATTCCCTCGTTTCCAGGGATCCGCTATTTTTGGACGCGAGCGTCTTCCGGTGTGGCCACTTTCGACCCGGCATGTGTACCAGTGGAACCGCTTGATCTTTTCCGACACCGCGATGAGCGGTAGATTGGCCTCTTTCAAAGGACCGTCGACTCCATTATCCCCAGAGTCCTCGCCTTCTGGAAAGAAAAAGTCTTCTAATAACAGAGGGACCGTCACTGGGAACAAAGGAGGTGCAAACCCGACACCCCCGGCTTCTCCTGGGAGGGAGTTAGAGTCGACCTTCCACAGAAAAACCAGAGCTCTACTGCTCGAGGTTAGGTCGATATGTAGACTGTGGTCTGATATCGTGCTTCGCGACGGCCTGAAAGCTGCCAAAACGCTGGTGGACGCACGCACAGAACTAGAGTACGTTTCTAAATCGGTCTTTTTGGATTACCCTCCAGCGTTACCTAACCGTGCCCTGGTCGAGCGTAGCAATGCGTTGGCTACTCTGCCACCTGGGGAGACCCCCAAATACCGGATCGCTGGTCCAAAACTCAGGATTATGGACAAACAGATTCGTGATCTAGATAACGTCCTCGCAAAACTTGTGAGTTTGAGATACCAGATTTGGGGCTTTTTTTTCCGCCTAATCCGTGGACTAGGAAAACCTTCTGGAGAGGTTGAGTTTGGCAGTAGATAAGATGGAGCTCGTGCTCTTCGAAGCCCATCGGGCAAAGGGTTGGCAGTGGGTCGAGGAGGAACCATTATGGACGTCTTGGTCGCTTCACAAGTTTGGTATGGGTACACTCCCTAGGTACTCTCGTTGTACCTGCTCACTTTTACCCTCCAGTCACGACGATACCCCAGATCGTCCGTGCCTACCATAGGTCCTACCACATGCACTCGGAAATAGTGGAGATCCTCCGACCTCACTCCGTCTCATTCGAAACCTCTCGGCAGGAGATCAATAGGTGGGTTGCCCAGCCCTACCTGGAAGAAACAAGTTGGGACGCCGAGTGGGAGGATCTCTGTCAGGTGGAAGTGGACCGATGGCAAGTGTAGATATAACACCAATACACAGTCTACATGGGGAACCTGGAAAATCGATATGAACATGAACAGAGTTGCCCCAGGCAGATACCTAATCCTCATCGTCAGAAATCTGAATTTCCTCCGCATTGGCCTCCGGCTCCAGTGGTGGTTTCTGTACGACCGGATTAGACGTGGCCGGGACGAATGCTGGTCCTTTCTTCCCCCCTCCAGCCTCTCTCTCCATGGCGGCCATGGGATCAACATCCATCTCATTCTCCGCTTCTGCCTGTTCCACTTCTCCCTCCTTGCTCGCCATCTGTGCAGCGATGTAGGACGCTTCGGTATTGAACTGCGCCTGTACACTCCTCTTAATCCGCAACATCTCCCTGAACGTATCTTCCGAACCCGTCTCGATCTCGAAAGCGTTCCACTCGGCCCAGAAGTTGGCATTGACTCGCGGGTCGCAGAACTGGGAAGCGTGGGCGTAGATCACCCGCGCTCGGTCAATCTCACCCAGTTTGCGCTCCATCGTGGCGAAGTGTAGACACATCTCGGCTGTTTGTTTGTCTGGCAACACCTCGATCGCCCGTTGGTAGATGGGACGTGTAGCAGGGAGGCCGAAGTTCGAGGCGGCTTTGGCGATATAAATGGTGAACATCTGTGCAAGCCACCGTTTGTTCAGTTAGATATAGGGAAAGGCTAGCGGAGGGCAAACCTCGTATTTATCCCCGTCCGCGACCGATTGAGTCCCCCGGTCGTAGATGTCCATTGCACGCTTGGCCAAACCATAGTCCTCCTCGAGTTTGGCGTACATGAGGAATATGGGTTTGCAAGACTTCGGAGGACATTTGTCCAAAGCCTGTTCGAAGAGATCTCGGGTACGCTCCAGCTTTGTACCACCCTGGGTTATCGACGAGGTAAACCACGGGATTAATAGTGTCTTTTGGAGGAAAATCAAGGTACTCACGTATCGTTTGGTAAATTTGGACAAATAAATATTCCAAATCTCGAACGACACAGGGAACGTGAACAACTCGACACCCCTCTCGTACACCTTGAAGCTCTCCTCGAAGTACTTGTTCTCTTCGAGGAATTGTGCGTAGTTGACAATGACCTGAGCATTGGCGATCTTGAGCTCGAGGACCTTGTCGTAGGCGGCCTTGGCGGAGTCAATAGTCCCCAGGGATTCCTCAAGGTCGATGTAGAATGACCAGAGCTTGAGAGATTTGAAGAGGCGGGCCTGGACAGGTAGCGACTGTGGGGTAAAATATATAAGTGTGTGAGGATTGTGGGGGGGACTAGATACGCACCTGGTCATGGTAATTGATTTTAGTGTCCTTGGGGATAACTATTGCACGTTGCATCACCCGAATGACTTCGTCGTAATTCCTTGGAGGTGATCAGAGATGTCGGAACAGCACCGCATTCCTTTCACTTACTCCTGACGAATCTCCATCTCCGCCCATTCGCACCACACTTCTGCAAGGTCTTCAACGGTCTTGAAATTAACCTTGGTGGCCTTCTCGAGCACCTTTCGCGCACTTTCTAAATCCCCCTCCGCTTCACCCTTGACACCACCTTCCTCGTAGAATTTGGCGAAGTTGATGTAGAGCCGGTGGAGATTCGCGGTGGCTTTCCGAGGGTTGACCGTGGATAACGCATCGGTATACGTTTGCGCCACCTGCAAAATCAAAGGGGGTCAGTCCAGTCGAGAATCAGAGTGGGATAGAACCAGGCGAACCTTTTCATCATCATCTCCCCACATCGCAACCCTTTTCTCCCACTCCTGGACATCGTTCGGATTCCGTCTCAGTAGCACGTCATTCACCAGGAACGGTCGCCTGTCCATCAATTCCTCGAACTCCTTCATTTTCGCATCCAGTTCCAGTTCCGTCTCTGCAGTCTCCTCTTCATCATCCTCCTCATCTGGATTTGCGAGGGTCTCCATGTATGCACTGATGATGGACTCGCCGAACTCCGCATAGGCGTCAAAAATCTGAGTAAAGTCTCGGATCGTCAACACGTCGACCATTCCTGCCTCGAAAGTCGCCTTCGCGCGGTCAAACTCTGCACGTTTGATCCAGTACGTGGCAAGCCCGGTCCACAGCCGTCCCGCTTGGTCCTTGTACACATTCAAGCCGTCTTTGCGAACGATGTGCTCGATGTTGAGCTTTCGGGAGCTCGATGGATCTTCGTCTTCGTCGTATGGAGGTGATGCGGGCCCGTTTGGGAAGGGGTTCCCATTCGGTAGGTCAACTGTGTCCTGTAGAGCTGCATTCGAAGCCTCTGTCTCCTCAATGTCTAGACCAACTTCCTCTGCATGTTTTTCCACGATGTCCAGCCAGTCTCCAAGAAGCTGGTACGGGCTCTTCCCTTCGGGACTCGTGTACTCGCCTCGTGCAGCCTTTCTCGCGAGAGCAAGATAGAGTTTTGCGGCTTCAAGGGGACGGCGGAGTTCGAATTCTTCAGGGGCGAGGAGGAGAGAACTATAGTGCTCCGTGATGCTGGGGTCAAGGGCAAGGTAGCGTCGATAGACCGCGACTAACGTCGCGCCTCCTTTGGTCTCAGCCCAGAGGAGATACCGTACCCAGATTCGGCCGTGCAGAGATGGTGGGAGGGTGCGCAGGGCTCGGTCGTACGTACGCCGTGCATGTGTGTGGGAGAGGATTGTCGGACATTGGGGGTGGTTGAAGATAGAGAGGTACATTAGCCATAACCTCGGCAGCTACAGCGAACAAGATATGAGTGCAATATTTCTCGAGACATAGTCTCGGGACACACTTTTGGCAGCCACATAAGAGCCCTTTCGAAAGTCGCGACGAGGGCCTTCCACTCCTCCCAGCCAACGATGGGATCCAACCCACCCGTCCATTCCTCCAGGTCCTCCTTCTCTTCCTCCAACGCGTTCTTCATATCTGGAAACTTCTTCCTCCCCCCAGCACGCTTCTTCACAATTTTTAGACCCAACACGTAGTTCATCCTTGTCTGCAGGTATGCCTTCCATAGCTTGAAAGAGCCAGGAAAGTGAACGAGAGCACCCTCGTATAAGTAAGTAAGCCTCTTCAGCGCAGTGCGGGCGAGGGGATGAGCAAGAGGACCAAGAACGGACGGCCCTGGTTCCTCTTTGGAGGTTTTTATGCGAGCATTGAAAGAGTCATTTGCGGCCTGGATCGCAATCCACCAACTCCGGAAAGAGAATGGGTTTCGTAGAAGGTCTTCCTCGCGCTGTGCGTCCCGTACAGTCACGACATCTGGACTATTAAGGGGAGTTGGGATGGGAAACGTCAGGGGGAAGTCGGCGCGGAGGGCATCGATGGGAGAGGTGGAGACCATCTCTCGTCTCGGTCGTGTCTTTTCGAAGGCGGTCGATCGCACACGCGTTGCCGGGTGGCGGAACGGAAGGAGAATTAGTCGCGCTTACCAAGTTTCCGTCTCTTATGGTGAGCGACGCATGACCTCCTAAATGCTGGGCTTACAATTCGTTAGCACGGTGTACGTCGAGTCAAACAGTCTCAGGCCGCTCTCGAGGCGAAGAGGGAACGAGAGCGTGCTAAACTCAAGGAATACCTCGCGCTTTCAGATGAAATCTTATCTCGAGTCTGTTTCTCTCTCCGGGTCATCTGTTCCTCGCATCTGACACTTCAGGTAGAAAAAGAGGAAAGACTGGAGCACGGAATCCTTGGATCTCACCACCAAAATGCTACAGATTAACCCCGAGTTCTACACAGTCTGGAACTACCGACGTAATATCTATCTCAATGCTGTGTTCCCCAACAGCACGCCGGAGCAGATCAACGAGGTCCTAAGAAAGGACCTCGTGATGACCGCGATTGCGCTCAAGACGCACCCCAAGGTGTATTGGATCTGGAACCACCGGCGGTGGTGCTTAGAGCAGACACCCGACGGTCCTGGAGGTGAAGGAGGCGATCCACACGGATGGATGATGGAGAATTGGAAGCAGGAGTTATTCGTTGTGGAGAAGATGTTGAATATGGATGCACGGAATTGTGAGTGAACGGATCATACCCTCGCCAACTTCACGCGCCGACTCCAGTCCCAGTTCTAGCGTGGAACTACCGCAGATACGTCCTGGCTAGCATGCCGGTCAAAAAACCCGACATCGAGGAATTTGCATATACCACGAAGAAGATAGAGGCTAGCTTTTCCAATTTCAGCGCGTGGCACCAACGGTCGAAAATCTACCCTCTCTTGTGGGAAAGCAACGTTCTAGATCACAAGAAATCCCAGGAAGAGGGTGCGCCGTGTCATCCTGCTCTAGCCTCCGGACGTTGCGGATAGCTTACCTAGGCGCCGTACTCCAGAATTTGAATTGGTGAGGAATGCGATGTACACCGACCCCGAGGATCAGAGTGTATGGGTTTACCACCGTTGGCTCGTGGGTTCAGGCAGGATTGATTCTTCCATAAAGGAATGATGCGCAACTGACCTCGAGGCATCGTGCGTACGTTTTTCCCAGGCGAGGACGCCGAACTGCTCAAGCGAGAGATCCAGGCGATTGAAGAGCTACTCGAGGAGGAGGCTGGCAGCAAGTGTGAGTGCGTTTTATCCGGATATGGCGTGTTAATAATCAGGGCGAAGGGTGTATGGAGTCACTGGTTCACTACCAGATCTTGCTTGTTCGGTGTCACCACGCTGCGCTTGGTGATGAAGAGTGTGAACGATTGAGGGCCAATAGTTTCAAGTTGTTACAACAGCTGGAGGTGTTGGACCCTGTGCGGGGTCAGCGATACCGAGATCTTGGTGAGTGCGGCGTCCATCGTGAATCTTATCGGTTGCGAAGAAGCACATTGTTTGCTGATCTCGTGTCACAGCATTGGCCGTTCCATGTAATCAATGACGTCGACTGCTATTCTTCTCGTTCACTATCGGTTACATGGGTGGGTATTGTACAGGGAGACTACACGGTGCTGGGTAAGAGCGGGCGGGGGTGCTTAACACTTGCATTCACCCGGCTTGCACTGGCAGCTGATTGGCACGATGTCAGGGAGATATCCAGATATAGGGGATGCTTTGGCCTCACTCTGCGCCGCAGCTGCAGTTTGGGTTATCGCAGCCAGCGTTGTTGACGGGGGTCGCTTGGGTCTGGAGTTGGTCTTGTAAGATTGGGTTATCGGCGGGCGAGAGAATTATGTACGTACGGTGAACATCATGGTTGTAGATAAAGAGGATAGTTTGGGTTTGACTCCTGGGACACGGGACTGTGTCCGATGTTTGTGTCTGTTTGTGATCAGACTGATGGGCCTCGAGGAGACGGTGTGTTTCTGCAACGGTCGGGCGATATAACGAGCCGTAGCGTCCAGCTTGTCCGAGTCCAACTCTCTTCTCTCCTCCCATCCTCATCTGCCATGGATCCCATGCGGAGTGTGTTTTCCAGGGGGCCATCTCCCCCGAGAAGATCTTCCTTTGACGTTCTCCCAAATCAACAAGAGGATCCGGTGCTCGTCGCCCCATCTGATCCTGCTCTGGCGAACTCGTCACCCATCCCTAATAATAATCCCATCGACGTCTTGTTCTCAAATATCACGACAAACGCGGCCGGCCCCCAGAATTACCCCCCGCCCCCATTCATGAACACGCTTGCTCATCCGGCCGAGTCAAACTCCGCTCCGAACACCCCTGGTTCTCTCCACACCGTCCCAGGTGGCAGTTCTAACCCTTCTTCTACCGGATCCCCGCCGACGAGTAACGCGACAAATGTCTTACTTTCTCTTTTGAGTACTGTGTCGAGTACCGCGAACAACACCCCGATGAACGTTGCCCCACCCTTGATGCCCGTCATGCAACCACAACAGGTTCAGCAACCTCAATCCATCCAGCAGGCACCTACCCAGGTCCCTACTCCTCCTGGATCTGCCAATATGCAGAGGGCGAACGTAGTTCAGAGCCCCAACTCGTCTGAAAATCAAGGCAAAATTCTGCTGGATCAGTTGATGTCTGGGTATGTTTCCGTCTCGTCTTCTTGCTTGCCCCCCTTGTGAACCATCCCCGATAGTTTTGAGACCGTTCCTAACTTTCTTAATCTCAGCACTGCTCCTGCCCCAAATTTCTCCGACCCTCCCACGACGCTTCCCCAGCCCGCGCCTGCGCCTATCTCCACTTCTCCCCCTTTCATCCCACCCCAACCTCAAGAGCAGCCTCCACGACCTGAGGTGGATCAGTACTATCTCCCTCAGTTGTATAAGCCCGCAGAGCAGGCCCCCGAACCTTCTCCTCAGCCTGGCCCCCAGAGGCAGCAACAACACGCGGAATCTCCTGCTCGTAAAGCGTTGTTCGAATTCTCCACCCCTTTCGATGCCCTCGCGAGCGCCTCTGGCCCTCCTCCCACTCAGTCTCAAGTCAAGAAAAAGCCAGTCCCGGAGATAAGTCCCGCGCCTCGACCTGACCAAGTCTGGAACGATCCCAAGAGGAAGTCCGTCGAGGATATCATGGACCAACTCACCCGAGGACAAGCCCCTTTCCCCCAGAACACCCAGCAGATCGCCCCAGAATCGCAGACTGTCCCTTACCCTTCTTACTCTGGCGAGGAGTCTTATCAGGTCGATCAGTTTCAGCAGTATGGACGCCCCTTGCCTGTTCCAAAACAGAGTGTCACCTCGCCCCGTTCTTCTCCACCAAAGCCTCAGCCATTCCAGCAGGCTCCACCTCGTCAGAACCCCCGAAGGAACAACGACTCTCCACTTGATCAACACACCGCCGAGAGGCAACGAGAGAAGGAAAGTTCACCCATCCCCCGCGGTGGTAACTGGAAGGGTCAAGAAAGCGGTCGTCGGAGTAAGCAAAAGAGCCCTCAGTACGTTTTTTCCGCCCTCTTCTTTCTGGCAGACCAGTCTCTGACCAATCCAACAGCATTCAAGCCCAGTCAATCGTCTTCGATGTGGCGTCACCGTTGGATGAGGTCCAGGCCCCTCGTGACTCTGTCAAGTCTACCGCTATCGCCCTCGTCAAGGTCGATTCAAACTTCTTGCCCGGCACGACCATCGGTGCTACTCATTGGGTTGCTTACGCCATGACGAAGGGTCGCATCCGTGTCATCTCTCGTTCGAGTGGTGATCGCACTCTACTTCAGCTCCCGCAAACGTTCGCGCCTACGACGTCGGTCATCGACATGGCCGTATTCGGCAACAGGCTTGCCGGTGTCACCTCCGACGGAGGCTTCGTGGTCTGGGAGTTACCAGAGGTCATCACCGACGACGTCCCTGGAAGGATCTTGCTTCGCGTATTGCCTTCAACCGGTCCTTCCGCCCTCCGATCAGTCAAGTGGCACCCCAAGGATCCAGATACCCTCGCGCTGGCGTCTGACACTCACATCTACCTCATCAACGTATTCGAGGCCTCACGAATGTACGAAACTGTCCATCCATCTGACCTCGATAGAATCAGTCAAGTTTTCACGTCTGGTTCGCCCATCGCCGCGTTCGACTTCGATGTTCTCCACTACGCATTGGCCACAATTTCCGACGACTCGACGATGACGCTCTGGGGCATCGCCGACTCCGCCCCCTTCTGGTCCTACAAAGTCAAGGGCGAGGACGTCCCCTCCTCTTTGAACCTTATCGATGGCGGCGTCGTGGTTGGTCGCAAAAACGGCACCATATTCCAGCTCTTATCATACAAAGGCAAGAGCGTACTCTCCACCGTCAAGTTCATCAATTCCAGTCGTCAGGAGGATCCAGAGATGTTCGGTCACATCACCTACGACTACAGGATCCAGACCTTGTGGGTTGCAAATAACAGGCGGGACAGCATGATCGCTTTGCGGATCGGGTCCGACGGACTCGTACCTTCACCGATGGGCGAGGATGGAGCGAAGAATCTTTTTATCGAACAGGTTGTCGAGTTTGGCGGTCCCAAGCCGACGATCCACTTCGTTATCCTCACCGCAGACTTGGATCCCACCGGCGAGGAGGCCCTCGCTGCGTGCGTAGCAGCGAAAGTTCCTTCAGGCGAACTCGCCCTTGTCGCGTTCTCTGTGCACGCAAGTGGAGTGGACCAAGTGTTGATCCGAAGAGAATGGTTCGATTCCGCGAGCCTTGGCGCTCCAGCGAAATACCCTTCTTACGTCCCTCCACCTCAGCCAATCCACCCACCACCACAGCAACAACACCTGGTCGAAACCAGGCCGCCAAGGAACGAAAGGGTTAACCAAGCACCGGCTCCAGTCCAGTCACAACAACCTCAGGTCGCCCCTGCTCCCGCTTCCCAGCCCCCCGTTCGCACAAGGACACCCCCCTCAGACGAGGTCGACAGCGAGATCGTCAAGGACGAGGCCAGACCTGCGGAGGGCAAGGGTCGCAACGCAAAGCCCAGGAACGTCGGTTGGAGGGACAAGAAGGACAACGGCAAGGATCATGCAGGCGGGAACTCTTCCGGTGTGGATACCGGTGCGATGAGCGACAGCGCACTGGGAGCCTTGACAAAGGAGATCAAGAAGACCGAGGACAACCTCCACACTAAAATTGGGAGGTTGTTGTCCAAGGAGTTGGATAAGCAACGTACGTCTCGGGGGCGTTTGTGCTCCTTCTTCAATCATTGACGCATTGTTTCTCGCCAGACCAACGGATGGAAGATGCTCGGGCGAACGAACAGGCGGCCGACTTTGTCAGGCAAGAGAAGATCCTGAAGTTGATCTCGAACGAATTGACGAAGAACACGACGAGGGTGGTCGAGATGGCGGTGAAGAGTGAGGTTCAGAACTCCGTCCTGCCTTCCCTCGAGACCATAACCAAGAACGAGGTCAAGGCGGCCTTGGGTAACCAGATCGCGAGGGGCGTGACGGACAGCATCAAACAGGTAATGCGCTCCCTTGGCATTCACGGGGTTACCACGCATTAAAAATCTCTTCCCCTCACAGAGCATCCCCGCTGAGATCGAACGCGTGCTCTTGCGACCGGAAGTTTCTGCGCAGATCGCGAGGACCTTCACGACCAATACCACCCCTTTGATCGAGCGACAGATTCAAGACACCGTGTCGAAGACTCTCCTTCCCGCGTACGCTCAACAACAACAGGAACTCATCCAGGAGATGCGTAACGAGATGATGAGCCTGAGGAAGGAGCTTGCCACTTGGCAGAACGAATCCAGTCGTGCTCAAGACAATGTGATCCGAGACCTCGAGCAGACCGTCAAGATGCTTTCCGAGCAGGTCAAGTACATGTCCCTCAATAACTCTGTGTCGAATACGCCTTCCCATCTTTTACAATCTCGGGGATCCCCTGCCCCTCCCGCTCCGACGAACCAGCCACAGTCCGGTTTGGCGGGAGTCAACCAATACCGTCACCCGGCGCAGCTTCCTTCCCAACTGCCTCAACAGTCTGGGTACCCTCAGCAGCATGGTGGATACCAACAGCCCCTTCCACCTCCCCCAGTGTTACACAATTCCCAAGGCTGGTTCAACGCAAACATCGCTGCCCCTCAGGCTTCTCACCCTGCCGCCCCTCCCCCCGTCCGAACACACACACCCCCAGCACCAACGGAAGAGTGGGACGAGTCCTACTTGGCCGTGTTGGGGACGCAGGATTTGAGACAGCTGAGGGAGTTGTTGGGGCGTAGCAACCCTGAGGTGGTCATGCCCCTCAATTCGACACCCCCCCTCTCACAAGCCGTGATCTTGACTTTGGTGCATCGCCTTGCGGCTGCGGTTGGCGAGACTCCACCGGTGGATGAGAGTTTCAAAAGCACGTTGTGGTGGTTGCAGAGATCTGCGTCGGCGTTGAACCCATCGGATCCATTGATCTCCCCATACGTGGCAAGGGTTGTACCGAGCGTACAGCAGGTATTGAACTCGACAAAGCAACGACTGATGATCCTCCCTGGCGGCCCCCAGGCGGTCGATGCTGTCAGAACGATCACGGACGTTCAGGAGACCCTCAGTGGGAAGAGATAGATCCCGTTCCAACACCCGTGGCTCTGCCCCTTTCCCCCTTCGTCCTTCTGTTCGCTGCATTCGTTGAGCATGGTGTGTTTGTTGCTTTCTTACCCTAAATTCTTCCGGACACGGCTGGTAATGGAGTTTTCGCTTGCATTCTTTCATTCTTTCGATAAACATGGACTTTCTCTCTTCCTACCTAACGATCTTGACGACCGCTCTACCTGCTTATCGTTTTCCCGTTCTCGCTATGTTGTTCTTTCACTACTTCTATGCTGACGCTGCCGCGTCCTGGTGCACACCCCATGTATCGTACATGTTGTCCTACTTTTTTCCCCTCCTTCTGTCGAGTGCGTTTGTTTGCTACACCCATGCAATATATGTTCCCTCTTGCCCCTCCATCGCAAAGGTAACTACCACGGTGTCACGGCTGCCTGTCGGTATGCAGTATCCGAAAGTAGTGTAACATATTAACACGAGTAAGTATACAATACTTCGAGCTTCAAGGTCGTTCTTGGATTCAATCCGCGTACTGCCTGTGTTTTACCATCGATCTCGAGATCCGCCTATTCTCGAACTCGGGGTTCGACCCCATCCGCTTTAGCGTCTCTTCGTATTCGTATTCAAGGCGCTGGGCTTCGATGTGCTCGATCGCTTCCTTCAAGACCTCGAAGTCATCTTTCCACTCTGGGCTGTACGTAAGGATCGATGAAGTGCACGGGAAGAGGAAGAACTTGCCTTGAGCAGACAGACGCCGCAGATAAATCATGGGGCGATAGTTGTTTACCACCCATGGGGTGTGAATAATGAACTTCCTGAGGGCTTCAGGATCTGGGAAACCCATCTTTCCTAGCATCCCACGAATGCTGGGCGGGGGATGAAGTGGCGTGTCAGATGCATGATTTGGAAGCGGTTCTCACTAGTTGTTCTTCATCATGACACATCGCTGTTTCTCCATCTCCGAAAATCGATTGCACATGGCGTCGTACTGGAGTGAAATCGTCAATTCTGGGGGGTAAATCGGAGGGGGGATTTTACCTCGAAGATACGCAAGACTTCTCTGTGTAGCTCTTCGATAAGCCCCTTCAGAGATTCCGGCCCCGAAGCTCTGGTTTCTGCTGCCCATCTTGAAATTTTCACCAGGTCGTTCCGGAGGAATGCTACGAAGGAGCGGATGAATGGTCCCGCTGGAATTCCGCTGGAAGCAACGCACATGGACTATTGTCGTATGCATACCGCCGGACGAAGTGGGGTACGATGTAGCAGACGAGATCCATCACCTCCCCCAAATCCGATACATCCCTGGCATGGACAAATCTAAACATCCGGGGTTAGCTTGGAACACCGTTGGATCCACTTGGTGCTTGCATTTCGTGTTTGTAGGCACATGGACCACACACCCGGACGCCGACCTCCCATCGGAGGCGATCCCGTGTCACATCTTGGGCTCCGCACATCTACCACTTACCTATCAGCCGTGGATCGGGTGAGGTGAAATATACCGTACTTGACATGATGGGTGCAAGAGGATCAGAGCCAAATCCCGACCCTTCGGCTCCGTAAGCCGAGGTATGTCAATACTGTGAAGGCGTTGGAGGGCATTTTCCCAGACTTTGATGCACATTGGCCGCTGGAGCAATGCCTGCAGGGTTTTCGATGTCCAGTGGAGCGAGAAAAGATCCCATAATTCAACATTTTCTAATACCTGTAACGATAGTTTGCGGAAGGAAAATACGGAGCCAGCACGGAGGTGTACCTCAAGCCAGACTTCGGTCGGGAAATCGGTCGGGAATGGCTGGACCGACGGAGCACTTTCAGAGGTAGCGGACAACCGCAACGCCTCTGTCAACTGGGAAGACGAATGGTCGACCTTGACCCGTTTTGTCCGCCTCCCCATGTTGAGTGGGCAGATGTAGACGACGACAACTTGAAGATGACGGCGAAGGACAAGTGGTAAAGGGCATCGGGTCCGATCATAATTATCACAGTACCAGCCACGTCAGGTGACCTGATCTACCCGCGATGGAGTCGCCGAGGACACTCTCCGTGTTTGAAGTCAAGTGCGGGCGACGACCGCGCGTTATGTAGCCGCCTTCGTCGACAGTTGCCATGAGTTGTTGACGCGTGTTTTCGTGGAGCGAAACCAACCTGGTCGCGTAACCTGAAGTTTGGCAGATCGACTGCCACAGTCGCGAGGTCCTCCTCGTGTGCGGAACCGTCCAATACATCTTACGTCCCCACGGAATAGCACCTCTGAGACTTGTCTGTTCAATAAATCTGCGCAACGTCCCGGCCCGCTCCCATGGCGCCGATTGGCTGGTCAACGGACAACCTGAGCGGTTCCGCCCAGGCTGAGGCTTAGCTGAATTCAACGTTGAGTGACTGATGATTCTGAAATCCATGAATTTGTTTGTGCCATATCAAGCACCAGTTATGTACGTAACATGCGCCCAGCCGCTCAACTAGCGAGTCTTTCCCTTGCAGGATGGATCGCCCGTTCGGCAAAAGGTCCAAGAAATCACTAAAGCCCTCCCAACATATCATTTTGGGAATCCCCACCAACATCGCCGCCGGGCCACTCGGTTTCCGGGCAGAGTTGGACATAGAGCCCAAAGGTGAGAAGGGTTGTCCTCATCACGATTTCAAAACGGATCGATCTGATCCGACTGAGACTCTAGATGAGAAGAACCCTAGGGCTTCACGGATCGTATTTTTCGACAAAGAGAGGGATGGTCAAGGGGACCCAGTGCAGGAGGCCTCGACCTCTGGTGCGGTAATTGGCAGTGAACAGGGCAACGGCCTTACAAGTGAGCGCCTCTGATCCCCACTATCGCGGCCGATGCTCATCCGGGCCTCTATTCCCCTCCCGTCAGGAACGAGTCCCGGGGACAGCAGAGAGGAAGGTGGACCACCGGTGGAATCGGCAGGTACGTGTAGGCGCTAGTGGATCGTTCGTTTCCTGTTAACACCGACCAGTTCCGGAGAGGGACCTGAAGGAAACTGCGTTTTCGACTACCGTCACTCCCATCGATGTCGCAAAGGCGGTCACGGGTGGATTCAGTTCTCTCAACGCTGCCCTGGGGACCGTGTATACCAATCACGAAGTTCGCTTGTGACCCCCGCCTGAAATTATTCCCTGAATAACCAATCTGCAGGGAACCACCGCCGTCAGAAACAAGATCGAAATCCTCCTCCCACACATAGCTGTACTGGAGGCACTTTTTGCAACCCGTCCGGGTAATGTGACAGAACAGGGGCGCCGGAACGAACTGATACGGTATGTTGTTATTCCTCCACCAGACCCGGCGCTGAATTCCTCCCAGCAAGCTCAGGGGTATCGAGGGACGATTACGGTCACTGTACGGGACGCCAGGGCTACAACGACCCGATGAACCCGTCCAAGACGGTGGGGATGTGTTCAGGCTTCTCGAAGATCTACAAGAGGCCATCTCCCACTATCAGGTTCGTTCGTAGCCTGGCACCCTTCTCGATGTTGACAAGGATAACAACAGACCACGCGACAAAAGGTGATCCACGAACAAGGGTATAGGCTGATAGTAAGTGTTCCCCTTTCGTGTCCAAGCCAACAAAGTAACCTCTTTCGGCAGGACCCAGGTCCGACAGTCTTCCGTTTCTAATGATTGACACCTGACACGAGTCGTCAACAGCTGAAGCCGCCATCCTCAATGATTTCCGCTGTGCGCAGGCCGCTGAATATCGGCACGGTGACCGCGACGGCTGTATGAAGGGAACCCGCGGAGCTGTCCTGGACGAGATCGAGCTCTGGACAGAGGATTTCGAAAGGCCCCCCGTCTACTGGTTGAACGGCCTGGCCGGAACGGGGAAGAGCACCATCGCCCAAACGATCGCGGAGAGGATGTTTACATCTGGGCGGCTCGGGGCTTCCTTCTTCTGCTCGCGAGACTTCTTGGATCGGAGCAACCTTCAATTCATATTCCCCACACTCGCTATCCAGCTCGCACGCAAGTTTGCCGAGTTTCGATCGATCCTCATCCCGTTGCTGCAGTCGGATCCTGGGATCGTTGACGAGTCCTTGTATCACCAAATGGAGAGGTTGATCGCACGACCCCTCACGGAGTCCGGCGTATCCACTCTGATCATCATCGACGCTTTGGACGAATGCAGAGACAATAAACCGGCTTCAGCCATCCTGTCCGTCCTTGGACAGTTTGTGTCGGAGATCCCGAAGGTCAAATTCTTCCTGACCGGTCGCCCGGAGCGACGGATTCGTGAAGGCTTTCGCCTCCCTCGGATGGCGGGAGTGACGGACGTGTTCGTCCTCCACGAGGTCGAGCCGCGTCAAATCGGTGGCGACATCCGACTGTTCCTCGAGCACAGTTTCTCAGAACTCGCTAGCCGCGACCGTGGGCTGGAGAACTGGCCGACTAAAGAACAGCTGGATCTGCTTTGTGAGCGGGCAGCGGGGCTGTTTGCGTATGCCGTGGCGACGGTCAAATTCATAGACCACAGGAACAACGACCCCGAGGAACAGTTGGATCGCCTTCTAAAGTCATCCGAGAGCAGCGCTCGTGAAGGGAGGATTGAACTCAAGGAGGGGATGTCACTGAATGCGCTCTACATGTCAATTCTTCGGGAGGCTTTCGGCCGCGATGACCCAGAGGACGACCCCACGACCCGTTCCGTCCTCGGCGCTGTTGCCCTGGCTGCAAACCCCCTTTCTCCGTCCACAATTGCGACACTGCTGGGGTTGCGTACCAAAAGTGTATCCCTCCGACTTTCATCAGTTCACTCGCTTCTGATCCTTCAGGAGGACGCCAACTGCCCCGTTCGGCCCTTCCATAAATCATTTCCCGACTTTATCATTGATCCAACCCGGTGCACCGACCAGAGATTTCGTGTCTCTCCTCCCGATCACCATTCAGAACTTCTGATTGGCTGCCTTGAGCTAATGAATCGAAGGTTGGAGAAGAATATGTGCAAACTCTCGGACGGTGTCGCCAACTCGGATGTTGGTGATTTGAGGGACAGGATTGAAAAATCCATTGACCACAGTTTGCGATACGCGTGCGAGTCGTGGCACAAGCACTTCGTCGATCTGCGCACGGTGCCATCCCATGCGCCCAAAATCACCTCCATCCTACACCGGTTCCTAGAGGAAAAACTTTTATTCTGGCTGGAAGTTCTCAGCGTTCTCGGTACCGTAAGGGATGCGGTTAGTGCATTAGAAGTGGCTGCAAAATGGTTGGAGGTGGGTCGAGTTTCTACACATGATGTCCTACCAAAATTTATCGAGACCGAACTCAGGGGTCGCCGACTCTCAACCTCATCAACGACTACTTCCGATTTATCACTGGATTTTTCGAGGGTATCAGCACGTCCGCCCCACATATCTATCACTCAGCCCTTCCCCTATCCCCCCGAACGTCAATCGTTCGAAGATTGTACGAACGATACGCTCACCCCTTGATGAGGGTTGCGCGAGGAGTACCGATGTCATGGGACCCAAGCATTGCGACAATCAAACGTTCCAAGGGAATCCAGTCTATCGCATGGTCACCGTGCAGCAGGTTCATCGCAATTTCATCACAGGATTCCACGGAGGTGCAAATTTTGGACGCAGTAACTCTCAAACGACTCAATTCCTTCGTACCTCCTCACCGTTCCACTCGGCTGCTCGCTTTCGCCCCCACAAACCGCTTGTTGATGTGGCTCGGTGGTGATCCGAGAGTGTTCGCCAGTTGGGACCTCCAGACGGGTGTTCAAGCTGGTGAAATACCCATAGAGGGGCCCCCATACCCACGCACAATCACGCTTTCTGGATGCGGGACAATGCTTGGGGTGTTGTTCCATGGTCGCCCTAGCGATCCCTCCATCATCAACACCTACGACATCCTTTCCGGTACACTCATCCATTGTCACCCGGTCGAGGGGATTAGCACAGACGCGTTTTGGACACACGATGATTGTGTTCGATTCACTACTTTTCGGCCAGGGTTCATCATTATATGGGAAGTCGGATTTGCTTCACAACTCCCACCTACGGAGATCGAGTCCCTGCCTACCCCAAACGACTTTGATACCAGTCGGTCTCTCTTCCTTCCTGCCCCTCCCCGGCTCGCCTTCATCGGTTCTGGGAAAACTGTCCTCGTGTGGGATGCTCAACATTCCAAGTTCCTCCTGGATTCCATGGATGTCGGGAACCTGAATACGATGTCATTCTCCTCTGATGGCCACTTCTTCGCGTGTGGGACTTTTGGCCGAGAGATTTACCTCTGGAAGGAATCTCCAACCGGCTATATCCTTCATCGTAAGCTCATATACGACGACGTTGGCGTGGGATATTGCGAAGCGTTTCTCTCCCCAGACGGGCAATCGATCGTCGCGTACGGCGGACAAAAGCTTCAGCTTAATTTGTGGCGTACCTTGGATTCATCCTCCCCTTCCAGCGTCCCAACTCGAGGTCTTCAACGCACCGATCGCTTCGTTATTGGATTTTCACCAGATGGACTGTTGGCAGCGGCCGCGCGGCTGCGGGGCGAGACGGCCGCAGTTCTCGACCTCAAGTCCGGTGCCACCCGGTTGATCGTCGATGCGGGCGGGTGCATTCATGGTCTGGGGGTAGCTGGGAGCACCGTTGTTGCCGTTGTTTCCTACGGCACAGTTGTCACTTGGAACCTGCCTACAGGGGCCCACGTCCTCAGTACCAGAGTAGACAGTAGCGACAGCGTTCGGACGAGCAGGCTCGATCTTGCGGCATCAATATACGAGTCGGCGCCGGACACCGTTTCCATATCCCCCGATTTCAACTACATTGCCGTCACGGACGGGGAAGGGGTGTTCAACAGTTGGGATGTGTCTGCTAGGAAATCGCTTATGTACACCTGGGTAGGGTCATGGGCCCATTCGTCGTGGTTCACTCAGGATGGACAGGAATTATGGTTTCTTGGTTCCGGGAGAGGTGAAGGATGGGCAATCATCAGGGATAACGAATCCGAGGTCACCAAGCTGGAGCCCCTCGGCCCAACCAGGGGTCCACCAGGGGGGCATCCCTGGCAATCCCCTCGTGGGTGCAAAGTTACGGATGATGGGTGGGTACTCGACGGCACCGGGAAGCGACTCTTGTGGTTGCCCCCTCGTTGGCGGTCACATGCACATGCTGTGGATAGGGTGTGGAGTGGGCGGTTTCTTGCATTGCTGCACGCTGAACTACCGGAGGTTGTCGTTCTAGAGTTACCGGAGGAATGACCTGCGGTCGATGTTCCCCTTCATCCCTCACATATCCTCTTCCCGTCCTCCGCTCTGTATTACGTCTCGTTCAAACTCGTTGCGGTCGCCATGTGTTCTTCGCGGTCTCCACTAATCCTCACGGATATCTCAACGGCTCACGTTATTCGAATGTAACAAGTATGATTATTATAAAGGGGCTCTGGTCTCTCGGATCACCGCATAAATCACGGGGGGAGAGGTTTCTGGGGCTGATCACCAAGACCTCAGGCCTCAAGTCCAAGCTTCAATGAACGCCGCTTCTTTGTGATGTTGAAGGGATTTCGAGACCCGGCGGTGTATTTTCAAAGCAAGCACCGAACATTTACAAAGCCGACCAGGTTGTGTCCAGCCATGGTGCGCAGCCGAAGGCAAGCCTCTACGGATGGTCACCCCGCTGAAACGGTGCTGAATGCCGGGGTCCGTGACCAGATGGGGAAGTAGAACCTATTTTCGGGGTTATTCAATCACACCCAAGTGATCCTCCTCAACAGTAGTGACCGATGGCAAACTGGACAACGCGGTTAGTGTCGCTCGCCGGGACTACTCGCGATTTCCGATGTTCTTCAGTCGGACTTTTGTGTTCTCGATGATCTGGAAACCCTTGCCTCGGTACCGGTAATGCCGCGGCATGCGGTGTCTAACCCACCTGATCGAAGGCAAACGAAGTTGGACCTGAGTTGGGATCGAACTTCACGTCAGGGCGGAGAAGTTTGGGCGGGGGTCAAAAGTTCTGCCATGACCCTGGTGCGAGGTGTGTTTTGGTGCAGAACTGTTCAATGTAGCTTCACCCTACTCATACCTCTACGGAAAAGCACCTCTGAGACTTTTCTGTTCAATAAATCTGCGTAATGCCCCCCGGACCATTCCCATGGCGCCGGTTGGCTGGTCGACGGACAACCTGTGCACACGGTTTCGCCCAGGCTGAGGCTTAGCGCCAACGTTGAGTGATCCATGATCCTAAAATCCACGGATTTGTTCGCGGCGTACCAAGCACCAGTTACGTAACACGCGTCCTGCACGGCCAGCCGTCCACCAACGAGTGAGGGGGAATCATCGGAATGGGGTTTGGTGCCATGTGTCCATCAGTTTGATCTTTCCCTTGCAGGATGGATCGCCCTTCCAGCAAAAGGTCCAAGAAATCACTAAAGCCCTCCCAACATATCTTTTTGGGTATCTCCACCAACATCGCCGCCGGGCCACTCGGTTTCCGAGCTGAGTTGGACATTGAGCCCAAAGGTGAGAAGGGTTGCCCTCATCACGGTTTCAAAACGGATCGATCTGATCCGACTGGGACTCTAGATGACAAGGGCCCCGGGGCTTCACAGATCGTATTTTGCGACAAAGAGAGGGATAATCAAAGGGTCCCAGTGCAGGCGGCCTCGACCTCTGGCGCGGTAATTGGCGGTGGTAAACAGGGCAATGACCGTACAGGTAGTTGATCCCCGCTATCGCGGCCGATGCTCATACGGATCTCTATTCCCCTCCCGTCAGAAACGAGTCTCGGCGACACCAGAGAGGAAGGTGAACCACCGGTGGGGTCGGCAGGTACGTGCAGGCGCTAGTGGATCGTTCGTTTTCTCTCACCACCGACCAGTTCCGGAGAGGGACCCCAAGGACACTGGGCTTCCGAATACCGTCATTCCCATCGATGTCGCAAAGGAGGTCACAGGCGGATTCAGTTCTCTCAATGCTGCCCTGGGGATCGTGTATACCAATCACGAAGTTCGCTTGTGACCCCCGCCCGGAATTATTCCCCGACTAACTTACTTGCAGGGAATCACCACCATCAGAAACAAGATCGAAATCCTCTTCCCACACATAGCTGTACTGGAGGCACTTTTTGCAACCCATCCGGGTAATGTGACAGAACAGGGGCGCCGGAACGAACTGATACGGTATGTTGTTATTCCTTCAGTAGCCCTAGTACTAAATTCCTCTCAGCAAACTCAGGGGCATCGAAGAACAATTGCGGTCACTGTACGGGATGCCAGGACTACAACAGCTCGACGAACCCGTTCAAGACGGTGGAGACGATGGATACACGCTTAGGCTTCTCGGAAACCTACAAGAGGCCATCTCCTACTACCAGGTTCGTTCATAACCTGGCACCCTCCCCGATGTTGACGAGGATAACAACAGGTCACGCGACAAAAGACGATCCACGAACAAAAGCGTAGACTGATAGTAAGTGTTCCCCTTTCGTATTCAATCCAACAAAATAACCTCTTTCGACAGGACCCAGGTCCGAATGTCTGCCGTTTCCGATGATCGACATCTGATAAAAGTCCTCAACAGCTGAAGCCGCCATCCTCAATAATTTCCGCTGTGCGCGGGCAGCCGAATATCGGCATGGTGACCGCGACGGCTGTATGAAGGGAACCCGCGGAGCTGTCCTGGACGAGATCGAGCTTTGGACAGAGAATTTCGATAGGCCCCCCGTCTACTGGTTGAACGGACTGGCCGGAACGGGGAAGAGCACCATCGCGCGAACGATCGCGGAGAGGACGTTCGCGTCTGGGCAACTCGGGGCTTCATTCTTCTGCTCGCGAGACTTCTTGGATCGGAGCGACCTTCAGCTCGTATTTCCCACCCTCGCCATCCAGCTCGCGCGCAAGTTTGTCGAGTTTCGATCGATCCTCATCCCGTTGCTGCAGTCGGATCCAGGGATTGTTGACGAGTCCTTGTATCACCAAATGGAGAGGTTGATCGCACGACCCCTCATGGAGTCCGGCGTATCCACTCTGATCATCATCGACGCTTTGGACGAATGCAGAGACCATAAACCCACTTCAGCTATCCTGTCCGTCCTTGGACAGCTTGTGTCAGAGATCCCGAAGGTCAAGTTTTTCCTCACCGGACGTCCGGAGCGACGGATTCGTGAAGGCTTTCGCCTCCCTCGGATGACAGAAGAGACAGACGTGTTCGTCCTCCATGAGGTCGAGCCGCGCCAAGTTGAGAGTGACATACGGTTGTTCTTCAAACACAGTTTTTCAGAGCTCGCTAGTCGTTGGCATGGGCTGGAGGTCTGGCCGACCAAAGAACAGCTGGACCTGCTTTCCGAGTCTCAAGTCATCCGAGAGCAGCGCTCGTGAAGGAAAGGTCGAACTCAAGGAGGGCATATCACTGAATGCACTCTACACGTCAATCCTTCGGGAGGCTTTTGGCCGCGATGACCCAGAGGACGACCACAGGACCCGTTCCGTCCTCGGTGCCATCGCCCTGGCCGCAAACCCCCTTTCTCCATCCACCATCGCGATACTGCTGGGGTTCCGTACCGAAGGCGTATCCCTCCGACTGTCATCGATCCACTCACTTCTGATCCTTCCGGAGGACATCAGCCTCCCCGTTCGGCCCTTCCATAAATCATTTCCCGACTTCATTACCGATCCAACCCGGTGCACCGACCAGAGGTTTTGCGTCTCTCCCCCAGATCACCATTCAGAACTTCTGATTGGTTGTCTTGAGCTAATGAACCGAAGGCTGGAGAAGAATATGTGCAAGCTCTCCGATGGTGTTATCAACTCGGAGGTCGGCGACTTGAGGGAGAGGGTCGACCAATATATTGACCACGGTTTACGATACGCGTGCCAGTCGTGGCACAAGCACCTCGTCAATCCACGCATGATGCCAGGCCACGCGCCCAAAATTACCCCCATCCTACACCGGTTCCTAGAGGAAAAGGGTTTATTCTGGCTGGAAGTGCTCAGCGTTCTCGGTACCGCAAGGGATGCAGTTAGCGCATTGGAAGCGGCTGCAAAATGTTTGGAGGTGGGTTGAGCATCCACATTTGGTGACCTGTCAAAATTTACCGAAACTCAATCCAGGAGTCGCCGACTCTCGAGCTCGTCAACGACTACTCCCGATTCGTCACCGGATTCTTCGAGGTCATCAGCACGTCCGCCCCACACATTTATCACTCAGCCCTCCCCCTATCGCCCCGAGCGTCGATCGTGTGGAGACTGCACGAACGATATGCTCATCCCTTGGTGAGGGTTGTGCGAGGGGTACCGATGTCATGGGATCCAAGCATTGCGGCCACAACGTGTCCCGGCTCAATTTGGTGTATCGGGTGGTCACCGTGCAGTAGGTTCATTGCAATCTCATTTTCTACCGGGACAGAGGTGCACCTTTTGGACGCGGTGACTCTCAAACGGCTCAAATCCTCCAAACATCCACATCATCCTACCGACCTGCTCACTTTCTCCCCCGAAAGTCGCTCATTGATCTGGTTCAGTTATGAACCAAATGCGTTTACCAGTTGGGACCTTCAGACGGGTGTTCGAGCTGGTGAAATACCCACAGACGAACCCCTTCTACACCCCCTCTCGGTCACGTATTCTGGATGTGGGACAATGGTTGGGGTGTTATTCAAGGATCGTCATAACGACGGCGGTGCCTCCACCATTAACATCTACGACCTTCTTTCCAGGACACTCATATATCGTCACCCAATCGAAGGGAGGAGCGTGAACACAATTTGGAGACATGGCGATTGTGTTCAATTCGCTATTGTTGGACCAGGGTCCATTACTGTATGGGAAGTCGGGTTTTCCTCACAACTCCCACCGACACAGGTCGAGTCCCTCCCTACCCCAAACAACTTTGATAACTCAATTGGATTTCTCTTCCATCCTACCCCTCCCCGGCTTGCCTCCGAGGGTCCCGGGCAAACTGTCGCCGTGTGGGACGCTCGATATTCCAAGCTCCTCCTGAATTCCATGGATATCGGGCGCCCGACGAAAGGGATGTCGTTCTCCACTGATGGCCACCTCTTCGCGTGTGAGGGCGGTCAAGGGATTTACCTCTGGAAGGAGTCTCCAACTGGCTATATCCCCCATCGCAAACTCGTACCCAGCGGCACTGGCTTGAAAAATTCCGCACAATTTTTCTCCCCAAACGGACAATCGACGGTCACGACTGGCGGGACGAGCCTTCAGTTGTGGCGTACAACGGATTCCTCCTCCTCCACTTCCAGCGTCCCAGTTCGGGATCCCAGGGGCATCAGACGTTTTATTATTCGATTTTCACCAGATGGGCTGTTGGCAGCGGTCACGCGGGAGCGGGACGATACAGCCATAGTTTTCGACCTCAAGTCCGGTGCCACCCGGTTGACCGTGGACACGGGCGCAACCATTTGTGCTCTGGGGGTAGCTAGGAATACCATCGCCGTCGTTGTCCGCAACGGAGAGGTTGTCACTTGGAACCTGCCTACGGGGGTCCACGTTCTCAGTGCCAGGGCAGGCAGGAGCGACAGCGTTCGGACGACCAGGCTCGGTCGTTGGATAGCGTCCCCACGGTGTGTTCTCGGCGCTGCTGCTATATCCCCCGGTCTGAACTACGTTGCCGCTGAAACTGGATCCTGGTACTACATTCATGATGGGTCCACCGGGGTATGCCTCGGACAGGTGAGGTCATACTATTCTTCATCGTGGTTTACTGCAGACGGACGGGAATTATGGTTTCTTGGTTCCGAGAGGTGTACAGGATGGGCAATCGTCAGGGATGGTGAATCTGACGTCATCGAGCTAGAGCCCCTCGACCGAAGTGTGGACCCATCAGGAGGGTTCCCCTGGCAATCCCCTCATGGCTGCCAAGTTACGAACGATTGGTGGGTTCTCAACTCCACCGGGAAGCGGCTCTTGTGGTTGCCTCCTCACTGGCGGTTTGAGGAGATACCTTATTGGCGGTCAGAGGAGATACATAGGGTGTGGAGTGGGCGGTTTCTTGCGTTGCTGCACGCTGAACTACCGGAGGTTGTCGTTCTAGAGTTACTGGAGGAATGACCTACGGTCGATGTTCCCCTTCATCCCTCACATATCCTCTTTC
>Ga0307509_10001764_pt1 | contig 35955 bp, 47 predicted proteins | sample 10_EM_MG_FD_202245 | JGI IMG/M metagenome (GOLD analysis project Ga0307509, IMG submission 202245) | Populus trichocarpa ectomycorrhiza microbial communities from riparian zone in the Pacific Northwest, United States - 10_EM | ecosystem: Host-associated > Plants > Roots > Unclassified | place...
TTTGCCAGCTTCTTTCCACAGTCCTTAACCAATTGAAGAACTGCCTCATCAATCTCCTGCATACTAGCCATGTTATTGGCTGCTGACGCAGTGGCGAGTTCATCACACGCAGGTTTCAATCTCCTCGTGCCTTCGACGATTTGCTGGAATTCGGCATCTAGGAACTGCCAATTATCTAAAATATAGCCTCTGGCTAACATCTGACCTTTTACAGCATCCCGCCAATACAGGTATTCAGGGGGAGACTTGTTTATGGGGTGATGGGGGACGCCCATAGCTAACTTATGAGCGCTAATTGATTGACGATCGGGGCGTTGATGAGAATACTCTCCAACGAGAGTAAAAGGCGGAAGATGATAGGTCTGACCCGCCGGCGGCTGCTGCGCACCTCTGGCGGGCAAGAGGGCGTACACTACAATGTTGTTATTCTGCGCCATATTGCTGGATTCCTTATGTATGTAGATCGCAGTATTTAGGGATACTCGTGATGTGATGATGGTGGCTGTTGACTCGGAGGAGGTTCTGCGTGTGAGATCAATCTTGGTATAAAGTCCCTCTAGTCTTGCGATCCAATCACTTTATATATAAAACTCCCAGATCCTCTAGGTAGTTTGAAAAGAAAACCCAAATCTTACGCTCTATTATAGGACTCTACTGTAGTTTGATTCAACTTGAATGAATGAAACCTGATAAACGCATTGGGGCAGGAACATATAATCTTTGCCGTCTCAGATGTTGAAAGACACCATAGCTGATACCACGTGACACCTACGCTAAACTCTATCCACAACTAGATCATGAATATGGCATCCCTTGGCCCTACATGGGATCCACACGCGCTGTGGTCAAGACTTGACATATCATAGCCTTACCCTCGAATCTACATGGACTCGGAGCTCCGCGATTGACTGAGCAACGTCCAACCATGCCCAGTAAATGTCCGTTCTGCCGCCGAAAATACAGCAGGTCTAGTGCATATGAGAAGCACCTGCGAACTGCGCACGCCAGTCTGGACATTGTCCTCGCGTCCACCGTACAATATAACAACATCCAAACAGGCGAATTGCTCAACGCCGACGCGAGTGAGCGCCAGGATTCCGACTATGAATCTGATCTGGGCCCTGCTGGATTGGAACCTGATGCATTTTGTCCAGACATTGCATACGAGTCTGAGGCTGAAGTCTTCGATACTACCTCAGCCTGTGCCGGGAAACTGAATCATTTTGAAGGCACCGGAGAAGTAATCGGAGACGTTGCCGGATGTGAGGACGAACACAGCAACCTGTGCGCGGACCAATGGGCACCATTCAATAGCGCAGAAGGTTTCAAACTGGCATCCTGGTTCATTGACGGAAAAGTATCCAAAACCCGAATCAACGATTACTTCACGAGTGGCCTGGGAAATGCCGAATCAGTCGGGTATAGCTCTATGCACACGCTGGAGAACCACCTCCGGTTCCTGGATCCCTACAGCCTATATCTGCAATGGTTCGAAGGGCAGGTTGAGGATGGCCAGAGGACTTTACTATTTTTCTACCGCGATGTCCTAGGTTGTGTCAGATATCTCCTGCGCCAGATCGCATACTGAGATGACTTGGTCTACGCGCCACGGCGTGAATATGACCCTTCCGGGCAGAGAATATATGTTGAAATGCATACGGCGGATTGGTGGTGGGACCTGCAGGTAGAGCATCTGAGTCCCACCCTTGTTTGGAAGACCTTAGCTGACTGATCATAGGAGACGCTTCCGCCAGGCGCTACCGTTGTTCCAATAATTGGGATGTCAGATCAGACTAACCTCAGCAACCTTTCGGGAGACCAGAAAGCGTGGCCTGTCTATATTACCATCGGAAATCTTCCGTCGGCTCGGCGCAACAGCCCAGGATCAATGGCTGTTCTTCTTCTTGCCTTATTACCGGTTCCACCCAAACTCTCCCACTCCTCTAAAGCCGACTGACGCCAGAGAAAAATCAATGCTGACACCCTACAAGATGTATTCGAACTCATCTTTGCACCCCTTGAGGATGTGGCGCATGTCGGCATCCCCATTGACTGTGCCGACGGCAAGGTCCAACTTTGTTTCCCAATTCTCTCTGCGTGGATCGCGGACCATATGGAAAATGTGGCACTTCACGGGTTGAAAACAAACGCCTGTCCTAAATGCGAGGTGCCGACCATCGAATTAGGAACCAATGCCAGAAGCTATCGAGCCCGAGATTATGCAAGGTACCAACGCTACAAACCTGAAAATCAAACCTCAGGCTCGGAGACCGACGACGACCACGTTATGAATCTTGGTATCAGCCCAAATATATTTCACGGACTCGACCGGGTTTCGGCGTCTGATCTGTACAAACTAGACATACTCCATACCATTTATCTCCGGCTATTTAAGCATATGATGGACTGAATCGAAGCCTTTCTGAAGAAACACGGGCGACTGCAGGCATTTGATGAGGTTTGGAAGGCATTACCGCTATACCCAGGGTTCTTAGTCCCCAAAAAAGCCTACCGCGAGGTTACGTAGTGGCAAGGGAAAGAGATAAGAAATCTGGGGCGTTGTATTCTGGGAGTTCTCGCCGTGGCTCTTCGCCAGCCAGGAGGTGCGCAAGCAATACCTTTCAAACGTGCTCTCAGATGCGTCAGGGCGCTCGTCGACTTCAATATGATGGCACAATAGCGAAGCCACACCCCAGACACCATAGCCTACATGGAAGATTATCTGGACCAGTTTCATAGGATGAAAGATATCTTCTTGGAGTTTCGAGTGACAAAACGCACACAGGCCAAAGTTGACAAGCAACGAAAGGAGATCCGACGTCAGAGAGCCCTGATAAGGGAGCGAGTGGCCCCATCCCAACGGCGCCGGATGCACGACGACCATCGAGACGAAGAGGATGAACTGCGTATGGACATGATTCACGGCGAATCACATTTCAACTTCATTAAGATGCATCTACTAAGCCACTTTTGTGACCATATACCCCAGTTTGGCAATATTCCGATGTATTCCACGGAGATCGGAGAGCTAGCTCACAAGACGCAAATCAAGGAAGGATGGCGCCAGTCAAATAAAACTGATGCCGCGCGCCAGATCCTGCATAGCTACGGTCGTCAATATGCAATCCGGAGGAGACTATGGAACTTGCAATCACTGAAAAATCGCGGCGCAGATCTCTCCCCCGACGTCCTGAAGCATTTAGATAGGACAACAAGTACGGTATGGCCGCCAGTCATTTGTAGGAGGATCTTGAAGGGACGCCGGGGCCATGTGTCCAATATCGTTGATTTTAGCCGGATCTCGGAAGTCTCACTCGAGATTATATATCGTGAATTGATACGATATAGCAGGCATAACCTGCCGATAGACCACGGTCTCCCAGAAGACCAGGCGACGCTTCCATCACTTCCCATTGAACTCCTGACACAACTCGAAGTCCCAGTTCTTACATTCCAAGAAGCCGATGGTTACGAGATCCACCGTGCACGATCCACGGGCACCCTATACTTTAGAAACCAGGGCAGTCGCAATGATTGGGTTTGGGTACAAGCGGGCGCAGAAGAAATGTATGGTGCGCTGAGGGGTCGTCTCCCGGCAAAGCTAGTAGCCCTCTTGAGGATCAGGGACCCGAGACCCGAGGATACTGTGCGTCGAGCCGCCGGTGTTCAGTTGCTGACCCCAGTGAACTCAGGGCGTCTATTGGATCTGCATGGCTTGGTTACAGTGCAGATGAGGGAAGACACGCGACGGTTTACAATAGTTGATATAGGAACAATTCTCGGTCTGGCACACCTGATCCCGGAGGAGCACCGGCGATGGCTTGTAAATAGCCAGATTGATTTAAGAACATTTAATGAGGTTTATTAAGAAATGCCGATGAGAGAATCAGGATTCGGCGATGCGTGAGAATCAGGATTCGGCTATGCGTGAGAATCCTACATATTGATAGTGTATATAGTAGAAGATATATAAGCGACTTTCTTGAAACCTAGATCATTAGTTCGCCAGACCAGTGAGGCGTGAGACATGAGACCCGGGAGGGACCAAAAAAGGTGCAGCCGCCCCAGACACCAGGCGACGTCGGAGCAAGCAGCAAATTAGTTGTGATTACAGGAGCGGGGATGAGGTGTGGGTCAGGACGCGGAGAAGAGGTGATGAGGAGCTATCGCCGCATCAGGAGAAAGAAGAGATGAGAGAAAGAGTCGGGGGTAGTGCAGACGTAGGGAGGGCGCCAGGTTGCGTCAGGATGCAAGGAACGTGGCCAGGTAGCATCTGGAAGCGTGGGATGTGGCCGGGCGTTGCAACGCAAGTCATGACGCACAGGACGCATGGGACGCAGGAGATGCATCACTTGCGTCAGGACGCAAGGCCGACGGATCAGACGCAGGGTCCGTTTTTGCTGATGTTGATCCGGTTACCAACTCGAATATGTCCGCTCGGAAGGTGAAATCTGCCACCATTGATTGGATCGAGTATGCGAACTAAGGCCAGGTGCAGGCCAGCTACAACCTCACTTAAAATATTACTTATCTTGAAAAGTGCTAGCAACGAAGCCACCACGCATTCTTGTAAATCTCCAAAGTTTGCTTCCCCACAAGTCTCAACCCACACCCAATCGTTTCTAGGCTGACCATTACAGAATGCCTTTGTTCAAGTGCAGCGGGCCCGGTGCATTTGGAACCTGTCAGTTTCCTGAAAGTCGGGCACTGGGATTTCAAGCTGAGCAAATCCTTCTACAAGAAGTAAGCCCAGTTCGGTGGGGTCTGCAGGCAACTGCCAGTCATCCACAACAGTCTGCCTAATAAAACACAGTACTAGTATCTCCTCCATCATGTTGGAATAATAGATATCGAGGTCTGTGCATAATTCAGTCAGTGTGCTAGTGTTCTTCATATGACCTTTAAGAACCTGGCGAGGTGTGCTGCAACTTGAAATAGTCAGCATTTCCATCGCACTATCTTCTACCATGATCACAGCTTCAACTTTCGAAAGTGCCTCAGTTGTCTGCAAGCTTATTCCTAGGGTGTGCTGGCGGCCATCGTGTCACAAGATCTGTTGGGCAGCTTCATTCTTGTTTGACCTGTGGTAGCCATCTTTGATCTGATCCTCATATGCTAGTTGGCCGATCTAGGTTGGATGCATTGATATGGATCCAAAACGCCCTCTGTGGAAGGCAAAGTCAGTCAGGTAGTGCATGATGATGAAGTTGAAGTGGTTCTCACGCCGTATCAAATCTGCCTGCCGATCAGATCTTTCCACCCTCTCTTGATCAGCCAGCAGACGGCAACTAGTGACCCATCTATAGTGGACATCTTTAGTACGCTGATCTGCCATTAGGTCCCTTACCTCCCGATCCTGGCGATTTGCTTGAGCTCGGGTAGCCTTGGAGGTATGAAACTCAAGAAAAATGTCCTTTGTCCAGTGGCATCTCTGCGGATAGCTGGCCATGTAGGAAAGTATATCTGGTGTATGACTGGGATATTGAGCCATGAGAGTGAAATCCACCAGCGCACTAACACACTTCAAAGTGCTCGTGAAATTGTGATACTGAGAACTGTCTGGATTTCGCAATGCAGACACCAATATGGTTGAAATACAATGGCCGAGATTGCACAATTCCTTTCCTTGCCATTGTGTAATTTTGCGATAGGCCTGGTTCAGTACGCTGAATCCTGTGTAAGGAGGAATTTCTTTCCAAGCATTGTCAAATGCCTGCTGCCGTTTATGCTTTTCAGGAATCCTTCCACCCATTCCATCATATGTTTGAATAAGCCAAGCTAGATATTGTGCAAGAGGTCCGGCTTGTGTAGGTCCACAGGGCTTCCACACTCGAGGCTGGTGAATACATTGTTTCCTATTTTCACGCCCAACCGGCGAAAGCATTTTTCAATACCGGCTGCTTCTGCCGGCTCATGCCTCAAGGCTTTCTCTCTATATAGCAGGTAGTCGTAGGTCTCCTACATCTGCCGCTGAGCCCCACAGAGCTCCTCGCACCGAACCTCACACTTTGAGCATGACTTGCTGCCTATTCCTTGCATGGCTGGATGCTCAGCATGATCCGCGATCGAGACTGACAAAATGGGAAAACAAAGGCGTGTTTTGCCGTCTGCACAATCCTTTACCATTTCTTCTCGGGCAACATGCTGTAATGGTGCCAGGACAAGATCAAAGACAGCCTGCAGGACATCCACGTTGGTGGACTGCTGGGCTTCATTAGCACCGGCTGATTTGTCCGTGAACCTTGGCGGTGCTAGAAGCAATGCTAAAAGGACGATTAGCATCTTAGCAGGGCTGCTTCTTGTCCTAGAGAGGATATTGCCCATCATCATGTATACCGGCCAGTCTTTCTGATCTCTGGAGAAATTGGTAAGATGTGTCTGGTCAGACCATCCGATATTGGGCACCACTGTGGACCCGGCGGGCAAAGCTTTCAACCATGGAATGGAATGGGCAATTAGCACCGGAACCACCACTCCAAGAACTTGTCAGGACTTATCTCATACCTGCATATCCCACCACCAGTCCGCTGTATGCATCTCAGAATATGTTAGCTGCCCACTTGGATCATATTTTTGAATAGGTGGGTTAACTATATCTGAGCTATAGGCGACCTGAGGGATCATGTAGCGGACACAGTCAAGAATATTTCGATAATAGTAAGTTGTTGCATGTCGACCATCATCAATACTGGCTGCGGCCCACACCAAGTATTCACGAAATGGGTCCTATATGTCGTGGTGTTGTCGAAAGGTATAGGCCGTGTAACGTGGGCAATATGTAGGATGACAGATCCTAAGATTGCGACTGCACCGAAGACTCAAAGTAGAAGTAAGGATCCTTGATTATCAGAATAGGGTTTCTCTTACATTACTTATGTAGATTAATGTAAAGCCAGAGAACACTCGTCACCCATTTTGACATTTCCCGAGCACTCCACGGAGCTTAGTGTGGTCCAACTAATCCGCGCAAAGTAGGTTAACACTTGGAGGCAGTTGGACTGCTTGCATATTAACTGTCTCCACAAATGAGAATTGCTCCCTGTGTTGTATCTCCAACTATATCTGAATGAGTGTGAACTGTTTCCTATTGGTAGCATGTCAGTGGCCAACCAACATGTCCACTGTAGAGATAATATCCATTGGGACTCACTGGCCCAGCAGTGGCTTCTTCTATACAAGCTAGACAGTCTATCGGCAAATCTACTTGGCTATACTAACCTTCTAAATCTGACTGCATGCTCCCACAATAAGAAATCTCCAGCGGATTGACTGCATGGGTGCTACCCACGGCCAACCATGTGGGACCCTGTTAAATCGTAACAAGCCTCACACCTCTAGAGTCCACAATAACCCATGGCAATGCTACAGTTTACGGGATAGCCTGGGACTGGCTTTGGAGTGGTTGTCCAGGAAGCCTTGCAGCTTCCCTAGTCAGTCCCATGCCCTCTACAGATGACCATACGACTTCCCGAAGCCCAAAGTATGCCCACAGGTGGTGAACAGGCGTTATCCAGGTTGGGCCCCTGCAGGCAGTCATTTCTTTTTTTCTTTTTTCTTTTCTTTTTTGTAATCATGCGTTTATTGTTTCTAAGGTACAAAAAGCCTCATGCAGCGCTAGCTATGGAGAAAACAAAACCTATAAATCAAAAACATATAACAAAGGAAAGTCACGGCACTATTTAAATATCCAGTATCGCGAAGTTTTCTCCTCAGTGGGGCCTCTGGCCAGGTAAAAAGGAAAGATACAAACTAGCTAAGGTTTGACTCAAATAAGGAAAGCTCACATAACGTCGCAGGGAAGAAATACCAACAGGCCTAAACCTCAGCTAACGAAAAAACACGAAACGCCAGGGGGGGTACTGCTAGGGGTGAGAGGGACAGTGGGGGCGAGGAAAGGGGAGTGTCTGGCGGAAACATTGAAGGGGGGAATCCGGTGAAGGTGACGCTGATGAAGGTGGCGAGCCTTTTGAGCAGAGGAAGGGAGGACCAAAGGGGAGCGTCCTGACCGACGCTCGAAACACAGTGGAGTAGGTGTGAGTGAGTGCTCTGTCTGGAGGGGCATGTGAGGATGGCGTGTTGGAACGTCTCGGGCTGAAGACCACAGCGGGGGCAGGAGGTGTCGGCATCAGGGGACCTCCATGTTGGGTGGGCGGCCCTGTCGCTTTTTCCGGCTCTCATCTGGTGGATCCTTCCTGCTATGAATTTACCCAAGCCCATAAAGGGCCGCTGGTTCAGAGCGGGGAGGTGGTGGTATTACCCTGGTGTCGGGAGGAGGCCGGGCCACTCTGCAAGGAGGGCCTCCCTGACCCTCTTTTTCGGGGCGGGGTAGGTGTTGTCCATCAGGGACTGAGGAAGGCTGGAGGGGGCCGAGGAGACAAGGTGTGAGTTGATCATGGGCATCCTAGACAGCCCGTGGGTAAAGGGGATGGTTTTGTGAGCCACTGCATCTATCGGCAGATGGGTCCTCATGGGAGGGACCGGCCGCGGTGTTTTCCAGTGGAGGGGGAGATACACAGATGAGAGCCCCCTTGTCAGGGCCCTTGAGGAGTCGTGTGCCCGGTGGGCAGAAAGGGAGGGAAAGGATGTGTGGAGGGGCGCTGTTGCTGGGTTTAGCTCCGGCAGGGAGCAAACAACCCGAAGTGCAGCCAGTCTCTGCCGTTGGGAGATCAGGAGGGCGACCGGCGGGAGGCAAGATTCCATGGCAAGAATCCCCGTAGGGGTGGCTGAGAAGCGGTTCGTAGTCTATTTCTGGACTTTGTGCCAAAAGGTGTTCAGGCGCGCCGTGGCGCCCACGCTGAGTGTGAAGAGGTTGGCCCCATATAGCAAGATCGGGGCGACCAAGGACTTTGCGAGACTGTGGCATAGGTATGGGGCTAGGCCTGCCCCGGGGGGGCTGAGCCGCCTGATGAGGGCAAAGGCACCCTGGGCGAGCGCCAGTCGGCGCGAGAAGTGGGCGCAGGAGTCAAGAGCAGGAGTGAACCAGTACCCGAGCCACATAAGCAAGTCGCGGGGCCGGAACAGCTCTCCTTTGACCTGAATGGGCGAGAGGCACCTCGGTGAGTTCCTCTGGCTAGGGGTCCTCCACTGTATGTGTTCTGTTTTGGTAACCGAGAAGCAGACCCCTATGCGGAGGGCCTTAGATTCTAGCTTCTCGAACAGTTTCTGAAGGCGGCGGATGTTGCCCCTGTATGAAGGTGAAGCGGCGGTCAGGGTGAAGTCATCAACATATGAGATCATCAGACCTCGAGGGAGTTTGAAGTGGAGGGGCGAAACGTAGAGGAGGAAGCCCAGAGGGGAGATCGGTGAGCCTTGAGGGGCTCCGACATTAACGGGGGATGGGGTCCCGCGGGCCCCTTGACAGACTAAGGTGCAGCTTCGTTCACCCAGGAATGACGAGACCCAGGAGACCAGATATCTGGGAATCCCGCCTTCCCTCAGGATGCGGGCAAGAGTGGAGTTGTCGACGTTGTCGAACCCTGCTTTGATATCCAAAAACAAGGACGAGACCTTGAGGCGGGGTCTTTGAAGGGTTTTCACATTGTTGAAAAGGGTTAGGAGCGTATCGGTCGTGCTTAGTCCAGGCAGGGAGCCGCATTGGTTGGGGTACAGCATGCCCTTCGAGCGGGCTGCCAGGAGGAGGCGGGACGCTATTATCCTCTCAAGGATCGTCGAGACCTTGCGGATTAGGACGATTATCCTGAAGGAGGCGGGGGACTCGTAGGAGGGTTTCCCCGGCTTGTCGAGTATTATCCCATTGGACCCTTTCGGCAAGGCAGGGTGATATCCCAGGCTGACCAGCGGGGAGAGGATCTGTAGGAGGATGGAGGGGTTTTCCTTGTTGCCCTGCTTCCAGGTGGAGTAAGGTATTCCGTCGGGACCCAGGCCTGACGTGGGTGAGCACTTGGGGAGAGCCGTTGCTATCTCCTCCTTCATTAGTGGTGGCTCTTTTTTATCAGGCCGCAACCTGGGGGGGAGAATTGCTCCTTTGGGGGGAAGAAGTGGTCCAACAGGACATTGTTTATCTGCTGCGGGGTCTCAGGCCCAGGGAGGAAGGGAAAGCGGGGAGGGGCTCGGCTATAGGCAAACTTCTTGGCCGTCCACAGGGTCAGGGGGGTGGTGCTTAGCAGGAAAGAAGACTAGTGTTTGTTTTTGGCGGTCTTAATCGCCTTGAAGTACCCCGGTTTGGACATGTGTGCCACGTCCCGCAGGGCTGGGGTGTCATGTTTCCTAGCCATTCTTGAGGCTTTGGGAAATTCACGACGGAGGGTTGTTAGGTGGGGTGTCCCCCAGAGTTTGGAGTAGTGAGAAGGTCTTGGGACGGGGGTGTGTTCCTTGAGAAGGGCGGTGTGTCTATCTAGAGACCCGGCCATCCACTTGTCAACCTCCGCCGGCGAAGGGCAAACAGGGGCAGGAGGTGCCTGAAAGTTCCTGATGAGGGGGACAGTGTTTCCCAATCCGTGTCGGACCACCTAGGGCGCCTAGGGCTTGGATTAGGGTGGGGGGGGCTAGGTTTATTGTTATTGGCACATGGTCAGAGCCTGTCGAGGGGAGGGAGACTTCCCATGATTTGAAAACGGGAGGAGGAGGGGGTTTGTGAAAGCCAGGTCAATAACTGAGGGGCGAGCCTTACCGACCAAGGGGAACCTAGTGTATTCCCCGGGCGGGTTGAGGAGAGCGAAGCCGGCCTCGGCTGCTTTCTCAAAGCAGGGGGTCGAGTGACCAATTTCCCGAGGGGCACAAGACCGCAGGGGGTCTGTGAGGGGGTTGTGTATATTGAGGTCCCCTAATACCAGGAGGGGGACGTCCAAGGTTGGAAAGAGGTTATTGGGGCGGACGGAGTGGACCCGATGGTCGCGTGTGTTGGTCGAGTAGGCGTTAATCAGCCGGAAGGAGTCAAGGTTTGTCCCGAAAAGAGGTTCCTGGGCGGAGACATCAAGGGCGAGGATGTCATCCACCCCTTAGACCCTTGGGAGCACTGAAAATAAAGCAAGGAAAGACATGTGAACATAAGCCGCTACATGAGGCTTCCTGACAGGGGGGAAAAAAGACTTAAAACCATTGAAAGAGGGGAGGTGAGCCTTGTTAACAGGCGGGTCTTGAAGGAGGACTAATGAGGGGTAGGTTGTCGCTTCTCGGAACAACTCAAACAAAGAAAGAAAAACATCCCAGCTCCCAAGGCAGTTATGTTGAACGATGGAATGGAGTTGGGGATTTGGGGCCGGCCCTATCCCATCGGGGGAGGGGTGACTAATCATTACGGGGACGAGCCCGACGGTTGGAAGGAGTGGGGGAAGGGCTTTGGCCCTCCAGGGGGAGAGGACCGCCAAAGCCTGGAATGGTGCCCGGACGCGGGGGTTCAGCCGGGGGTGGTTGCCTGGGGGTTACAAGGTCCACCTCAGTGGGACCGGCCCTGGCCGGGGCAGTAGATCGTGCTGGGCCGCCATCAACCACCATATCCATGGGGTCTTGACCAGGTGGGACTATGGAGGCAGGTCTGGTGGGGCTAGTTGGTCCAGGTCGAGCCGGACATTCCTTGAATGTGGCAGTGTGGTCGTTACCGCAGTTGCAGCAATGGGGGGGCGCGGTCGGACAACAGGATGGGACTGGCTTATTGTTCCCGCTCCTGGGGCAGGTGGGATTCTGACATCTGTGAGACGCGCAAGTATGGTGAAGCGCACAAATGGGGCACGTCGGGTGGGTGGCGGGACATCCTTGATGGGCGTGTCCGTATCTCCAACAGTTTCTACACTGGGAGGTTCAGTTGGCTGAGAAGGCAAGTTCGACCTTGCGTTTCTGCGAGAGGATAAAGACCCCGGAAGTGAGGGCCGATACGTGCTGAGGGTCGACGGTGACCACCACTGTAGTGGCCTGCTTGGTGCCACGAGAATCTCGGTCAGGGTTAAGGTACCTGGCTGAGAGAACCGGGGTCGCTTTGTCGTTGAGGATTGCTTGCCTGATATATGGGAAGAGTTCCTCTTCATGGTGGGGGAGCAAACGTAGTGGGAGGCCGTGAATGGCTAGCTGTACTGCTGTAGGGGCAAGAACTAGGGGGCACCAGGGGTTTTCGCCCACTGGGAAGGATTGGTTTAGGGCCCTAGTAAGGGAGTCGAAGTATGGGGCGTAAGACGCGGCGGGAGTTGCCTTGTCGGTGACAGTGAGGGAGATGGCACCACGCGGGTTAACGGTGGCTGAAAAACCAAGCGGGAGGAGGCAGTTTGATTGGCGGAGGACGCGGGCAGCTATGTCTGGGAAGGTTGCTGCAATGGATGGAGCGTCTGGGTGAGGGGCGGGGGACTGGTGAGTAGCAAAGAATCGTCGTTGGGCACCTGGGAGGGAGGGAGGCCCCTTTTTAACAGGAGGGGCGACCGCACTCGCAACTTGCTGGGGGGAGGGCTGCTTGCCGACCTTTTTCTTGTCCTTACCGCCTGAGCCTGAGTGAGAGGCTGCTTGAGCATAGGAGGGGCAGGGGTTGTTGTCAGGGTGGAGATGGCCGGGGGTGAAAGAGGACACGTCATATGCCCCCCTCCGGTATTCGCCGGCCTCATAGCTGTGGGGGAACAGCCTAGCGTACTTCTTGTGGTCGCCGAAAGCCTTGCCAAGCTTGGTGTCTTGGAATGGTATGAGGTATTTAGGGTCCTCAGCCGCAGTGGGGGTTGGTGTGGGTGGTGCTCGGGCCCTTTCCTTGCCCTTCCTGGAGGGGCCAGGGCCTTGGGCGGCAAAGGGAGTGTGGGTACTATGGGTGGGGGCCGGCGCTTGGGGGAGGGCAGGGACAGGGGCTGACACACGATGTGACAGGTCAAGAATAGATGCCTGGAGGTCAGCCAGGGCTTGGGGGGGGCTTAGGCCTTGGGTGGGGGGGAAGTTGGCCAGCTGCGAGGAGATGTGGTGGAGCTCCTCCCTGATGGCCTCATTTTCCTGGGAGATGCTTGCGAGCTTCTGGGATACCCCACTCACCTCATGGGAGACGGTGACAAGCCACTTGACAAGCTGAAACAGGAGAGCGACAGTGGTAGATTCGGCGGGGATAGTGTTGGCCAGTGTTTCGGCGCTGAAATCAGGAAGGTCTTGGGGGTTGAGGCGGAGCGCACTCCTGGCCTGGGCCAGTTGTTCCGCCATGAAGGCTAAAGGGTAGTCGGTCAGGGGGGTACCTGATCTTGATGGGGCAAGGGAGTTGAGGGCTGACATCCTACCGAATGCAGGGTTGCCCGGGGGAATCTGGTGAGGATCCGCCATGAGGGCGAACGAGAGAGGAGAAGTGGGCGAGGGGTTTGTTCCGGACGCAAAGCGGGGTAAAGTTGAAGATGTATGTGAAATGTAGGGGGGGGGAGGAAGTTTGCCAGAAGCGTGGCCCCTGCAGGCGGTCACCCTCACACCCCTTTTATATCCTGTGAAGAGCTTCAGGTTGGTTGGACGGCCACAACTTATACAGTCTTCATTAGTAAAAAAAGATTTTTCACTAGAGGTATCAAGCCTGTGTCCAAACAAAGCCAGTCCGCTCTGTGCCTCCTGTCCTTCCAGATCTCCCGAGCCCTCTTTGCCTTTAATATCCTGCCTCAGGTGTGCCCAGACGGGCCACTTTCTCTCCAACGGGTCCGACGCGCTCCTTGCCACACCACCCACTCCCAGCACCTTCATGTGGTATCCGCCCCTGTATCTTCTCATCTACAGGCCTCCGGCGTACTCTTACCAACTGCGCGCATCCGGCGGCCCTCCCAGATCCCCTCTTACCTCTAGTGACCTAGATCTGTCCGCTCCCGTCCGCTGACATCCTACCTTGCTCTTTTCTTAGCCCCCGCCGAACTGTCACTTCCATAATTCCCTTACTGTTCACAAGAGGCCCGTCGCATCCGCTATGGAGACCCCCTACTTTGGTTGGCTTCGCCACAGGGGAGAATAAATTAGTATTATTAATCATCCATAGAACTCACGAGCCCAAGTTGAAGCTGGACACTTTCTAAGGGAATCTCTCCCTTAAGTCACCGGCTTCAACACGGCCAGCTACTCAATTCAACCTATTTAAAATATTCCCTTAAACGCCCGCAGATCGTATATTACTCCCGCGGCCAGGTGGAAGCCCGATCCTCAATATGTGAACTGCCGTTTTACGTATACGGCTTCAACTTTGCCGCATATTCATGCAGAACAATTCATTCTATGTAAAATATTCCCTTAAACGCCAGGGGATCGTGTATTACTCCCAAGCGGCTGAGTTAAGCCGGACACTCAATATGGCAATTGCTATCCTATGTGTACGGCTTCAACCTGGCCGCATATTCATGCCACACTATTGAACCTATTTAAAATATTCCCTTAAACCCCAGCAGATTGTGTCGTACTCTGGCCTCCAAGTTGAAGCTGGACACTCAATATGAGAACTGCCACCTTAAGTGCCCAGCCTTAACTCCTATAAATACTGTACATAATTGCATAGAATATTTTAATATATTGCATTAAACGTCCATAGATCAATCCTGTGATTCACTATCCATTGCCTCTCCCTGCCAGGAATTACCTGCGCCTGTCCGATCACTGCCCCTATACTGACTATTGACATATCTCGACCATTGACCGGCCTGCCAACTCGAATATCTCTGCTCGCAATGTGAAATCTGCCACTATTGAGCGGATCGCATATGCTAACAACTGCCAACCGATGGACAGCTCTCGCCTCACTGAGAATATTTCTTATCTTGAAACGTGCGTGCAACCGAGCCACTACCGGGCCTCGTAAATGTCCATAATTCACTTCCCCACCAGTCTGGGCCCATACCCAATCATTACTGGGGCCAATGTTGCTGAATGCCTTTGTCCCAGTGCAGCAGGCCCAGTGGACCTGGAACCTGTCAGTTTCCTGAAAGTCGGCGATTGGAATTTCAAGCTGAGCAAATCCTTCTACAGGGAGTACCCCTAGTTCGGTGGGGTCAGCTGGCAACCGCCGGTTATCCGCAGCAGTCTGCCTTGTAAAAGTAGTATGTCCTGCATCATGTGGGAATAATGAATATTCAGGGTTGCGCATAGTTTTGTCAGTGTGCTGGTGTTGTTCATATGTCCTTTAAGAACCCGGCGAGGCGTACTATTACATGAAAAAGCCAGCATTTCCATCCTACTATCTTCAGCCACGATCACACCTTTAACTTTCGAAACTGCCTCTATAGTCTGCAACCTTATTCCTAGAACATGTTGGCGGGTATATTGCGACAAGTCCTGCCGGGTGGCGTCATTCTTGTTTGACCTACGGTATCCATCTATAATCTCATCCTTATGTGCTATTTCACCGATCTCTGTAGAATACATCGATATGGATCCAAAACGCCGTACGTGGGAGGCAAAGTGAGTCATGTAGTCCATCTTGATGAGGTTGAAGTGGTTCTCACGCTGTATCAAATCTGCCTGCTAATCGGACCTTTCAACCCTCTCTTGCTCAGCCTGTCAACGGCGATTGGCGATGGTTGTATGGTGGCCTTCTTTAGCATGCTAATCACCCATCAGTTCCCTTAACTCGCAATCCTGGCGATCTACTCAGCTGTGAGTAGCCTTTGAGACACGGAAATCGAGAAACATGTCCTGTGTCTAGTGAAATGTCTGCAGGTAGCTTTCCATGTAGGAAAGGGTATCTGGTATATGACTCCGATATTGAGCCACGAGACAGAAATTCTCAGGGTCCCCTGGTGAGATACATGTTGGGATAACCTTTGTGTTCTTTCTTTTGTTAAATGGTTGCTATGAGGGATTTCCTTTGTAAAGCTTACAACAAATTGTATGGTTTCCTTAGTTACGCGGATATGTGACTCATACTGGGGTATGAGTTGGGCGGCAAAGGCTGTGCTAGGATTTCCTTCTATATGAGAGGGCTCTGCCCCCTATTCTTTTGCATCTTTCTCGTCCGCTCCACCTGCAGCGATTGAAATCTCAACACCATGAGAAATCATCGTGAGAGTCTCCTCCGCCTCTGACCTCCCTTGATGGCTTCTGCCTAGGAGCGTTACGCACCCATCTCTCCCTTTCCTCTCTCTGGCGTCTTTGGCCTCCCCTCCCACGGGGTTCTTGTTTCTGTCTTCGTTGAGCACGCTCGCGTTCATGTTTCTCCCTCTTATCCCACACTTCGCGACGCGTCTCGCTTAGCGATTTGCACGGTCGGCGAGCCTCCCTCCATCGTCAACACACGGTCGCTAGTTTCGAGTCATCGTTGAAGTAGCAGCCCTGGTGGCCCTGCTGTCTGGTATTGCACTCTCTCCTGAGCTGCTCGGTCGGTACGGTCGGTGCGCCAAAAATCGTGACCCCGTCTCCATCCTCCGTGTTCGTACTTCTCGGTTGTTTGGCGAGCCTTCCTCCTCCCGCTTCCCACGTGTCAGATCCGCTTGCACTGTACTGCTATGTCCTTCACTAGCTGGCACCTTATCTGCCCCCCCGGCTGGCACCCTACTGTCTTTTATGATAGCTGGCACCTCCACTGCTGAGTGGCTCTCCTCGCTGGGTGACTCCCCTCGTCCTCCTCCCGCTCCTGCGACTTACGCTACAGTCGCAAACCTCGCGTTAGGTTACGCTGTGTCATGGTATAGCACTACCTCCTTGGCCCATGCTAAAGTCCGAAGCGTCGCCAACATTCCGGGCACTCCACCCATGACGAACGCCTGCCCCATAGCCACTAAGGCCGGGGACATACCGTTAGGCATCCGGCAATAGTAGTTTTATCTTTCCTCTCCGTCGGCACTTGGTGCCGTAAGATTTTTTCTTTTGTTTTGGTGGGCCCACCGAAGGGTTTGTGTCTCTCTTTGGTTTCGTTCCTATTCATGTCTTTCCTTACGTGTCTGGAGGAAGGTATTGCTCCGTCTTGCTTTCGTCTTAGGTGCTGCTGGGCGGCAGGGTGTGCTCTGGGTTCGAGGAGTTGGATTTTGCCCATGAGGGGGTGAAGCGGGCGGTTGTTGGGATTAAGGTTTTGTTCACGCCATAGCTAGCGCTCCACGCGGTTTCTTGTACCTTAACAACGAATACATGATATTAAAAAGAAAAAAGAAACAGAAAGAAAGAAAAAAAAGCCCACTATTCTTTTGCGGGGATCGGCCTCCCCCCCTTCCTATGCCACAGACTGGCCTCCTCCCTCCTCTTCCCTATGCTTAGCTACGGCGCGGACGTTTTCCTGCCCACCATCCACATGATGAGGAAGCTCTCCGCCTTCTGGCACAAGGTCCAGCGATGGACAACCAACTGCTTTGTCAGCACCCCCACCGACATCCTGGCCATTGAAGCTGGCCTCCCACCCCTCGAGCTTCTCCTGGCATACAAACGCCGCTTGGCGTACCTTAGGATAATGTGTTCCCCCCCAGAGATCAACCCTGCCACCGCGAGGCTTTCCCCCTCCGTCCAGAGTCCGTCCCGCCATCGCCACTCACCTGACCACAGGGCCCTTTCCTGCGGGAACCCGGGTGCCCGACTTCCCCTCCCGTGGCGCAAGCCGAGACCCCACGCCAAGAACTGGACTCACCTGCCCCTGGACACCCTCGCACACTCCATGCTGTTCCTCCTAGGCCCCAATGGGCTCAGCCCCCTTCCAGTCACCTCCTAGCACCTACTCTGTGAACTTTACCCCGAGCCACCCTGGGGCCGCTCCTATCCCCAGCTGAAGCTTAAGTGCAAGAACCTCCTCATGGAAGAATGGGACGCGGCCGCACCGGATCCCGCCAGGTACCCGTTCCGCCCCTCTCTCAGACCCCACCCTTTCATGGGGTTGGACAAATTCTCTGCGGGACGCCTCCACCAGATGAGATCTGGGAAGAGCTATCTCCGCGCCCACCCCGCCTGGGACAGCGACGGCCCCACCACCTGCCCTCGATGCCAGAGTGCCCCCGAGACATTCGAACACGCCATCCACCACTGTTCAGCTAAGGAGCCCGCCAGGTCCCGCCACCTTCAGGCGGTCCTCGATGTCAGCCCCGACGCCCCCGTCTGGTTATCCGCTGCCCTCTTGGACGCGCTCGCCTGCTTCATTAAGGCCACGGCCACAGCTTTCCCCCCGGGGATGTTCTCCCGCCCAACTTCCGCTTTTTCCTCCATTTCTTCCAGCTCTTCTAATGTAGTTTCCTTTGGGTACTTTATGTCGTCTCAGGATTAGCTAGGTTTCCATTATTTCTTTTTCATGCTGTCCGCTGGTTTAAGGAGGGTTTCCTTTGATTTACTTGTTTAAATTTCGCGCCCGTATGTGGGCCTGGGACCGGTACGGACCCCAGTTGAACAGTTTTTGGTGCCTGATGTTTCCTTTGTTAGTTCGTTTTGGATTTTGGATTTTGTTTTCGCCATAGCTAGCACTCCATGCGATTTCTTGTACCTTAACAACGAATATACGATACAAAAAAGAAAAGAAAAAGAAAAAAAAAAGCCCCCTATTCTTTTGGTTCTTTACGCTACCTGGTATTTCTTTCACGACTCCTGTACTTCAGAATATAATCTCTTCTATTCAGATATCCAAGATCCACGCCAAGGACCCACGAACCCTGACCCTGATCTGCCGTTATGCGATCAGCCTTGACCTGAGATTGTCATCTCCGAAACCTCATGTTAAACGACTGTTATCGTTTAGGACCTTCCGGTCGTTGTGTGCCTTGAACTAATGTCCAGTACCAAGACCCCGTTACAGAAATCAACCAGCGTGCTAGCCCACTTCACAGCGCTCTTGAAATCATCATACTGGGAATGGTCCGGATTTCGCATTTCGGATGCCAATACTGTTGAAATATAACGGCCGAGATTGCCCATTTCCTTTCCCTGCCACTGTGTGATTTCGCAATAGTCCTTGTTCGGTACGCTTAATCCTGGATAACAAGGAATTTCTTTCCAAGCCTTGTCGAAAGCCTGTGGTTGTTTATGCTTTTTTAGGAATTCTTCCACCCATTTCCTCATATGTTTGAATAAGCCAAGCTAGATGTGGTGCAAGAGGTCAGGCTTGTATAGGTCTGCGGGGCTTACTCGATCCAGTCTAATGAATACATTGTTTCCTATTTTGATGCCCACCAGCGGAAATTATTCTGCAATACCAGCTACTTTTGCCAGCTCATGCCTCAAGGCTTTCCTCCTATATACCATCTAGTCACGGGTCTCTTATATCCGCCGCAGATCTCCACCGAGCTCCTCACACAGAACCTCACACTGTGGGCATGACTTACTACCTATTCCTTGCCAGGAAGCATGCTCAGCATGATCTGCGATCCGGGCCGACAAAATGGGAAAACAAAGTTACATTTTGCTGTCCGCACAATCAATTACCATTCCTACTTGGGCAACCAGCTATAATGGTGCCAGGACAAGATCGAAGACAGCCCGCAGAGTATCTGCATTTGTCTGCCGCTGGGATTCGTTGGCACGAGTGGATTCGCCTGTGAACTTTGTGGGGACTGGAAGCAATGCTAGAAGCAGTATTGGCATCATGGCAGGACTGTTTCTCCTCTGCGAAAGGATATTGCCGATCATCATGTATACTAGCTAGGCTTTCTTATCTCCTGAGAAATTGGTAAGGTACCTCTGGTCAGACAATCCGATAATGGGAACCACTGTTGACCCGGTGGGCAAAGTTTTCTACCAAGGAATGGAATGGGCTGTTAGCACTGGAAACACCTCTCCCAAGACCTGTCAGGACCTATCTCATATCTGTATATCCCACCCCCAGTCTGCCGTATGCATCTCTGAATATAATTGCTCCCCACTCGAATCATATTCTCGAATTGATGCGTAAACTATATCTGAGGTCTACGGGACCTGCCGGATCAGGTAGCAGACACAGTCAATAATATTTCGACAATGGAAAGTTGTTGCATATTAACCATCATCAATACAGGCTTCCGCCCACACAAGGTATTCATGAAATGGGTCCAGTACGTCGAGGTGTTGTCGCAAGGTATAGGCGGACCAGAATGATCTGCTATCGGTACTGCCCAAACCTTCGGCAAAGTACATGTTGCTCTGCGACTTGGCTACCTTTGTTCGGACAAACCAGCTCACCAAATTAAAGTCGTCTTCAGATCAGAAAGGGCTCCAACTGTCATCAGGCATGGCCTTGTTGAGCTCTGTATAGTCAGCAACATCCGGGCGAGGTGTGCTGGTACCCGGAATCATAGTTTCTTGACCCGAAGGGTGCGCGCGAACTGGTGGGTGGGAGACGTCTTCTGTTTCTGAATTGTTGTACACATCATCTATCTCACCACTTGCTGTATGGATATCGGCGATTTTGAGGCTGGGACCAGATTTGTAGTCAGAGTTGGTCATCTTTTCAAGGGCATCACGAACAAAAATAGGTCAGGCCGTTGAGGAGGCCACATCCGCAATCGCATTGAGGGATAGAACTATATCAAGATGAATTGTCTGAAGGTGTTTTCGTATACAGCGGCTTGTTCATAACATCGCCTACAATAAGGACAGTTTGTTGTCTTGGAGATGATTTTGTATGGTGTTTGTTTGTCTTTCAAGTAGTCTGGCGGATGCAGGAGCTGATGGGCAGACGGACTGCAGCGGACTTAGTATCTTCCAAAGTGAAAGGTAGGCTTCTTTGAAGGGGTAAATCGGGGAAACTTCAAGTTTCTTTAGTCGGATAAGGAACGGGTCCGGACATTCAAGCTGCCCACCGGTATTCACGGTTTAACTTGTGAAACATATTCTTTGTTAAGAGGATTCTAACCCTATTGTGGGCAGACTGAAGAGGTTTGGAAGCGTCTTGGCTTGTGGCTCGGGGCTCGCATGCGGCTCCGTTGTGACTTAAAACCTTATCTCAAGCCTGTCTAGGGTATGTCTTTGTGCCTGCATCACATGACTTTTCAAGATATCAATATTCAAGTTTGTACAGGGTACAATCCTACCAACCCCACAAAAACCGTCCTTGAGCAGCCTAGGTAAGCTCTCTCCCCCCCTCCCTCTATCCTTTCTCCACAACCCTTTCACAAATCAGAATCACATCTTCCATCAGCAAGCCCATCCTAACAGGTCCCACATAGCTCAGCACAACCTCTCACTCGTCTGCACCACCACTAATATATCCTCAGCTCATTTATTATTTACCTATCTGTGTTTCCCTTGCTAATAACCTTCTCTCGCAGCTGTTTACCATTAGCAGAACTCCCTTTACCATCCGCTAGGCCCGCTCTATTTCCATTTTCGGCTCTTCCACAATCCTTCTTTCTCAAACGTACCAGCATCTGCTAGCGGTCATCTTTCATCCGCTCAGGGACATTTTTTGTTTAAAAAAAGCCTCTTTCCGATCCAGCAACCACGCCCTGACCAGTCTTACAATGTCAGCCTCCAAGGTTGGCCTCACTTTTGAAACATCCTGGGCCTTTAAAAATGCCGGCGATATTAACTGATGTAAGTATTACCCTTGCAGGAATAGCTACCTGATATTCAAGAGCGTGGTATATTGCTTCATTGAAAGATCATATATCCAAACCCATGCTCCAGAAGTTATGTGCTTTTCAGAGGCATCTGAAAGACGACTGGGAATACGGGATGACAACACATTTCAAGATATGTCTAACTGATTGGAACGATGTATAGGGAATACTACTCCTCTGATTTTCTAGTTGCATATGCGATAGCAGCATAATGCATTGAGAGCTGGATATCGGAACTGATCACTCCATATTTCATATTACTATTGGTATGTAGACATTTGGACCACATATTCATATATTGTCCATCAGAATGAAGAGATCGCAGACTGTCTACTGGTGGAGTGCGGACACCCTCAGATGAAATAGCAGTTCGGGAGATTCTCTGAGTTAAGCTGGGCAAGATTTCAGGGTCAAATGGTGTTCGCACCTTGTTCTGACGAACTGAATTATTAAGAAGATACTTCTTTAGTACAGAAGTCGAAGTAGGATGGACATTAGTATAAATAGTAGGCCTCTCCCCGGTGGTTGAAAGAATCATCAAGCAAAGGAGAAGAGACCTTAACAATATAACAAGTTATCGAGTTATATTTAACTCCTTGATATTTGGTTATACTTTATTACTTTACCTTTACTGAACCAATTACCTACGAGCCTTGCTGACTAATAATCTCTTGTCACAAATATCCTCGGCCTAGTTAGCTTGGAATCCTACCGCGTTACCTACCCCGGAACACTATATTGTTATCCTTTTGTCACCAAGCCTCACACCTTACCTCATGCTATCAGACTTGATTGCCTGTTTGATCATTTACTATCTTTTTTTCATCCTTGGAAACCCTACTAACACTGCTGTTGACGTATCTCAATTAACTGAAGAACCCTTGGACAATTGAGAACCAGAATCAGAAGATGGAGTTACATTACCGTGTTCCACTTCTTCTCCCCCACCAACCCTCCCATCCCAATCTTCAACCCTGGAGACAATTGTTTATCAATCTCTCCCCGTTGATCGCTTAGATCAAATCTGCGAAAGCTACCAGGAATATCATGATTCTCTCGAACAAAACTGGTGGCATACCAAATACGGGTCCTTTCGTCACCCATTTCCTTCCAAGAGGCAAAAGACCAAAACATGTTCTCATCAGATTTGTTAATCTCATATCCAAGGTAAAATCACTGAAAACCAACCTGATTCACCTTTGCCCTTTGAAGCCTCCTCTCATGATGAATCCCTCAGATGTTCCTATGAGAGATTACGAAAGCTCAACACCTCTTGCTTCATCTTTGGCCCCATCATCTGGACCTCTAACTATTTCCTCCGCACCTGGCTCATTTGCCATTAGTCGGTCCACAAGCACTCTCTTCCAAATTGGAAAATCTGCCACCCGCTCAAACCCCCGCCGACCCTCCACAAACTCCAAGAATCCAACCGAACTCCTTAAAAAACAAATTGCCCAAGCATTCCAGTTTATCTCGTGCACAATTCATCAGAGCCATGATGAGAATCAAATACCCCTCGAAGCATTATCGGACAATGCTAGAGTTCAGTATGCTAACCCACAATTGCTACAAAGGCAGTTAGCAAAAGGCAAAACAATTGGCGACAAGGAGTTAAGCGATACCAGGCGAGCATTATCAACACTGGAAGGGGTAACTCGAGTCGACTGAGGATGTCTAACAGCTGAGATTGCTGGTGAATTTAGACGACAGGAAGCACAACAGAAAGGGGGTGCGGAATTGGCAGAAGACTACGATACAATTCTAGAACATGAAGTTCGCAAATCAAAACCACAGTTCAAAACCCAGCACACTACCTGGCAACAAATCCTCCATGATCACGAGGAAAAAGCGGGGCAGCTACTAAAGCAACAAAAAGACGAGACTGCCGCTCTGCAACAAAAGGATCCTCAGGAAGCCAGGAACCTTCTTGATAAGTAAAGATTCAAATTCCAAGCATTAATACAAACCCTAACTGCAAGAATCGATCCTGCTGAAAAACCTCATTATACCATTTCGCCAACCAATAGTCGTGATGGTAATCCCGGACTTTCTAACCAAGGTCAACAAAACCCTTGGATACTACCCTATGGTATCAACCCTGACAACAAGTCAGCATCGACTCCTCGATAATGTAAGGGAAAGGAACCTGATCGATGAGGAAACAACCAACCACCACCTCCACCAGAAAATACTGGTGGAGATACCAACCCAGATAACGATAACGATGTTGATAACGACAAAGATGGAGGCAATAGCAGGGGCAGGAGAGGCAGACATCTGGAATGCAACGCTCGAAGACCATCGCTTCCAAGAGATACCACTTCCCATACTAGGGCGATGCTAGAATTTATGCAGAGCCTTAGTACTTCTCAGTGACCAACAAAAAACACTGCAAAACCTCCTTATTTTTTGCAAGGAGAAGATAACCAAGACGTAAGAAACTGGTTAACTGCATGTGAAGATCACATCGATCGCAACCCTACGTAATGGGAGAACCACTCACTTCGCATCGTATTCGCCTTAGGGAAGACCAAGGGAAATAAGGTAGCACCTTCTTCAGAGAAATACCGGAAGGTCATGGGGGGTTTAGGTGGTTACACTCAAGACCCTAGCTATTGAATGTGGGAACGTTCTCGCCAAGAGATCATTAAACGGTACATCGGTATCGAAGAGGAATGACGAGCCCTAGACGAAATGGATAAAATTATCTATAAGGGCAGAATCAATACGTACCTTCTACTCCTTGAAAATCTCAACATTAAGGCCGGTTTCACTGGAATAGCGTGGAGGGTCAAAGTTGAAAGCAAAGTTTCGCAGGATATCCTTCGTCGATTATCTCACTTCAAGTTCAACGATGATGACCACTGGATTGAACCCTTGTGAGAAGTTGGAAGACAGGAAGAAGAACTTCTCGAACAAGGAACATTATCAAAATTGATATCAACCTGGCACAACCCCGCACCAAAGCTCAAGGGAGAAGGGTCAGAGAAAGGATTCAACACAAAGTTCGAGAAAAAGAATGATAACAAACCTCGAAAGGATAATACCTCTTGATGGAAATCTCCGTAGAGAACACCTGCGAAACGAACCGGTAATAATTCCAAGGATAAGCATACTGACTAGAAGAAAGCTAATGATGGAATCACGAAAGATATGGTTTAAAAACGAAAAAGGGAAAAAGGTTGTACCTGTTGAACCCTTGAGAACCACACCTGGAGAAAATGTTGAAAACGGGTCGAAGTAGCAACTACCTTCGCTTACAGAGATAGGGGAAACCCTAAACCTTACCGGAAGCCAGGCACTTCAATGCTAGCTGTTCACAACCCTCCACCGTCACGTTCAGAGCAAGTCCCGAAGGTTAACTGAGTTCATTGAGAAATGCCTACCCAAGTTTGAAAATTGTCCAATACAGAAATGACCTAAAGGAATCACGTGGCAAATAAATAAAGCCTCGCCTGTTCCTAAGTCTATAAGTCCTTATTGACCTCGCTTAGTGGACAGACTAGAGCGGATGGCAGCGTGCCTTAGGAGTAACAAGGTTACGGGTAAGTTGCGTCTTAGATCTTGTGAAGCAAGAAGGTGCCATCTGGTATTAAGGCAATCGGAAAGCGATTACAAAACCATTTTTACATGGGTTTATTTTCTCAGCATTCTCGGCACAAAGTCTTGGCGCTTGTACAAAAACTCTCGCTGCAGAACCTGGACTATCCACCCACGCGGCAGGAACCGGTGTTTACGGAATAGGGTACCGGTGTGGTTGCCTCCCGAAAGAGGACCTTTGTGTGGCCACCTTTCTAGGAAGGCGGGCCTTTTTCCTCTGACTCGGACATTTTCCCACAGTTCGGACATGGTTTGCTATGTAGAATAAGGGCAGCCTTGCTGCTCCACTCTCTAGCTAGTCATAGTAACCGGTACTCAATTATTGTTGCCTCCAAGGAGACTCGAACTCTTGACCCCATGGTAGCAAGGGCAGCCAACTCATAGCTAATTCAACTAGACCATAGTGAACGGTTCACAATATAGGTGTAATATTTGCGTATTATACCCCAGTCTTGTGTTACGCCAAAACTGCCACAACGCGTTTATGCAATAATACTTGTTGCTATACATCAACAAACAGATGTCGCTAGGACAACCACGTTACACAAAAGATAAGTTTTGTTTCATTTTTGCATCATTTGGCCTTGGGATTTGGCCAGTTTATGGGCTGTATGATTTTGGCAACCCCTCAGTAGGGGCTAAAGACAGCTAGTAGTGGGCCACCCAGAAGTATAAAACATTTTAATTTTTGTGACAGTTTGTCTGAGGAGACCTTAGTGGTTGAAACAAGGCAGGGGTTGTCACAAACACCCGCAACCCACTCGATAAAAGAAACTATGCCTATCAAGTGTGGCAACCTACAGCTGCCTTTAGGGCCTAAACGGACCGATCTCCGGGCACATCCTAAAATACGAGAAGCTCAACGCTATAACTGTCCTGAAGGACCTGTGCACATCTATATTCTCGGAAAATGCTATAGAATCTGTTTCCTATTCGACCCTGGATCAAATATTTTTCTCATCAACGAGCAACTCGTTGAAGATCTACATATCCCTTACCACTTGAGAACTAATGTAGTTCAAATCCAAGGTTTTACCGGGGCAACTATTTCTTCCGGCGGACCAAATTTGACGAAACCGCTCTTCCTGGAAATAGGAAACAACAACCACCTTTCTCTCGTTTCCCGTGAAATAGCTCCAGCAGGAAAATATGGTATGATAATACAATTGGGACAGTGGTATCCGGAACACCCTATTACAAAGATCACAAACCCAAAGGACTTGTCCTTTAACGATAATGAATGACATTCACATTTACCATCTGAAGAAGAAGGGATCTAGGTAGAATGGCATGAAGATGTTCTAAATAACCCAAATGCGGTGGTCATTGGTAGAACAGAAAAGGTTGACGACCAAAAGATTACCATCATTGACCGGCTACCAGAAAGGTACCACCACTTGCTGGACCTATTCCATCCATCGCCGGCTGAGAAACTAGCACCTCGCCGTATATTCAACCATGCCATCAACAATATACCAGATACACAGCCTTCTTGGGCTCCAATTAACCCTTTATCTGAAAAACAACTTGAGGTGCTACGCAAATATCTCAATAATATGCTCAAACAAGGAAAGATTTTGCGGAGCAAATCGCCGGCTGGCGCCCCAATCCTTTTCGTTACTAAACCTGACGGTCGCTTAAGGCTTGTTGTTGACTACTCTGAACTCAACAAAGTCATGATTCACAACAAATATCCTATCACCCTGATGACGGAATTGAGAGATCAAGTCCGGGATGCTCAACTCTTTACAAAGTTAGACCTGAAGGATGGTTTCCATCTGATCAGAGTTCGTAAAGGAGATGAATGGAAAACCGCTTTTCGAACCCGGTATGGATATTATCAATATGGAGTCATGCCTTTCGGATTAGTTAATCTACCAACCACCTTTCAAACAATGATGAATGAAATCCTGCGGGAATTTCTTGACCAAGGGATTTTCGTATATATCGACGATATCCTTATCTACTCCAAGAAGGTTGAAGAACATATTATACTTGTTCAGAAGGTTCTGCAAAGGCTCCGCGAATACCGGATGGCAATCTCCTCCGAGAAAAGCATGTTTGATGTTAAAAAGGTGGACTTCTTGGGTTAAGCAGTGGCAACGGATGGGGTAACCATGAACGAAGAGAAGGTCAAATCTGCTAAGGCTTGGAGAGGGCCAGCCTTGGTTAAGAATGTTCAGATTTTTATTGGGTTTGCCAACTTTTACCGACGATTCATTAAGAACTTCTCGGCTATCTGCACCCTGATAACCAATCTGTTGAAAGGACACCCCAAGAAATTCTTTTGGGGTAAAGAACAACAAGAGGCCTTCGGCGACCTCAAACGCTGCTTCATATCAGCACCAATACTATGTCGTTTTTATTCAGAACTTGACACAGTCGTGGAAACAGATGCAAGCAATTACGCACTAGGATGCATCCTGTCACCGATTCATGGAAAAAGACTTCATCCTGTGGCCTTCCATTCCTGAAAGCTTAGCCCACCTGAGCAAAACTACGACATTTATGACAAAGAATTATTGGCCATCCTCGTTGCCTTCATGGAATGGAAACATTACTTGGAAGGAACGGAGAAACCAATAACTGTCTATACTGATCATCAGAACCTACAATACTTCTTTACGACAAAAGCCTAGACTTATAGACAGATTTGGTGGGCACAGAAATTGTGTGGATTCAATTTCAAGATCGTCTATCAACCAGGTACCTAGGGAGGCAAGCCCGACGCTTTAAGCAGGGGGCCGGATTCCCGCCCTGAAGAGGGAGCTACAGATCGCGAACAACAAATTTTGAAACCTTAGCACTTCGGAAAATTCCAAATTGCCGTCGTGTGGGGGACAGATTCCGAACTGTTCCAACAGGAATTGCCTGAAGTGGAAAAGGAAATAGGCATTCGGGTTCAAAGGCTTGATGAGAAAGGACAAATACCCACGAAAGGATCAAAGTTTGTAGCAGGACATGACTTCTATAGCATCGAAGATATACTTATTCCAGTAAACAACCGGGCACTTGTTAAACTCAGTTTAGCAATTGGAGTCCCAGAAGGAACCTACGGTCGCATTGCACCAAGGAGTGGCTTGGCGACTAAAGGTATCTCAGTGGATGAGGATGTTATCGAAGCGGATTATAGAGGCGAAGTCAAAGTCCTACTCGTTAATCATGGAAAGTTAGATTACGAGGTTAAGATAGAAGAACGCATACTGTAGTTGATTATGGAAAGAATTGATGATCAGGATTGGATCGAGGTGGATGGGTTGGATGGGACTGAGAGAGCTGGAAAGGGTTTCGGCAGTAGCGGAACAGGGTTGGAGTTGAAAGAAATCCAACCAACGATATGCTTCCTTCAGGCAGATGGCAACCACGAATGCTACGATTCCTCCTATATCAACCAACACCCTATTCTACGCAACGGGCAAGTGTTATTATCAAATGTGATTATCGCCAAAGCAAATCTGAAAGGATTTGAAGCTGACTTTTGAACTAAAGTTCGTGAATTGGCAGAGAAAGATCTAGGATGGATGTAGCGGAAGTAAGAGTTGGAATCTTTGAAGGAAAAAGGAAAGGAATTGCCTAAGCAATGGTCGATATCGGAAGGCCTTCTCTACTAGAAAGACCGGCTATTGATCCCTGCAACCGAAGACCTCCAAACACTTATCGCTAAGGAATGTCATGACTCCCAAGTGGCAGGTCACTACGGACAAGAGAAAACTCTTGAAATTATTACACGAGATTTCTACTGGAAGGGATTCACCGAATGGGTACATGATTACGTTCGTTCATACACTGCCTGTCAACCACCAAAAGCACCACAACATGCACGATTTGGGTTACATAATTCCCTACAAGTGTCCTATGCTGCGTGGGCCTCAATCTCGGTAGACTTCATCACACAGTTACCGAAATCAGCAGGATATACCCAGATCATGGTTGTAGTAGACCATTTCACAAAAATGGCCCACTTTATTGGATTAGAACAAAAAGCAACAGCAGGAGATGTGGCAGAATCCTTCCTTAAGGAAGTATGAAAACTTCACGGATTACCTTCAGAAATTATTTCAGATATGGATGCAAAGTTTGCAGGAGAATTTTGGGAGTCATTGTGCAAAAAACTCGGTATCAAATAAACAATGTTGACTGCGTATCACTCTCAATCTGATGAACAAACGGAACAAGTTAACCAAGTGCTGGGAGGCTACCTCCGTATATTTGTCAACTACGATCAAGACGTCTGGTACCATCTCCTACCTTTAGCTGAGTTCCCATATAACAACTCAGTAACCACCGCATACAACATGACCCCTTACTTCGCAAACTATGGCTATCATCCTCAAACTGAATAGCTGAAGGAATGTGATGTGCGAAATCCATGAGCAACCCTTTACACTCACATGATGCAAACAATACATCAACAAGGAAAACAATCTCTAGAGAAAACCAGGGAAGCAAAGGGACGTTATTACAATCGGAAGGCTAAGCAACAACCAGACTTCAAAATAGGCGATATGGTCATGCTTAATGCGAAGCATATCTGCACTAAACGCCCATTCATGAAATTAGCGCCTAAGCTATATGGCCCCTTCAAAATCCTGGAACAACAAGTAGAACTTGCGTACCAACGCGAATTATCGGAGGGTTGGAAAGTCCACCCGGTATTACATGTATCGCTACTCGAGGCCTATCAAACCTCTATTCGACCGGCCTGAGAAGAACCACCTGTGGAACCCGAAGAGATCGATGGTGATCTTGAATGGGAGGTGGAAGAAATCATTAAGAGTGAAATAATCTCTTATGATCGGAGAGTCCGTGGCAGGACCAGGAGCTTCGAACAACTCCGCTCCTTTGTGAAGTGGAGAGGGTGTTCCCAAGATGAGAACACCTGGGAACTACCTGAGCACTTAGAACATGCCCAGGAATTGGTAGAAGATTTTCATAGAGAAAATCTGGATATGCCAAGGTTGAGCTAAGTAGTATTACATGGAAAGGTTTTCCTACTGTGGCCAAGTAAACGTGCAAGGTTTTCCACTCTACTTTGTAGAGTACTAAATGGAATTAATATTTATTGGGTATTGCTTCGCATGTATTATTAAATAAGGGATTTGAGGACAAACCCTTATGAGGAGGGAGCTAATATTGCCCTAGCGGGAATAGCTTACCTAATATTCAAGAGTGAGGTATATGGCTTCATAGAAAGATCATATATCCGAACCCATGATCCCGAAGTTATAAGCTTTTCAGAGGCATCTGAAAGAGGACTCGGAACACGGGAGGAGAGCACATTTCAAGATATGTCTAACTGATTGGAACGATGTTTAGAGAATACTACCCCTCTGATTTTCTAGTTGCATATGCGATAGCAGCATGATACATTGAGAGCTGGATATGGGAACTGATCACTCCATATTCCATATCATTATTGCTATGTAGGCATTTGGACCGCATATTCATGTATATTCGATCAGAATGAAGAGATCAAAGAATGTCTACGGGTGGAGTGCGGACACCCTCAGATGAAATAGCAGTTCAGGAGATTCTCTGAGTTGAGCTGGGCAACATTTTAGTGTCAAATGGTGTTACCACTTTGTTCTGACGAACTGAATTCTTAAGAAATACTTCTTAAGTAAAGAAGTCGAAGGAGCATGGACATTAGGATAAATAGTAGGCCTCTCCCCCGGTGGTTGAAAGAATCATCAAGCAACGGAGAAGAAACATTAACAATATAACAAGTTATCGAGTTATATTTAAGTCTTTGATATTTGATTATACTTAATTACTTTACCTTTACAGAACCAATTACCTACGAGCCTTGCTGACTAATAATCCATTCTCTAGAATATCCTAAGCCTAGTTAGCCCAGAATCCTACCCTGTTTGCTAGCCTGTAACAGTAAGCACATTTGCGGCTTCCCGGACCGACGAACCTAGGGTCAGGAGTATAAAGCCTGGCAAAATGCTATGAAACGTAAGATGAAGCAAGACAGGATCCCGGGGTGGAAGCAGAGTACAGGTGCCCAATGGGCAGCCATCCAGGCATATGCTATTACCCTCCAGCCGGTTAGCTAAAGGTCGGGACTATGGGAGGCTAACAACCTGCGCGGTGAATCTTTTACTGAATCGCTTGACTTTTTGCTAAAGGACTTAGCAAAAAAAACGTCTGCGTATTTTAACAGACATGTTCAAAGTACAGCCTGTTGCCACAGTTGCGGTTGCGGACCTCGCCCCTGCAAGAAATGATTGTAAGTTTGTCCTAAGCATCCCCATTAATGTACCATATATGCTAATACAGCTCCTACAGGTCTCGCCAGTCCGCGCTCTGTACGTCTCTGGGTGGATTGGCTATCCGAAGTCCGCCCAAGCAGCCTACTTCCTGCCGGGATGGACGAAATCCACTGGCAAACCCACGAACATGTTTACTGGTTGGAGCTAACTGAGCCCACCCTAGCGAACCTTCTTGCAGGCATAGACAGAATCTTGTCACGTAGATTCAGATATTGTATGCTCGTTGGTGCGATGGGACAGGGTACACCTTTGCTGCGAGACGATACTGAGAAGCCATTGGTGATTGCTGAAATGATCTGAATCACAAATAGCAGGCATTTCCGCATATCGTGGTCCTTGAATCCGGCAAGCAAACCAATCGATCTGCTCTTCTGTACCCATCGCAGCACCAATACGGCAGATAGTACCCCTGCTCCTGGTGACCTCTGGTTTGACCCAGGCGGTAACCGGGGCACCCCTTCAGATAAGGAGTGACCGAGTAGCGATGAGGAGCCTAACTCTGACGGCCACCAGCCAGAGTCGTCCGCGGCAGCCACAAAGCGAACCACCTCATCGACGACCACCATAAGCGGTAATACCACAACAGGTCAGGACGAACACACCGCATCAATTGGGCGGACATTGGCGAATCAGAGCCAGAGTCCGATCTCGCCGCTGATCAGGGCCTCGAATTGGCAAACGGGGTGATCCCGGCCCTGGATTTCAACCCCACATCGTCTCCTGGTAAGCAAGCTTCTGTCTCTCATACTAACTTGGGCACTCCTGTTTCGAGTTCTAGTAGACAAAGAGGACAGGAGACTGACCTGAAGAAAGCACCTTGGATGCCAGCAAATAACAGTGGTAAACAGAACCTGGCGCTCATGCAAGAGGCTAATGAGCCATACAGTTCGGATGAAAGTCAGGAACCTCAGCAGAAGATGGCCTGGCAGGTGGGGGCAATGGATGCCGGCATTGAGGTGGAACCGGACACACGCGATGGGGAGCTTAATCTGAGTCCTGTACATGCCGACTAGCCTGGTCCGCCAAACAGTTCTCCGCTGTTGGCTCTCATCCCAATCTGGGCCATGCGGCGTCCACTCGCTCTGAGCATCCAGAGGCCAAAAGGTCCGCCGAGCATCTTTTGATGCTGGTCTCAGGGGGCGAGCAGCCCGTCAACACATTGGCGACCCAAGTTGGTACCCCCGGCAGAATCCAGTCCCTCTCTGATCCCGCTAGAAGTGATGTGTCTGCGGAGATTCCCGCAGCTGGAGAAGCTGGACGAGAATTAAGCCCCACCGCGGACTCCCCAACTGACCCAAGTGCATACTCGACACCTGGTAAGTTCCGATTATGACTACCACGTTTTTTATCCATTCTGTTGGCAAGGTATACCGTAGTACCACCAGCAGAAACGGGCTTTGGGAGTCCGCTCAAGCCTGTTTCTGTCTTGGCTCACTAGCTCTGTCAACAAAGCTCTCCTGCCCCAACCAATCTGGCAAATTTCTAGCTACCAGAGGGTGCAGGTCCATATCAACCAATTTACAGGTTCTAGGCCGCCATGCACCCTTCGAGTTTTCTTTTTGGTGTTTGATTTTGGTGTTATCAGTTAGGTTTCAAGAGTTTGTATTTTTCTCGCTGTTTCCTAACTATTTGTGTTTAGATTAGCTCGCTATATCTGTGCTGCTTGCCCTGCTCAGTACACATAATTTAAACCTGCGACTATCTCCTGCCGACATTTCCTTGCACTGTTTTTCATTTGGACTTTAGCCTTTAGAGTTATGCCAGCTATCCTTGCACTTTTTTCCAGCATATTTCTTGTTTGGATTAGCCCGCTGCGGTTGCCCAAACCCAATGTAGTCTACGGACACTTTATTCCACGGGCTATTTTTCGTTTACTGGGTCAGCTCCCGGGACCTGCTCTTGGAATCTTCGCCGATCTTTCTTGTTCTTTTCCACCACTTTTTCGCCTAGAATATGTTTTCTCTTCACGCTTTAGAGATTTGCTCTTTGGATTTGTGCGGATCATTCTCATTCTTTTCTAGCCCATTTTTCATTTGGAGTTGCCTTTTTCATCGCTCTTCGTATCCTAGCTTTACATCATATATCCGATCTGTTGAGCCTTAGCGGCAGCTTTCACTTTCCGAGATTAGCATCTGGGCTCCGAGCCCTAGCCTTACCCACATTTGTTACCATCCGCTTGGCAGATCTACTCAAACCTGAGTAGTCTGTAAATACTCATAAACTGTTTTTCATCACTCTCAAGAATATCAAGTACCAAACACTTGTGTTGCCCCAGTGAAATAGAGGCGCGGCCAAGTTCAAGCTGGACATCTTGGGTGAAAATTCCTATATCAGGTATGAAGCTGAAATTTGGAAGCAAGGGTGTCTGTCGACACCAGCAAACATAAAAGCGAGTGATGAACTATGAACGTTCTTAGTTCTTAAGGAAGCCGGACGGACCATTTCTATCTTCAGGCTAGTGTTCGTTACAGTGCGGTGCGGGGCGGGGTTTCCCTTTGTGACCCACCATTACTCCGGCCGGGGATCGACTCTTTGCCGTTGCTCCCCACGTATGACACGGGGCCCAGGCCGGGCTATGGGGCTGGGTAGGTATTTTACTTTTCCCGCTAATTGTCTAGACAGGCCCCCATCTTCTCATCCCCCACTCTTGCCCCTCTGTGGGCCCCCACTTATTCCTACAGGTGATATTCTGTGACTAAACAAATGGCAGGTTGAAATCTAAGGGGTGTTTGGCCGCTCAATTCTGATCCGAAATCACAATTTGAGATCAGAATTGGCTGGCCAAACATCCCCTAATCATTTTGTATGTCTACTATGATGACTCCACAATTAGGATATTCCATATAGCAATCTGGCAACTAGCTCAAAAGATAGGATTAGAATATAGTGCTCACATTATCATTGTGATTTGGGCTTCTGGTTGGAGATAAATAGTGTTTGGAAATCACTCTTAGTATATGATTGTAAGCGTATAATCTAGGTATGTTTCTAAGTACTGCTAAGCATATGATTCCGGGTACATAACTCTAAGCGTAGAGTTGTATAGTTATGCATGCACGATTCCTATCTTCCTGAAAATATCCCGGTGTCCTCCGGCTTATTATTTCGTGATCTCATTCAGGGTGTATGGCTTTAGGCTTATGGCTTTGGGCATTCAGCTTTGTGCTTATGGCTTTAGGCGTTCAGCTTTACACTTTTTATTCTACAACTATTGGTTTAGGCGTCACATCTCACATACCTTGCAAGCCATCCAGCCAAATACTAGCCACTATTTAAATCTGGTCTGAGGTGCAGGCAATCAGTTACCCTAAACTTGCACATAGTTGGTTAAACTTGGCGCTCACTATCGTGTGTAAAAAGGTATGGTTTTAGGTGACTCTCTTTGGCGTATGGTTTTGGGTGTATGGTTTTGGGCGTATGCTTTTGGGCGCATCGTTTTGGGGGTATGGGTTTGGGGGTATGGTTGGGCTTTGGGCGTATGGTTTTGGGTATATGGTTTTGGGTGTATAGTTTTGGGCGTATTGTTTGGACCTATGATTTTGGGGCACAGTCTTGCAAATGAGGGCAGGCCAAGCTCAAATGTATATACCTATAGTAAATAGAAAAATCAATGATTAGGAACATTATTATACATTCAGATGCATGCGCAACTTCTGCAACCATTTAGGCATCTTATTGAAGTCCCACAATGGCTTCCCGTCTTCTCCACCTATGCATCGTGTACTGCTTCATGTGTAAAGTGGACCACACTACACTGATGTCCCACAAAAGAGCCAATATAATATTCCACAGTCAAGGAATGTATGAAAATAATAGAACCTAGAGAATATATCTTAGTCACTTATTGGAATTGAATAAGATGGCCTGGGGTCTCTACATACCAGGGGTACAATCAATCTTGACTCCAAGGTCAGGAAAGTAGGCATCGCCACGCTCAAAGTTTCCCAATACTACTATCACACACCACCTATGGCATACGTCCTCCAGATCCTTATAGTAATTGGTATTCGCATTGATCACAAGTGAGTGGGAGGTTCATATTCCAAATGCCTCGTCAACATTGGCAGCTTTCCCATCGTAAATGGTCTCATAGACTGCTGTGTATTTGGAATGCTCCTCCTGCGGGAAAGTCTGAGATGGGGCCTCGTGTCACAAATCGTGACTAAGCAAGGCAGATTTCACATGATTAATACTTATTAGTCATAAGGTATGTTGGGTTTTTGCACTATGAGGTCATTTGACTCATAGCTTTCACATGACTGCGCACTTGCGAGTCATTGGTTGATTATGATTGGTTAATGGTTTCATGACGTCACGATGGTGACGTCATACGATGTAATGATTTCGCGCATGACTCAGATTACGAGTTATGGGTTTCACGCATACGACTCATTCGAGCGTATGATCGGGTTTATTGGTTTGGATCGAGTGAAAAGGATGTGCGCAGTTGATTTGTAAGAATCAGCTAATGGATTTCGCACCATGACTAATTATGAGTCATGGGGGCTATGTTACATGATGGTGACGAGTCACCAGGGTTAGGGTTGTGGGAAGATGCCTATAAAAGGAGCTTGGTTCCGACCAAGAGTGTCACAAATCGTGACTAAGCAAGGCAGATTTCACATGACTCATACTTATGAGTCATAAGGTATGTTGGATTTCACACTATGACGTTACTTGACTCATAGTTCTCACATGACTATGCACTT
>Ga0307509_10001765_pt1 | contig 35951 bp, 31 predicted proteins | sample 10_EM_MG_FD_202245 | JGI IMG/M metagenome (GOLD analysis project Ga0307509, IMG submission 202245) | Populus trichocarpa ectomycorrhiza microbial communities from riparian zone in the Pacific Northwest, United States - 10_EM | ecosystem: Host-associated > Plants > Roots > Unclassified | place...
GCCAGTTCCGTACTATCTGAAGAGATAGTATTCCCCTACGCCTTATTATAAAGAAGAAGACTTGCTCACTATAGGAAATCACTATCGTTGCCTGTTGCACAACTACCTAACAATAGGATTGTTACAGGTAGATGTGAGAGAACTTGTAACATGTGTACATGTTCCGGTAACGGTACACAGGAGCGGGCAGTGCAGGATCTCCTATGTTCAGTTGATTTATATTTAGTTTAGTTGATTTGATTTCAGCTCCGCCACTGTCTCTGAGTCAGATAGGCTATGCGATCGTATTGCTGTCATTTGCCTGCACCTTCACCCATACTGTATACATTTATGTGCCAGGAGACAGGACTATATCTACTGTATTTACAGCAAGACAACGCATCTCTCTACTGGGTCAAACATACTGTGCAAGTGCTCTAAGAGCTTAACATGTTTGGCTATTTCCTTACCTGGCCTGCAAGCTCACCGGATCTGAACTTTATTGAGCAGATTTGGAAAACAATGAAACATAGGATTTATCGTCATTCACCCCATCCTACTACTAATCCTTCACTTCGCATCGCTATACAAGAAGGGTAGGATGTTATAACTCAGGATGTAATTACTGCCTTAACCTTCTCACAACCAGCCAGGAAGGCCACTTTTAGGAATGTCCAGGAAGATTACACTAGGTATTAAGTTTGTATCAGAACGATATACTATACCCCTCCCTCTGAGTCTGCTCCACCCTCATCAGCCCTCCCTCCAATTCAGATATTTTTTCTTTATCTAGTTCTAAGATCTTACGCACACACCCAACTATCCCTCAATAAGCCAAATACCTCACTGGCACACTTTCTGTGTTATCTAAATCTCACCATGTTCTGAATTTCTTTTCCCCAAAGCCTGACCTATTGTCCTGGATCACCTACTATCCTGATCGATTCTTAGGATTTTCGCCGCCCAGGATAGGGGAATAGGATCGGGGCATTTTTCTTTACATTTTGTGCCCGGTAGTGGAGTTCAAGCTGTGCTCTTTTCTTTCAATTTTTAACTTCAGAAATACTTCGTTCCTTAAAGTTCTGGTTTCGTCTCTTTCTCTCAGATTCTTCTCTTTTTCTGTCATTATGGTACATAGCTGTAGGCTCTATGGAAGGATGATAGTATTTTTGGAATACTTATGGTTCTTGCTGTATCCATCATTTTCCTACTCTCTCTGAGTCTCTTCCACTACACCAACCTTCTCTCCACTCTCATCTTTTCTGGAAGCGCTTTTTCTTTTCTGACTTGGAGGGATGGCTTTCATGAGACTCTATAGTATTCATGATGGGTCAAAAGACATGAACCTATTATTTTCCTCCTTCGTCTAGGTCTTCAAAACTTCTTGTTACCTATGTCCGTTCAGTGAAATGAGAAAATTGGGTCCGCTTAAGGTCTTACAGTAATTGGTGTGTGCGAAAACTTTTTAAACTTTTTCAATTTCGGCTACCTACCTACTCTAAAGCATACGGCAAAACCTTTCCTACTACAGTGTTCGCAACAGGCCAGACCGGACTAGGAGGACTGGAGGCCGTCCGCAACAGGCCAGACCGTCCAAATGTGAGGCAGTGGACTAGGTAGTCTAGTTAGGAGAAATGGACGGACTGGACGGACTGGCCTGGCCTGAAAATGGCCTACCGGGATTTGTAGGCAGTTGACAATAGGATTTTGTAGAAGCACCAGCATCACATCAGCTTGTTGGTTATTCAACCTTATTTTTTTTGTTCTCCCTCCCATTGCTACAGCATTACCCAAGTCATCCGATCGGTAATTTTTCCCTTTTCCTTCTCTTCCTTTTAGTTTCTTCTTTTTTATTACACTTTTCTATTCAAACTTATGCCCATTTGCCTCCCACAGCCTGCCACAGTTGTGTTAAGAATTTTCAGATAACAGTCACGGTATTTGTAGGTGGACTGTAGGCGGACTATAGTCAGTCCAAACTGTTGCTCCCATGGTCTATAGGACTGGAGTCCGGCTTTACCCAATCCATCTACTGGACCAGGCCGTCTGGGCACTACTGTGGACTGGACGGACTGGCCGTTTGCGAACACTGTCCTACTATGCCTACAGTTCTAAATCGTGTGCGAAAACTTTATGCCGGCCCCTTGTATGATACTCTCATAATCTGGGCCAGGGTTATCACCGACCACCTTCCCCTAACCCTTAGCCAAGTCCATTAACCGTGTCTGCATGCAGCCGCATCTTAATCTCAACCTTGGCCGCCATTTACAGTACACCCTCCCTCTCTCACTATCGCCAGCATGTTGACAAAGGCACCCCCCCGCCCCTCCTCGTCTAACCTAACAACATCCTACATCCTCCGCGCCTCACACCTCCTCCTCCCAACAGTCCCATCCCTCTCCGCAGCCCTTCTCGCAACCTCACCGGTCGCCCAATCGAGCCCCGGATTATCCAACATATGTAAGGCTTGCAATGCGATACTCATTCCCGGCTGGAATGCGCACGTACGTACCCTCCCGCGCGGCAAGGAGAAGCGGAAAGCAGCTACAGCGTCGAAGATTACGGTTGTGGTGTGGGAGTGTCAGAGTTGTGGGGGTGAGAGCCGGTCGGAGGTTGGGAAACCGGTGATTAAGCGGGGGAAGAAGAAGGAAGGTGGAGGGGTAAAAGAAGCAGAAGAGGGGGCGGGGGGGGAAAGGAAGGTGGATAGGGGCGGGAATCAGGGGAGCAAGGCTAGGGCGAAGAAGAGGAAGAACTCATTGGCGGATGCGCTTGTGGAGCAGAGGAGGAGTGTGGCTGGAGCTAGGGCTGGGGGGTTTGGTTTGGATTTGATGGATTTGATGAAAGCGGATGATGTTTGATACTACGGCATTTCGGTTCTCTTAAACGGGTGAGATGCTGAGTCGATATGAGACGAGGTTGATCCCAGCCCTATTGATATCGTGACAACGATTTGTTCAGTACTACACATACACCAGGATGAGTGTTTCTCGTCATCAAGTCACTCCGGGATTGGACAGCTCCCTCCCCTCGTGTTGCTAGAATTTAGAGACACCGTAAGAACACGGATAATCAGGCCTTGTATTAGGACGTTGGAGTTGCTTCTCCTAGTGGGGTTTGGTGTCTTGTTCTTTTTTATTTGTCTGGGGAAGGTGGCTTTTCGGACTACCGTACCTGGCACATAGCCCGTTTATTCGAGTGCTTACGGTATCCTACCTATCCTAAAGCGAAACTTTATGGAATTTGTCCCTGTAGAAGAGCTCTGGTATAAAGTGAGTGTGTGCTACACGTTACGGTACAGGCAGGCGAAGACGAAAGACGATAACTCTTTCAGAGCTGTGGAGGAGGCGCATCTTGCGGACAACCGATGGGCAAATGCTAGACCAGTACTCTGGATAACCGGCGCCTTGGTGGGTTACTTGTCCCAGGCAAGAAGTACCCGCAAACAAGGGGGTCTATTTTGTATGAGCGCTCAGACGTGCACAGATATTTTGCCATATATTTTTTTAATCCTTGTTTGCGGGTACTTCTTGCCTGGGACAAGGTACATGTATACTGAGTACCGGACCCTGGACTCCCTTGTGCGCCCACATGACGAGCTCATCCATTCGGTTGTAATTTAAATTATATCAACAGCCGTCAACCATCCCTAATTTATCTCTCCCAGCACCACACCCGGCAGCCTCCTCTCCAGCCATCACCACCCCCCATCACACGCCTAACCCCCCCTCGCACCATTACAAGACCCCAAGCGACCGCTCGTATGATGTTTCGATTCTCAGGCACCAGACGTCATGACGGTCTATCAGTCACACAACCTACCCGCAACAACGCGCATGACCAACGTGACTGGCCGACTCACCCACCAATCATGTGCAAAACCTCATCACAGCGACTGGGAAACTCCCTAAAACCGGGAGACATTCCACCACCAAGAGTTCCGATGATACACGACTTTAAGTCATATACGCGATTGTTTTTTCCCCTCCAAAATGCCCATCGCAAGCGGCTCGACGCCAACGTGTAGCACCAGCACGCAGAGTGCTGAAGCGGAGGAGTACTTTCATCCGGGGGTTGTTCGGAGTTTGAGCCATAGGTCTACAACTCGGTCTCCTAGGAGTCCGTTTCCGCCTACAGTGGTGGGTGCGGTGGGGGGGGAAGTTGCAGGAGGGGCAGCCGATTCGCAGGCCGCAATTGTACCGGCGAACATTCATGCAGTTTCCACCGTAGGTTCCGGCTCGCAACATGCTCCAAGCACAGACCAGAGTCCGGTTCCGAGTTTGAGTAGTACCGGCAGCACGGGCGCATCGGTAGCTACACCCGGGCTTGGAGTCAGTGCAAGGACGAGTATGAATCCAAGCCCGAGCCAAAGCCTCAACACCAGCAGGCACAAAACCATCGTCCCCGAAGGCGAAGAACCGCACATCCAACACAGGGACCGCACCGACCACCACTCCCACCACCCACATATCCATCCTCACCACCACTCTCACCACCACCACGGCCATGACACAAAAACTGGTTTCTCCAACACAACTACAAGCACCTTTTCCTGGTCCACCTGTAATCATGACCCGGATCCGCATTACGAGAGACTAGTGTTCGACTACCGCGTCATTGCACAGTCCATGCACGCATATAGGCATATATCGATATTCCGGCGGTTTGGGAGACTATCCATGGCAAATTTATTATACTACCAGGACGAACTCACCGAGATCGAGAAGGCGCTTGGGGAAGTTGACAGAGAGGAAACGAGGTGGATGCAGACTGGGAGCGAGAGTGAGAATGCCGTAGTGGACCTGAAAGAGAGGAGGTTTAAACTTATGAGGATGTTAAGGGAGACTCTCAAAAACTACTGTACTCCAACCCCTCATCCCCCAACCGCCTCTGCATATAATTAACATAATACGCAGACGAAGCCCTCCTGCTCCAGGAACAAATCCTCACCTCCCTAGACCCGCCCCGCGCCGCAGACAGCAACCTGCTATCCGCCCTGGAAGACCCCAGCACCCCACCCCTAACCCTCACCGATCCCTTCAACAACAACACCGACGACCTCGTCGCGCTAGGTCTCGGCGGCCGTGACTCTCTGGAGAAACTGGTAGGTAGAATCATCCCGCGGATATTCCCGCACCGAAACCCCTCCGTCGAGGACGTGCGCCAGCGGAATATGTCGCAGCGCGACATAGCATCCATATTCTCCCCGTTCACAAGGAGGATCACGAGGATGGTGATTGCCCTTGCCACAGCACTGTTGATGCTGGGGCCTATGATTATCTTGCAGTTTCTGAAGAGCGATTCGTGGAAATTGGTTTGTATTAGTATTTTTACGATGATGCTAGCATTGCTAGTCGCGTTGGGGACGAGGGGCCGTGGGGAGGCGATTGTTATGGTTATTGCGGCGTATTCGGCCGTCCTTGTGGTGTTTGTCCAGGGGAATGGGGGATGCAGCGAAGGGGGAAGTTGTGGTGGACGGACTGGGGTAGTATAGGCGCAAGAGTTTGGATGTTGATACTCTTTTCATCTGTAGTTGACGGGGCTTTTCTTTCTTTCTTCTTATATCTTTGCATCGCGGCGTTTGGTGCAGGCTTACTCTAATCAATGATACGCTCCCATCTCTTTGAAGCACTGCGGATATATTGGCTGCCGCTTCACCATTACCGCCACCTTTTGCTCTTTCCCGCCCTCCCGATAGTATAACACCATCAAACAAGCACCTGAAAAGCGCTGTGCCAGCCAAGACTGACGTTTCCCTCCCCCCGCCGTATGATATAATACCGCCAACCTCTCCTACCTTGCCAGATGCCAAAATCCCCCCCCCCAAAAAATCCCGACATCTCCCACCGATGTTTCAAATACATGCATGTCTTACACTTACCTATTTATTCCCCACAACCAAATGTGCAAATATTGTCATCATAGTTCCTACATACCACAGCTCTAAAAAAGAAATAAAAAAGAAAGAAAGAAAAGAGAAAGTCCTCAATTTGGTTTGTTAAGGGTTTTATCATTAGTTTCGTTCGCTTACTACTCCCGAAATTGGTGAGTGGGAAACTTTGAGAAGCCGGGACCGGGGGAGGATCACGGCAGCTAGAAAAAAAGCGTGTAGGATTGAGAAAAGAAGGTTTGAGATGGCAAAGTACGGTGGATTTTTCCACGCCATTCCATCCGACGCTTCAGGCAGGAAAGGGAAAGAGAAAAAAAAGTAAAATTAGAAAGAAGGTATAATATATTAGGGGGAGAGCTTTTGGGGAATAGAGGGAGACCGGAAAGTATGAATGGGTGACTTTCTCATGGCATAAATTTCTAGGTTTCTAAAATTTCGCTGTCAATAGAGCTAATGTGATAATATACTTTCACCAGGGTGGGTTTCGGGCATGGTGGGGTTTGTGATATTATTATCGATTTCGGAAAGGGCACTGATGATGTTCTCCAAATATTTTTCTTTCCATCCCGAGCGCCGAATCCCATAACTTTAAAAGGGTTCCTACTTTGGCTGGGAGCCTTACGTCTCTCGGTTAGGGAGCCAAAACGAAGCCTTCCCACTGGGAACGAGAGAAGAAGAAATGATCGAGTGTTGGAGAACTGACAAACTGATGATAAAACGTCTGTTTCTGCGGATTTTGGTGACTGGGACCCTCCTTTCAGTCTAGTCTTCAAAGGAGGGCTTTAGGGATACTATTCCGGAATTAGAACCTCTGGATTAATCCAGATCCTCGCTAGAACAGCAACAAACACTCCTACATTCCCATGGGGAGTTATCCATTGCTCAACCCCGCTCTTCCCTTCCTGTCTACCCCCTTGCACTATTGTAAATCTGTTAAAACTGGAAACTCCCTCCTTCGGCTCACCAAAACCTACGAGCGAAGTAACATCTGGGATTTGGGGTCTGCTCTGGGGAAGGTTATTATACCGGGGGGATTTTGTAGAGTTGTCGGGTTAAGCGTTAAGAAGTCCCACCACACCGGTTCAGGGTGGTACAAACGGGAGATTAGTACTTCGTGAATGGGGAACTGGAAAAATGAGCTGCTGTATTAGTACCGGCTGTGGAGGTGGTTCGAAAACTGGTTTAGCGGTTCGGAGATGGTCCGTAGTGTGAACTTAATACTGATGGAGGCAGGCATTATGGTCGGAGAGAGGATGTCGAGGTGCGGAGATAAAAATACCGGAAAACGGCATCTCTTACCCTGTTCAGATGTTAGGTAACCCTGTCTTCTCTCCTACATGTGCTTGAAGTTGAAGTGATCTAACCCGCAAAATATCGGCTAGTCTAGGGATTCTTAGTAATGATATAGTATAAATATCACACCAAGATCCAAGATTATGATCTAAAGCTCTATGGCGGTTGGGGACCGGCACCTGGTGAGTTTTCCATACTCGAGTACCTTATTGTCGAACCCTACCAGGATAGTTTATCGAAATTCGAGTGATAGGTGATGATCGCTCAGTGGAACTACCACGCGCTAGAGAGTGGCTCCCAGAGCCTAACCGGACCCTTTTGAGGCCTTATGCGGAGTAAGTTGGTCTCTCAGGGGTAATATATTTTATGCAAGGTACCTGGAAGCCTGTTATTATTGAGAGGATGGCCAGACATTGGCTCTCCGGTGATGCGGTGAAACTTGAAAATTCCAGGTAAAATAACCTTTCTTTAGAAACCCACGGAACCGAACCGAGATAAATGCCACGGGTTCCGCCGAAGACTGCTGCTTTTGGCATGATCCTGTATGCACTGAGCTATCCTGTTGTGATCGGGGGAACTTTGGCATGTCATTTCTAGCCCTATAGCCAAGACATATGTGCTCCGTGGCAAGATTCATTAGATAGTGAGAATCCTATTGCCAGGGGCGGCAGTATGGTAGGCTGGCCGCTCGTATCGACCGCCGGAGTTTGCCTGGTAAATGGGGGTATTTCTCCCTCCTAATAAGGTTATGTCATTCTGGGCACTTATTTCCATCAGCCCTAGCCACATCTATCGGTTCTACAAATAGTTTGACTACTGCCATTGCGGTAAACGCGGTATGATAACAGTACAAATGGGAGACCTTTTGTCCAGGAGTTAAAGAAGACTTTTTCTAAATTCTGCTACTTTGAGACCTCTCTTCCTCTCCGCTGCGATTTTTCATTTATCGGAATTCTCCCCTCTTCCTCCTAAGTATTTTGTGATAGAATTTCTGACCGCTAGGAACTCGTGACACTCGTTCGATCCAATATGAGGGGAAGGTTGTTATCAGCGCTAGCATTGCTACTGCATCACTTAATCCCACCTTCGAGAGACCCTGTTTCTACATACCCGGAACTAACTTCGTCTTCCCAATCAATTTCTGTGGTTACCATAATCGGGCAGTCGCAAACAATCCAAATGTTAGTATTAAAATCTGTTACCATCCCCGATCAATTTCCCAAATCACTCCTAACCGCAGGGTTGTAGCCCACCTCATCCAGCAACATCAAAACCCGAGAGCGCGACTACAAGTGTGGATAGGTATGAAGGACATCCTACCATTGTACCTCTGCCTCCTGCTGTCACATTTACCACTGTGCTTGAGGAGGTTCCCACCAAGATATACTTGACTACGGAGATCATCAGAGAAACCAACATCCCGTTTTCAAGGAGAAATATACATGAAGGCAAACCTAGGAAACCATTGCCTGGATACCGGAGGTTACCCAAATATGCCCCCAGAGTTGGTGGAGCCAAGAAAAGAGTGGGAGAATACTGGTATAAAGCCCTCCAAGGACGTATGATCCCACTATGGTCTCATGTGGATTTATTCCCTCCTATCTCAACCCAGACCCCAGCTAGGAGATTCCCGGTAATGCATGGGCACACCGAGGACGCCACACATGTCGCTAAAGGGAGGTCGAAAACAATTCATACAAACGTGCGTCTGTCTACTCCATTACCCCGCTACTTTCCCTGAGCCAACCCACTGTTTTGCAGAAATTCTATACAAACTTCTTTGTCGGGCATCGCCACCAACCCATTTTCCCCATGCCATATAACCTAGCATGGATGAATGGAACCCGAGAAGGTCTCTTGGGCTTGGCAGCTGACGTCATTGATCTTACGAAAAGGAGGTTCGGTCCGAAAAATGGGCCCGGTGGTGCCGTTGAATTTTATACCAACGCTTTCAATCCAAATATCATTCTTGGCTCGACGGAGCTCAAGAAAGGAGTTTCGGATATCAAAGTACTTGATCCTGCGGGTCAAAGTGCGAGGGTTCGCATATACGCTGACAAGAACAGATATAATCGTGGCATTCTGGACGGAGAAAATGCCACGAAGATAATTGACATCCCAATTTGTAATGGCATGGGATTCGTGAGCGCAGAGTATCGCGATTTGACTCCGGTGTATGTATCAGGCCCCCATTGCCCATGCCTCTGTGTTAACTATGTAAAAGGATTTCTTCTATCGTGGCTTTCGAAGATATCAGGCAATTGTCATCGCCCAACGAATTGATTACAAAGTACCTTCTACGTTTCGTAGGTGATGCTGACTCCTGGCTCGTGTACGCCCATCATCGTTCGATAAAAGAGGCCATATCTACCCCTTTCGATCTCCAAATTGTGGGAACCACTCGCCTTGAAGGAAAGCATCTCTTTTCAGGCCTGTTACAAGTGGCCCATCTGTCGCTGGATAATCGGGGACACAAGAAAAGAGAAGCCCTCCTTGATCACACTACCGGAAGTTATTGTGCGGGAGTGGAAATCAATGCCCAAATTCATGGGCCCTATGCCGATAGCGGGGAATATCAGATGCGATTCAAGCGCGGTGGTCAGCGAAAGTCACCTCTTGTGGGTATATGTTTTCCTGCTTGTTCAATATTTGCCGGGTCGCGCTAACCGGCTAAAGTTGATGTATGCTTTGCCACATCACGTCAAGACATTTCACAACTCCACAATGGCAAATATCCACAGGGTTTTCAAACTCCCTAGTCCTGCCAATGGTATGATGTACGGAGTCATTGCGAATACGTGGAGATTGAGAGTTGAGTCGCTGCCCGTGGAGATCGGCTGGCTTCCACTGGGGGGAAAAGGGTGTGCATCATTCCCGCCTGAGGTTCTCCAGCGGATCCACACTATCGCTCGGATCGAAGTGGCACAGAATCTCACTATGCAAACACGCTCCAACCCGAGCATGTATTTTGCTGGAAAGGTATAAAAATTTCCCACATCATTTAGGACTCCGCTGATTGCTTTAGGCGTACGCGAAATACGCTTTCCTCTGTTATTCAACCCTCCATGTTTTAAAAGATCCTAGCCTCACCCAACTGTGTTTGGCCAAACTCAAGAATGACTTTGCACTTTTCGCTGAGAATCGGCAGCAGAATAAAATGGTCTATGACAGTAAGTTGTTATATGATCCTCACTTACCCAAACATTCTCTCACTACCCTCTAGCCACGTGGGGAGGGGTTACTTCTATACAGGCCTTTGAAGGATCAGACCCGAGTGGAGATATGGATTTTGGGAACTATCTCTATAATGACCATCACTTCCACTATTCCTACCACATCCAGGCTGCAGCATTAATCGTCCAACTTGATCAGGATCTTGGTAATTCTAATGCTTGGTTCCGAAAGCATCACGAATGGGTGAACAACTTGCTTCGAGATGTATGTTCAGCTTCTTCGTATTGGTGATGTTTCGAAATTTGTTAACTGTACATAGTACGCCAATCCGTCCAAGGAAGACCCATATTTCCCAGTTTTCCGCAATTTTGATTGGTACCACGGACATTCTTGGGCAAGGGGACTCGTAAGCTGTGGCGATTCGAAAGACGAGGAGTCCTCTTCCGAGGATTTCAATTCGTTATACGCGCAGAAGCTTTGGGGAATTGCCATCAACGATCGACCTATGATCGCCCGAGCTAACTTGATGCTTGGAATTCTCAAGGTCTCTCTCAACGAGTACATGCTTTTGTCAAAGGGAAATCAGAATCACCCTAAGGAGTTTGTGGGCAACCTAGTGACTGGTATCCTGTCTGAGAGCAAGGCAGACCACAAAACCTACTTTGGATTGTACAGGGAATATATCCAGGGGTAAGATGGCCAAAACAATCGTTTTTCCAAAGCAGTCACTAATCCAGCCCAAGCATCCATATGATCCCTATGACTGCAATGTCACCATACATCCGCTCTGCCGAGTTCTGCGAACTCGAGTACAAAACATACTTCTCCAAGGGTCTACACTACGGCGAGTCAGGAGCGGACAAACTCTGGGCCGGAATAATTGAAGCAAATCGAGCGATATTTGATGCTCCGGGTTCCTGGGAGTTTTTCAACAGCAGCAACTTTGATGATTCCATGATCGATGGAGGCACAAGCAGGACATGGCTTATGATCCTTGCGGCAGGTATGGGGGGATTAAAAATAAACGAGACCTGTCATCTTATATGAGATTCTCTCATCTATCATGTTAACGGGAGAAGTTGATTGGGTTTGAAAAGTTTTTGCGGTCGCTGGTTTTACCGGTTGTTTTGTTTTGTTATTGATACCCTGCTTTTGGGGGAGTATAATGTTGCGGAAGTATCTAGAGGTTTACTAGGATGTGGGGTGAGGCTAGGCTTTCTCAGTCTATCGAGTTGTCATATTTACAGCTTGCATTCACCAACCATCACTCGGCAGTCATGTGGGATGTGAGCCACCAGGAAAGCCTTCGAACATATTCTAAACGCCAAAAAGGGCTTTTAGCTTGTTATTTTCTATTTGGGACATTTCACCCATTTCCTAGAGTGCAGCTGAGAGGGCGGATAGCAGAGGATTGAGAAGGAAGACTGATGTTGCGGGGGTTATTTCCTTTTTTCTTCTTCTATCGGTTTGTCAAGGCCGGTATTTCAAAGTTTAAATACTCTTCATTCATTCATTCATTCATTCATCCTCTTTTTTTTTCTGGCATTTCATGCACCAAGCACCTGGTTACTCCCCTAATACTTGGTGGGTTGTTAGAGGCTTTGGTGTTTTGTTTCCGAGAGCCCAGATTAGACAAATCTCTCGGTTTATTTGGCTTTAGCTTCAGAGGACTTGATCAAACTCGGGGATGGACTTAGGCGTGTTTATCCACCTGTTTCTCTTCGTGTGGATTGGTTAGCATAGTCTATATCTTCTTCGGGACTGATGGGGGATGAAAAGGATTTTTGGTTCGAGAATTATACAGTAGGGACCTTATCACTACGCTTAGAATATAAAACAAGCTTCACAGCCTAGGACGGAGGGGTGTGAATAAGCGATCCGATTAACACTTGAAGAACCCCGGGGGGGGGGTTTTCAAGTTATACTAGAACAATAGATATACTTAAGACACGCCCGAAAATCGGGATACCGGGGCGTGAAGAAAGAAAAGAAAGCTAAACCGGAAAAATTACAGAATTCTTGGGCTTAATCTAGCTCTATTCCAATCAGCTATGCCTCCGGGGCCAAAAACAGGTGTTGCGAAAGAGCATGCATGGAAAGAAATCAATTTATTATGTATCCGGTGTATGCAATCTACGGGCTATAGATTGCCTTGCATCCTATGGACTGACAAGACATGGGGATTTCCCCCCTCTTGTGTCTGGTACCCCATGCTGTGGCCAAGGCGTGGGAGTATAGATACCAGTAGACGGGGCAGAAAGGAAAAACTTGGCCAATATGGGGCATGGAAACTTTGCACAGTATAATACGTATTAGACGGATTTAAGGGATTATGTCCGCAGCATCGGAGCATCGGCAGCGCGATAACGGAAGGTTTTATTCTCCGCTGGTAAGTGAACACATCGGATCGTTCATTCAAGGGATAGAGCAGCGCGACACCGCTGATTGGGTGGTTTAGACAAACGGAGTCTCTGGGGGGTACCCTATCATGGTATCAGAAAATCAGTGGCCCCCGGGAGTGGTTTAAGCAGCGGTGTCAATGGGATCTGGGGATATGAACAGTAAATATATCAAGCTCAGACGGAGGTGCTGAGAAATGAGTTTCCTCTCCTAGCGATCGTACATGAAGGCACTCGATGGTGGAAGTTACTGATGAAATGGACAGGGGCTCGAGATGTCAAAGCCTTTCCTCCTTCCTTTGTAGAATTATGCCTACCGAATTAAATCATTTCCCACCTTCGAGAGTAATGAGCACAGGGACTTTAAACCCCGTCTATCCCATCAGTAACCTCCACCCCCGAGTAACAAAACTTGATGTGATGGAGGTGTTTTTAAGTTGATGTTTCGGCAGTATATTTGCTTAAAGGGGGTAGGCCACCGGTAGGGCTGGTAGGAAGGATGCGTATGCGTAGAGGATGGGGCTTTTGGGTGCACGTATCTCCGGAATTCGGAACTCGGAACCGGGTGTTGAGAAGCGGTTGGGCGCTGAGATTCGTGGGTATTTTATGGCATATACCGTAAAAACTCGAATAATTGGATCATAATATTATACTAGAACCTCGGACTGGGCTCTCCTGGTAAGGTCTGTATATTTTTTTACTTCCCTTTTGTCTCCGGGGGAGTGTTTTTTTGGAGTGTTTCCCCCTTCTCCAGAGGAAATTTTGGACTGCGTAGCACATGGCGCTATCATTCGAGTTTTTACGGTATTGCGGACCTCTGTTTCCTGCTATCATACTTATAATAATAATAGTTAAAGTGTGAGGGGGGGGGGTAGATGACGTGAGTGGGGTGGCAAGGGTAGGGAAGTACTCGGGTATGGACTTGGGTGATAGGACAGACAGGGATTAGGAAATCTATGGGAACAGATAGATCCGCCAATCCCTGTCTATCCGATCACCCACGTTCATACCTGAGTAGCTTCACCACTCGATTCGCACTCTTCTAAAACTAAACTACCGGCAATGGTAAGCACGGGTGTATAAGGGCCTCTTTACCACCCATCTAGCTCTAAAATTTGAGTTATAAAACTAGATAGTGGTGTCTCAGCCCACACTATCTTCCGATAGACTGTGCAAAAGTGTTTACCAATTTTCTACGGCCCTAAATATTTGTCCCTTGACGGTCAGAACGTGAGATTGCCTCGGAGGTGAGCTTGCAAATTCCACAAGACTCTTGGCGGCATGCAACTGTACTCTAGGAAAACACAATCTACTTCTCCTCCTGCCTCCGCACAGCTCTAACCGTCAAGCCCACCCTAACTGTCGGTATGTACGGTACCGTCTTGAGCTACTAGACGGCTGTCTACAGGTAAACCGGCCCTAAGTACTCGTATGGTGCCGGGCACTTGAAATCAACCGAAAACTAACACAAGAATAATTCTCGAAAATTTTCAACCACCACCACATCTTTGAGAAGATGTGGCTTCATAGAGGTGTTCAGAAGACACTCCTCTTTAATTCTATGTTTTCCAATTTTCAATCAAAGCAATATTAGTGGAGATAGTAAAAATCCGAATTACCCATGTATGGTCATTTTCGAAGTTACTTTTGCCAAGCCCCACTATTTATGTGTATTATGTAAGCAAAATGAATTACCCATGAGAGCTGATTTCAAATGCCCGGCACCATACAGTACTCCCGCGCAAAATAAGATATGGTGCGCTTCCGGGTCGGAGCTAGCAACCTACATCCCCGGCCAAACACCCTCTCTTCATCACGCAACACTATCTATCACCATTCACAATAGCTCTGTGCTTCCCAGGCTCCAACTCTGGTCACCTTCCCCCTCCCCCCCCCCCTGCAATCACTCGTGTCACTATTGGCATGATTTCCCTTGAGGAATTGGTTGAGGTTGGTCATTCGGGTATTTTTGGTGGGGAGTACTGGTTGCCGCCTGATCGGGGTGTGCGCCATAACTTATTTTGCGCGGGGGTATTGGTCCATGGACTGGGTATCGAAAAAAGTCAGTCGAACTCTTGGCAGAGTTTAGTATGCGATTCGCTGACAAGACTTCGACAGACTTTTTTCCATACCCAGGACAAAATTAACCGCGCAACAAGCAACAGGAAAAACTTCAGTTATGACAGCGGCACCCCCCCACCACCCCACTATCATGAAAAAAACAAAAAAAAGTATAAATACATTGTAGGATACTCGTACATAGTAGGGATTGATCCGGGGATATTTCTTTAGGTGGTGTCGGAAGTGCGCGGTGATTGGAGGGGTGCGTTACAAGTACAGGCGATCGTTGATACCCGGTTAGTTTTGTCCATTGACCATATTATACAGTGAAACCTCCGATATCTCCCACCTCCAAAAATTCCAACCCTCTAGTAATTCCAGTGTTTGCAGAGTCACGACATTTGACGTATGGGAAATCCCTCCAAAAATTCTATACCTCTTATAGTTTCCAATTCCAGGACATTCCGCGGACCTTAATTCCAGCAAAAGTAGTCTTTTATCATACTTCACAGTAGAAAACAGTCTTTAGTTATGTCTGCCTTGGTTGCACTCTCTTATTGAATTCATACTCTCTACTCAGCTCTCTGTACATCCAAGTTTAATGCAAATTTCCCTTCTCTTAGCAATCACGAGATATCACTCGAAAACCAGTCATATCTGGCCGCCCTGTGCCAAGACTCCTCTCCTCTTTCCATCCGGCTTTTATTTCCAGCCTTGTGCTACCCCCTACCTGCTGGGACTATCGGAGGTTTCACTGTAGGCTATCTGCGCGAAAACAACTATGGCTATCTCTTGGACTGGCAAGACATTGAAAATTTCATGCCACGCCTGTTAGTTTTTGAGACGGCGGTTAATAAGGAACTTTTTGTTAATGACTAAAGTTTTGCAGACAGGTAGACTTCAGAACACAACTAATATTAGCCACATGACCTCACTTACGCTGATATCCCTGGGGAATACTGAGGTTGGGGTTTCTGCGGCCTCTTAGTCATCTATGTCTCGAAGTCTGACAGGGGTGGCACGAAATTTTCAATGTCTTGCCAGCCCAGGAGATAGTCTAAGCGCTTTCGACCTTGCCAAAACCTCAAGTGTCAAATCATCATTAAATTTTCGCCCCATTCCTGCCTTTGACCTTGCCCACCAACAAAGCCACCTACGAGAGCATCTCGCCTAGTCCTTGTAAATTTACCGTAGAATTCTATAAATAGGGCAGATTCTAAAGTTAGGCGCGGATCGGAAACTCATATCATATCATATCACATTGACTCTTGGTCCAATCAGCAACCCTAAACCATGGCTCCTCTCCCTTAAGAAGAATGTTGAATAAGGCGCCCGCCTACTCAAGTATTTATTGAATTCTAAGAGGCACAAGCGAGGGATGTTTTCTTGGAAGACGGGGATTACCCCCCCCGGGATATTCTAAATTGGCAGTGCCAAATCATCCCCCCTGGCACCCGCACTCGTACTTGTACGAGTAGCCAGAGGCGTGACATTGGTTTGAAAATTTCAGGAGGTGTAGCCCAGCCCAAGTTTTGATCTATCAGGCAGGCAATAGTGATAAACCCCGCTTCCCCCACACTCCTTGGAGTTGGATCATCCAACACCACCGCACCTCATTAGCCTATCCTCTACAATATCCCCAAGAGCGAGCGGGTGACAGAAAAAGGTTTCCTCATCCTAGCTTCATCACCAAGTCCCTCCATAACGCCAATCCCCCAGGATATAATACTTTTATCAACACCGCCATCTTTCGAAATAATAATAGCAATTTTTTCACGACTTCCGGCTCCTACAATCGTAATACTACTCCTCTTGCGCAGACCGCCGATAGTTTCAACATGTATAACAGTCATGATTTTGCCGTCACCGATGATCGGTCCGAAATCTTGACTTGGCTGTCATCTCTCGAACCCCACTTACGGCATAACGACATCCGAGCAAGCCGGGTTAAGGACGTGGGCGATTGGCTTCTGCGCACAGAGGAATTTCTAAGCTGGAAGAGCGACAATGGCCAGAGTGGATCGCAAGGGGCAACTATGTTTTGCTCCGGCAATCTAGGGGTCGGCAAGACTTACATTTGGTAAGGCACCCGATGTTAAAGAGTGGAAGCACAACACTGGGTGTTCCTCTGACAATTTACGATTTTAGTTCACTTGTCATAGATGCCTTATGCGACGAGTCGGGAGAGACCGGAGAGGAGAATGCCGTGGCCTGCTTCTATTTCGACTCCGCCGCCCACAAGGAACAGTCCGCGATGAGTGTGTTGGGTGCTCTTCTGAAGCAGGTCGTTAGTAGTCTTGAGAAAATTCCCAAAGAAATAACGGTTGCATTTCGAAAACATAAAAAATTCATCGGTGGTCGGGAACTGCAGCTTTCCGAGATAGTGAAGATGTTGGGGAGCCTCTCATCTAAAAAGCGCACGTTTTTGTGCCTTGACGCGCTGGACGAATGCGCTGCATCAGATCGGGCCAAGGTACTTCTTTCGCTCAAGGATATCATCAAAATTTCCCCCACCACTCGGGTGTTCCTCACTGGGAGGCCATATGTCGGTGACGAAGTAGGAAAGCACTTCCTAGGGGGAACAGCACTTGTGACGATAAGCCCCCGGACAGGTGAAATTATCCGATACATCCACACAAAACTTGCCGAAAGCACAGGTTGGGGCGAGATGGATTCAAAGTTAGAGGCAGAAATTATGAAGAAGATCCCGGAAACTGTCTCGGAGATGTGAGTATGATTCGCTAAATACAGAATCTTACCCAGGCTATCCGCTGACAGATATATATCCAGATTCCGGCTGGTCTCTCTAAACCTCGACGCAATTCTACAGGAGACCACCATTCATAGGCGGCGAGAAAGGCTCCGATTAATGACCGATGGATCGGGCCTAGAAGATACCTACGGCGCAACCTTAGATCGGATTAAGGCACAGGGTGGTCATAGATCAAGACTCGGGACGACCGCTTTGATGTGGATATGTCATTCGGAACGGCAGCTTGGAGCAGAGGAGCTCTGTCACGCCTTAGCGGTGGAAATAGAATCGATGGATTACAATGTCGATGACGCTCCCTTAATACAGACAGTCCTAAGCTGCTGTCAAGGACTTGTTGTGGTGGATAAGGAGAGATCCACTGTTCAACTTATCCATAGCACACTCCGAGAGTATTTGGTCAATCATCGTAGCCTATTCCAGAGTCCCCACTCGACAATTGCGGAGACCTGCTTGACATATCTGAATTCGCGGCAGGTAATGGCCCTCACGGACTCTCTCGTTCAGAGCAGTCAACACTTACCTTTCCTGGAATATTCATCATTATACTGGGGAGCCCACATTAAAAACCAGCTCACGGATGTTGGAAAGGAACTTGCCCTGAAACTCTTTAGTCGCTACGAATGCCATATCTCAATTAGGCCACTCTTGGAAAACATGCCCATTGATGATCCTCTTCATTCTATTGTGGGATTTCGCAAGTTCACAGGACTACACTTTGCATCCATATTTGGGCTTGTTGAGATTGCGAAGGCTTTAACAATGATGGACTGTGTCGATATAAATGGAGTGGATGAAACCGGCGCCACATCGCTTCTATGGGCTGCTATAAATGGGCATGAGACAGTGGTGGAGCTGTTACTGGGATGTGAAGGTGTCGACCCCGATAAGCCAGACAATAGCGACCGAACACCAATATCGTGGGCTGCCGAAAACGGGCATGAGACAGTGGTGAAGCTGTTACTCGGGCGCGAAGACGTCTACCCCGATAAACCAGACAACATCTACAACCAAACACCAATATCGTGGGCTGCCGAGAATGGACATGAGGCAGTGGTGAAACTATTACTGGGGCGTGAAGACGTCAACCCTGATAAGCCCTGCAACTCCGGCCGAACGCCAATATCGTGGGCTGCCGGGGGTGGACATGAGGCAGTGGTGAAACTGTTACTGGGGCGTGAAGACGTCAGCCCCGATAAGCCCAGCAACTCCGGCCGAACGCCAATATCGTGGGCTACCGAGAATGGACATGAGGCAGTTGTGCAATTATTTCATGGGTCGAAAGACGTCAACTCTGACAGCCCTGACCTATGAGGCCTACCGCAGACTCGGGCCGTGCCAAGAGGAGCGATTACGATATCACGAATTTGGCGACAGGCTCCAAAACCCTACCCCCACCACCGCCTAATCCCGAAGCGACACAACACCTCTTAGCTATCCCCGAGCCCTAACCTTAGCAATATTCCCGATAGTACGATACCCGGCTTCCTCTCCACTGGCCTCACAGATTCCCCTAGTTCTTGTTCAGCTCCCTAGCATCCAAATACCATCTGGTTGATTTTTCATCTCTTTCCTCTTCCTTTCCTTGACCATTATATAACTACAACCTTTTGGAGTGACTCCGTACCCTAGGTCCTTTGAAAAATTATTTCGATGCCTGTTCCAGAAAGGCCCTTCAGTCTCTACGATAGTGCTAGAATAACGGCCCACGAATCACCCTTCCTCTCTTCAAATTCTCTGTAATATAAGTCTCAGTGAGAAATTGCACTCCAGGACTGTGGTTGCGGCACGAAGTTTAGGCTCACTTTTTTTATGATATCCAATTCTATCCCGGTTCTCAGTTTACAATAGATACTGTTTTCGAGCTGTTTTGTCTTCGTTCTCTTTGCTTTCTTATTTTCTTTCCCCTTCTCATCTCTCCTATAAACATCGATGTACGTTAGATACCAAGTTATTTAGACACAGTATGCTCATACTAGGACAAGGAGTATATGGCGAGGAATTTATAATCGTCGTGATAAAGAGTGTTTTAACTTGTGATGTCTAGCCCGGCTGTTAAAATTGTGATGGATCAGGATCCAAGACCCTTATCAGCCTTATGCATGGTTCGAGTACGGTGTGGGATTATTGACAGAGGGTATCTACGAAACTTTGAATTTCCACCCCGTTCCCCATTCTAGATAACACGACCACTCCCGTTGTAGAGCACAGCCAACGAAGCAAATCCTAACCCTTCACTAACCCAGAGTGAAAAAGAGAGCAATGCCCGGAACAGTCCCGCAGTTTTAAAGGAGTCAATGCCGAGACATACCCCCACGAGATCCCCATTGCAGCGCAGATATCTACCCTCAAGATAGCCGACCATTACGACGCAAGTAACTTAGTGCCTAACTCTGCCCACGGTCGCCTTATTATTCTACTATACACCTCCTCGCGGCAAGAGTTCGGAATTCTGCTATATTAACCCCGGCCGTTATGACTCGAGTACTAACTTTAGGGGTTCTTTCCCTCTCCATTTCCACCTCAACCGAGTAAGGCATTGTATCGCTCCCTAGCAGAGACTATCTGCCGGTCCATACTTTGTCAATAAAATACAGTAGTGCGCCTCTCCTCTACACTTGCAGTATAGGGCTTGAGGGAGTGTCAAAGCTACTAGTCGAACGGAAAGATGTGAGCAGGGATCGATAGGGGGGGGGGGGAATCGGTCCAAAACTGCTCTCATTGACCACCGGGAGAGGCATGGTGGTGCGGCGAATCCACTCTATTCCAGTGTAATACGGTAGATTGATGCTGCTCTTGGAGTGGGTAAGCAAGGAACCGAGTAAGAGACTACACCGCGCCCCCACGCACCAATATATCTGGATGGAAACTTAGACGGTTCGATGAGTGAGAAAATCAAAGAAATTGGTACGCTATGCCGCATCTCCTCGACTACCCCAGACACCGCTGCCCACTCTTCGCAGACCCTTCGCTCCATAGTGTACATCCCTGAGAAATCTAGAACTATGTACTCCCAATTTTCGAGTAGATCCCCGCCCCTTCATTCCTAGAAGGAGTTGCACCCCGACAAACATCTAACCATGGGCGATATGAGTGCTTTCTCCCGACCCCTGATTTAAGTTTAGTATATCATGAAGAAAGAAGATCCACCGAAGAGAATCACCCTATGCTTATCTATGATATCTTTGCGAGTTGAAAAGTACCATAAGCAGATCGTTAGTCTACTCGAGTACCAGTACGTTCTCAGGTGTGACAAACCCATCATGTAGACAGAACGACCAAGCTAGAGGTGTCCATCCCAGCACTGGAGAAACTCGCTTAATCCTCTTTTTTCCCCGCCCACATTTTTCCTCCTAAGGCGATTTTAATACCATGGCTTTGGACTAGGCTCGTTGTAGTTTTCTGTAATGTTTGCTGAGCAGAGTTCCATTCGCGCGACTTCGGATTTTTGGGTGAATTTGGCGGAGGCGCATTTGAGGTTTGTGCTTTTCTCGCGGATCATGCTGGAATTCTCCGTAGTTGAGCTTGTCGATATGGATTTAGGAATTTAAAATGTTTCTTTGTAGCGTAAAGTTTAGGCTTTTGCTTTACATCGGGGGCTTACCACTCGGACCTGTCGATGGAGTTGTGCGTCCCAATGACCGGAGGATCAACCTACCGTAAGAACTCGAATCGAAGAAAAATGTGCTAGGACGTTGGAATTTCCCTTCTGAGCTACGTGAGGGGAAAACACCGCAAACTCAGGGCCCGTTTACCTATAGACGGCCGTCTAGCAACCGGAGACGGTGCCGACCGTCAAGGAAGGTTCAACGGTGGGAGGTATGCACTTGTAGGGTGAATGGAGTGCGTGTTTACCTAATTATACTGTCTAGTGTAGTTTAGTGTGAAAAATTTGATTAATTGACGGGAGGTGTGCAGCCATGTAGCTTTCGGCTCGCAACAGTGCTCGGCAACCGAGATAGTAGACTGACCAACAATGTCTCCTCACAGAGAGAGGATAGGAATTTTGTCTCTGAACTCACTCTGGGTTATGAGAGAACAAATGGCTATTTGCGGAAAAAAAATTAGAGCTGATTGGTAGCTATTCTTGCGATTGCGTGCATGATGATGGATGAGTGGTGTTGATAGACGGTGGCTGCAAAACGACCTGTTGAGCAGCGTCAGGTTTTGACCGTCTAGCAGCAAGAATATTAGACGGTTGAAAACAGGGTAAACAGTTTTGCCACGTCTATCGGAATATGTTCCTGGTTGAGACTCCACCGCCTAGTTTCCCCACCAAAATATCGAAACGGGACGGATAGGTAAACAGGCCCTCAGCCCCCAGTTGAGACAAAAGAAAAGGAATAGACAAGGTGCCTTACTAGGAGAGGCAACTCCAACGTCCTAGCACATTTTTCTTCTATTCGAGTTTTTACGGTATACTAAGTCTTTTACGGAACATGTATATTTGGTACTGAAACGATGACTTTGGTCCAGGCAGATACCTAAAGCAAAGGAAAGAACGAAACGAATTCAACGGGGAAATGATATCACTATCAGGAAACGAAACAGTACCGATGTGGGCAATCGCCGCTCGCACAAAGGGTAGAGTTAAGGAAACGATGACGATGATAAAAGAACCCGTAAAGAAGGAAGTAAAACTATCGATCAAACACACGGTCGGAGTCGTCTATGAACATCTCATTTTCCTCTCGCGCGGGTCGTGTGTTCTGTGCCTTGTCTGCGTTGCCTCTCCTCTCCCTTTTGAACCCACGATCCTTGCCCCTCCTTAGTAATCACTTGCCCACTCCACCGCTCGAACTAACTAGCTATCTAAGCTGCCCGCTATAGAAAAAAATAAAAGTACAGGAAACAATTTAGAAAGAAATAAGTAGGCCCAGTTTCAGCCCCACAGTACTATTATAAAATACAATTAGCGCATCCTGATCCTTGCATGGATCACCATATCTATCTCAGTATCCTCTGAGTGTCCTTTTCCTCAGCACACTCCCGTGGTAACAGGGGAAAGTGATGTTAGTAACACACTTCCGGCGAACCGCCAAAATACCGGAACAATCCAGCACACTTCCGGACAATCTACAATACTGGTACTCCCGCAAATCTAGGATCAACAGCGGCTTTCTAATACTCGAGTACAAACGTGGGGCTTGCAGCATACATGGGGTTACCTTTATTAACGGCCAATCCGGGTGTTAACAGTCCTCGTCTCCTGACCCATGGGGATACTTGGTCCTAGCTGGGAGTCCAAGCATTCCCTTGCAGACTCTGGTTACCAAGGGCATCGCGGGTTCGCGGGAAATTGTCGGGATATTATCATTGATCATATGCACTTTCTCCTCGATGACATCAATTTCCTTCTCGAGACGAGAAATGTGAGCCTTCGCGTCTCGACAACGCTGATTGCAGGCATTGTGGCGTCAAACAGCGCTTACCTGGCCTTGTAGCCCTCCTAAACCTACTCTCTCATAAGAAATATTTTGGTTGGCGAGGATTTGTCGTCGCGAACTAAGGGTATGGATGACGTACGGTACTGGCCAGGCTCATCTTGACCAATTTATGGTTTCATTAACACGTTGAAAGGTTCCTGCTAGACGTGACTTATTTTATTAGGTAGGGCGAGGAGGGTTCGTTTATAAGAAGGGGTATTCTTGGGGAATAGAGGAGGGTACTTGCTGGGCTGATTGGGCAGTCATGTATCGACGGAGGGTCAAAACCAGGCAACCGAGGGGAGGTAGCCAGCGTTGCAACTCATGTACCCCTACTCAACTCCACATTGCCAGTTCATTACCACCAAAACCCTCACTACCGTACATTAATGGTCTGGTGTACCATATGATCTCAAATAATTGAACCGGGTGCTATGTAGTTGAGAATTACCTAGTGTGGAAAAGGGGGCGAAAACTACCGCAAAAAAAAGAGCTGCTCTGCCCCCCCCCGAGAGACATAAAAAACAAAAAAACACCAGATCTTACTAGGGAAAGCAACTCCAACAACATAGCACACTGTTCAATTATTTGAGATCATACGGTATTGGACTCTGATTTCTTCCTCGGTTTTGCTAGGAGCGTACCTGAGAGGATAAATGCCGGGAAGTGGTGCACCACATATTTACTTGTATCAATTTTATTATTATTATTTTTATCAATATTATTTTTATCATTTCATATTGTCTTAAGTTGAGGTACAGTAGAGTACCGTACTTGGTGGTGCATGAAAGTGAACAACATTTGGGAGCGGCATGTTGGACAAAGTGACAGGACGAGTCAAACATGGCACCCATCCAACAGGCCCTGTTACTTTGTGCCAAACTACGGCACAAAATGTTAATCATTTTCATGCACCCTTGAATACATCGGTTGCAACGCTGTCTGCCTGATCGAATATGGGGGTGGGAGATCGGACATACTGTACAGAGATCGAGAAACTTATGGGAACACAGTGAAGCCTCCGATATTTCCCCCCTCCAAAAATTCCAACCGTCTAGTAATTCCAGTATTTGCGGAGCCACCACATTTGATGTACGGGAAATCGCTCCGAAAGTTCTATCCCTCTTATAGTTTCCAATTCTAGGACATTCCACGGACCTTAATTCCAGCAAATTCTTTTTTGTTAAATCCTTGATTTTATTTGTAAAACAGGAAAATCCCGGCAAGCACCCTAAAGTATGGCCTAGAAAACCTAAAAAAACATAAAAAACTCCTTCACCACCTACATAAACAAATAAACGATAATAACCTTATCACCTTCATCCATCTTTAACCATTACAGGCCAAAACAATTTCTGATCTCAAATCAGCATCTCTCGTGAAAGGAAACACTCCCATCTTAACAGGAAAGTTTATCAAATTTTTCATAACATGTGTGGAAAACTCCTTCATCAGAGCCTTCCCCGGTTTATCACCTTTCCATAGCATAGAATCTCTACCTTGGTTGAAAATCTCTGGATCCCTTCCCTGTCTCTTGCTTTCCAGGGCCGGGTATGTTGTAATTATGTGTCGAAAGGTCTGCTCGTCCTGCCCGCATCGGTCACAATGTGGGTCCTGGTCTTGGTTTGACCAATCTTTCTGTGCTTTTAGGTAGCTTTTTTTTGCTCACATTTGGTGTATTCTGCCTGCTTTAAACTTCGGGAGAGTCATGAAGTCCTTAATTCCAGCAAAAGTACTCCTTTATCATACTTCACAGTGGAAATTAGTCCGAAGTTATGTCTGCCATGGCCACACACTCTTATTTGAATTCATACTCTCTACTCAGTGCTCTGTACATCATATGCAAGTTCTATGCAAAATTTCCTGTTCTCTTAGCCATCACGAGATATCACTCGAAAACCAGTCATGTCTGGCCGTCCTGTACCAAGACCTCTCTCCTCTTTCCATCCCTCCATTATTTCCAGCCTTGCGCTACTCCCTACCTGCTGGAATTATCGGATGTTTTACAGTACATAGACCTTTTAATACTGTCTATACGATCACCCACGTCTATACTTGAGTAGCTTTCATAACTTCATTTGCGCTCTTCTAAAACTAAACTAACGGTAAGCGCAGGTCTATAAGTGCCTCTTTACCACCCATCTAGCTCTAAAATTTGAGTTATAAAACTAGACATAGGTGTCTCAGCACACACTATCTTCCGATAGGCTGTGGAAAAGTGTTTACGCAATTTTCTACCGCCCCGAATATTTGTCTCTTGAAGGTTAGAACGCAAGATTGCCTCGGAGGTGAGCTTGCAAATTCCACCAGACTCTTGGCGGCACGCCACTGTAGGTAAACACAATGTACTTCCCCTCATGGCTCCGCACAGCTCTGGCCGTCGGGCCCACCCTAACTGTCGGTATTTACAGTACCGTCTTGAGCTAATGGACGGCTGTCTACACGCAAACGGGCACTAAGTACAGTACTCCCGGGCAACATAAGATATGGTGCGCTTCAGGGTAGGAGCTAGCAACCCACATCCCTGGCCGAACACCCTCTCTTCATCAGGCAATGCTATCTATCGCCATTCACAATAGCTCTGTGCTTCCCATGCTTCAACTCTGGTCGCCTTCCCCCTCCCCCCCCGCAATCACTAGTGTCACTATTGGCATGATTTCCGTTGTGGAATTGGTTGGGGTTGGTCATTCGGGTATTTTTGGTGGGGAGTACCGGTTGCCGCCTGATGGAGGTGTGCGCCATACCTTATTTTGCGCGGGGGTACTGGTCCCTGGACAAAATTAACCGCGCAACAAGCAACAGGAAAACTTCAGCCGCTATGACAGAAGCACTCCCCACCAACCCCACTATCATGAAGGCCAAAAAAATATTAAAAATTAAAAATGTAAATACATTGTAGAATACGTAGTAGAAATTGACTTGGAGAAATTTCTTTAGGTGGTGTTGGAAGTGCGCGGTGATTAGGAGAGGTGCGTTACAGTCGATCGTTGGTACAGTACAGTATGTACAGTATGATACGCGGTTAATTTTTTTCCCACTGGTCTAATTGTAAAAGCGCCACGCAAGATGCTCCCGCACGAGGGTTGCCAAGTACGATCCGGTATGTAAGTCCTTTAATAGTGGTGGTAGGGGGAGAAAAATCACCGAACAGCAAGACAGTATGGTAGCATGTTGCTATGTTTCCCCATGCAATGAACATGATATTCGGACACCCATACTATTCTAACCTTGTAGGCGAAAAAAAAGAATTCTTGAAAACCCCTTTTTCATTTCGGGCTTTCTATGATACTACACTGAGGTACCGGTATCTGCCCTAAAACAACTATGGCTATCATACGGTATTCCAAAGTTAGGCGCTCATCGGAAATTCGTACTAGAGTATCACATCGACTCCTAGTCCAATCGGCAACTGGTCCGATCAGCAACCCTAAACCTTGGCTCCTCTCCCGTAACAAGAATGTTGAATAAGGCGCCCGCTTACCCAAGTACGAGTACTCGAGTAAGGTATTTATTGAATTCTATCTAAGAGGCACAAGCGAGGGATGTTTTCTTGGAAGACAGGGATTACCACCCGGGATATTCTAAATTATGATAGCAGTGCGATGTCATCTCCACTGGCACCCGCACTCATACGAGTAGCCAGAGGCGTGACATTGGTTTGAAAAAGTTCAGAAGGTGTGGCCCAAGTTTTGATCCGTCAGGCAGGCAATAGTGATAAACCCCGCTTCCCCCACACTCCTTGGAGTTGGATCATCCAACACCACCGCACCTCATTAGCATATCCTCTACAATATCCCCAAGAGCGAGCTGGTGACAGAAAAAGGTCTCCTCATCCTAGCTTCATCACCAAGTCCCTCCATAACCCCAATCCCCCAGGATATAATACTTTTATCAACACCATCATCTCTCGAAATAATAATAGCAATTTTTTCACGACTTCCGGCTCCTACAATCGTAATACTACCCCTCTTGCGCACACCACCGATAGTTTCAACATGTATAACAGCCATGGTTTTGCCGTCACCGATGATCGGTCCGAAATCCTGACTTGGCTGTCGCCTCTCGAACCCCGCTTACGGCACAACAACATCCGAGCAAGCCGGGTTAAGGACGTGGGCGACTGGCTTCTGCGTACAGAGGAATTTCTAAGCTGGAAGAACCGTGATGGCCAGGGTGGATCGCAAAAGACAACTATGTTTTGCTCCGGCAATCTAGGGGTCGGCAAGACTTACATTTGGTAAGGCACCCGATGTCAAAGAGGGAAAGCACAATACTGGATGTTCTTCTGACAATTTACGATTTTAGTTCACTTGTCATAGATGCCTTATGCGACGAGTCGGGAGAGGCCGGAGAGGATAATGCCGTGGCCTGCTTCTATTTCGACTCCGCCGCCCACAAGGAACAGTCCGCGGTGAGTGTGTTGGGTGCTCTTCTGAAACAGGTCGTTAGTAGTCTTGAGAAAATTCCCAAAGAAATAACGGTTGCATTTCGAAAACATAAAAAATTCATTGGTGGTCGGGAACTACAGCTTTCCGAGGTCGTCAAGATGTTGGGGAGCCTCTCATCAACAAAGCGCACGTTTTTGTGCCTTGACGCGCTGGACGAATGCGCTGCATCAGATCGGGCCAAGGTACTTCTTTCGCTCAAGGGTATCATCAAAATTTCCCCCACCACTCGTGTGTTCCTCACTGGGAGGCCATATGTCGGTGACGAAGTGGGAAAGAACTTCCTAGGGGGAACAGCACTTGTAACGATAAGCCCCCGGACAGGTGAAATTATCAGATACATCCATACAAAACTTGCTGAAAGCACAAGTTGGGGTGAGATGGATTCAAAGTTAGAGGCAGAAATTGTGAAGAAGATCCCGGAAACTGTCTCGGAGATGTGAGTATGATTGGCTAAATACGGAATCTTACCACTATCCGCTGACAGATATATATCCAGATTCCGCCTAGTCTCTCTAAACCTCGACGCAATCCTACAGGAGACTACCATTCATAGGCGGCGAGAAAGGCTCCGATTAATGACCGATGGATCGGGCCTGGAAGATACGTACGGCGCAACCTTAGATCGGATCAAGGCACAGGGTGGTCACAGATCAAGACTCGGGACGACTGCTTTGATGTGGATATGTCATTCGGAACGGCAGCTTGGAGCAGAGGAGCTCTGTCATGCCTTAGCGGTGGAAATAGAATCGATGGATTACAATTCCGATGACGCTCCCTTAATACAGACAGTCCTAAGCTGCTGTCAAGGACTTGTTGTGATGGATAAGGAGGGATCTACTGTTCAACTTATCCATAGCACACTCCGGGAGTATTTGGTAAATCATCGTACCCTATTCCAGAGTCCCCACTCGACAATTGCGGAGACATGCTTGATATATCTGAATTCGCAGCAGATAATGGCACTTACGGACTCTCGCGATCAGAGCGATCAACACTTACCTTTCCTGGAATATTCAGCGTTATACTGGGGAGCCCACATTAAAAACCAGCTCACGGATGTCGGAAAGGAACTTGCCCTGAAACTCTTTAGCCGCTACAAATGCCATATCTCAATTAGGCCACTCCTGGAAAACATGCCCAATGGTGGTCCTCTTCATTCTATTGTGGGATTTCGCAAGTTCACAGGACTGCACTTTGCGTCGATATTTAGGCTTGTTGAGATTGCGAATGCTTTAATAATGATGGACTGTGTCGATATAAACGGGGTGGATGAAACGGGTACTACATCGCTGCTGTTGGCTGCTATGAATGGACATGAGGCAGTGGTGGAGCTGTTACTGGGACATGAAGATATCAACCCCGATGGCCCAGACAACAGCGGCCGAACACCAATATCGTGGGCTGCCAGGAACGGACATGAGACAGTGGTGAAACTGTTGCTGGGACGTGAAGGTATCAACCCCGATAGGCCAGACAATCGCGGCCAAACACCAATATCGCGGGCTGCTGAGAACGGACATGAGGCAGTGGTGAAACTGTTACTAGGGCGCGAAGACGTCAACCCAGATAAGCCAGACGGCTTCTACGGCCAAACACCAATATCGTGGGCTGCCGAGAATGGACATGCGGCAGTGGTGAAGCTGTTACTAGAACGGAAAGACGTCAACCCCGATAGGCCTGATAGTCATGGCCGAACACCGGTCTCGTGGGCTGCCAAGAATGGACATAAGGCAGTGGTGCAGTTATTTCACGGGTCGGAGGACGCCAACTCTGATAGCCCTGACGTATGAGGCCTACGGCAGACTCGCGCCGTGCTAAGAGGAGCGATTAGGATATCACAAGTTTGGTGACAGGTTCCAAACCCTGCCCACACCACCGCCTAATCCCGAAGCGATATAATACCTCCTAGCTATCCCCGAGCCAAACCTTAGCAGCATTCCCGATAGCATCTGGTTTCCTCTCCACCGGCCTCACAGATTCCCCTAGTTCTTGTTCAGCTCCCTAGCATCCAAATGCCATCCGGTCGATTCTTCCTCGCTTTCTCTCCTTCCTCCCTTTCCTTGCCCATTATATAACCACCACCTTTTGGAGCGACTCCGCGCACGAGGTCCTTTGCAAAATTATTTCGATGCCTGTTCCGGAAAAGCCCTTCACTCTCTACGCTAGTGCCAGAGTAATGACCCACGAATCACATTTTCTATTTTCAAATTTGCTGTAATATAAGTCTCAGTGAGAAATTGCACTCCAGGGCTGCGGTTGCGGCACGAAGTTTGAGCTCACTTTTTATGATATCATATCCAATTCTATCCCGGTTCTTAGTTTACAAGAGATATTGTTTTCGCGCTGTTTCGCCTTCGTTCCCTTTTCTTTCTTATTTTTTTTCCCCTTCTCATCTCTCCTATAAACATCGATGTACGTTAGATACCAAGTTATTTAGACACAGAATACTTATACTAGGACAAGAAGTATATGGCTAGAAATTTTATAATCGTCGTGAAAAAGAGTGTTTTAACTTGTGATGTCTAACCCGGCTGTCAAAATTGTGATGGATCAGGATCCAAGACCCTTATCAGCCTTATACATGGTTCGAGTACAGTGTGGGATTTATTATAGACCGAGGGTATCTACGAAACTTTGAATTTCCACCCCGTTCCCCATTCTCGATAACACGACCACTCCCGTTGTAGAGCACAGCCAACGAAGCAAACCCTAACCCTTCACTACTAACCCAGACTCCCAGAGTGAGAAAGAGAGCAATGTCCGGCACATTCCCGCCATTTGAAAGGCGTCACTGCAATGTCGAGACATACTCCCAAGAGATTCCGATGGTAGCGTAGATATCTATTCTCAAACTAGCCGACCATTACCACCCAAGTAGTGCCTAAATCTCCCATGATCACCTTATCATTCTACCTCACACCTCGCGGCAGGAGTTTGGTTTTCGGAATTATGTTATAATATTATTCCCCCCGGCCGTTAGGACTCGATTACTGGGGTTTCCTTCCCTATCCTTTTCCATCTCAACCGAATAAGGCATTGTATCACACCCCAGCGGATATTATCCGCAGGCCCATATATTATTAACTAAAATACCGTAGTGCGCCTCTCCTCTACACTTGCGGTATAGGGCTTGAGGGGGCAGTAAAGCCACTACCGGTAGTCGAACGGAAAGATGTGAGCATTGATTGATAGGGGGAGGGAGGGGAAGAATTGGTCCAACACCGCTCCTGTCGGCTGCTGAAGGGGGACCTGAGGGAATGGCCGGTTACTATTGGGGTGGAAATATACCCACCCCGACACGCGCAGAAAAGCTAGCAGGACGCCACCCTTGTTGGCTTCGCCAAGGGCGCGCGAGGGAGTGGTGAAAATACTATCGGGACGGGAAGAAATTATCCCAGATGTGCTAAGCAAAGATGGCCAAACACCGTTCTCGCGGGATGCCGGGGGTGGCCAACATCGGGTTGTGGGGCTACAAATTACGGCCGGAGGAGGTCAACCCCGATATACCAGGAAATCGTGGCCAAACACCGCTCTCATGGACCACCGGGAGGGGCATGGTGGTGCGGCGAATCTACCCTATTCAGGTGTGGTACGGTAGATAGATGCTAAGATGCTGTTGTTGGAGCGGGTGAGCAAGGAACCAAGAAAGCGATTACACTGCACTTCTATCTATCAATCTGTCTATACAGAAAATCAGACGGTCCGATGAGTGAGAAAATCAAAGAAATTTATAGGTTGTACCGCGTCTCCTCGACTGCCCCAGACACCACTGCCAACTCTTTGCAGAACCCCCTTTGCATAGTGTACTAGTACGTCCCTGAGAAACCTAGAACTATGTACTCCCAATTTTCGAATAAATCGTCGCCCCTTCATTCCCGGATAGAGTTGCATTTCTACAAGCATCTAACCATAAGCAATGTGATAGCTTTCCCCCAACCCCTGATTTAAGCCCGGTATATCATGAAGAAAAAATATTCATGGAAGAGAAGCACCATGCTTTTCCGTGATATCTTTGCGAGTTGAAAAGCACCATAAGCAGATCGTTAGTCTACTCTAGTACAGTACTGTCCGTTCCAAGGTGTGACAAACCCATCATGGCTTTGGACTAGGCTCGTTGTGGTTTTCTGTAACGTTTGCGAAGCTGAGTCCTTTTCACGCGACTTCGGGTGTTCGGGCGAATTTGATGGAGGCGTAGCAGGGGTTTGTCCTGTTCTCGCGGATCATGCTGGAATTCTCCGTAGGTGAGCTTACCGGCAGCTCGATATGGATTTAGGAATTTTAAGTGTTTCTTTGTAAGGTAAAGTTTATGCTTTTTGCCTTTACCGATCGGGGGATTACCACCCGGACCTGTCAATGGAGTTGTGCCTCCCAATGACCGGAAAATTAACCTATACGAAGTCTTTTTTTTATTGTGTATGTATTGTTGGTACTATTATAATATGCAATTAGCGCATCCTAATCCTTGCACTGATCACCATACCTATCTGTGTACCCCCCCGAGTGTCCTTTCCCTCAGCCCACTCCCGTGGTAACAGGGGAAAGTGATGTCGGTAACACACTTCCGGCAAACCGCCAAAGCACCGGGACAATGCATCACACTCTCGGATGATCTACAATACCGGTGCTCCCGCAACTTCTGGGATCAACCGTGGCTTTCTAATACAAACGTGGGGCTTACAGCACACATGGGGTTACCTTTATCAACGGCCAATTCAAGTATTAACAGTCCTCGTCTCCGGACCCCTGGAGATACTTGGTCCTACCTGCAAGTCCAAGCATTCCCTTGCATACTCTGGTTACGAAGGCCACCGCGGGTTCGTGGGTAACTGTCGGGATATTACCCTTGATCATATGCACTTCCTCCTCGATGACATCCGTTTCCTTCTCGAGATGGGAAATGTGCGCCTTCGTGTCTCGACAATACTGATTGCAGCGATTGCGACAGTGCCTATCCTGCCGCTGCAAACCTAAACTCTGTAAACTTAAACCTACTCTCTCACAAGAAATATTTTGGTTGGCGAGGATTCGTCGCCGCGAACTAAGGGGACGGATGACCTACTGGTCAGGTTCATCTTGACCAATTTATTGTTTCATTAACTCGTTGGAAAGTTCCCCTGCTAGACGTGACTTATTCTAGGAGGTAGTGAAAGGAAGGTTGGTTTATAGGGGGTATTCTTGGGGGAATATAGGAGGGTACTTGTTGGGCTGATTGGGCATTTATGTATCGACGGAGGTTAAAATTAGGCGGCCGAGGGTAGGCAGCCTGCGTTGCAACCCATGTATCACTACTAAAACCCTCACTACCGGACATTAATAGGCTAGGCTACTGGACTCTGATTTCTTGGGCGGTTTGGCTAGGAGCACGCTTGAGAGGATAAACGCTGGGGAGTGCACCACATATTGGCTTATATCAATTTTATTATTATTATTTTTAGCAAGATTATTTTTATCATATTGTCCTGAGTCGAGGCACAGTACCGTGCTCGGGGGTGCATGAAAGGGGACAACATTTTGTGGCGCCGTGTCGCGCAAAGTGACAGGACGAGTCAAACACGACCCACATTCGACAGGCCCTGTCACTTTATGTCAAGCTACGCCACAAAATGTTAATCACTTTCATGCATCCTCGAATACATGTGTTGCAACGCTGTCAACTAAATCCAGTATGGACGTGGGTGATCGGACATACAGAGATTGAGAAACTTATGGGGATACATAGACATTTTAATCCCTGTCTATCCTATCACCCACTTCCATACTGAGTAGCTTCTACAACTCCATTCGCACTCTTCCAAAACTAAACTACCGGCAATGTAATCACAGGTGTATAAGGGCCTCTTTACCGCCCATCTAGCTCTAAAATTTGAGTTATAAAACTAGACATAGGTGTCTCAGCCCACACTATCTTCCGATAGACTGTGGAAAAGTGCTCACGCAATTTTCTACTTTTAAAATCTACGGCCCTAAATATTTGTCCCTTGACGGTTAGAACGCGAGATTGCCTCGGAGGTGAGCTTGCAAATTCCACAAGACTCTTAGCGGCACGCCACTGTAGGTAAACACAATCTACTTCCCCTCATGCCTCCGCACAGCTCTAACGGTCAAGCCCACCCTAACTGTCGGTATGTACGGTACCGTCTTGAGCTACTAGACGGCTGTATACACACAAACGGGCCCTAAGTACACTACTCCCGCGCAAAATAAGATATGGTGCGCTTCCGGGTAGGAGCCAGCAACCCACATCCCCGGCCGAGCACCCTCTCTTCATCACGCAACACTATCTATCACCATTCACAATAGCTCTGTGCTTCCCAAGCTCCAACTCTGATCGCCTCCCCCCCCCCTACAATCACTCGTGTCACTATTGGCATGATTTCCGTTGTGGAATTGGTTGAGGTTGGTGGGAGTACTGGTTGCCGCCTGATCGGGGTGTGCGCCATAGCTTATTTTGTGCGGGGGTATTGGTCCCTGAACAAAATTAACCGCGCACCAAGCAACAAGAAAAACTTCAGCTATGACAGAGGCACCCCCCACCGCCCTACTATCATGAAAAACAAAACAAAAAAGTATAAAATACATTGTAGAATACATAGTAGGGATTGATCTGGGGATATTTCTTTAGGTGTCGGAAGTGCACGGTGATTAGGAGGGGTGCGTTACGGTCGACCGTTGATACGCGGTTAATTTTGTCCATTGACCATATTATACTTGTAAAAGCCCCACGCAAGATGCCCCCGCACGAGGGTTGCCAAGCACGATAGGGTATGTATGGTGCAAAGCGTCTATAGCATGTACCTATTTGGGTGCGCTCATGTAATGCCTGTATTTGGTGAGGATAAAGGGTTCTAAATTTCAATAATGAGTTTTGGGGGTGGGGGGTTCAACTGCAGTTCAGATTGAACTTTATTCTATATTAACTTGTTTGGAACTTCAGCAAGAGTCTTAGATACAAGATACTTGAGAGATTTAAAGTGATACTCACAGCTATTTAGAGTATAAACTTTATCCGCACCCCAAAAGTTTTTGATAAAATTGATTATGATACTAAGATACATAAATTGCGAAAAATACACTAAAAAAATACAGTATTGTAGAGAGTTGAACATTCAACCATTGAAATTTATTTTGAGTATTTATAACCCTATACCCTCATCAAATACAAGCATTACATGGGTGGCCCAGATAGGTACATGCTATAGATGCTTTGCACCATAAGTCCTTCAGTGGTGGTAGGAGAAGAAAAATCACCGAATAGCAAGACAGCTTAGTCGCATGTTGCTATGTTTTCCTATGCAATAAACGCGATATTTTAGACATCCATACTACCGTATTCTGACCCTGTACTTGTACACGAAAAATAATAATTCTTATGATAGGAAGAACATTTTTCATTTCAGGTTTTCTGTACTACACTGAGGTGACTTGCCGGTACAAGTATCTACCCTAAAACAACTATGGGTATAGTCTAAACACTTTCGACCTTGCCAAAACCTCAAGTGTCAATATCATCATTAAATTTTCGCCCCATTCCTGCCTTTGACCTTGCCCACCAACGAAGCCACGTACGAGAATATCTCGCCTAGTCCTTGTAAATTTACCGCGAGAAACCCTTTAGAAATACCATTGGTCAACCCTTTCGGATACTGTCGACCGGGAAATATACCATCGAGAAAGTGAAACTTTCACAGGGGCGACCCCCATTGGAACGAACAACGAAGACTTTAAACACTCTAGCATACCGGTATCTTTTTATCCCTTAAACAATGCGGGGAAATTGAAAAAAATGACAGAAAAAATAAAGAATTACTTCAACCCTTCTAGTATTTTTCTAGAACCTCCTTACAATTATTATTTTTTAGCTATTTTCCAGGGGTTCTTGGCTTGAAAAACTATCACACAGGAAGCCATTCTCATGGTGGAAAGATAAATATAAGACATTGACCGCATTTACTCCTTTTTCACTTTATTTGTTAATTTTTCTTTGCTATTTAATGGTGGCTGAAGAGAGTGATGGTTCCATGCAATGGTTTCACTTTTTCGATGGCATATCCCCGCGGTCAATTTCAATAATCTTTATTACTATGTAAAAGGTCAATGGTATCCGGAAGGGTTTCACGCCAAGAGCATGGTATTGAAAAGGTTCACCCGAAACCGTGATATGAAAAACTCAATACTCGAGAAGTGCTGTAGTACTCAGAATTGGGCAAAATCTGTATAGTAGTGCTCAGCATGGCAGTGATGGAAAAGAGATTGTCCGCGCAGCTTTGTTCCCGAGTACTCAAATAGGCTAGTGTTCAACATTTTAAACGGGCCTGAATGTTTCTGCGGTTCAGGGGATAAATCGGAAACGCGTATCATATCCCTTCGTTCGTTTTCAGACCCACACGCCTAGTACGGGCACAGCTGGTAGTGGAAGCGATCGGTGGTAAAGTAACTAAAGAGAGCAAAGTTAGGGATAATTGTGACAACTATGATGTAAGAGGCATATGATGAACATGAAGGGTGGTGCCAGTA
>Ga0307509_10001766_pt1 | contig 35945 bp, 48 predicted proteins | sample 10_EM_MG_FD_202245 | JGI IMG/M metagenome (GOLD analysis project Ga0307509, IMG submission 202245) | Populus trichocarpa ectomycorrhiza microbial communities from riparian zone in the Pacific Northwest, United States - 10_EM | ecosystem: Host-associated > Plants > Roots > Unclassified | place...
TGTTCATTTAATGCTGTTACATTTTTTCCATTTGCCTCTAAGCAATACCAAGCTCTCTATTGAACTATAAATGGGCAAAATAGAACTGTATTAGGTTTCTGGAGCTAGTTTACAAGGCAAAGTATTAGCTTTCCATCACGTGAAATCAAACATTCCTTTTTTGGGAACTTGGGCATACGGGCATCGTTTAGCATTGTATTTGTGCCCTTAGAAGAAACAAATGCTCAGTATTGTATGTGTACTCCTATTATATAAATGTTATAATTTTTGCGTGAGGGTGAATGCAGGAAAGAGCTCATTGGTCAAATGCTGGCTATCTTATCTGCTTTATTTGGTTGTGGGAATGTGCACGTGATGTATTGAAAGAAAATGTTGGGTGTTTCACGGAATTATGCAAACGGCAGTAAACAGGGCTCTTGCTCTGATGCTCATGATCAAGTCCCGCGCACCGGAAGTGATGCTGGATACATCGTGTGAATTCGACACAATGTCTTGACAACGTCCTTAACGGTTTAACCAGTGTAAAAAAGTTATTCGTGGTTTGCTTTTGTAAAGATGCCAGTTCCTGTGTGACGAAAGGTGGTTGCGGTGGCTGGTAGGCGTCCGCGAAGGTAGTTTCGGCACACGAGAGGAACACAAAGACGGGTAAAACGTATCATATTCGCTGAACGGGACACTCTATATATAGAGATACATATATACCATGTGCTTCGGGAGTAGTACTGTATGTGACCCTGAAGCTGCCATTTCAAGTTGCGCATGAAATTACACTTCGTAGAAAGGCCCGGTGGCTCAGACTTTTTACCAGTAGACGTAAATATGTCTTGAGGTACCTCTTTTCAATTTTTATAATTTTCGCGCGTCAAATAAATTTAGAGTGAATATTTTCAGTCGGACTACCCAAAATGATGCTTTCACAGGGTCCTGACCACTGACCAGCCCGATTTCAATTCAAACCTATTCGGTCCATTACGTTTTGCACAGATACCTTAAAATAGAGCGTAGTCGATCTTGGTCACTCAGCAATAATTTATCTGTATCTTAATGGATAATTAGTCTAGACACTTGAAATTTTGTAGGTCATATTTCCATAACATATGCGTACAGTATTTAACCGGTACTTTGTACATCGAAACAGTAATCTGTGAATAACTCAACCAAAATCTTGTTTCACATTCCGAAAATTTTCTACACAGAGGATATCAATGTCTACATGCTCCTTGTAGAGTATAAAAACATTCGAACAAAAAGTGAAGTGTTGAGAATGCAATTACCGGTGTACAAAGTAGTGATAATTCCCGATTTAAACTCTGATAAAATGACGGCTTCCTCTCTTATTTTTTTTACCAGTTCAACACAGTTGCAATTGCTCTGAATTTTTAATATATTCTATATTTCGAAGTAGCAGTACATAGCTATGTATTTTTTAATGGGGGCGCATAATCACTGCGGATGAAATCGAGGCACCAAAATTGTACAAAGCAACCATGGTGTACAAAGTACCAGTTAAATACTGTAATTCCCTCAAAGTTTCATAATTTTTGGGTTCTTTTTGACCAACTCATCTCCTCTGACATTCGCATACAGGAACTTTGGGACTCTGAACAATATAGGCTGATAGCTCAACCAAATGTACAGCTGAAATTAAGAAAAGGTAGAGTTTGAGGCAGGGTAATCTACCAATGCATATGGGAACAAAATAATTTGAACCCCTTTCAATTTCCGTCTATGACTTGAGTAGTTGCAAGGTGTAGGTACTATCCATTGCTTGCGAATTAGCTGCTGGAAGATGGCAAGATTTCAAACCAATTTTAGGGATTAGATCACAATTTAACATTGAAATGGTTTGTCCTTATTATCAGAGGTTGATCAGAGGATTGGAGTATAAATATTTTGAAGAGGGAATAGGTATAGATCTGCCTCTGAATGGAATGCCATCTGAGATTGGCCGATTCCGATTGAGGAAATGGTGACATTTTGCAAAACCACGCAGTCCTGGTTTTATTTTGCCGGGGGGGTCAAAATTCATGCCAGATTGTTGATATCAGATTTGACAATAGAAAATCCAGTGAATACAGTATTTAACCGGTACTTTGTACACCAAAAAACAATAACTAGCCAAAAAAATCGTTTTACATTCCAGAAGTTTTATACGCGGCGGATATCAATGTCTACATGCTCTTGCTAAAGTATCAAAGCATTCGAACAAAAGATGAAGTGTAGAGAATACAATTACCGGTGTACAAAGTAGTGATAAATCCCGATTTAAACTCCGCTAAAATGACGCTTCCTCTATCATTCTTTTACCAGTTCAACACCCTTTCAATTGCTCTGAATTTTTGATAGATTCTATATTTCGAAGTAGCAGTACACAGCTATGTATTTTTTATGGGAGCGCACGATTACTGCGGATGAAACCGAGGCAGTTAAATACTGTATTAGTCAATTGATCCCGTTTTTGAAAAAAAATTATAACCAACCTCTTCAAAAGCCATGGCCACTCCCCAAGGACACCCCAATCAGCGGCAATTACCCCCTGCAAGGGAGAGAACCATGGTTCAATCCTGGCTTGGTAAATTCTATCATCACCGAAGAAGTCAAAATCGCTAATTGACACGTCTAAATTGCCAGCGATCCCATCGCGGACCCGGCTGTTCATATCCCTTGGAGTCTGCGTTCTTGGTGCAACTGGTCTCATGGTTTCCGACCACCTTGAAAAGACTGTTCCACCCCCTAAGAAACCCATGGAGAATAATGCATCCCAAGAATTTTCATGAACGATGCCATATTCCGGGAAATAGAGTACAAAGCTATGTAATAGATAGGGTGAGTTGTTTCTACGTAATATATCTCTCCTCTGCATGATGACCTCAAATGAAGATAAAGTACCCACTAGGATAATTTTATAGTGTTTTGATTAGATTCCACCATACACCTGTTCAGGCGTCGTCAAACCCAATCCCACCTCCGGCTTTACGTCGCGCCCTTTCTTATCCTTCTCCTTCGCGATGGACTCTAAAGATGACATTGTCGGATACCGGTGTCCATCCTCACTCGCCAACCTAAACTCCCAGCTCCTCTTCTCCCAATCTGGAACCAACTCCTCTCCCCCATGCTTCATGCCCCGCCGATTTCCTCTTCCTCCGCAACACACATCACAAACGAATCCCCACCACGAATCGAAGAAACTAATGGCGAGGATGACCGTCCCAATGAACGTGATTGTGATGACCGCTATGCCGATAACTTTCCATTCCGTGAGCTCTGCTGGTGGCGTGGTGGGTGCATCGGCAACGTATCCAATTTCTATGGACACGCTGGAGAATGTCACGGTAGCTGGATCCGTAAAGCTTGCCGTTGTGCTTGTAAATCGCGTAGTGGGTTCCGGTGTGGGTATTGGGGAGGCTGAAGAGGCTGGTGTGGTGGTGGTGGTAACGATGGCGCCTGGCATCCGTTCGCTTGTCATTATCGTTTGGTGAACAATGCTATTTGACGTTGTCTCGAGTGCGCTAACTCCCTCTGGGGTGATAATTGGAAGGATTCCCTCCCCACCACCGAGTAAGCCGAGCAAATCTCGCGGAGCGGGAGAAATGGTACGCGGATGGTACAAAGGGCGACCGGTAACAAGCCATCCCAAGAAAACGGAATAAAACAATGCAACGGAGAAAAATCGCATGGGCAAATTCGGGAAGCAATTTGTTGGTATTTTGTTAGGAACTTGAAAGGTTTAATTTTCCTGGCGAGTTGCATTTGGATCGCGCGGTCGATCGAGCGGGTTGTTCTAATAATACAACCTATTTCATGCGCCTCTCTTTTCTACCGTAAGTGGAACGACATCTATTCCCAATAAAATCAAACCAGACACTCAATGAAAACCAGCGAAACCAGGGAAAAACCCGAACTAACAAGCGAACGAGAAAAAGCAAAAGAAAGCAGTTTTACCATATATTTACTCCTCACTCGACCTCTCGCTCCTTGAGGACCTCGACCGACTCCTTGCATCCGATGCCATCCTCACAAACAGCGGCCAATCCGCACTTTTTCTGCACATCTCTCTGAAAACACCATTCGGCGTCCCGAGGAGAGCATGTGGGGTATCAAACTCAGCGATTCTGCCTTCGTCCAACACCAAAATACGATCGTAATCCATGACAGTCTTGAGGCGATGAGCAATGGTGATGACAATGGCACCAGAAAGTTCCTCGCGGATTGTTTGTTGGATCTTTAGTATATACATAAGCGACCACTGAATATCTGGATCAATCAACCATACCTGATCATCCAATTTCGAATCGATTTGTGAGGTCGCCTCATCCATGATGATGATATTAGTCCGTCTCAATGTCGCCCTAGCCAGCGCGAGCAGCTGCTTCTCTCCTGCACTCATCGAATCCTGCGTAATCCTGATGTCAAGCACAGTGGGCTCGTCGTGGGTAGGTTCATGATTGAGCAAGGGCAACAAGTGGCAACTTTCCAACACTTGCATGCATTCTTCTGTAGTGCATTTGTTGAGAGGGTCGAGATTGCTTCGAATTGTACCAGAGAACAAAGCAACATCCTGACTGACGATGGTCTATATGAGCAAAAGGTTAGAATGTCGACAAGTAAAACAAATGGTTTCGGACGTACCATTCGAGTTCTCAGGTCTTCTAGGCCAAGGGTCGATATGTCAATGCCATCAATCCTGAACCGGAGTAAAAAAATTGTGAGGTCGCATAACTTGATAAGTTATCCTTACATGATTTTCCCTCCCGAAGGCTCAATCATGCGAAGAAGTGACATCGCCAAAGTGGATTTACCTATTAATAATTAGAATATAACAAATGAAATTTCAAAAGGAAAGTTGACAAACCTGACCCAGTCCTTCCGACCTGTTATCAAAGAAAATTTAAATCGGGTCGAATAGCCATTGATTCAGTGGGAACGCACCACTCCAATTTTTTCCGATGGTTTCACAACAAAAGATATCCCATGCAACACAGCTGGCAGCGTTGGAGCATATCGTACCACAAGATCTTCTACTGCCAACTCTCCTGAACTCGAGGGCCAATACGCTGGCGGTCTATTCTTCTCAATCACGGGCGGTGCTTCTTGAGGGACATCGAGATATTCAACGACGCGCTCAACGCTATTGAAGTCGAGTTCGAGTTGAGCCGCAACTTTGACGAGTTGTCGACTTGCATCTGCGAATATACCAGCTTGTACGATGACTATGGCGGCTGAACCGTCAGTAACCCCTTGCCAGAGGGCGAACACTGTTGCAGAAAAAACGACTACAGATCCCAAACCTGGGGTTTAAAATTTAGTAAAATGAATGTTGTGAGCCTCATTGAGGGTCTCACAATCATATCTCCACCTCAACCACCCATTTACTAGCCACTGTATGTTTACAAGGTTAGGGTGCATCTTCCATAGTAGAAAGAGCAACTTGCATATACGTGGTCAAAGGACTGGAATTTGTCAACCTGATCATCGGCACCATCGGTATCACAAAAATGAATAAATAAAAGTCGAAACAAACCTTAGCATAGAAGTTATTCTGGTAGCGATTCTCCATCCCAAACGCACGAATATGAATGATACCCCGAAGCAGTTCGTCGAAGCCAGCAAAGGTCGGGGATAGGGATATCGATTCCAACCTCCTCAGATCCCGAGATGCCTGAATATATGGCGGAGCTAGCCGAATATACAGCCATGCAATGAACAGTGCAAAGGGTGCAAAGTTCGGAACTACGAACAGCATAACCCCGAATGATGCCACGAAGTTCAAAATCCCAGAAAGACAATTCCTTGCTGAGTTTTGTAGGGCATCGTCGATGGTGTTGATGTCAGTTGTGAAACGGTTCAAAATTCGGCCAATGGGGGTTACGTCGAAGAACCTGGCAGGTGCACGAGTGATTCGATGTAGGAGGGCGATGAAGAGGGCGCGTGAGGCTTGCAAGCTTGTATAATAGCCTAGAACGATGTAAAAGAGAACAGATACGGCCCCAGCGGTAGAGATGTAGAGGTAAATCATCAGCCATGGCCTGACATTCACGCTTGGGGATGGTAAACTATCCAACGGATAGCCAGAGAATTGGGTGAAAACAAACACTGGGTATTTTTTCTCGTATGCTTCACCCCAACGGGCCAGGAAAACCTTTGGCCTTCTGCATCAGTGACAGATCCCCAGAAAAAAGAATACAAACTGACTTGATTACCAATGTTGATCGCTCGAATGAGCATCATGATAGCCAGTGTTAAAAACCAGCAATATATACCCGCAGCCCGAATGTAGGTAACATAACTGCGAAGGGAGACCCGCCCTTCTGCGCGTGCTTCGACTTCTATCAATTTCCCGTCGCCGGGTTGACGATGTAAGCCTGGAGGAGGATGTTTGATAACCGTGTCGTCGACTTCGTCGTTCAAAGTCTCCTGATCGGATGATTGGGTTTCAAGGAATGGCTCTTCCTCCGATTCGATGACCTTCAAAAGCAATCCTCTTTCGTCTAGCTCTGGTATGGTCCCTTGGTGCTTTATCTTCCCGTGTTCTAATTCAAGGAGATAATGTGCGATTGGTAGGCAAAGGGTGATGTGATGGGTAACAAGAATAATTGTTCGCCCACGAGCAAGGTCACCAGAAAGGCATCTACTAACGAGATGCTGGGCTGTGTGCATGTCGACTGCAGACAGACTACATGATGAAGTTGTGAGTTAGACCAACTCGGCCTTGGAGAATATATATATATGAATGACTTACGGGTCGTCCAAAAGAATACACTAGAAAAAAAGAATAATAATAATAATGTAAAAGAAAGAACGACATGCAACAAAAGTACTGACTTTTGCTTGGGAATACATTGCACGAGCTAGTGCAACTCTAGCTCGTTGTCCACCTGAAAGAGTTATCCCTTTCTCCCCAATTTCTAAGTAAAATACCAAGCTAAATGTTTACAATCATCGATAGAAGATAGGCAGCCACACACCAGTCATATCGCCGGCGTCAAAGATGGCAAGGTCTTGTCGAAGTGCACAGGCATCCAAAACTGACTGATAACGAGTCTCGTCGAACGGCGCTGAAGACCCAAAAGTGATGTTGTCCCGGATAGTTGCGTGTTCTAGCCCTAAGAAACCGGACAATCAATCATACATTTTTTGAATGATGCATAAAGGGCGTACATGGATTCTGAGCACAATATGCTACCTGGTGCAGGGTCTTATCGATTAGTACCTGCCCGGATGTGCAATGCATTTCTAGAAAACCATCAACGTCAGTCATCACACAACGAAGCAAAACTGACCTCCAAGAAGGGCAACCAACAGCCCACTTTTCCCTGACCCAGTCGCCCCACTAACAATGGTCAAATTTCCTGACGGAAAGACCACATCCAAAGGACCAAGGTGGAACCGAGCAGGGGCAATATCGTCGCTGCTTGCTTCCTTCCACTCGAACGAGGCATCAATGAATCCTATTTCACGATCCTCATCCTCGTTGTTGGCGGGCTCGACTGCGCTCTCCGACAGTGTCGATGCCCACTCGGGCACCTCTTCCTCGTTCAGGAATGCTTCAATCCGCTGCATGGAGACATATGCTATAAATATCCATAAGCACAAGTCCCTGGGAGTTCAAAATAGCATACCGTGTAACATGGCGAAAAATTGGCCAGGAAGCGCAACCATCGGGGTTTGAAGTTGTGAGAATAGAGCAACTGAAGTGAAGGCCTTGGAAACAGTCAGGCGTTCCCCAGCAATCAGGGTGTAACACAAAAACGAGGAAAGGGCCATGGCGGAAGGAATCCAAACCCTGTTAATTCCCTGAGTATTCGATGCCATGACCAACTGGATGAAAGAGCTGACCAGATGAAAGAAATCAAAGTATCCACAATGTTGCTCTTGACGCGCCACTGCAACTCTGTTTCTCGGGAATTTTGAGCTTTTCGTGACCATTGATATTCTAGACCCGAAGGTTAGTGACATTTCTCTTCCTTGGAATTTGGTGGCTTGCACTGACCCCACCCATAGAACTTCAAAAATCTGATGTTTTGCAACAGTTCGTTCACAATTTTCATTCGGTTGTCCTTGGACTTCAGAGAAGACCTTCGGATCTGTATGATTATCAGGATGAGAACAAGACCATGTCGGGAGACTACTTACAAAGATATCGTACTTCGCAAGGGGGTAATTCAAGACAAAGGCAAGCAGAACGACGAGTGCACTGGTTAAGGCACTCCAACCGAGGATCCTGATAAGTTCTGTTAGTCCTGTCCTTGGTTCAAGAACGGTTCGCTTACTGGTATAAGAACACGAGTGCAATTACAATCCGAATGGGAGAGGAGAATATTCCCGAGAACTCCCAAAAACGTTGGGCCACCGCGTACGAATCATCTCTGCAAATTAAAGGCTCAGCCACATATCTTCCTGTTTCGATGGTAGCTACATACTGCATAAGGTTGATAATTTTGCCCAAATCCGCATTTTTCATTTCTCCATCTTTTTGAACTCGACCACTGACTTCTTGGCGTTTAAGGGACTTGTAATGTAAAGTACAGAAAAGTTGACCCCGGGTACGCTCGTAACATCTTCTGGTATGCCAACTCTTGAATAAATCGACCTGTGCAAATGATAGATGTGCGACGAAGGTGACCAGGGTCCAAAAGTAGGCTCGTGTTTTGGCGTGAGGTGCATTAGAAGAGAGGGCAGAAAGAATTTCCTTGAGGGCGTATGGAGGGACAAAGCCTAGTAATAGTTCAATTTCGGGATACTTAGGAAGATGAAATAAACTCACCAATAACAGCATTCCACAGTTCTAAAACGACATCGATGATGAGGTCTAAAGAATTTGAGACGAGGAGGAACCTCAAGAGCGAATGCGACGGATAACTATTGTGGTCTTCATCAGTACTGAAAAAAAAAAAACAGAGCGACTCACATTGAACGATATTCCAAAAACTTATTGAATAGATTTTTATGGCGAAAGAAAGGGGAAAGACCCCAGATATCTGCCTCATGTAGCGTCCTTGTAATTGCTAGGTCCAGGAGGGGTTGAATAAACGTGAATCCACTCCATGTCCACAGATTGACATTATCTTCAGGACACGACAGCTTGGAAGAAGGTATCTATGAGCTTGGACATCAGCAACGTACGAGGGGGCAATTAATGAAGAGATGTGAGGCGCACGTCTTTTCCACTTGCAACATTTAGAGCAGGTTTGTAGGTCTTCAACGGTAGCGTTCCTGCAACCCAGGCGAATGCAGCCGGAATGATCATCGAAGTTAGGTCCAGGACAGCCACCTTGACACCGTGCATAGAAAGAGCATTGCCAAAGGCAACGAGAGATAAAAGAACAGATGTCACAGAAAAGGCTATGAAAAGGTATGGAGATGTCAAGGGGGGTTTCACTGTCACCCTTAGCATGATGTAGCACTGTAGGATAGCGGACAAGATGTTACGCCAGAAACAAACCTGTTATAAGAACACCAAAGACTCACCCATGATATGGAATAGACCAAAGCCTTCGCAGCGTACTCTCTATCATTTACCGAGATTCCAAACACCAGGCAGCCCACCCAACCGACAAATGCAACACTCGCAAGTCCAATAAGGTATCGGTTTTTGGTTGTGGAGAATTCCGGTGTTCGCTCAACTGGTTCAAGGAGGTCGTCCACAGTTAAGAAATTTGTGAACGGAGAAGTGCTCCAACTCCATAATGTGCCGAGAATCTTTGGGTGGTGGATTGAGGATAAGAAGTCGAAAAGTAATGAAGAAAGAATGATAATGGCCGGTAACAAAGTGCTCAACCATTTCGGCGGGGTGAACGGATCGTCATCCCGACTCCAACTGAACCCAACCTTGCAGTGAAGGCGGTTAGCAATGGCTAGAGCATTCGGTAAATGTCATCATAAACCTACCACGAGTTCCATATGTATTACACTGGGAGAGGTCGTCCGTCAACGTTCAAAACTGGCTGCGCCTCATGTAATTCCCCAAGCCAACAATGTTCCGCATTTCTTCTCAGGTTTATCTTGATGGGATATCTAGGATAGACATGTACACGAGTTGTCCACGAGGTTCTCTTGCAATGTGGCATTCAAATTTAGCCATAATGGCGGTGGTGGATTGCATACGGGGAGAAAGTTGAAACATTTAACTGTCTAAGTTTTTAAGGTTGAAAGCCAGGGAAGAGGTGCAAAAGAATGGAAATGGTTGCTTGTTAATTGGGGCCGCGCGGAGAAAGATGTGGCGCAATGCGCGTGGCTACAATAATTATTGCACAATGATCCCCAAGAATCCAGTATTAAGCCCTCGTCCAGGGATGCATGGATGAGACCTATGGTGCAAGGTTCGTATTAGCAAGAACTTGGAGATATTCAATTCGGGGTGAGTTATAAGTGTGATCATTTTAATAGGGAATGGTTTGATCATCCTCGAAGGAAAGAATGAATCAAGAAAGAATAAATCAAGGCACCCCGCAACAGTGGAGGGAATACAGAATAGAAGGTGGTGGAAGCGTGACGTCACGTAAATTTGTTACAGAGGGCCACTGCAGCAAGCAACTCTACTGCACGACACAGCATCAAACTGACCTTTGTTCTCTACTCTCACTACAGGATCCAAACACACCCGAGCCATGTCCTCCAGGGAACCTCTATGGTTTTGCCATGAAGTTGGTCTCTACTCACCCTTATCTCTGGAAAAGGACAATCTAACTGATCTTCGCCGTCTTTCCAGTGTCATGCAGAGATGAGACCCCTCATGGTGAGCAAGATCTTAGCGAGCCGCTTCTATTCCTAACTCGTCTACAGGTGCCAGATCCTGTTTGTGCCTCATGTCATGGGAGCTTTGTCGAGAAGGCGAGCCATGGTCCGGCCTCCAAGGCTTAATGAGGCCTAATTACTCTTGATTAGATGGAGAACTCGGCGGACGATCCTCGACAGTTTGCTCATGAAGGTGCTGAATTTGATGAAGGGGATGGTCATGGAACACCACCTCCTGCGCTTGATGCTCTTTTCTGTGCGTTGCCTCGATGGCCGACAGACTTCTATTTCTGACTCTACACCTGCAACAGTCACCACCCTCCAATCACTGATGGATAGAGGGATGGGCTCTGGTATAGGACCACGAAGCCCTACTCAACGGGCGACAACTACTGGACCCTCAGTATGACCCAGTTGTTGACTTAAATAACTATGTTCTAACTTTCATGTAGTTGACATTCCAATTGAGAGGACCCAATGGTTCACAGACAGTTAGAATGGGCGGTTCCAATACTCTCGGTGGTGGAAATGGTCCCCAACCACATTCTCCAGTACCCAACATGTCTTCGTGAGGATTTTTTCTAATCTTTAATGCATGCTTCTGATATTAGTAATAGATTTTTGAATCCCCCACTCTTTGGTGTGCCTGTTCCTCAAGATGGTCAGGGGGGTAACATTAGTGGACAAATGATGGCGCAATATCTAATGGCGCTTCTCGGGCACCGCGATCCTGCTCTATTTGGCATGCCAGAAAATGGAAGAATGGGAGATTATGTTTTCAATCAAGAAGGTTTATGATTTTTGTTCTTGACATCTCCAGTAAAGCCGACGATACCTTATTCCTAAAGCGTTGGACCAAATCATCAGTCAAATAATGGAGACTACAAACGCTCATCGACCGGTTCCCGCTACCGACGAAATAATACAAAAATTACCGCGAGAAGTTTTGCTGGAGGGATGTGAGCAATTACTTTCTTCAAGTCAATTTTTTTAAGTTGACATAATACGCCTCTGACAGCCGCAACACTGGAGCAAGACTGTGCAGTGTGTAAAGAACAATTTAAGCTGGGTACCGAGGATCCAGACGAGCAAATAGTGGTTACGTTGCCCTGTAAACATCCATTCCACCAACCCTGTATCCTGCCTTGGTTGAGCTCAAGTGGAACTTGTCCTGTCTGCCGGTATGTGTAATCTCCAGCTCCACCTTCGTCTCTGATCTCATTTTAAATTTCCTAGATATGCTTTGGTACCACAGCCAGATCAACATCCATCCACCAATAGAAACTCTGGTCCGGATTCGGGAGGCGGCGGCTCCAGACCTCCACCTCCATCTAGTTCCAATGACGGTTCTCACTCCAGTTCTAATACAAACCGCAATTCTGGTCGTGGTAATACTTCCAGAGGTAGTGGTGGCGGTGGTGGCGGGGCAGGCTTTTTCCAAGGCATCATGAATGGCTTGTCTGGGATGGCACACCATGGTCACCAGTCGACCCACACACGACAACATTCATCGAGCGCCACTGCAAGTGGGACAAGATCGCCCACGTCCGATTCCTTTCTAAGAGCGACACCGCGTAGATCGAATTCAGATCCCACTTGGCACTCACCGCCATCATCGCCGTCGAACTCCAACTTGGGCCCTAGAACGTGGAACAACACCAACAGTGGAAATCGCAACCTCCCTGGGGCCTGGGCAGACGAGCTTGATTAGGTGGGTTACTACTATTGAAAAGCTGTGTAACAGATGGGAGCGGCATTACCAACCCCGTTGATCGATCTTGAGGACGATTGTAGTTGTCCGCTTAGTATGTACGATTGTAGTTCCTGACAATCCCTGTAACATTTGCTAAAGGCTTCCCTACTTATATAATAATAGACTTGAATAATATTTCATAGCTGTAATTGGTAAAGATTGGGAAGGTGGAATGGTAAGGAAATATCCCTATTATTATTCTTGCGGTAGGGCGCTTCATGGAGCATTATTGGCACTAGCAAGTGGATTTATCACAAGGAAAAGGTCCAAAGAGAACCGCAGATGTAGAACAGGTCGGAGATGGTGCATTTGCGGCGCGGGGTGTTACAGTCGCTGGGCATGGGAGGTTAATTTCATCACCATCTTTCCCATGTACAATTGTCCACCCTCCCGTGTGCTCCCTTAACTTTGTCGGAATTCTCTTGTGAAATTTAGCGGCGTGACAAAGCACAAGAGATGTCCGTGAGTGGATTTCGGGTCATTGGTGTTGTGATATCTATTGGTGGAAGTCAATTACTGCCGAGTCCCGACCGGGACCTTCTAGAGAAGCAGTTCAAGCAAACAGTGAGATAACTGGGGTGTTGGGTTCATGTTACTTCGGCTCATAGAAAGGGGCTTTGGATCAAAAATTAAATACATTCGAAACTCCGCACAGAACGTTCCTACTCCGCCCTCCTGAAATTATTACCATGGTCCATTACTTGCCATTTCTCTATCTTCAAATATCCCTTCGAAGCCTACATATGACGACATATTATGACAACGAAACGTCATTTTTCGACATACCCACGAAACCCGAGGGAAATTTTGAACCTACCACGCGCTTGGAATCGCACGAGGTCATCAAACATTGATACTTCCACGCATGTCTCCACGTTCCCGGCGGTGTATCCGCCATGCTCTCTTATGCACAGGATTACGGTGGTCAAGAAACGTCGTTCCGGCGATTGTACTATTTGTGGCGTGTCATGAGCGTATGCTGATCAGAATAAAAGGCAGCCTACGCGACTACACCGACAATGCGCCGCTTTTTGCTGATTCCTTTGCCGCTGAAGTTGTTCATCAGAAACCACCGTCTTTAAACTTTTTTAACCCTTTCCCCCTGCTCTTCGACACCCTTTTTCGGTAGCCAGTCCAACGGAGAGGCTGTTGTTGAACACAATTGTTGGAAAGTATGGCTATAACAATGGTCACACAGTTTCTATTTATTTCTGTGTCCTTTTTCTCCCCGACATTCAACCGACCCTAATCCTTCTTAAAGTTAAAGCGGGGTGGCATCCGAGGATTGGATCGGCGCAACCTTCGATGAGTATGAACTTCGAGTCTACTTCGCCTTCGGCCTGCGCAACTTGTCTAGAAGTGAAAAGAGGTTCCAACAAAAGGTATCGCATCTCACTGCCCTTCATTTAATTTAAAGTTGACCAGGCTCGATAAGTTACTTATTCACCAAGGTTTTGGGTATTTCCTCTCTAGATATACTACTCTGTTTTGGGTGAACGTCATGGTATCGCGTCAAACATTTCGTTGGTCAACTGCTGTTCCCGAAGATGGATCAGAGTCTGGATACATTCTGCTATATGGGGGAAAATTCTCTAAATCACTGTATCCATAAATCCAGTCGAAGGTGGCAACCAGATCATTCAATATCCTCAAGAAATTCACTCGCATCAGCCAACAATCTAGGGAGAGCTTAAGAACATTATCAACGACCCCTCCAACGGAGTGATCCTGGATCTTCATTTCCATTCCAACTTGAATAAATACAACCTCACATTCCAGCACCCTCCGTCTCGCCTCCTTAGATACATGCGACTTTCGGAGCCCGTGGTGTTCACAGATAAGAGTCAGGAGAGTTACTTTATGTTTAACACGCTTGAACAATTTTCATTCCCTATTCCGCTCCCCAATCTTCATTTAATTTCGATATGCGCAGGTATTGGCGGAATTTTGCACAAAAGCAGAGCAGGACTTTAGTCGCTGCTCCCATTTGCCTTTCCAATGACAATCCGCTGTTGACAAGAACTTGAAGAACTGGTTAGCATGAAGATGTCACTCGTTTATTTTTAGTTAACTAAAATTTGTATTCTCGTGGACCAATTTCAATGCCAATTTTTGTATGTATCCAAACTCATTTTTCTAGCGCAATTCCAGGGGAAAGGTGGCCTAAAAGTTGGTAATGGATTGTTCCAAGGACCCAAATACATAGTATCGCATTCCGTACGAGAAAAAAAAGTTCTTTCACGTTGTTGGAGGTTCCAAGTCGATGTTGATATCAAAAATACTGCGTATACTGAGCTATATGAGAAGCTGGGGACGTCCTCATCTCATCACGCTGGGAGAAAGGTAGATAAATAAAACTTTTTCATTTTGTGGTTCTATACAAATCTATGTGTAGCCCAAGCAAATAATCTGATTGAAATAATAGTAATGTCGACCGACGCTCAGAGTTCTCACTCAACACCGCTTAGTTGGTGGTGGCATGGGTGAACGGGGTGGTAGCCAAACCAACACGCTTGTTGGTGGTATCGAAGACGGAATAGAAGCGCTCAAGGAAGCCGTAACCATTGATGAAGTCGAGACCTTCACCAGAGGGAGAACCAAGATCGTTGACGATGAGGTAGATGCGGCTGGTAGTACCACCGATGTCGGTGTTGAGGGAACGGGGCCAGAGTTGAGCATTGGCGGTCAGCTCAAAGGTGGTCTGTGGGTGAAAAGATAATAAAATTGATGAGAATGAGTTTGTGTGGAGTAGAAGGAAAATACGTACACCACCAGCTGTGAAGAACAGACTCTGCAGAGCCGAGAATTGGGTTGAGGTAATGCGGAGCAGTCCAGTCGCGCTGTCGACAACAGCCCCGGTAGCGGTCTTGTACTTTGTCAGTCCATTCGTGGCAAGAAGGACGAGGGTGGTTCCTGCGATGAGAAAATACTTTAGAGTCATCTATCATGATAATCCAGGAAGACTTCCGCTTACCAGTGTCGACAATACCAGCGGTAGTGGTGAGGATGGACGTGGAGGTTCCGTAGCGGACAGACTGGTTAATACCCCAGAATTCGCTAGCTGGGAAGGTGGTGGTGATTGGGCTACATGCATGAATCAGTACCGTCGCCTTCACTGGTAAGTGTTCAACACGAAATACAGACATGAACGTAATTGCACCAGTGAACTTGCTGCTGTCAGTTCCACCTGCATGACATCCGTTAGAACAATGTTCAGCTATTGTATATTATGAAGGCTGTGTACCCCAGGTCAGCTCTCCGTTAAGAACCTCGGGAGTGGTGGTAGGCTCGAAGGAGATACCAATTTCGTTGGAGGTGATGATACCGTCGGCGAAAAGATTGTCAGTAACAGTGGGGATAGGGGTGTTGGTGGCGGGGTTCAAAGTGCCTAAGAAGAAAATAAGAAAGTGGCTCGATTTCAAAAACGAAAAAATCTACCAATGGTAAGGTCGACTGGGCCGATACTAATCGAAGGAAGGCTGAATTAACAACTCGATGAATTGATTTGGAAATTCATACCCAAGAATACCATCGACACTGGCAAAGCCGGTGGACTGGAAGGGATTGTTAGCACTCCTCCTTTCTGGAAGTGGCCAAAGCATTGTACTAACCGTCGAAGCAACACCAATGGATTGGTGTTGGATGACAAGACCTGGAGCGAGGGTGACAGTATCCGTAAACTCAGTACCGGAGAAAGATCCTGATCCATAGGTCACAGACTAAAAGGAAATGGTACCAGGATGTTGGCCTAGGTGTCGACAAATGAACAAAATTAGGGAACTCGACGCACCACTTTGTTAGAAGTCTGAACACTGGTACTCGTCTTAACATAGGCAGCAGTAGCTCCGACCCAGGTGTTTGAGCTTTGTACCCGAGCTGTGAGCAGGATGAAGAAGCCTTAGACCTAAAAGTTTGTACCTTCCAGTATCAATGATGAGCGAATCTATTTTTAGGTAAATATAGGCTCAGAGGACGCTGAAGATAATGTAGTGCTTACAGGTGGTAGGGGGACTACCAACCCCGACGGAAGCAATGTAAGTCACAGCCTGGTTATCAACCGCCTCATTAATGACAGCATCGGTGTTGAGGGATAGGCCAGCATGTTTCGCAGCACCCTTGGCTTTGAGAGCCTTGGCACGAGCCTGATCATGACGGACGAGGTTGTTGATGTTGGTAACGTTGACCCGTCGAGAAATGGGCAGAGTCACGGGAGACCTGTTCACTAGCACTGGGGTGACACTCGCAGCGACGGAGATAGCAAGGAGGAGGGTGGTCAACAAGGTTGTTGGGAACATGTCTAGGGCCGAATTTCCTGAAAATGTAAGGATTCTATGCGGGCCAGCCTTCCTTTTTATACACCATTGCGGAGCATTGAGCCATATGGCTCAACCTCACCAGAAGCACCTCAAATGGCGAAGCTTACACGAAACCGTAGTCCACATGAGTGGAAGTTGTGTCAATAATTGGGCATTCTTTGGGATTTCTCTCTCGTTCCAAGAGATCTGACGGCTCAGAACTTATAATTAGCGATACAGATCTAGGATGCCGCCATGAGGTAAGTCGAGATGGGTGGAGGTATTCTAGGTTCGTTACCTTCTCTATGACGGGAAAACGACGACGGATAAATCAAAACCGGGACACCACGCTCTCAACGACGCCGGCGCCTGTGAACCAAAGGGTGATAACAAAAATAGAACTCCCGATAGGACTCCAGCTTGATTGCATCTGCGAACCTAGTCTTGCAGTTATTAAGAAGCAGTACTAGCACGCCGATGGAAGAGCAAAGGTCGGACAAGAACGCCAGTGTAATGCAAAGGAGTCAAATGTTCAAGCGTGAACAATCAATCGAGAAAGTTAAATTTCATTCTTCATCTTTCTGAGGAAGAGCTCGCCTGGTAAATCAATAGTTCTCGATCTCCAGAATTGCTACTAGTACAGTAGAGAGAAATTGGCATCGGAAAACTTGATTCTTGAAGGCTTGTGATTTTGTCGGCACTACATGGACGTCGAACGAAATTATAAGATAGTAATTATTACTGACCAGGTATCGACAGCAGCATGGTGCATGGCGCCCAAACAAGCAAAATACAGGGTAAGTCCGGAAGTTGAAGATACCACCACGGCTTCATAACATCATGGCTGGCAGTTGCTGAGTTTAAATTTAGAACAGCCAAGGTTGGAACCTTCACTGTTCAATATTTCAATCCCCGACCATCACCGACGAGAACTCTCTATATCCCATCGAAAAAGAAAGTGGAACAAACAACATACCTAGGCATTGATTTCTGGTTATGATGCTAACATCATACCTCTGAGTCGGAGTCAGATGTATCATAGACCACCTACAACTATCACGATCCGACAAAGCCATTGCGTTCTTAGGTGTGGACTTTGGTGAGCATGTGCAATTTCATGGCCGCAGTGGTCATTAATATGAGTAGCACCAAAATAAATCTCTGATCCGGGCCTGCAGCTTATTTATTCACGTTACTATACTGGAAGCCGTCGTGCAGGTGCCCTTGTGCGCGCAATCTCTCTATTCTTTGGTATCTTCAGATAAGCCTGTACTGCAAGGCAATCAGGCGACACTACCACAGGGCTTGTGAAGATTTGGACAGGTCGTCATGGAACACGGTTGCTTCGCGCGGTGTCATTATGCCGATCGTCGCTTTCACTACCACACGCCACAACTTCCACCCAACCATTTTGCTTTTCTTGGTCATAGTCTCATGTGGTCGCGCCATTTCCCCAAAGTATTAGGAAATATCACTCGACAGCCTTGCACTATCCCTCATCTACAAACTGACGACATCGTTGAGTCGGCCGTCAAGCGTTCGTCAGTACGTTCGTTATTTTCGGTTTCGACGGCCAATTTCGATCGCCTACTCAACACTTAATTAAGGATGATTTTATTCGTGACTTCTCTTCCTAACCCAAAATTGCATTCGACGACTCTTCAGTCCAATACTATTGAACACTCCTGCACAGCCGCTGCCGCCTGGGGCAATATAACTTTACCTTGCTCCGGCAATGTCACCATATGCTACATATATGTGTAAGCTATTTTATGCGTCTCTTTCGAACGATATACATCAAACCACCACACCATCCTATCTTTTCTTCTGGTACTTTGAAATTGTAGGTATGTGTCATCGATTGCACTGTGCGGACAAAAATATAACTTACCTTGTGGTTCTGTGATATTTATTTCTCGTCTGACAGTTCACTTTTATTTTAGCTGTGTACAAAAGACTAGAGTGACATAAGTTATCACTTCAGTATTCTTCCCCGTAAAATAACTCGGTAAACGTGGTCTCCACTTTGGGCCTTTTTTTTTACAAAGATATGCTGCAGTATCTTCACCGGTTGGAGCTGCTATTCGAACATCCTGGGATCCAACTCATGTGGTGGTGTATTTAAAAATATGTCTGGCTGCTATTCACGATTTCTCCTTGAATAGCAGCCTGACAGATCTATTTCCTAAAATTATTTTTGTCGAAGAAGTACTGTCAGCAGTATTCCATGTTCCAATGAAGTTAAATATCTTTCTAAGTCGGATTTTGCAGGGCCTCGACTCCATCACTGACATATATGAACATCCGGTCCGATATTCTGCCAGCGTAAAGTTATAATGGAAAGGGCCCATCGTGCTGTGGATTTAAAGTAGTACATAATCAATGAAGGCGCCTGTGGAAGCCAGAAGGGCGTATACAAAGGTTCATTTCTTTTAGAAGCCAAGAGAAAAGGGGCTATGTAGAGTGTTGGTGCATCAAGCACTGTAGCCAGCAAAAAACGTTGCAAAAAGAGAGAAAGGCCTTGAAGTAGAGTGAGCGAAACACTCAGTCTAATTCAAATTACAGTCAAGAGTGATGGGCCCGTTGTGAACGGGAGTAAATTTCTATAAACGAGCCGGAAGTATTCGCGAGTGCGCCTCACTGAAAGCTTCTCAACCGTGGCGAATTGGTGGCTATAGAAATTTCTTTATTCTGTCAAAGAGTGGCGGAATAGAGGTACTTATCTCCACAATTCCAGTTGCACATTCCAGAGCACACACGATCTATTTTCTGCACCACGCGGATATTCCGGGTGAGCTGTTCCGCCGACTCGGAACTCTGGTGGTCCTCATGTTCACGAAGGAAGTTATCTCGCGTATTTACTAGAGGGCTGATTACTCTTGAGGCCATCTTGTGACCCTACAATAAGCTATACATTGCAACCGAATGGGTCTCTTGGCAAGGCATGTGTATTAGCTCAAATACATCATTTTCCCATTGGCATCTTCCAATTTCTCCCATAGGATTCGAACATGTACTTCTAATGCTCGCCATATCTAAGAATAGAAGGGTGGTTTAATTACGGTACCATCTATTGAAGGGCGAACGCCCCATATGATACAAAGTTCTGAAAATAAAGAAATCAAGCTGCTGAAGAAAAAGGACAGCGTAATTACAAAAAGAATAATGGGACTGGAAGCTAAGGTTTCTCTCAGAGAACGGGGAAGGGGTTGCTTCTAACGATAGGGAGAGGGGAGGAAAACAATCAATGTTTCCCCCATCTACGCGAGTTATCTACTCTGGCCATAAGAAGTGCAAATGGATGGGTTCTAGGCAAAGCGGACTTTTTCTCCAGGCCGGCCTTCGGAAAGAAGTACAACGGCCTGATATTCGGTTAGCTTTTGTGCACACCATGGATGAAGCAAGAGAGGACTCACGTATTTCCCACTGATCTTCCAGCCAGGCTCCGCCTTGTCAAGGCGCTCCGCTGTTTCGTCTCCGTCAGGACCAAGACCGACCACAACGTCGCTCTTGATGGTCCGCAAGCTAGCGATCACAGGAGCACCAGCCGAACTCGCCATAGGCCCGATAGCGACCTCGAACGGAGTACTTGCAGGAGCGGCGCAATCGTACGTCAACTTTCGGTGGTTCAGATCACCCTTGAAGAGGACCAGATCTGATCGAGACAAATGAAGGAACAAATCGGGAGCCTCCGAGTGAAGATCCCAGAAGGTGTACCCTGTGCACCAGAAAGGGTGTTGCTCGTACACCCACTTGCCTTCCTTTTCGTATTGCTAAAGGTTGAATTTAGAAATTTCCCTATACGAGACGAGAGTAAAGATGTACCTTCCATCGGCGACCGAGCCTACGGAGAGACTCCAGTTCCACGTCACTCGCGTTTGGGAATAATTGGCCATATACCATGGTGTTCAAAAGCCATTCCCAATCTTTCTTGGTAACGTCGGAGACGAACCATGGATATCTCTTTCCGTGGAAACGGATCTGGGTTGCAAGTCCGCTTTGGAGAAGGAAGTCGGCTAATACAATGATTAGAGTGCGGTAAACATAAGAAAAAGTGATTTACCGTAGACGCAATCACAGTACAACTCAAAACCAGCATTATCGAGAATGAAATCGACTCTGCCGCCGGTCTTCTCTCGAAGCGTCTTCACGTGGTCCCAGAGACGGTTCATATCATTACCGAGAATATTTTTCTCTGTGGCGGCTAACGAATCCCCGCCAGTGGATTGCAAGGCCTTGATTTGCTCTTCCGTCATATTGATGAGTAGGGAAAGATCGGTTGCATTTCCCCAGAGGCAAACTGGTCATCGAGTGAGATCAATGGCCGTTAAGCATTTGCAACTGTTCGAACCTTGGGTTAACTCAAGGAACATAAGACGCTCCGCTTCAACTTTCTCCAATGGGGCGAGTTTATCAGAGATCTTAAACGGCTCTGCAAAGCGCAGTGACAATTCGAATACTGCATCTGTGGAACGCGAAAACGTGTCACACTAGAAACAAATCAGCCAAAGCGGCATACAGCATAAATTCCGCGTACTTTTTGTCGGTAAAAAACATCATAGTCATGCCAAAACTTGCTGACGCTGAAGGACTCGTGAAGTCTGCGGTACTTGTATGCTTCTGCGAAGAGCCATGGGGCGTTCATGAAATCTTTGCCTGGGCGAGTGATATAATTAACCTCATCAATTCAAATTGGATAAATAACGCTCACCCTGGAAGTACTTTGCGATCTCCTTGTTCCAGAGGGCGACGTCTGCTTCGTCATCGTCGACGATAGGGCGAAGTTTCGCATTGCCACTGAGGTCTGTCATGAGGTCGCCCATGCGGTCGATACATTGAGCTAGGTCGACAACGCGTTCTTCAGAGGATTCTGTGTTGAGCGTCCGAATAGCGTCTTCAATAGCTTTGCCTAGAATTGTCGGCAGGCGGGATTGCATAGTCGCATGGGCGAAAGAGTATTCGTGATAACCACGATAAGCTGGCCAAGGCGGGTTGTTTGGGTCGACCTATTGAAGGAGATTACTAACTCTGGGATAGCGCTTGAGAAAGAAGAAAAAAAGGCGCATATACTCACTCGGGTAGGTGTCCTAGGCCAAGGTGCTTTGATATCCTTCTTGCTAGGAAGGTGACCGAGGTGGAGGGTTACCCTGGAAGGGACTGAGGATGAAACTGGTGGTGGTATGTCACCGTTTACCTCTGGCGCCGAAGACATTTTGTGATTCTTGGATGTGTTAACAGACTAGAGAATAAATGGAGGAGATATTAGAATACCTAGTGGTGTTGGCGGTACGGAAGAAAGAGAGAAATGTCTCAGATAGCGCCGCAGAATCACAAGGAAAAATGGGTCGTTTATAATTTTCAGCAGAGTGGTGTCGATCGCGATCAGCGCATCCCCAACAGACCAAGAGGACCAGAAAATTGAAGGAAAATACCAATCTCGGGCGGGCTTCGCCCCTGACGTCAGGTTATCTCGATATTGATACCGTCCAACCACCGCCGCCCCCAACCCCTCCTCAATCGGCTTTTCCAAAAATACTTTCAGCCAGCTGGGTAGACAAATAAGCTTTGGTAGCATAAAATTTCATGCCACCAAGTCACACAGTACCGCAATTGCTCAGGTGGTTGCCTGCGCTTGCTCCACGGAATGAAAATAGGTATCGCCGGTGTGGAGTTATCAAATACCTCGACTTCTACGGAGACCGCCTGGAATGTTTGTCTTTCTGGTATTTATATGATTCATCTCCGAGTCTCCCCTTATGAGGAATGGTTCCAGATCATTCTTCGTGGTAAGAGTTCGGGAAGGTTGGGCGCTCCACCAACTACCTCCCATCAGTTGTCGTCGTCATGGTTGACGCGCATTCTTATTCGGCAATCAACGAAGGCAATCATCCCATCAGACGCGGTCACATGACCTGTACTCACGACGCGTTTTGTTAGGTTTGTCCCATCACGTGACGTTGAGGTTTTGGTTCCCGCCAACAGATCTCTTCCCTGACTTCATTACTACAAGTAGCAATGTCTACATGGAACCTCGGAATGGGCGACGTCTCAGACGAGACTCGCGCATTCAAGGACAAATTAGCGAGCAAAGGTGAGTAGGAATGGTAAAGCAAACAGAAATGTGGCTTATAACGGCTCCTAGATGCACAAATTGCTGCTCAACGAGATCGGTTGGTAAAACAGGCCGCCGACTACGACGAACTCAAGGAGAGACTCAACGAAGCCCTCCATAAGGTCCAGTCTCATCGGATTCATCCTTGGTAGTGTGGACTAACTGAAAACATTCTCCAGCTCACATCCGAAACCCAACGAGCACTCCGCCTCGAATCTGACCTCCAACAACGATCAGAGGATCTCCGAAATGAACGAATAGCCTCTGAAAATCTCACGGCAGCGCTCGCCACCGCGCTCGACAACAACAAACAAACCAACCTCGAGATGCGTCAACTCGAAGGCACCCTTGAACGTATTTCACATACCTCTGATGAACATAATACACGCGGAGCCAAGCTCGAACGAGAGAAGACGGTATTGGAAATGAGAGTGAGGGAACTGGAGGCGAACTTGCGGGAAGTTGCACAGCCAACGCCGACGACCACGCCTGCTCGACGAGTTGCTGCAGCGAGAGGCCGCTCGTCTTCGCTATCAAATTTCCGAATAACGACACTCGAGCAAGATCTTGTCGAAGCACGGGCTTCTCTTGCCAAGAAGAATGCCGACCTGAACGCCCTGACCCAGAAGCTCTCTCAGGTCCAGGAGGATCTCATCAAGGTCGACAATGAGAAAGTGGCCATGGAAAGAAGATGGAGCTCAGAAGTTCAGGAGCTTCAAGCTTCCTTGGAAGAGAAGGAAGAGGAGTTAGGCTACTTGCGAGATCAGCAAGGAGATGGTTCCCGGGAGGAAGCACTGCTGAGGAGGATTGAGGAGGACGACGCCAAGATCGCGGCGTTAGAACTGATGTTGAGAGGTGCCGAAGATTCTCAACAACTCAAGGAGAGAACGCAACGACTAGAGGCTCAATTGAAGGAAGAACGGCGGCGACTGGCATCAAGTGAAGAGAACCAGATCGAACTGGTGAGAGAAAAGGAGGTGGCTCTTGACGAACTACAAGAGTGCCGTCGTGAGCAATACCGGCTTACCAAGGAACTTAATGAGAGGAAAGCCCGAGGTCACGCTATCAGTCAAAAGTAAGTGTAATATCTTCCAAAACTCGTACCCAATTAATGGCCAGTATTAGAGCAGCAAAATCTCTCCAGACATGCGACGATCCACTCATGAACGACGACTCTTGTCTCATTAACATGGACACTCTCGAACCCCAATCCATGGCTCTGCCTATTTCAACTGGCACCTCCCGTCCAGAAGCCGACGCAGACACTATCACCCAAATTGAGCGCCTCCTCCTCGCTATCGACAGACTGCGTGGGGAGAGGGACAACCTTCGCCGGAATGTCCAATTCCTCGAGTCCGAATCCCGATTCGCCATCGAAGCTTTGGAAGCCAAGTTGTCGGTATCGATGTCCACAGCCAGTGATCACACTATGGCTACAGTTCAACAACTTAGGGCACAGATCGACGATATGCATGCTCAGAAAGCGGATGTGGATTGCGCTAAAGCAAGTGAAATTAGGAAGTTGCAGCTACATGTACAGGGGCTCGCCATCGTGCTGGAACATGTAACGTCAGAACAACAGACTTCGAGGTCAGAACAGCCGCAAGAGACCCATAACGAACTTAGGAGCAGTCAGGCCAAGCTAGAAGAGAGTCAAGCGGATATAAAGGAATTGGGTCAGAAATACGATGTTACGGTTCTCTGCCTAGAAGCTGTAACCAGCCAGCGGGACGATCTCCTGAACCAACTCCAAGCCAAGGATGCCGAATGGGACCAAGAAGTCGAGGCGCTGAGGATGGCTGAACACGAAGCCCGCGAGAGACTGAACGAATTCGAGCGCGAGATGTCTGAGCTCAACCACCACCTGGAGGAAGTAGAATCCGACCGTGACTCGTTGGCATTACAATTGACCAACCTAACAACGGATCTGCAAATCGCGCAGGAAGAGCTGACGAGTGCCGAAACGCGGTATACGAACCTCCAGTTCCACCAGCTATCCTCGATGACGAACAACGAAGCTACACGCACCTTGCGAGACCACATCGAAGAGCTGGAAATGCGTGTTATGAGAAGGACGGAACAGATTGGGATTCATCAACATGACATTCGTCGGCTTGAGACGAATCTGCGGTTGCAAGAGGAGCGTTTGGGAGAGATGACCGTTGAGTTGGAGATGATGGCAGCACAAAAGGATGCAATGGTAGAGGATTGCGCCGATGCCCGTGAGGCGAGGGACGAAGCTATCGGCCGCGCTGAAGCACTCGAGGAAGAAATGGAGGCTGTCGAAGGACGCAACGAGGAGAACAAGGCGCTGGTTACGAATTTGATTGCGGTCATCGCAGAAACCGTGGGTCGCGCTCGTGAAGCCGTTGCACAGGCCAGAGCCCAAGCAACAGGAGCAAAACACGACTTATTCCTCACCCAAAAAGAACAAGCAACCCTACAGCAGGAATTGGACGAGAAACTCGCCAGCTTCCTCGAATTAACCAGACAATCCGACGAAAACCGTGAGGAGCTTCAAAGTGTCAGGCTTGCCCTTATCCAATGCCAAACGGAGGCCAAAGAGCTTTCTGTCCTGGCCCAAAGCCTTCAAGAAGAGAAGGCTGCACTCGAGGCCCAGATTGCGGCTCTTAGGGAACAGGCTGATGAATCCAACATCCTTCAGAATCAAAACAAAGATTTGCTGCATCGAATCCAAGAGAGAGAGCGGATTGATGCGACCAATGATGATGCCGAACACGTCCTTGTCCAGGTCAAGCTCCAGCACGCCGACGCTATTGGTAAATTGCAGATTCGTTTGGTTGAAACGGAAAGCGCGTTCGAGGAGCTCCAAACGCGATACGAGTCTTCCGAACAGGATCACCAAAGGGCAATCGAGGACGCCAAAACCTCAATGCATGAACTCGAACAGCGTCTTGACGCGACATTGAAGACTTTGGCCGAGCTTACGCAGACGCATGAACAAGTTGATGCATTGGAGAAGGAACACGCAAAGAGGATCATTGATCTCCAAGGCCAACTAGACAACGCGTCGAAAGCTCAACAAGATGCTCTCAAATCCCGAGATGTTCTCCACACCGAAAATGTGCGTTTGGCGCATGAGATCGACCAATTGCAGCGGGAGAACGATAATCTGTTGTCTCGCTCTCAGGAGGATAAGCTTGCCGTCCAGCAAGAACTAGAGAAGAAAGTTCAGTCTTTGCAAGGCAGATTCGAAGAAGAAACGCGTTTGCTCCAGATATCTAAGGAGGAAGCTTCTCGACTGGAGCTCCGCCTGGGGGTCGAGGCCGAGGGCCGTGCTCAAGATCACAAGGCACATAGAGAGGCATTGGCATCGGCGAACAAGCAATACGAACTTGCCGAAGAATCTATCTCTCAATTGCGAGCCGACCTAGCGGGTCTACAGAAAAATTTAGAGGTCAAGCGAGGGTACCTCGCAGCAGCCGAAGAAGAAAAGTTAACCCTTCAACAAGATATCACGACCTTTGAAGCAGAGGTTCAGAAGTCCAAATCGCTCAGTCGCTTTCTTGAAGCCCAGATCAAGGATGGGTAAGAGCATCTTTCTTTGTCGTGGATCTCGATTTCTAATCAAGGACAATAGTGATCATTTGGTAACAACATTGAAAACCGACCTTGAGCGACTTCGTGCAGATTTGGCTCGTTCAGAGAAAGCATGCAAAGCGGCTGAAGTCAAACTCAGTTTGCAAAATGCGCAACACAAGCGAGAAACATCAGAGTTCCAACGTGAATTATCGACACTGAAGTCACGGCCAAACTTCGAACAAGCCCTTGCTGAATTGGAAGAGCGAAACAATGATATGGAAGAGTTGTTACGAGCCAAATGCACGGAAATTGAAGAAAATGATGATCGCGTACTTGAGTGAGATTCCTTTTGGCTGCATGTTGTCAACTCTTTTTGACGCCCGTCCTTTAGAATGTTGAAAGAAAAGAAAAAACTTACGACAAAGATCGAGTCCCTCAATCGCAAAGTCCAGAACCTGCAAGCCAAACTTGCTGCTGCAAAAGCATCGGGTACGGTAATGGCCCCTCCTATGCCGGAAACCCGAACAACCCCACCCCTAGTTTCAGCACCTATTGCTCCTGTGGCTCAGGCATCTTCATCTATCAGCGCCTTCTCTCGACCACGATCTGCAACCGTTGCCTCCGCTCCTACGGCACTGCAATCCTATACCGACATGCAGATGGCACCTGCCTCAATACCTCGAAAGGCACCTTCAAATCGAGTGGTTTCTGGCCCTTCAAGCCTCCCAAGACCGAAAACCCCTGATCGACCAAAGACGATCACACCTGTCTTCAAGGCCCGCACCCCGGAAAGGCGACATTATGTTGATGTAGATCCAATGCCCTCTGCAGTCGTTATTGGCAAGAAACGATCGGCTCCAGATGACTTTGAAGCATGCGAGAACATACCCGTCCAAGCCTTCTCCCCAGATGCCGAGGGTGTAGAGAACAGGACTCCAAGAGTTCGGAGAGTTTTGAACAGTCTGCAATCAGGTTTCACCCCTGTTCGGAATAGCCGACCAACTGTACCAATGCCTTCTCCAAGACGCGCCCCTCCAAGAACATCGCCTTTCATCTCTGATATGACGAACAGCCCACATTTCGTTCCACCAATGCCCACTTCGACCGCCAAACAGTCCAACAAACGAAGCTGGCTGGGGAAGATTAGAGGAACATCACAGCCATCGGAAAAGCATTCTGGGATGAGGAGTTTATTTGATAGGGGGGAACAATCATGACATACCACTGGATCTCCTCTTTATTTTTATGCCTGCATTCGCATCTATGATACTTACATGTGTACTACCTCTCGCATATTATGCACCGTATGCCTGCCAGTGTATTTCTAGACATAGTATTCAATTTTATGACTTCAACCTTCATTTTCGTGACGTCGTTTTGACTGGCTTCGACTTCGCTGTATGGTCAAACACTTCCGTGATTCTGCTTACTCCCATCATGTTCTCCAAAAGCCGTGACGAACCGGTGCATAGGGATCTTTCTACCGATCTCCACGACGAACTGGACTGGAAACCCGGCTCGCTTCAAACAATTGACATCCCCCTAGATGTCACAACTCTCGCCGTTGAACCCATTGCGGGTCTTCTCGCAGCAGGCAAGTCTCGAAGATCCTCGGTCAATGAGGCATAAAAGCTAAGTAATATTGCCGACCAGGGACCGCCCATGGAGCCATCCACATATTTGGCAAACCAGGCGTTCATTGCAAAATCAGCCTCCCACAAGCAGTTGAAGTACGGCTTCTGCAATTTGCAATCTCGACATTCAACATCGTCTGCATCGGTGTGCTTTCGGACATTCAGAATCCCCATGATTGGCCTAACTATCCTTCCAGACGCTAACAATCAACTCCATGTCTATAGCCTCCTAGAATTCGGAAGACCAAAACTTGTTATCTCTGCCCGATTTGACTCAACTAAGTAAGATTTCAAACACCTTTTATCTGGACAAAATAAATCTCCATCTACAGCTCGATAACTCTCTCGCCTTCTCATTCACACGTTTGTCTTCAATCCGCCCAACCCCATCCCAGCTTGACCACGAGTATCGTTAGGTCTTCCTTGCGACACGAAATGGGGACATCAAGACGTATGACTTAACGTGCCTTCGAAAATCACCATACAACATGCCCAACCTATGGAAGCTATATGAAGAAAACATGGCTGCTAATGGTATCCCCTCGTTGGTTCCTGAGCCTGCTCCGTGAGGTTTCCGCTTCATAAAATGGATTTTAATAACATTGGCCTTGACAGATTCAATGCTGTCGACCTCGTCATTCATCCAAGAAACCTTGACCACATATTTGTGGCATATGCAGGTTTGTTGCTCGCGCTACCCTCTTCTATAAGTCATCGATATAAATCCGTTTGCAGGTGGCGTAATATTGACGAACCTGGTATGTTCAACTCAACTAGATCTACTTTTTGTTTATAAACAAACTGTAACACATTTTCTATAGACCGAAAGAAGCACCATTCGCGCATATGAATTGATTCTTCCACCCGGAGCACCTGGAGGGGCTGGCTATGGTCTAGAAGTTAGCGTTTTGACGGACATACCTTCCTCTGCATTGACAAACTGTACAGGACATACTTACCCATCGGCGGATGATGGTCACAAGCTTAGCTGTTCATCCGTCGGGCCATTTCTTCGCAGTTGGATATGCGGATGGGTCGATTGCATTCTGGGCAGTGGAAGACGACGACAAACCTCTTCTTGTTCGGACGCTTGAAGAAATCGATATCAACGTTGTGGATACAGATAAACTCGAGAAGTATATTATGGCTGGATCATCAAATGCAAATACGCCACGAACGATTCGCGAACCGATATTCAAGCTGTCTTGGAGTAGTTTCGCCAACGCCCCCGATCCGCGAGGAGGAGACACTGCGCTGGCAATATTGGGTGGCCTAGATGCGAGCAACCCCCCTGGATTGACCACTTTTCTCTTACCAGCGTTCAATCCCACAGAACCACCTTCAGAACCACCAGTTCCACAAGATTCCTTCCATCCATTCTTCCGAAGTGCCATGCGGCAATCCCTCACTCCTAAAAAATCGTATTTCTATGAAACTCGGGGAATTGTACAAGACTACCTTCTGCTCCCTCACAATAGTCCACACTTGGGTGGCAGCTTTGATCCTTACGGAATTTTGCTTATCACCGAATACCAGCACACCAGGACCGTCGAGGCCTACCAATATCCCCCGCCGGGCTTCATACAGATCCCTCAAGCGCCTCCGAAAGTCCAAGAAGCTGAATATGAAGGGGAGGGGGCAGCGGCAGGGCTGATGAGCCCAACGCCTCCAACACCTTTGCCAAAATCACCCAGACACACCATTCCGACCCCACAACAACTAAGAACGCCATTCACTCTCTCTGCAGGGAACTCTGGTGCTTTAGGCGGTCGTCTATTCAGAGTCAACAATGACATATACCAGGACTTGGTCTCCAAAGACACATCTGACAACCTATCCCTGAGATTGAAGGGTGGCCAAGCCTTTGCCGACACGACAAGCGCAAATGAGCTCAAGTTGTTAAAATACCAGCCTCATAGGATCTTGATGACTTATAACGGGGACTTGAGCGTCCAATTCTTTGATATCAGCACTCAGCTGACTATTCCTGTTGAGGACGGGCCTCTGGAGCACGACTGGCCTGAGGCGCTTCCTGGGCTGGATATTAGGCTTGAGGACGCATTCGACGATCCAGCCATCGCAGACATTTTGTCGGTTCCCATCGACCGAGTGTCGATTCATTCTGCCCAGGTCGCTTTGGAAGCATTGGAATGTGCTGTGATTTTGAGCTCTGGGGAGGTTTTGATCTATCATCCTGCCATGAATCGAGTGCCGGCGTCACCTAAAATTCTGGCGGATACGGAGATCATGCTGTTAGATCATATTTATGTTCCGCCCGGGAGAAGGCTTGTACCGTATTTTATTCTTGCTGCGAACAAGGGACCTGTGGAAACCTGCGCCTTGTCGGATATCGGTGAATATGTCAAGTTTATTAAACCATTGCTTGGCTCTAATACTTCCACAGGATTTTTAGCTGTTTCATATAAGGACGGAAGCTTCACTGTGGTCGACATGCGAGGCCCCAAGATAATTTTAACTCGTGAAGCAGAAAAGAAGCAGCGCCACTCCATAACATCAGTCAAGCATCTGCATGCTGGAAATCCTCCGCCGAGTTCCAACCAAGGCTCTGGATCTGATATCATCAAGGCTCTGACATGGACAGTGACCTCTCTGGACACAGGTATCTAGTTGTCGATATACCCTTATTTTGAGTCCCTTTTAACGCCTTTCTTAGATCCTCTACTCGCTATCAGGCTAATTGCCATACATCAATCTGGACATGGTGAAATCTATACCTTGTCACATTCAGGAAGCCCTGCTTCTTGGAATGTCTCAAGTGAATTCGTGCCTTGTAAAGCCATGTCTGATCCTATGCCAGAGAGTATATACGTTATGGATAGAAAGACGGGTGCGCGTTGGAAGGCCGACCGTGCAGGGTTATCATCTTCTCTGAGAGGGGCGTCAGCTGAATCCCAATGTTTCATGGTTACAATTGGAGCGAAAGGTGCCCGATCTACGCTCAATATTAATGGAGAGAAGATTGGGAAGGTTGAGTGGGGGAATAAGGCTGGGACAGTGCAGAGTTCACAAATTGTGGAACACATGAGTATGTCGTCAAATTTTTTCCAAGGTTTATTAGAGGCTCACGAATTGCTCAAGACTCTCGTGTTCTCGTTGTTCAGACTGACAAACATGACGCTTTGATATACTCGTTGCCTCATTTGGAATACATACATACTACACAACTTCCGTCCATCTCTACTCTGTGAGCAATTCCGACCATTGTTATTCAAACGCTACACCCTGACCAAAACGATACCCAGTCCTGTGGCTATTGATGAAAGTGGCGATTTTATTGCATGGACACCACATTCACGGTCAGGCGGAGTCATGCAAGTAGCAACATATGGCACCTTCTTCGACGTCCGACGTTCATTTGGACCTCCTGATTTTGATTTTACAAGCACTCGTGGCTTTGCGCCTCCCCAACCACCACCTGTATCTCTTGGTCCAGCATCTCTACTTGGATCCTGGTTCTCGTTCAACCAGACACTACCAGGGGATCAGGTGGATGAATTATGTATGTATTCTCCGGGTTTTCTTTTTCGTGCGCATATCCTCCATGAATCTCTTTTGCCAAATTTTCTTCCCATTTTTTTTTTTCTCGTCGCAACATTTTGGACTTGCTACTGATTTCTATCATCCTTCTTCTGTAGTGGGCGGACCGAAAAGGCCTGTCCCCGAGAAACCCCAATTAAAGGGAGGTAGCTCAACAGAGGAGGGTCTCGCGAGCACTGCTGCGGGCATTGCTGCAAGTGCCTCGGCGATGCAGGCGAACCTATACAGTAGGCTGGCGTCCGCGGTCAATGAGAGAGGGTATGTATGTTTCTCAAAATTTTAGATTCGATAAAGAGAACCACTGAATGTATAGGCAACTCCTTGATGATCTCAATGAGCGGTTTAACTCGCTAGAAGAGGGCAGTAGGAATATGGTAGGGCAGGTAAGAGATTCCAACGTACTTTACAATCTTAACTTACCAGAAAATTTAGGCCAAACGGTTAGCAGCACAGCAGACAGCGAAGGGATGGTTTGGATTCTGATTTATGTGGGGAACTTGAATCCGCGCCGACTCTAATTACAATGTACAATATTACCTGATGAAACGAAAATTCACCCTGACATAGATATCATATTTAAAACCAGCAAAAATGACCCTCCAACTTGAACTCTTATTCTTGTCCTCAGCCCCAGCGTATTAGGCTAAGTAGAATTTCCTGGATATGGTCAGCGGCAATTGCCGATCCGCAATGCACACACAGTCAACAGCCAACCACAGCTTTGTTCAGGACCCACTCTGTATAGCTCTCATATAATGTCAAACTACGACCAACTACACAGGCAGTGCAGGACACTTGAGAACCTTTTTGATGCTAAGCTTACCTCGTACTCTCAACTTGTATCCAACATCTCGCGACCAGGCCAGGACATAGAGGCGTCTGGCTCAAGTGAGCGATGGAGGGACTTGGAGATGGAGCTGGATGACTTGTCGATAAAGGTAAATAATTATTTGACTTTCTGTTCTTTTCTAAGCCGGATTCGGGTAGCTGGAAGAAATCAATGAACAACTAGGGACTCTTGCGAAGCAGCCTGAACTCATGTCGGCTTCTATGCTACGGGCTATCCAAAGACATCGAGAACTGCACCAAGACAACACGCGAGAATTGAAAAGGACAAAGGTATGAGTATTTGGTAGGGGTTTTGCATTGCTCACACCCCGTCTGTGAAATAGACGAATGTCAAACATGCCCTTGACCAAGCAACTCTCCTATCTGGCGTGCGGAACGATATCGAGTGCGTTCAATTATCGATGATCTTGGATTGGCCTTAATTATTGTTTAGTGCATACAAGTCTTCGGCTGCGGATTCCTTGTTGGCGGAACGAGGTCGGATTGACAGTTCGCACCAAATGACGGACGATATACTGCAGTACGTATGCCTTTGGCACCACAACTAATACTTGTTACTGACATCCTTCCAACCATAGACAAGCGTATGAAACTCGTTCCGAGTTTTCGCGACAGCGAACGTCGTTAGCTGGTATCAATAACCGTATGGTACAGGTCATAGGTGTGTTATTGGTTCCCTGCTCCTTGTTTGTTCTCTTTTCCTCAATATGAGATAGGTACGATGCCTGGTATCAACAACCTTGTATCCATGATCAAGTCGCGGCGGCGGAGAGATTCTATTATCATGGGTGTAGTCATCGGAGTTTGCTGCATCTTTCTCCTGTCATACCTATGGCACTGAAGATGCAACACCTTTACTCCTCTTTCGAGGCACTCTCTATTTTACGCCCAACTTTTGGCAACAATGATATCCCGAGCGGGTGCCAGTGGGATGAGATCGGCCCGAGATTCGAAGAGTGGAGGGCAGATTTATGGACTACTCCGTTGAGCCAGAGTCTTCTCTCATTCCATGATATACCATGATGCCGATCATTGTGGAGGCTGCTTGTGTTCTGAGTTATGTGTATGTACACAACTACCCCTTTGTTTAATTTGGATTGTGGGAATCATCAGAGTCGTAAAAATCCTGTCGCTTCTTGGATTTCTTTTGTGGTCCAGTGTGATGACCGTGCTTGAATTTCAGCCAGTTTTTCTCCAATCTACGAACGACGCCCCATTGCTCCTCTTCCAATTGGTCATCGTCAATCCATTCAGTTTCAATCGGCCAGCCTTTAACCTCTGCAACGATTTTGATCATGTCCCATGTCTGCGCTGTGCACATGTCGATATCGTTGTAGTCCGACTCCACGAGAATCCGGTTAGGTGAACATGAGGCGATGAGCGACCGGTGGTTCACGTGTTTGTAGTTGATGACGGTGGACAGTGAGAGGAAGATGTTCTCATGTTTCTTCTAAGAAGGTATCAGCAATATCCGACAAGATGAAAGGAAATCATAGTTAAAAATCGTAATACAACAAAAGATCGAAGAGAGTAAACAGTAGAAACAAAAGAGTATTGGCAATGAGTCCAACTACCCACCTCCACTTCGCGCCAAGTTTGTGGACTCAAACCACAACTATGCATATCCACACTTATTCTATTCCACTTCTCCGCCCCATGTTTCTTCTTCATCCTCGCCAGTAAGTCAATCGTCGCCTGCTGTGCCTTCACGCCGTGGATGCTAACATTCCTCCCCAATTCGACCGCCAACTCCAACTGTGCCTCTAACACAGTGAGCTGGTGCTCAAGGGGTATTGAAAACGAAGTAAGGACACGCGGGATGGCGTGATAATCCACCGGCACGCGGAAGGCGCGGTCCAGCCCTACTTCCCCAACCATGGCGTTAGGAAAGGCGGTTAGGTTTTCCCGTACTTCGGCAAGGACTTCGGAGAAGGGACGAGGTTCGGGGAGGAATGGCAGGAGGGTGCAGAATTCTATTTCGAGCGCATTGCCGTTGCTGCTGCTGGTAGCCTCTCCTGAAGGCTTTGTGGGCGCACTGCTGGATAAGAATAGATGGCGGTAGTGCTCTTCTTTGTTGAGTGTTGCATCCGAATCAGAGGATTTGGCCGCCGGTCGAGTTATTGAGAAAAGATGTGAGAACCAAGGGTGGTATCCTGTTGTAACAAAAAAAGGCGGCGAGTTGCAGGGAAGGAACTCTATCAGCGCTTTGTGTTAATGGAGGAATCGAACCAGGAAACCAGCCCGCGGTTTCCCCTAACTCCCACTCCAACATCTTACGCTCACATAAAATGGAGTCCACTGACCAAAGCATGGCACTACCTTCTCGGGGTAGCGGGCTCCAAGATCTTTGACCTTGTCTTGGTCTGATTCCATGCTGGACATTGCGCAAATTGTGATGTCAAGTTTGTCCATCGAATCTGCAGAGATGCTCCCTGGCACGTCGGTGGGATGACAATGGACATCAACGATATGACAGAGAATGTCAGAACTTGGGAGATCTGAATTGTTCGACATTAAATGGATTTCACACAGATTTGGGAAGCTGAGAGTTTTGGCGAACTGGTGATATGCAGATGTAAGGCGGTAACCAGCCGTTAGACGCTGGACGAGAACGCGAACTCCGAGTCGGCGAGTAGCCCAGATAGAGGGGTGCTCCTAGACGGTTGCTGGTGAAGATGGCAGGTGGTGAAACTTAACGACCAGGTCTCCGGCTGACAAAGCACACCTATTGAAGACTTTCGAGCAAAGCGCGGTCTTGGATGCTTTCAAACTTGACACAAACTCCGTTTGCCAGGAGTTCCCGTCAATTTGTTTTGATCATGTCTCGACATCTCTATCTCGACTCATCGCCACCGCCGTACCACGGGCCGCATGATGTCTTGGACAAATCTGCTTTTCGAAAATCTCTTTCTGTGCTCGGTGTTCGCGTTTCCCCAGAGAAGACGCGTGTTTTGTTAAAGGCTTCCGAGTTAAAGAAGTGTGCTCTATTGAATTACTCTTCCAGTTCGCGCAATGAACCATTTTGGATATAGCTCGTTGATGGATCTACCAAAAATTCGGACTGTCGTGTCTGATCCAGCACAGCCAGATAGCGATCGTTTGGTGTTGTTAAGGATGTCAGAACAGGGTATGGATTCATATCCGATACCATGACACGTTGGCACTGAAAGGACATGCAAGCCAGTTGATATTCCAGCTGAGGCCCAAGAATTCATAGACAAAGAGGCGAAAGGACTTGTGCAATATAATGTTGATCTTGATTATGATTATTGGACTGCAGGTGCCTGTGTTCTCCATATACATCTGTCAATTGGACTCACGGGCGTATTTAGAGGAATGTCTACACTCGTTCTTGCCCGAAGAATTGCGGGATGGTGCCCCTACCGGTTTCGCGATGACGGGTCACATAGGTCTGTTCCATTAGCAGAAGCTACTTGATATGACATGTCAATTTTTATTTTTAGCCC
>Ga0307509_10001768_pt1 | contig 35899 bp, 29 predicted proteins | sample 10_EM_MG_FD_202245 | JGI IMG/M metagenome (GOLD analysis project Ga0307509, IMG submission 202245) | Populus trichocarpa ectomycorrhiza microbial communities from riparian zone in the Pacific Northwest, United States - 10_EM | ecosystem: Host-associated > Plants > Roots > Unclassified | place...
CTAGTATGGTCTGTTGTCTCAGGTGACGACTGAAGGAGAGTCTTTGCGGTGTGTTTTCCCCCCCTAATCCAAAGGGGAAATTCTTGACGTCCTAGCGCCATGCCCAATTATTTCGGTTTTTACGGTACCGTAGTTGGTATTTGCTATGGTCTGAAGTTTGTGTTTCTGTGCATCTGTCGTAGGCGAATCAACAAAAAGTTGCTTATTAACCCATGTCTCAGCAGCCCAAGAGATACCGGTACTTATGTTGCAGCATCGGCGGCCGTGCTTACCGTCGGGTAATCATTCGCCCTTGTCGATGCATCTTACCGGAATTACCAAAGTGGAGATCGTGACAGGACGATACCGCGATAGGACAATGTTGCGCGTGACAAACCTGGCCCCCCGCCCTCAAGAGCAGATCCCTTTTGCTTACTAATACGCTTAATTTTTTCTAGAGACTTGGCATTGCTCTACTCGAGCACTGTATCGGCGACATGGTCCTGCCACCCTACATATGTACCATAAAAATAGTTGGACCTCATACGGAGAGGTCCAGAACTCCTCCCCCTGGGAGAAAAACACAGCCAAAAACCGGTTCTCCACTGAGCCAAACGAAAAGAAAGCAGACTCCCAACCCTACTCAGAGGGTCAGCTTTAATGTCTGAGAATCAGGTCTAATCATTCAATCTCTACTCGTCATTGCCAAAGGTACCTTCCGCCGGCCGAAATTTTGCTGGAGTCCTCACCAAACACCCGGCCACAGAGGTTATTTTTGGCAAGGACGAGTGAGTACGGTGCCCAGAGCAAATCATTGCGGTCAACCTCATCAAAGTCATCTTGGTTTGAAGCACGAGCCTGCGGAGCAATGGTGCAGATTATCCAGCGATGATTCTAGCCGAAGCAGCATAATATCTTAGCTTTTCAAACTCTATTCATTTGTGGATTTTTGATTTTTTTAAGCTTTAACTTTGCGGCTTCCACTCTATATGACGTGTTTGCATGGCGCATATGAGCTAGAATTGATCCTCGAGTACAGTACGGTACTCATTTGAAGGTAGGAACTCCAGCCGCTATTCTAGCACCTTCTATGTGTGATGCTTGTACCCTGCTGCTTATGGGAATAGTTCTTAAGCATGGAGTCGGAGATATATCAAGAGTATGGAGGCGAACGGATGCGTGGTTGGCGGATTGCTATTGGTTGTCTGAGCGGCGTCTATTTCAACGATAGACGACGGTACCGTAAAAACTCGAATAGAAGAAAAATGTGCTAGGACGTTGCAGTTGCCCCTCCTAAGAAGGCGCGGTCTATAAATTTAAGGTTAATTTGTGGGACGGCCAGCTTTAAATTATTAGCTCAGGAAATCTTGTCATTGGTGAGCTAATCGATTTGGTATCAACTCCAAGTTACCCATCTATCCTAGTTCTCATCATTCCCCACTTATACTATCTGTTCACCCCTACGATCTAGTTGATCTTTTTTTTCTTCCAATTTTTATGGACATGCCTGAGCAAAATTGCCATTCGATTACTAAACTTAGACGAGTGACAATCTATGACGGCAGCATTAGGCAGCCGAGTTGATGTTTTTTTCTTCGCGCATATACTATTAGAGGGATTTCGGAGCACAGAGTTAGGGCGGGCTGCCATTGTTTCCCTCACCAAAACAATTCGGTATCTCCTATCATAGTACAATACCGGTATTCCTTCGATGAGGATGCTCCTGTTGCTAAGGACCTGCCATCATGGGCAAGGAGGATCCACTGCCCCGTTACGTAATCCACTTGAGAGTATCGTATCATACCTCCGCTCTCATCGAGAACTTTTTGATATAATACCACCAGTGAAGATTGTAGCATATCCGCTACCTATAGCATAATGATCAAACAAGCGCTACACATTATTAATATATTGCTAGACACTTAAAAATCACCCCCGGAGGTGATGAAAGGTTGGGTTTTAGACTCCGTGCACAGTTCTACGTTATGTCATGCAAGCCATCTGCATGCTCTCTTGGCGGAAAACCGGGTAATAGCTGAGGGCTGTACTGACCCCACAATTGCGCTCGAATACGATCCCACTTGTACGAGTACGATACGGTAGAAACCTGCTAAAGCGCTCTGAATTCGCAGGAGGTCAAAGCTCTCTTGACCGGTCCCCCCCCTCGATCTCCAATACCCACCTCTCAGTTTCTCCGGCGTGCCCTCCTCTTGACCTCCAACACATACCGCTGCTCCAATATTCTTCACTGGATTGGGGAATCCACACAAAGCCATCTTTCAGATTGCGCCAAATTGCTTGCCCCGACGACTGCAATAACCACATATCCATTGAGATCCTCTCGAAATCACAGAAACCGTATATTTGGCGTATTAATTTTGATAAACTTTCCCGGTTCAGCGGTCTACACTACACATTACATTTGGGATCGCCGGGACTGTAGCCGGTTCGACAGAGGTGGGTGGTTGTGATATCAACAGAGAAGTTGCATGGGTAATACACCTCTCGGGTGGGCTGCTGAGAATGGGCGCGAGGGAGTAGTGAGAATACTTCTCGGACGGGGCGATATCGACCTTAACAAGCCAGACAGCGAAGGCCGAACACCACTCTGGTTGGCTGTCCGCAATGGGCACCAGGGAGTGGTGAAATTACTACTCGCACAAGACGACGTCGACCCCAATAGTCCAGATGATGGCGGTGGGACACCACTCTGGTGGGCGGCTTTCGGCGGGTACGAGGGAGTCGTAAAAATGCTACTGGAACGAGAAGACATCCACCCCGACAGTCCAGATCTGTCCGGCTATGCACCACTTTCGGCAGCTGCCATAGAGGGGCACGAGGGAATCGTGAAATTACTCCTGGAGCGGGGCGACGTCAATCCCGACAAACAAGATGTGTTCGGCCAAACACCACTCTGGTGGGCTGCTTACAATGGGCACGAGGGAGTGGCAAACTTACTGCTCGGACGGGATGAGGTCAGCCCCGACAAGCCCGATCAGATTGGACAAACACCTCTCTCGCAGGCAGCTCGCAATGGACACGAGGGACTGGTCAAGTTATTACTTGCACGGGATGACGTCAAACCCGACGGGTCTGGTGTACACGAACACACACCGCTCTGGTTGGCTTCCCGCAATGGGCGCCAAGGAGTCGTGAAAATACTGCTAGGGCGAGATGATGTCGACCCTAACAAGCCAGACGATGAAGGCCGAACACCGCTCTGGTGGGCTGTCTTCTGTGGGCACCAGGGGGTGGTGGAAATGCTGCTCGGACGGGATGACGTCGACTCCGACAAGCCGGACGGGATTGGCCAAACACCGCTGTCGCGGGCTGCTTTTGGTGGGCAAGAGGGAGTGCTGAAATTACTACTCGAACGGGGCGATGTCAACCCCAACAGGCCAGATAACTACGGGCAAACACCACTCTGGTGGGCTGCTTCGAATGGGCACGAGGGGGTGGTGAAATTACTACTCGGGCAGGACGATGTCAATCCCGACATCCGAGATGACAGGGGCCGAACACCATTCTCGTGCGCTGCTGAAAAGGGCCACACGGGAGTAATGGCTCTACTACAACCTCCAACACCTACCCGCAGCACGACCCAAGCCCAGGAGGCATCGCCCTCCTTACCCCCCTCCGGTATCGCACTAGTAGCCCATATACCGCTCCCGCAATGACCGCAACTCCTTCATAAACTTGTTTATCGCCGCCACAACCTCCCCCCCCCCTCATCCCACCCAATCTCCGCCTGCCCCTAGAATGCTGTCTCTAGTAACTTCTATCTCCCATTTCCTCCTGGACTAAACCTACCCCAAAAACACTTTTCAAGTTTCTTTTTTTTTAGTGATGGAAGGAAATTACATGCGGTGGGAATACGCATACCTGTTATATACCGTCTGACCCTTATCCGGATTTTTCATATAGAGCAGGTCTAGATTCGTGAGCCTTCGTTTGAGAAAATCTAGGGTTTAGCGTTATGGGATAGGTATTTCTATTGCATTGGGATAAACCGTCGCGACTTTAAATTTCTATCATATTATTCACTTTTATGTTTTTATTTTATTTTATTTGGTTGTCGATTTACCTTTTCTACAATGCATTCTTCCCACGTTCCTCTTCTCCGAAGTATAGACACGACGGCTCTCCATAGATATAACGGGGTGTGTATCATACAGCACAGGTATTTCCTACGCCCGTGCGAAACGATATAGAACCTTGTTGTTCGGTGAGATATGGTGGTGACCGGTTTCCACTATGGACATGATTTAATGAAGATCCTACTATCCTCGTTCCAAGGAATGGGAAAAAAAAAGGTGAATTCATTGTCGTAAGGTTTCATAATATTTATTCGAAGATAATTCCGTTTTTTGATAAATATCCTATTCGAGGTATAAAAGCCTTACTCGGTATCCGTACCTGCATATGGTACAGTACCTAAGTTATGTGAATAAAGAGTTTTTTTTAGAGTATATCTAGTACATTACCTAAATTCTACAAGAGGAATGTTGGAACCGCTCTGCTACGCAACATCGGCCTACGAGCGGGTTTGGATATTCCATCCTCCCAGAATTTCCTTTGCGCTTCCTACAACATTTTTTTTCTTCCCTATGGCATTCCCGCCCCATGATCAAGTCGGCCTTCAGGGACCTATATGATTTCCCGGACAAGGGCAGGGGAACCTCGCTCAGCCCGGGACAGCGGTCCTCTATTTATATCATAAGTAACCGTATTGTAACAAACTGATACCCTACCCTAAATTATAGCCGTACTAGAAAGCGGCATCTTGAGTTATAAAAGTTGATGCAGGGTAATAGTATCTTTTACTGCAAGAATTTGTGTCGCAGAAAGTGCTGATAAATTAGGTTTCCTTAAGGGAAGAGTATCATGGATTGGAGAGCGGATACCCACATTGGAAGCTGGTTGGATAGAGAGGACTTGAATATGGGGCGTTGGTGGCAATGAGAAGGGAAGTGTGTGGGGGAACGCTAGCGAGGGGCCAAGTTATCCTAGGTTCACGAGGGCTCTTATCCGGCACGGCAGGGTTAATTTTGTATAATATTTGAAAAAACTTCAACTGGGTCTCCTAGCCCTCTTAAGTGGGTTATGTATGATATTACACCCCCGCCTCGCATCCTCATTGAGATCAAAGAGGGTTTTTGTATTAACCCTGCTGACGGCTCTTGACGTAATAGGTTTATGGTAAGTTACCAATGCCAAGGTGGGAAAAAAAAAGAATTGCATAGCGGCGGACGGTAGAGTGAGAGAATTCACCTGGAACTTGGGTATTTTGTGGAGAGGATATGAAATGTAACTTCCACTACTAGCACTTTGTTCGCTGGCTTGCTATCATCTAAAACTAGTCTATCATGCTCCCGAATCCTGCAGCGCTCCTGAGCGATCTTCCACACTCCCGCAACTACCAGAGTCAACCACATCCTTCTAATAACCATACAGTGTCATATTGTGTCCCATTGAATTTTATGTAAAACCATCATTCGAACACGAAAAATAGCCGAGTGACTCTCGGTGACGGGGAATAAAACAAGAGAAACAGGAGGAAATGGTATGATACCTTCCCCCCCCCCTCCCCTCCCCTCCATAACCAACAACACACATCACAAAAGTCTTTTTTATTACTATTATTTCCGAACAGCTCCACAATACGTACGATACATAACCCCACTTTATGCCAGGTGATATGAAAGTACCCGAGTACATTTCAGTGAGCACCCCCCCTTCCCGTTGTCGCCGCCATCGTCCAAAATTCCAGACATCCATGAATTCCAGGCAATACCTCCCACATTCCCCTGCCTTCTTTTCTTCTTCCCTTTCCTTTTTCTTTCTTTCCAGAGCTGGAAGGGTCAAGCGAGTGACACCATATGATGGCCTCCCTGCCCTCCCCACTACTAGTAGTTCGTCCGATTCCCCTTCCTAATCATCAAATCTCACCCGCTACGCCTGTCGCCGGCCACCGCGACGAGTACTGTGAAACCCAAAATATTTAGGCATCACACTAGGACGTTAGAGCTGCCTCTCCTAGTAAGGCCTATTATCTCAGGTGAGGATCGAAAGAGAATCCTCTCGCTGCTTCCTCCCAAATCCAAAGGTGAAATTCTGGACCAATCCCACCCAATAGCCACAAAAGATCACTCACAATTCCAAGATCAAGTCTATAACCACTAAATTTCACCACTCCAAAATAAAATTATCTACCCCAACCCATTCTCTCCCTTCTCTCCCCCCCCCTCCCTACCTCTACCCACCTCGCGCCCAGCCAGGCCAAGCCAATTATCGTACAAGGAGATCGTTCTCCACAATGCAGACCAAACAATCCATTCCTATCCATCCCATCCATCCAACAAGCAGGAGATATCACAAAAGAAAACGCATGAAGCTAAGGTAAGAGTATAAAAGAAAATCGAGTGAGTCTGGTAGTCAGCCGAGAGTCAATGAGACGGAGAAAATGCAACAAGTGGAAAAGGAAAAGAATGGACAAAAGAAAAAGGCAAGCACCGTAGTATAGGTAAGTAGACGTTAGCAATAACTTCGAAAAAAAAAGATGAAAAAGGGTTAAAAATAGGTAGTCGATAAAAAGGGCAAAAAGAAAAGACGCAAGAAAAAGAGGAAGACGCAAAAGAAAACTCTAGCCCAAATTCCCTTTTTCTACAAGTTCGCCGCCGCATCTCGCATAATAGACAAGCAAGCATGAAGAAAGCTGCAAATGGTTAAGGTGAAAAGAATATAAGAAAAAGATTATCTTTTGCCCCGTCCGCAATCATTCAAGGATGCGTTTGTTGATGGGTATAAAAAAAAAGAGAACTAGCAGGTTATATGAAGCAGCGGGGAAAGACTGATTCAATTTCGATCCGGCGAAAGGCAAGCAAGAAGAAATAGGCCCCCCCACGCAAGGAGAAAAATCATCCCAACACTTGAATTCCATTCTGTTTCGGAGTATGGGCTCAGGAGGATACCCTAGCAACCCTTATCGCAAAGTCATCCTGCTCGTGCTTTTGGGCAATTGGACCCGTTTGTAGGTTCAGGGACTGGTGCAATGCGGTCCTATTGTCCGGCTGCGGCCGCGGCTTCCCTGACGCGGGGGGGGATGATGATGATGCAATTTCCCGAGAAGGCCTTCGGTCCGTTGCGCTGTCGAAATACCCCGAATGTCCGCCACCACCGCTCACACTCCCATTCTGACTACCACTCCGCGCCCCTGTGTTGCCTCCCTCGCCGGCCTCCTCGACAACCGGCAGCACCGCCCCAGCCGCCCCTCCGGCCCTCTCGGCCGAAGGTGACCTGACAATACCAAGCTTCCTAGTGGGCCTATCCCCCTCATTCATACCGGCTCTCTCCGCTTGACTGCGCGCCTCGGCTACTACATCATTCTCTAGTTGTGCCGGAACCGTTTCCGCATTCACCTTCTCGCGCAATTCCCGGTCCCTCGCCACTTCCTCCGGTGATTTGACCAGTCCGGATATAAATTTGAAAAATCGATCCCCATAACCTTGAGGTGGAATCGCCGAAACCTGATCCTTGGGATTTGACAGTCCTCTCCAGAGATGCTCCGCCTTCTTTGCAACCCCGTACTAAGCATCAACACGTTAGCAACCACGCGGACCATACAAACTCGGTAGAACTAACATGGGTAAGACAATCGATGATACCCAAATAATAGACAACATCGCCAGGCTCGTCGTTCTCATGAGTGGCCCTGAACCCACCATCGTCCCCATAAAACACAGTTTTCCTTCGTCTATAAAACTGTTAGCAGCCCCTCCTCTTTCCACAATCAACCAGACCAGACAAACATACTCTAAAAATTCATCCGGCAGACGATTCGATGTTTGATCCAGTGATACCGGTACTTCCTTGTTGATAATCTTCCGCAGCTCTTTCGCCTGGCGGGCTTTCTCCATCTTACTAGGTGTCCTCTGAAGCATATGCCCATGCAGTTCATCACTCTCACTACCACCAGGTTGAAACACCTTCAGAGCACTGTTTCGAATATCATCCCGGTTCCCCCTGGTCAGATCATGGATGCCTAATAGCAAAGAGTAGTCCATGATGTGAAGTTTCTGTAATAATTTGACATCCCTCTCTACCTGCTGCAGGAACAACTCCTTTTTGTGGGGTCCAAAGTTCAAATTCATGTCCCTTCGAAGCCAATTGAGATCCTTTAGAGTTGCCCTCGGATTATCCACCAGGTGGGTCTCCTTGTAATCCCTCCCAATAGTCGAACCCTTAAGATCGAACGTCTGGTGGATATCTCGATGAGGGGGGAAAAGATTGTTCATGACGACAAAGTGAATCTTACGGCCAAAGGGCGTCTTGACACGATGCAAACCATAAAATTGCGAAATCAGCGTGTCAGGGTTGTCCTCCATATGCTTCCAGTAATCCCGCAGTATCTTTCGAAGAAATAGGTGCTCCCCATGGTGAATTGTCTTGATGATGTACTTGTAATCTCTAGAAAAGTAAAAGAAACTACCACTCTTTCCGGGCGAACCCAATTCCGATAATATGTACTTGCTCGTCAACGACATTAAATAATCAGCCGGATCGAGACCAAACTTTGTCCGCAAATGGCGAAACACCCAGGGCGAGTAATCTTTAAATTTGAAATCATACTTGGCCGAAGGGGTAAGCTCGTTGCCTGTTCTGCGCCCAAGTCAGTAAATGAAGCCCCATGAAACTACACTAAACAGATAAAAACTCACATATCAAATGAAAACTTGTGTTTGGCATCGAAATCGGCATCCGTCAAGGGCCTATCAATTTTGGCATTGACCCTTGATACCACGAAACGGATACCTGTGAGCATGTTGTATGCCGTTACCCAGTTTACGTGGTTGTGGTCAACCTTGGTGCCAACCACAACCTTGTCATCCTCCTCATCCTCCTCCTGCCTCCGCCGGTGGTTCGCCCTCTTGGCCTTGATCGCCTCAGCCCACCGCGCGGCGTCCTCATCCTCGGGTATCTCTTCGATAGGCATGTCAGCCCTTATACCCAAGGATGTAGAGGCGCGGCGAGGAGCACTGGCCGAGCCAGAGGATGGTTGCGATGTACGGCGACTCATCTGTGTACGGCGGCTCATCTGTTCGCAAAAAAGTTCAGTGAGCGTAGGGGGGAGGGAGTAGGAGATGGTAGCGTGGAAGACCCCGTCTAGGGAGGGCGGGTAACCCCGGAGGCGACGGGTTGAAAGGATCGGAGGTTTGGGGAAGATGGAAGAAATGGTGAAGAGAGGAAGGGAGGGAGGTTGAAGGGGAGATGGTATTTGTTAGTTTAAGGGGGTGGTAACGGGAGACTACCGTAAGTTACCAGGGTGGGGAGACTGAGCCCAATTATAATATAAGCACTTGGAGCTTATTAGAGGGATTTCGGAGCACAAAGTTAGGGATCGCTATCTCTGTGACTATGGCAGCGAGTGAATTTGAAAAAATAGGGATTTTGGAGGTTCTGGAAGAGTTAGCTGTGATGTTTGCTTGTTGCAAGGTGGGTTAGGCCAAGCTGCAGCCGTTGTTTACCTCACCAAAAAAACATGGGATCCCCTAGCTTGACTAAGCGAACTTCAAGTTGCGCTCGGGTACTCGAGTACCGGTACTCGGGCACAAGGACAGTCGGAAGGAGAACTGCCGCCGTCCGACTCTGTCTCTGTGAGGAAAATAGCTAGCTAAAGAGTAAGGTCTTGGGCGTGCTCCGTCTCGGTTGACGCCTGTGAAAGGTGTTTTTGGCAAAAAACGAAGGGTGCGGAAAGATGGATCGTTGTCGAAAGACTCCAAGAACTGCTGGCGAAAGACTCCAAGAACTGCTGGCGAAAGGCTCCAAGAACTGCTGGCGATCGGCGGGCACTCGTAAGCAGAAGCAGACGGGAGGGGGGGTTGGCAAAAAAATTAAAAGGATTAAAGAAAATTAAAAAAATTAAAAAATTAAAATTAAAATTAAAAAAAATCAAGACCCTGCTCGGCATGTGACAATATAAAAATATGCTATATTTCTGAAAAGAGCATATTTCTTTATACAGAGAGCAAAAAATACATAATGGAAATTTTTAAATCATAGATAGATAGATGATATCCTCTCATATATTCTTCCTAAAGATGGAAGCAATAGGACATCTCACTGTTGGGCAGTAATAGAAATTACAATGTTGCGAAATATAGAATGTCTTGTCCCACAATATTTCGCAACATCATAATTCCTGCTATGATACCGCTGAAGTGGAACACCTCTGAGTGCTTCCATCTTTATACAGAATATCCTAGATTATATTGGCTATATCTCTATGATTTAACATTTCCCATTATGGATATTTTGCTCTCTGTACAAAGAAATATGTTGTTTTCAGAAATATAGCATATTTTTATATTGTGTGTGACATGCCGAGCAGGGCCTAAAAAAACCAAATTAAAAAAAAAAACCAGTGTTATCACCCAGCAAGCGCATCAAAAATTTGCAGTGCTCAAGAAGCTTGTTGAGGCTGTGAATAGCAAGTCTTTGATCGATTGGGCGGATGATCTCTTACTAAATTCCTCCTCTCCTAATCTGCGTTCAGCCTCAACTCTGAGGATAGTATCGTACCGTACTCGAGTACGAGTACAGAACCGGTCTCGCGTTGTGATGGGCGGGGTTGCCAACATCCCCGGCTGACCGCTGACCAGCTGGAGCCCACTCCCACACGCACACTTCTATCTACTAACTTTAGTATCGTCTTGGAATATGCCGTCCGTTATTCCTAGTATGATAGTACCGGCACCGTATGATAGAGTGCCGATCTTCCCGAGCGCGACTCGATTCTGTGTTTCTCGTAGCCTTCGTTTTCCCCCCTGCTTACCTGCACCCTAACTCCTTCTTTTCCTTCCTTCTTTTCAACTTCTTTCCCGGACTCTCCCATATCATACTCCTTCATCAATCAAAATTCGCCTTACTGAAACTAATCCTTTGGTACGGTGAAGAGGAAAAGAAAAGAAAAAGAAGAGCCCCCACTCCAGCAATGAGGGATCGCCGCTGGGGTACCACTCCCCTTTTACTCCTGCGCATATCACAGCTCTTGCTAGGAGTGATTGTGCTAGGAATAGCCGCTCATTTCGTATCCAGATACACCGGATGGTGACCCCCCCCCCTCGCACCTCGCCAGACTAAGCAATATTTAACCGCGAAACTAGGTACATACCCTTCACCCTCGTGCTTGGCTTCATCTCTATAGTCTGGGTGGCCGTAGTACTAGGTCTCTTCTTCACAAACCGTCTCTCCCCACCCCTCGTGCTGTTTGTGGACGTGCCTCTAGGAGTAGCCTACATCCTCTCGGTCGCGACGGTCGCGGCCAACTGGCCCACCGCCCTCCGCGGCTCCTGCTTCGCCTCGGGCGGCCTCGTGGATTCGGACTGCGCTACATTGAAGGGCGTATTCGGTATTCTGATCATACAAATGTTGACGTTTCACGGAGCGATTATCTGGGATGTCATAGTCATGTCCCGGAATCCTAATAGGCGTAGGGATGTTAGAGCCGTTGCGCGGGGTGTCATGCCTGGGATGGTGAAACCTGCAGCGGCCGTGGCTAGCGGCGGCGATGTTGGACAGTACCAGCTGGATGGTACCCCAGTTTATCCGGCTGAGCTCGCAACGCCAGCCGCTCAGTACAATTCTTACATGCCAGTGCCACAGCAGCACTATCAGCAGCAGAATCCGGGGCCGCCGCAAGAGCTGAGTGGAACGTCTTAGGAGAGTCTCCTTTTGTTATGACTTTATGACTTTGTTCATGAAATGGATTGGGTTTGGTTATGTCCGCCATGTATGTTGCTTCCTTAACCTGTGCAGTTATCTTATTTCCGAGCCAATGCGGTTGTTTATTTCTTTGTCTCTTTGGTTGGTTGTCAGGTGTTTGTCCGGGTATTGTCAGCGTGATAGGTTCTGTTTGCTTAAAAGCTGTCGAATTAGCTTAACCTGGATACCATATTACTGTAAGAGTTCGGAAGGGTAGGCTACGCTCGGTGCTGGTAGTCTAAGGGGGTGTTTGGCACGGCGACGTTGGAATGGGTTAGTGTGTTTGGCTGCGCTCTGTTTCCAAACATTGGTTTCTGAGCTTTGGGAACTGCAATTGTGGAACAATATTATGTAACTTAATATCGAGTTAGTAGATCCCATTTGTAACGCAAATTTTGCTCACTGTCACATATTAGGTTCACCTGTTAGAAGTTGACTTCTTCCACTGATTCCCAATTTTCACTTTTTTTCACCCAAACTTTCACATATACCAGTCAAACTTCAGTTTGGGAAACCCTCCTCTTGAAGAGTGGTGGATAACACCAAAGACCCGGGAGGAATGGGAAATGGAAAAAGAAGAAAAACACACCATATCTTAGGAGGCAACTCCAAAGCCGCAGCACAAGGTCGAATTGTGGTGTTTGGGTTCTAGCAGCAAGAGGTTATGAAACAGGTATTTTAAGGTCAGCTCGCCAGATATATCCGTCCAGTTCCGGACAATAGATTCCTACCCTTGCGCCCGCCGGACGACTGTGCCCGTGCTGACAAACTCTTCTTCTATGCAGTATTCTGAAAATGCCAGCTGGGTCAGGGGTGGTCACTCGGCTGATGGGGTTTGCCCGGAAGTTTTTAACTTCAAGGTGCGCTGTAGGAACCGGTCAAAACTCCCTCCGCCCAGGATAAGAAGGCGAATGAGTTGAGAAAACTGACCCACCTAAGCTCTAGCTTAAGCCAAAAAAAAGACAGAAAAGTTGTCTGATCTTGCTAGCAATGCAAACTCCTAGGGCGTGGCTCAATTCTTCAGGCTCTTATAGCATTATGTATGATACCAGACCTCTCGATCACCTAAGCTAAGTAATGGGAAGGTTTCTGTTAATCCCAGTCAACCTGTCCAAAACGGGAAGGGAAAGCCAGCGGCGAGTTTTACAGGTAACTTACCCTTCAGCTGGTTGGCATGTGCCCTGTAGGTTTACCGTATTGATAACGTACTACTCAAGTATAGTACAGTATGTTGAAATGGTATTTCGTTTTATTTCGTTTAATCACATTTTGCAGGTATGGATGCTAACTAGAAGAAAACTATCAAGGGAATTCTAGATACTGAGGAAGCTTTATTATATATCTTGGACTTGATTCCTCACCATTTTATTGAACTCCGATAACAATACCGGTATTACACTCATCCGGGTTCCCTTTCACTTTAGGACCAAATTGCAACATAGGCAAACATCTCCACAAAGGTGGGAACCTATTAACCGGAACAGGCGGGGGTATATCTGTCTGGCCAACCTTGAATACTGTTCCTTAACTTCTTACCGGACCTTATACCCGCTAATCTAGCTACGGTTGGCAGAGCGATATGGTATCAGCAGAAGCCCCTATGGGCACCAGCCAGCGATATCCAGGTAAAACCTGGAGATGTACAGTCGAATTCAACCACCTTGCAGTATCAGGACTGGTCTGCGCTGCAGCCTTGTTCGGGAAGACCAAGATCTTCAGCCTCCAAGTTCCCATAGGGTGGGATTTCTTAATTCTCCTGCCCTGCATGATGGATTTCTCAGAAATGACTCGCGATGAGGGTGATTGGACTCTTGGGTTCCTTATCATTGAACAGGGGCTAATTTGTTCCTGATGTCTTACCCATTGCCCCGGCAAGGTATTTCAAGCAGTGCTGCTGCGGGAGCAAACACTTCTCCTACTGGTGAGTAGCTTTGGATCTTTTTGCCTGAGGTCGGATATTGATTTGTCAAAAATTGATGCATCATCGGAGTAGATGCATCCTTAGGAAAAGAGAAATTGGGGTGCCACAATACCATAATAGAGAATCCGTATAGCATCCAGAATTTGCAGTCGCTTTCCCCATCTTCCCCTAACTAGAAAAGGCAAATCAGTTTTTTTTTAAGAAAGGGAAGGAATCAAAAAAAAACTCGTTTCATTTTCGTTCTGCTACCCCGCCGATCGCCGCTCCTACCCTTACAGGTAGGACCTAGAGTCGGATTCTACCACCTCGCAGCAGGTCTGATTTGCGCTACAGCCTTATTGAGGAAGGCTTAAGGTCTTCAGTCTCCCAGTTCCTGTAGGGCAGGACTACCCACATCCCCTACGTGACGGATTGTTCAATAATAACTCATTTTGAGAGGAATTGAACTCCTGGGCTCCTGCTAAGTGCACAGGAGGTTATTAGTTTCTTGACATGTTAACCACTGCGCCAGCTAGGCATTTTCACATCATATCGATACGGGAACTAATACTTATCTAGTTGTCTTTGATTTTTTTTCTCGTCTGACATTGGGGCTTCAGCGCAACAACATACAGCACCAGACACCCGCAGGTTCTATTTTCTCGGTTTGTATATTTCCTTCTCCTCGACCCAGCTTGCTAGGGATGCATTATTGCTGCCAGATGATGGACTATCAGAGGATTAGATCCAACTTTTCGATAAGTTGTACAGTACATAAAGATCTCGTAGCATATCATAATCGCTCGATAAAAACACTCACATATACCGTAAACACAAACAGTAGAGAATCAATTTCACCCACCCACCCATTAACTTCCCCTCACACACTTACCGACAGTAACCCCACAACATAATTTACTCAAGACTTCTCCACCAACTCCTTCTCCACAGCAACCCTCTTAACGAGCACCTCCCCCACCAGACTTCCCTCCTCCCTCAATACCTCCCACTCACCGATCCCGGCACTCTTCGGCGCTCTTCTCACTCCCCTCCCACCACCTCCGACGATCAGGTTTCCAGGGCGATACTTTGGATCTGCCCTCATCCTCCTTATCACGCTATTGTGTATCTTGACGGTATCGGGTATATCGCGGACCTCGCCGCAGGGCAGCGGCCAGATAATAGGCTTCCAGGATCCGTCGGGTTGTAAGTCCATTCTGCGGAAGGGGAGGTACTCCATTAATTTCCAGCCGAGGGTTCCGCTCAGGGACAGACCTCCGGAGGGGTAACAGAGGCAGTCATGGATTTTCCCGCGGGTGTAGGAGTTTAGCAGGTATGTCTTCGGATCTGCCGCCCGTGCAGAGGTTGGGTCTGATGTTTGGGGTTGGGCGGGGGTGTGAGAGCTGGAGTGTGTACCATTTGTGGGTGCTGGGGTAAGGTTTGCGCTCTGCTGCTGCTGCTGCTTCTGGGGGCTTTGCATTGAGTTATCCCTAGAGGTAGAAATTGATACCTCAATCGTTGGGATCTCGTCATCACCAGCTGCGGGATCTATCGGGGTTTCGGGCGCTTTAGGATCCAGCTCGTTGGTTTCGAACTCATCTAGCCAGACGTTCATTTGCTTCATGCGCACTTTATCAAACACCACCCCGGCCTTGCGAGCTTCGCGGACCTATTATCACATTTCGTTAGTCATAACTTATCACCCGACCTCAGTGCCTGGGGGGAGGGGACCAACCATCCAGACCAACGGCCCATGCGACAACGATTCCTCCCCATCGGGTAAATCCCACCCACCACCGATATCACCGTGCGCGCCGGGAAACCAAACCTCCTCGATATCCTGCTCGGCCTTCTCGTTCTCGTCTTCCGAGTCGGTTTCAACGTGGATGTTCAAACTCACAAGGCTTCCGTCGTCGCCAGTGCCAGTGACACTCAACGCTTCCCGACTCCCCGAGAATCGCCGTAATGTTGGGCCGGCATTGGCGGAATTACCGCCTTGGTAAGGGTGGCCGCATTTGCCATCATTCTTATTCGGCCTTGATTTGGAGGCGGGGCGGTGGCCTAGAGCGGACTTGACCAGACTTTCGGCATTGAAGGTACGGCGGCGGGCCATTTCTTGCATGTCGACTTTCTCCACAAGATCTTGGCGGAATTTTGCGCGGCGTTCGTCGATGCCGACTGCGTGGCGGATCACTCGGGCGGTACCTATCCACTTATTAGTGTGGGGGTTCAAAGTATGATAAGGTGGGATGGCGGAGTGGAAGCGGGGGGGTTACTTCTAGCGGTATAAGGAAACCCAGACCTCTTCAACCACGCATTTTCAAACCGGGGAACCGAGTTCACCGTGTCGAATAGTCCCAAAAATTGAACTCTGCGGACCGGCCTAGCGAAAGTTTCCCTGAATGCTCGCATGTAACTGTTGCCCCTCAGGCTGTGAATAATTTGCACAATATCACCCGCTTGCTAGCCACTTTGGATGAAGGACAACACACTTGTACATATCCTGCTTCCGAGCACCCCAACCCTCCCCATCTTTCCTCTGCTGCCAATTCGAGAATGTCTTCCAGGCGAACATAACCATCTCCTCGTTCCCTTGCGAAACAAGACCAACATGGTCCAGCATTTCCGCTAGAAACCTCGCAGTGTACGCCCCGCGGGAGAACCCAAACAGATATATGTCGTCTCCCGGCGCGTAGAAGCGCATCAGGAATTTGTACCCCCCTACCACATGCTGATCGAATGATGTACTATTACATAATTCTCCGGAGTTAGCCTCATCCCGGTATTTTGGGGGCATAAATGTTATGCACTTTCGGTTCGATATCGGGGGAAATCGTACCCGACAGCTGCGTCGAGGGCTTTCTGGTACCAAGATTTAAGCCGCGATCCAATATGAACTCGCGATAACGTCCCATTGGTGATGTATGTGCCTATTCCCGCTATATAACATCCCCTTATTAACATTTCCTACCACAACTATTGCAACATTTCTCGGAAAAGCGGGGCAGAAAAAGAAAGGAAGTGAGAGTGAGGCTATCCTACTCACGTTGGTAGTAATGAACTATCCCACACCATCCAACCAGCCAATAACCAAGCGAGCATTCAGTCAGCATTTCTTCCCTTCCTTGCTTTTTCTAACAAACCAAACGTCTATAGGTTCCGCTCAAGAAACAGCGATAATAAGACGACATACACTGGTCGCTCCCCGACCGATCCAACATCCTGAACATCTTCAAGATGTTCGTGTCCCCATCGTTCCCCTTGAATTTATTCCCCGTCCCGTCGAAGCACAAGATCAACTTCTTCCGCTTGTGCGTGTGAGGGGTGCCAGTCTCGGGATGGTACGTGCCCGTGTCGCCCGGAGGCATGGTAGACATTGGCGTGGGGATGGGAGTAGGGATGTATGTATGCGGCGTTAGGTGGGGGGTGCCAGCGTTGAATTGAAATTGGTGGTCCATTGGTGGATTGTTTTTCCTTTCGAGTTATTGTTCTCGAGTCTAGATGGTGGTCTATTCCTCTCCCAGAGGCGCTACTTAGGGGGAGAGGGAGGAGGAGGGAGAATACGGAGTAGAGGCTAAAATTGATAAAGGCGAAGAGGCTGGGTGAAAACAACTATGGGATTAATGAACGAAGGGATGCGCAAAGCAAGGAACCCTTCACCCAGGGGTCGTGATAAGAAAGGAAGGGGGTGTGGGAGGGGAAGGGAAGTCAGCCAGAGATACAGGTGTTGGTTTAAAACCTTAGATGTTGGATGATTCACTTAAGGGCAGCGCATTGGCTCAAGTATGTATTGAATGAAAGGCTTGTGGGAGGGTGGGGAGTGTTGGCCACTTCTGTGGATGTGTTGGGCGAAGGGGGTATTTCAACGCATCCATGACTCGGTCTTTCTGGAGAAAGTGGTACGGTAGTGATTTCCTTCCCAACTGAGACAGAATGCATGTATCCCAAGGCACATGGTCTGGTAGAAAGCAAGATCACTTCTGGGAGTATTTATCCAGCGAATTGAGAGTAATTCAAGGGACGAGGGTCTGCCTGTATATTTACCTCCTGGTGCGAGGAGTATGTCATAGACTACCTGTAGGTTGGCGTGCAAGGTGGGTATTCTGTTGGGTCGTCAGAATTAGCTTTCACTCACTTTCACCTCTATGGCCATTGATCTACCATACGGTAAGTTAGTCCGTAACTCGTGGTAACCATTCCTGACCCACAATGACTACTCGGATAAAACATTGTTGTTGCAAAGCGGGCGACTGCGATGGAAGACCATTAAATTCCATCCAGGTAGGTAATCTGTGTTCGGGTCACCCTAGTTCCAATAAGCAACAACCGTTCTCCTCGTTTTCACATTAACACCAATTGCACTCACACAATCTCACTCACACTGCGTATCATAGCATGAAGGAATTCACTCGTATTAGACTAGAAGGATAGTCTATCCTAGTGGAGAGAAGGTTATCGGTGTACCCCCCCATCCTCCTTAGGTCCTGAATTGGCTGCCACATGCTCGAGCCAGAGATTTCTCAGCTCAGGACAAGCTTCCAAACCCCCAACCTTCCGTCTTCGGGGCGCCTTTCCCTCTACTACGCCATCTCAGCCGAGATCTTCTCGCGTATCTGTTTTCCACCTTGCCCCACCAAGGATCCTTTTTGCGAGCCGTGGGGCACCCCAACCGTCGCAGTGTCGATCAATTCCAAGAATCGTGTTCGCCGTCTCCTGCCAGCACTCCACACCAACGAGAGCAATAGTGGGAACCAAAAAAAAGAAGACGCCCGGTTCTCTTTCCGAGAGCAAGTGCCATGAAAACACTCGCGATTCGCTCTCGGATCATCCGTGGATGTCGGCGCATCGGCCCACGATAGGTTTAGTTGGCGGAGCTGCGGAGAACGAGTTACTAGTATAGTACGAGTACATCTGAGGGGCTCACGCTATACTATGCCAGGAAAGCACTGATGCTCCTCAGGAGCTTGTCTCTCTGAATCCGGAGACTCGAGGCCTTTAGAAGATGGTGTATCACAAGAGTTCCGACAGGACCGTCGGCGGTTCGAGGTCCGGCAAGAAAGTGGTGGAACAATTATTTAAGGTTAGCCAGCTGAATTTATCCCTGTCTCCTCCGGTTAATGGGTTCCTACCCTTGCACCTAGAATCGGCGGTATCCCTGTCGTTGTGCATCCAGATCGCCGCTAAGGCAGGCTCTCGTTAGTTATCATCTTGGTCAATCGGAGCTGAAAGTGCATTAGACTAATTGGGTAAAGGGTCGGCTTTGGAACTGCAGGACTACGAAATACGGCAGCCCCCTCTACCGTACTCTACCGTAGTGCACGGCTACTATCGTTAAAAGTAGTGTCAATCATGAATGGAGAGAGGTCACGGTATGTAATTTAATATCTTTTGCACCACAATCCTATTATAAATATGCGCGTCCGGTAGTAAACCCTCATCGCCGGACTCTCAAAAGGAAGGGAAATGAATTATCGAAAATGAAGCCTAGCTGGGTCACATGGACAAAGGAACGATGAGAACTCATAAAAATCCCCCCCCAAAACGGGTAGTCACGTTCTGACCCCCCAATTATTTCGGTATGGGTCCGTCCACAATGAAGGGTTTATCCTTGGAAAGCTTGGATATGGACTCGTCGCTGAGGCGGAGTGTGTCCTGGACAACCTGGGGTGGGGTAAGAGCGAGCCATTGGCCAACACTGAAGTCTGAATTTGCGAGTGTTATTAGGGTCGACCTCAAATATTTCACTCTCCGGATGACCACTTACCAGTGAACCGCTTTGCTTGGAGGACCTCTAGGACAACGACGTCTTCAGTTCCAGTATTTTCGATATAATGAGTCTGACTCTTGGGGATGTATCCGACGTCACCAGTCCTGAAATCAAAGGTTCGGGCATTCCCTTGGGCTGCATAAATTGTGAGGCGTGCAGCTCCAGACAAGAAATATGACCACTCATCCGAATCCGGATGCCAATGAATCTCACGAATGGCCCCAGGCTTGATGGTTACGAGGGCAGCAGCGAAATTCTCGGCAATGGGGAATGTATTGGAGTCGAGGATCTTGACAGTTCCCCCGGGCGCGGTTATTGGCTTTTGCAAGGACCAGTGGTAAGAATAGCTGTCCTTGTTGGGAATGATGCCTGCTGGGCCAGTGACGTTTTGCTTCTCGATATCTTCCGGTGCTTCGGTGCCCGGGAAAATGAATAGCTCACCCTCTGGAATATCCTCGAAGGCGCTTTGTGGAAGTTGGAAGTTCTTAGTAAGGACCTCTTTCTACGCGAGTGGTTAGCGAGATGCGAGTTATGCTGGAAGATGGGCACCGACAGGATTGAGCGCAAATGTTTCAGAGACAAGGAAGGTACTATCCTCAGAGAATTCGCCGTCGTCGAAGACCAACATGAACTCGGTTCCGTTCTCGAGGCCTTGGATGGAATGGGGTACACCACTAGACTCGGGTTAAATTGTTATGCGAGAACCCGATTTCGGGACTAATTAAAAAATACCTAGGAAAGAACCAAACATCCCCCTTAGTAACGTCGTCGATGAACGTCTGACCGTCGACATTCATAGCCTGGATTCTAGCTGATCCATTCAACATCAGCGCCCACTCCCCGGCAGTATGCCCTATAAGGTATCAGCATCAATGATTGATTTGATCAGGATGACATGGCACGACTTGCAGTGTAATTCACGATATCCTCCTGCCTCAAGTCTCATGTTGACGCCAGCCATTTCTTTGGCAGCAGGCAACACACCGATGTTCTGTTGGCGACTCCATCCAGCTCTACCCAATCCTAGCTTGACATGGCTCAGCCCAAGAGGCCATTCTGCCTGTTTGACACTTCCGTGATCTGTTGTCGGTGGCGCGAAAGAGTCTGGGTACAACTTCTCAAGCTCGATATTATGGTTACTGGCAATTGTTCCACCGCGGCTGCCTCTCAATGGCTGTGGTTCGGCAATATTCTTAAAATCGAGAATACGTCCCTCTGGATCATCTTTATCTTGTCCAGGCGCGAGTTGAACTGGTGCTCGATTTGCGCTCTCTGTTGCAAATGGAAGCTCAGGGTCATACCCACGAAGGGACGTGGGACCTCGGAGATCCCCCGAGATGGCATACGTCTTGGTAGCAGCCTGTGAAAGAGGTGGAGCCGGGGCAGGCATTGCCGCAACGAACCTAAGAAATAGGGGGAGGAACCGATGCTTGGGAAACATGATCAACTTGGAGGTGTGGGCGAAGGAGGGGTGCGTTGTGAGAAGAACTAAGGAGGGGTATCCAAGTCCTTTATAATGAGAAATATCGGGAGCTGTCAAAAACCGACCTCAACTTAACAAGAGAATAGTGGGCGAGCGGAAATCCCGTGTCCATACAGATATCTCATGCAGAGACTCACGGCAGAACCACCCCCATGATTTTCCGCCTAAGATACTTGTTCGGGAGAGAGCCAAGCTATCCTCAAACAAGATTATGTAGTATAACCAATATAGTCCGGACGCTCTACGAGCGTGAGGGGGACCAAATCCTACTGTAATTGATGGGGGCTATATGCTTGCTCTCGTACGGAACTCGAGCTATTTTACTCTTCCTCGTTGTTAGTGTTCAAGACAGCTTTCAAGCACCCTAGGTGTTGGAGAAAATGTTCTTGCGACTCGTTTGTCCAAAAAAGAAGGTGGTTGGTCACTGAATTATTACATATCAAATAGCTCTTGCTTTTCCCCCCTGCTGCTTCCGTATCTGTCTATCAAATAGAGAGTATTAGGATACCGTAAATTCCGGGTAAACTGGACCAGCCGCCATACTTCTTAAAGTAGCGACTATTCCACTTAAGGACCAACCCCGTGGCGAATTTGCCTTTCCAATGATACTGACTACCGTGCAGGTAATAATGCCGGGTCGAGCTCGCCCAGAATTTACTGTAGTAGAGGGGACAGCGAACAGAGGGGGCACCGAGCAGCCCTACAAAATTTGACGTTTGCTACTGGATTTTGGGTGTATTGTTCGCTGTCCCTTCTGTTGGTTGTCACCTAACCTATGTTATATTAGAAACCCTCGGGTTCTAACCCTCCGGAATGCGGATAAGTGTCTGGTCTCCTATCGAACAAGATTAAGCCTAGTTAGATTACTTGGTTGAGGCACCCAATACTGGGATCGGTTCCGATTGCGGGGTAGTGCTCGCAGTGGCGGTGGGGGAAACTCGCCAGGGGATTTGGAGGATTTCTACCCTAGTAGCTAAGCCCTGGCCGCAGATGGATTAATATACAAGCAGATCCGGGTGATATATGACTGGCGGCTACCAGAAGGGTACTCGAGTGTCTGATCTTGGCACTATGAACAGAATTGGTCTTTTGCTGTTTAATAATCGCGATGTGTTTAGTTTTCGTTAGCGTTGTAGGAAGGAGGGTGAGCACTGGTGATCTGTTGGTACCCGCTTGGTTTCGCTGCCGCTGATAAGACTACCGTGACGGTAACTGGATCAGATGGCGGCATCTCATGCTTCCGGATGCCGTTTCGCAGTACCGGTATATGTTTCATCTACCAGTATGGTAGAAGGTTTGAATTATACGCACAAATATTAGTAAGACACACCTAGGTACAGTACTAGAGTACCACAAAATTCGCTTACTATCTACCCCAGTTTGGAGTACCACAGCGCGGTATTGTCGGAAAGCATAACCAAACTCAGACTAATCGATATCAGGCACGAGAATGGAAAATCTCATCAACTATGCGCTACCAGTAGGTCCGGTGAAAACTTGGAAGCGACGTCATAGGGCGAGATCAGGGGTCATCCCTCGTGCTATTTGTTTCCCTTAAGGTTGATTCTCGATAACTCAAATGTATAGTGATACCATCAAGTACCGAGTGCGGTGCTTGAATACCAAATCCTTCGGCTAGCATGTTCTCTACCAAGCAAGATCGATGCCCGTGGTTCCACACTCTATCACACTTGCCGGAGACTCAGTACCGTGAATTATATCCTAACCACCCAATATCCCAATCGGCCGAAGGTCAATAGGTTGCATTAACTTATCAAAGGTTGGCCCACAATGTGACAGCAGCTGTGAATCCCAACTATGATTGTAAAAATAGGAAATATTGTAGCTCCCCCTACCTGATCCTCCCATTTTGGGAATTTTCGATCCCCGATGCCTGGGGTCTCAAGGGTATTAGCCGGGGGAGGGGACCCGAAGTAAGCTTTTTGCAGGGCTTCTGAGATGCGCTAGCGCGTATCTTTCCGTGCTTCCGCTCATGATGTCGGTTGGGCGGGTGTATATCGGGGTTCTCGAGTGATGACATTGTACAGTTCTAGTGCTTCGGTTGGAAAGGAGGGGTCACCCTAGCCTTTGATAGCCTTGTAATAATTTCTATTCTACTAGAGTATTCTATCAAGGGTTATAAGTTAGTAGGGGACATTAGCTGGGTGGGCAGTAGAAATAATTGCCCGTTATTAAGCATATCCAGCACGCTTCAATACCAGCACCGAGCACCGAAATCCGATGGGGGACAACAATCCTCTGCTCCAACCCGGCAGTTGAAAAATATCTCGCAAGGTTTATGATAGTATGATAGTCCTAACCGAGAATTCGCAGAGGATGGTGTGGCGGATTCTAAGATGGCACAAGGAATCGTTCCTCCCTGCGTAATCTATAGTTTTGGGTGGGGGACTGAAGGAGATCTACCGGCACTCTGCCCGACCCGATAGCACTTTCCTTTTTCTCTAGGATCATCTCCTCATCTTGGCTTCTTCCAACGCAACCGAGCCCTAAGACCCGAAACGGCTTCAACGACAGAGCGATTCCCTATGGTGACGGCTTTGGGGAAATAAAGCCAGGCATACTCTGGGCGACCAAGTTACCAGTTCTCTTTTTATATATATATGAATTAGGTGAAACTTTGTCAAACATACACAGCCCGCATATCATCAGCCATATTCTAGGCTGCTCAGTAGGCCTCTCATGACTACTCCTCATTCTTAGAGGCCTATCTTCCATGGCGCTTGCCGATATCATTGCCAAAGGCAAGTGATCATATTATATCACTCGCATTATAAGATCCCTTAAACTTAAACTTTCCTTTAATCCTCCTGCACATGCGGGATCTTTAAGAAGGCTACGGATAGTTTGGTAGGTAGGAAATCCATCTTACCGAGAAGTATGAAGGTTGCCCGTAAGTTACGACTAAATTATCTGATACCGCATGTGACAAGCTACGAGTAGACGATGTTTCGGGTTGGAAAATTCGTAGCGTGGGGCTGTAAGGCATATGATTCGCTCGCTTCCTACCCGCGATTAAGCTAGGGTTGCGGAGGTTCGTGTCCCGCTCACGCCCCATTTGGTACAAACCCGAACTAGGTGTTGCGAAATGTCGCACAATATAACACCCATCATATTATTATGATGTTTTCCGGGAGTCGACTACCGGTATCTCTAGCTGTACGAAGCCCTTGAGACCCCGGGTAGGAGAGCGAAAGAGGATTTCTAACTTACCCAAAGTCTTCCAAAAATAAATCTATTTCAAAACTTCAAGTAGTCCCACGCTCCCAACTTAGGCTCCTTCATGATGGAGGTGACACGGTTCGTGTTCGGGTGTGTTTGACGGAGGAGATGTTGAGTTGTATGTTCTATGGAGGTTGCTAGCTACGGTTCACCTTAAGTAGTGAAAACTCTGCTCGTACATGTGATAGCCATATGTCTCCGCATATGCCCTACACTCGAGTACATCCGTTCATGTCTTAGAACGTTCTCCCGTCCACACTTTAGTGTTCCTCCATACATGTGTGCGCTTCCCTTTGCCTGCGCTATCTCTGCTCCTAATGCAGTGCTCTACTGCTGGGATTATTATACCATCACTTGGCCCAGACTAGAGGGTGCTCAGTAGGTAGTGGGATTCACAGGTGATACAGGTGGGAGTGGCAGAGCAGAAAAAATAGTAAAAAGCTTTAGACAAGAGACCTTATTATCGTCATTTCCCCTTAAGCCAAGGGGGATAAGATACGTAAGTTGGAACCTAGAAATGATGTTGTAAAAAGTGAAGTGGCGGAACTGTGTATCGAAGGCTTCCGGAGAGCGAGAGAGACTGAAAAGCCTAATTGTGTGTCAAAAGGTTCTCGACGTGAGGAGGTGAGGGTCGCACGGAAGTAAGCCACTAGACTAAGAGATTTGACCTGGAACTTAGGCACTCGGAGGAAGGAATATGGAACGTAAGTTTACCGCCTATAATTCTTCGTTCATTTGCTCTCGCTCGCTCTGCTCTAACTGCTCGTTCGCACTAAAATCAAACTAACGGTAAAGACAGGTGTATAAGTAAAAACATAATACGACATACTGATCCACCTCTGGATCACCCACACCTATCTCTGTGTTTGCCTCATGCTCCTATTCCTTCGTACACTCCCGTGATAACAAAGAAAAGAACATGCGGATAAACTCTCTATAGAACCTTCTCCCGTATCCGTTCTATCTGCATATCTCCTAAACTATCCTTCCCACTCCCGTAACAAAGTCAAGCACATCCGTCTAACAACATTGTATATGAGAGGGTTAGAGAGACCCACTATTTTAGTGAAATAGCAACATGATATTACGGTGGTAGTAGAAAAGAGATTAAAGCAAACATTACGGAAGACAAGAGAAAATGTATGATGACAGAATTGAATATTCGATCCACTGATCAAGCAATGACCGAGGAAGGAAGTAAGCAAGGTAAATTAAACTCGGCCAACTCCAAGCCAAGCCAATGAGTACCGACAGGCTCTGTCGTACTGGAAGGCGCAGAAAGCACGTATCAGGAAGTACTATCTTAACAGGAGATGCAGGAACCAACAATCTCCTAACTCCATCGGATGTCTGCGAAACTGAAACTAAAAAGAAAAGGGGGGGGGGCGAGAAAAAGATACTTCCTACGATGTACTGATCCGTCATATGTCTCCTCCATGAGCTAAATACCAGTAATGAAAGAAATACGATTGAAATTGAGGGGTCCTATCCCTCGTTCAACACCTAGTGTAGAGCTTCGGAGATGGCTGGGGCGGAAGAACGGAGCGGTAGATTGGGGAAGTAGATGGAGGAAGATCTCTTGTTTTACCTAATCAATTTGCCTTTGGTGACTTATTGGAGACGATTCTCTTTGCATTAATATTCGCACAAATTTACATAACATTAGAAACAAGGTAGAGGGAAACAGATCCAGCAAAATCTGGCTAACAGAACCGTTTCCCTCAATCACAACAGTCGAACATGGTCTCCTTGTTGCAAAACTTCTCTTGAGCTTCTCCATTGGAATATCACAGCCAGCTCCACCGGCCCGACTCCGTGGGGCCATATTTGGGCCTGGGGGGAGCTTCAGAAATAAATCTTCCCTTGATAACTTATAGGAGTAAAGATCTAACAAAACGGTTGATAAATGTGATTATAGAAAAAATGAATACGGGTCACGAATAATATGAGAATGACCAGGAGACGAGAGAGCAATCAACAAATCGCAAGTCCAAATTTCTTCAAAATGTCTTTTGGGGCCTCCTAAGCACGCAACAAGCACCTCGTTTAAGCTAGACATTCTCTATATTGATTATTCCAAAAACTTCAAAACACATGTTGCAGAGTGGATGATTATTCCTTTAAGAAAGTACAGGTGGATGATAATATCCAATACTCTCTGTAGGGTCTTAGTATCTTCTCTTAATTGCTTTGCACATAATGCGAGCTTGAATCAGTGCTTATTCCCATACTAGATCAGAGAGTTAGAAGAAATTTGGATAAAGTTTTACTACAATAGCTTTTTGCACCATTACAATACCATGTACAGCACAGCAGAGGTGCCTGTGATCTGAGACAGGTGTAATCGCGATTATTATTAAACAGGACTCACTGCTTTTAATACACTATTTCTGTAATAAATCCACTGGAAGTGATGCAAATGTGGTGAGAAAAATTGGGGGAAGGGACCCGAGGTAGGATCTAGCAGGTACAGAATAGATCTAAAGATTTGTGTTATTTGAAAGTTATAGCACAGTGAGCACCTGCTCTATTCCCATCTTCCGAGTGATCAACGGTGAAAAGCCTCCTGGCCGTTCACAGGTATCTGCAGGCAACTTGGGCATCTACAGGTCACACTATAAATTGAAATTTAAATTACTAGGCGGCTTTGCCTGAGTATCTTACAGCTTGAGCCTGGGCTGCTCCGAGATTTAACCAGACCTTAGCTTGCCTAGGCACCGCCAGACTTTAGTGGCCACCCATAATCTCCACCCGCGCAACCGACCTACAGTCCAGACGGGCCGCTTGGGGTCACTGGAAGCGATAGTAGGATTACGTTGTCAATAGCAGTGATTGAGAAATGATCAATAAGTGAGAACATTCCAGTGAATAAGAATAGAAAAGCAAAATGATTGTAAATTAAGAAAAATAAAAATTGGAGCCATAGGAAATAATACTAGCCAATACCTTGCATAATTATTTATTTTTTGCTTTCCAAACTATGATACAATGGTTTTTTGGGCATTAATTTTACAACTTCTCAACAAACCCTTCAGGAATTGTCTCTTCAACTAGTGGCAATGATTTGCAAGCTTCCCCTTAACAGCTCCTTTTCCTGCTAAAATACCTTCTATCCTTAGATACTTCTGATACCATTGTTATTTAATACTAAGACGGTCTTGATTTAACTAGCCGAGGCTAGGCGCTAGCCACTCCGGGTATCCTGCCCACTATCAGCCTATCATTTAGGGCGTACTGTGATTTTTTTGCTAGTAGAAAGAAATACCAAATGCCTATTTATCTCCAAATCAGACCTGGTCATTTCTCTTGATGATTTCTTAGTCTTTTTTGCTTTTTTTAACTGATACTCTATATTTCCAGATCAGTTATAATGTCAAAAAGAATGCAATAAATTGGTGGGTGGATGGTCACTGTTCTAAAGTCTAAATACCTCAAATAGTACTTAACTTCGCCATGTATCATAAACACTAATCCATCATCAAAGCTTCGGATAATACTCATGATAACAGGGGAGGGAAGGATATTCAGGTACGGTAGCACAATGTGGCGGAGATCGGATCACCTAACGCGAGATCACGTGAATACCCACTCCCTGAGCTAGCCTTCCGGTATCGACGGTGCCTAAATATTGAGGTGGAGAATGGTGCGCTAACAGTAGCCCAAGCCACCCATCTTCATCCCGGCGGCGAAACGCGAAAAAAAAGAAAAAGTGCAACTCGGGCCAATGCATTATCCAATCGCGGAATACAAGCAAGCAGAGTGAGTTGAGAACTCTCCCTATGATATTACCCCGCATGAGCTACATTCAAGCGAGGCTCTGCCACAATATGCAGAACCCACAGCTCCAGCATATCCAGAGAGCACCAACAAAGATTATGTTCACTTTTCAATCTACCGGTGAGGAATCCCTGAAACCGAACGCTGGCCGGCGCAAGCTAAGAGGAACGGCACATGGGACCCCTCCCCTCTCCAATGTAAACCAAAGTCTAAGCCACCAATCCGTCGGTGGAGGCGCCGTGTTCATGGGGCCCGCATGTTCTCATAGCAGCCCTCAAAAAAAGGCCCTGAGTCACATCAGATCAGGCACATCCAACAGCAGCAGCCCATCCAATCTAAGAGGCCGGAGTGCGCTTCCGCGAGTGATATTCTATGGATAAAATATCTGGCATCATCCCTGTACGCGTCATCTACCCTACCCATTCCACCGGTATCTTTCGTGTACGGCTCTAACAATAACACTCTCCAAACAGGGCCCATATGTGTGGTGTCCGCCTAAGAGCCGCTCGCGTAGAGGATTACCTTTTTTTTTACGAGATTCACCTTCCTAGGCTGGCGCTTGGGCGTCATCACCTATCACTCGGTACTAAATATAGATTTTAGGGGGCTGATAGGGACTCTTGAGCATGGTGGGTCGTTGGACTCTTTCTTTTCTTTTAATTTAGTAACGTGCGGGGTGGATGCAAGGTGAATGCAGTGGTGGAGATGCAGAAAGCGGAGGATAGACGCAGGCAGCAAGTGAGTGAGTGCGGGGAACTGTTTGTCCAACAGATTATAATGCAGCTGTGCCGTTGGATAAGCGGTACTTTACGGATAACCCCGTGATTCGTAAGGTCCCAGCAGAATAGAGTGTCTCTCTGAGAGGCGATCAGTGGGTGGGGGCAGGATTTGCAATGTTTTTCGATTATCTTTTCCAAAATGGAAGTGAATTCTCCCCCACCCCCCTTCGCCAGGGCTCTCACTAGGTTGGATCTCTCCTCGCTTCGATATTCCCCTAGAGCTCAATTCACTCGCCAGAAGATTTCGGGATCTACCACTCACCTGCACCCCAGTTTGATCTGGACACCAGGTAATACGCCGCCTCTTATGGTACTGCAGTGTGTCTCAAAGCTTGTTCCCCGTGGTAGACTATCATTAACATCCTTACGGGACCTTGCCATACCATCCCACACCATATATCCCCGTCTGTCCCAAAGTAGCTTACGGGCCGCAGTACTATGGCGCAGTCTGCAGGAAGCAGAACTGAACTGCTCAAAGGCGCGATCAAAGATATTTCCTCCTATCACAGCAATTCTAAGAGAAGTACAAATACAACAGAGCAAATTAGTTGCAAACTTCACAAGAAGCAAACGAGAAAATGCCGTAGAAGGGTATAAAAAAATAAAATAAAAATGGTATCCTGAATGTGTCATACATGAAAAAAAATGAAAGGGAAACAAACCTGGAATTGACATATCTCTTCCCGGTATAGTACGGTACCCTGAACTCGCCTTTGATCAGCCACACCCCAAGCCCAAAAGATATACCCCAGCGAAGTGTGCTAAGGCTAGTACCGTATTGGGCCGTATCATACTTTGCTGTGCCGCAGAGGGGACCTCCCACCAGCAAAACCCCTCCCATATCCTTACATAACCCAGGCAAGAACCAAAACTGGGCTGAGGAGACATGACAGGGGCAGCAGCTGCGTCTTCGCGAAAAAGGTTAATTTCGCTGTGATGTGTTCGCCGATATGATACTGTCTGATACGATGCTTACAATAGTCCACGTTCCGGGGTTGCAAAGCCTAGAAGCACAACCTTAATGACATTCCTGTTGTTATCACATTTGTAGTTCTTGCCATTATTAATATTACAACAATATGTTCGGCGATTTTATCCTCAATAATGATCCGGACGGAGCTATAAGCTGGATACCCGGCTAGCAGGCAAACGTGAGATCGGGCGGTTGCCTGGCGGTTGCTTTGTGGTTTGGTGCTAGAGGATTCCGTGCAGGCAACCTAGATATCTCTTGTCGCTGCTGCAGGGCAGCCGTGACGGCGATGGTGGCTGTGGAGTTTGAGGTATATGCATAGCATACAAGGGTAGGAGCCCGTTAACCAGGACAGACAGGGATATATTTGACTAGTTAACCTTAAATAACTATTCCATAACTTCCTGCGGACCTTGTACATCCGAACCCCTAAATCCGGACAGAAAGCTGGATTCTCTTGCTTTCCCAATATTCTTGTTCCTCATCGTTTGCCCAAGGCAGACTTCGCAGGGGTTCACGGAGAGGAGGAGTCGGAGAGGTTAAGTTACTAGAAGTTTCTCTGTTGAAAAAGAAAGAAAAAATCAAACAAAATAAACCTCCGTGATATCCTACACAGCCGTACACCAAATTTTCTAGCACCCCAGCTAGCATTGTAACACAAAAGCGCCTTACTATTCATTCAGCTGGGGTGCTAGAACTTTTGGCATATGGCTTTTAGATCATGGCAAAAGAGCTTCATCTGCATGACGTCTAGACTCCCCAATTCACTTGTGACCAACCACAGCTACCAAGCTCGAGCGCTGACAGAACAAGTAACCAGTAACAAGATAGGAGGACTTGCTTTCATGGACTCGCATCCCGCCCGCAGGACGCTTATTCTGTCTCGACAACACAATAAGGTAAAAAAACCCCATGTCAACCCTCGAACTGGTTGGGCCTCGCGCCACACAGACACAGAGATATAGTACACACACACCAAACCGCAGTATCATATCGGTACGGTACGGGGATTCAAGCCAACTCTAACTTGTCGACTAGTATCGCCGAGTGAGTATTTATTTATTTTTTACCTGTGGTATCCATCCATCGATTGAAGTCCCCGCGGGATCTAGGGGCGGGGAACCATTACTCAGGATCTCAACCCCTACGATGTTCTAGCCACCGTTGGAAACGGCCGCCTTGTTTTATTTTTTCCCTCGCTTCCCTTCTCAGCCGCACGTTAGTCACGCTCCCGTTTTTAAACGGCCCGGTGGGCTGGCGCTCTCGCTAATTTAAAATACACTTGTGGTGGGCGGCGAAGGACAAGGGGTAAGTTGGTTGGTGGGGCTGGTGACAGGGACTTGGGCCAGCCTCATGTGGCTGCGGATGAGGCCAGGTGATGTTAAAATACCCGAATGTCTGTGCGGGGGGGTTTGTCGTGACTTCGGGGGAATTTATTGCGAGAAAACCTACCGGGGCCGGTAATAGACGAACTTCACAAGCCACTTGGACCCCTCCCCACTCGGGTAGATGCGAAACTGGTTGATTTTGCTGCGGGGAAGCGAGCGGCTGACGCCTTCCATTGCAACACTCGGTCCCATATATCACAAGAAACTTTCCTGTTCAAGTTTAGTCGTCTCCCAGCCAATCCCCGCCCTCCCCGCAGAATACCAATGTTTTTTATCCCAGGAAAAAAGAAAAGAAATTCACCCACAGCCAAGAAAACGATACTTCAACTCCAGAGCAAGAAAACATAATCACAAAAAATCACAAAAAAAATCAGAATGTTTATTTTTACTACACTAGAATCACTGCTAAATTTTTAGAATTTTTTTCCTTGCCAAAAGACAGCTGCTCTTCGGCTTGTGTTGCTTAAAATTACGCATAAATCTCTGCTTCATCAAAGTGCTAGGGCAAGCATCATGCCAAGCCGCGCCAAGGCTATGCTTCTCACCTCATTTTGTCACCTCATTTGGCATCACCAGAAATCAATGGGTGAAACGTTGCACAGTTGCACACCTGCTGGAATGAATAAACATTACCGGTACGAGTATTCTGCAGGATTGATTGGCATTGAGGAGGTTTTCTCGTTGATGGGATCCAGCAAGCTCAGCCCTCTGTCTAGGTAGTACCGTACTATTCTTTCTAGGGGGTGTTTTGTCACTGCTCGGGGGGATCTGAGGCCGATGGGCGGTCGTGGATTTAAAGTATTAATACCGGGACCGTATCGTTAATTTGTCATGTTCTGTGCCCGAGTACCCTACAGGTATGGTTCGCATCCGGGATACAGCCCCGCCCAGGATGGATCGCGCCTCCAACCTCAACATATGCCGCACTTCTGTTCGTCCCAGGAAAAAAGTACCCGAACGTCTCGGAGGAAAAGCAAGGATATTTCGCCTTTCCTCGATGAATGTTGCGTTTACCCCCTCCTCCTCAGTTGTATGCACGTACTTCTTGCTAGGGACGAGGATGTTCCACCCCATTGCGTGTACTGAACACGACTACACCCCGAGTACAATCCCCCCCCCCGATGTTCCACCTCAGAGAGCAAAAAAAGAATCTTGTCCCATGTACAAGTACCGTACCGGTACTCACTCACTCGATATCTCCGTCTCCAACTACCAGATCGCAAATCCCCTTGAGTGACCACCCGTGACCTTATCCACTTTCTCGCTAATGGCATATCCTGCATAAGCCACCATCCCCTCCCCCCCCCCCTCCCCCTCCATTGTCCAACACGTAAAAAGGTCCCAAAACCAGGCATCGTTGTACGAAATTGACCAAGCCTCACAAAGTGCAAAAAAAGTAACCCCTTCTCGGGTAAACATACTCCCCATTTCCTGCCTTGTAAAAAGCACGCCCGCCCCAGATCCAGGTAACCCTCGATCTGCATACCACACGCGTATCGCATACGATGCATTCCAGATCCTTCAGTTGTGCGCATTGAATACCCGGCTGTGAGCACGGTTGGCCTTGGTCGGGTGGATGGGTGAACGGTGGCTTGAAGCGCAATTGAAAGCACCACAATAATCATAACCGCAACCGCAACCGCGCGGGCGAGCTTTTAGCTTTGTCTGTATGTGCCCTCCACTCCCCCCCTTCCTTCCTGTAGATGTTGTGACCCTCCCTATGATCGGGCGCGGAGTACTTGTACCGGTAGCGTCTCTCTCTCTCCCTCTCTCACAGCCTTGCGGTTGATCACCAATCACCAAGCAAGGGAAAGGAAGTAAAACAGTGCTCAATGCTCACGCATATTTTTCTAAGAAATGCTTCCGCCAGCTGACATTTTGCTAGAGTCCTCACCAAATGTTCCGCTCACGGAGCCATTCTCAGCAAAAAACGCGTGAGCAGATTTCCCCGAAATTATTGCCCTCACCAAATCAAGAACAGCGGCCAATGAAAGGCTTCGTCGCACAGATCAACAATAACAACCCTCTCATATGGGGAGGGGAGGGGAAAGGTTCCCGTAAGCGGTAGCTCAAGCGTTAGCGCGGGGCATGGGTTATCTATTGTTGGACATCCTGGGCCTCGGTGGAGAGAGAGGGTTGACCTTGCTGTGCAAGTGAGACATTGGGGACTGGCGGAGGGAGTAAACTCTTCACCTTGCTGCTGCTTGAGAAATATTTACTTTATCGCACTGTAGGAAAGTTACTAAGATGCTAAGGAACGGATGTGGATGTAGTTGGCTTTTGGCTGTTATGACAGTTGGTAGCAACACTATCGGTAAGTAAGCCGCATATTATGATACCTAAAAGCTACCAGCAAGTGCAATAATGACATTTTATTCTCCACCAGTGTCGAGGCTTACGCTCGGAGAAGAACAGGCTCGGAAGTCTGGCAACTCGGGCAACTGCCGTATCGTAAGAATTGGCGAACCTCAATCTCATCGCCCTCCAATCCCCTCCCTCCACAGAGCGCTAAACGCCAACCTCGGCCATATCATAAATTTACGGTATCGGTCATCCAACCCTGCCTAACCCCTATCCCTAGCCAGACACCGCACAAATCCCACGCGAAAAAGAATAACCTTTCCCTCGCCAAGTAAACATGTTTCCCAAAACAGCGCTAGTCTCAAACCGAGTAGGCCCTGCGCCTCAAAACGGGAATGTTAAGGCAAACGACGTGCTAAACCAATTAGTTGCTGACCCCTTCAGAGATATTGTGTGGCGCTGGCTGGCCGGCATAACTTTATGGTATTAGCATCTCTGTGAGTAGCTAACGAATCATGGAGAGTGGAGAGAGGGAGCTGGTTATACGGATTTAAGCCTTGCATGGCTATTTACTGTGCTTTCTCCTATTACAAATACCTTTACCGTATTATCAGTTATATCAGTTAAGGGTGATGTTTTGCCTAGGAGATGTCTCTTTGCTTAGTTAGTTGGGGTGGTTGCTTAGACTAGACTGTCTACACCGTTACACTAGATGATCAAAAAAAAAGTGCGACGTCGGCAGTGATGGAGTAGAGACTTGAAAATTAATAGACTAGAACTGAACTTGACAGGCAATGAATGGCTAGGTGGCTAAGCTAATGATGAGGGTTGTCCGAGAGCACTCGAGTTATTTCGGAGGAGCCACAGGATTAACTTGCCTGTCTGTTGTTGAGGAAAAATGGAGACAAAAACAGAACAACACGGTGAAAACATAAAAAGGAAACGCTGGAAAAGAGTCGAAAAGAAATCTCTTCGAATTCATAACCTGAGCCCGGTGCGCCAACTGCCCCTAACATCCCCAATTTCCTATAATTTTTTGTGATATTTTTTGCTTTTTCAAAGAACTACTACCAAGCCCAATCCCCTCTATACCATTCCCCCACCCCACCAGACAGAATTTCCCACATCCCTTCCCTCTTCCAAGCTCTCGTGATCACCGTCAGAGGTGAGTTTTTCATAGTTGAGTAGATGAATGAAAAGAAAAAAAAAACCTCACTGTGGTTTATAATCGGCGATACAGTTGGCTTAGTAGAATTCCGTGGTAACGGGAGGTGAGTTGGACCAATGTTTGAGCAATCTATCAACAGCGTTGGTCCATTCCTGGGTAAGGACGTTGGCAAGCTGCTGTGCGCCCGCCGCGTCCGGGACGACGTTTCCCCACATTGCGGGTTGGAAGGCGGTCTTGGTTGCGTATTCCGTGATCATGTTGCTAGCTGATTGTTAGCTCAAGGAATCCCATGCTAGCCTTGGGAGGGAACAGGAGTAAGGGGAGCATACTCATTCTTCATTTTGACAAGTAGGAGCCAAGCAAAATTCCAGCTCCTGTTGCTGGTGGGGTCGTTGTAAACCCTCCATTTGCTGTTCTCCAAGAGCTCATTTGAGAAAGGATATTGGCGAGTTAAGCCTCGAAGTTCGTTGAGGAAGTTAGAGCCAACGTAGTGGTTCCATGCATCCCTCATAGCTGTGCAGTATTCGATAGTGTTTATAGGAGCTAAAACCTTCTCAATCCTTCGCAGCTCGGTGAGGGTATTAACCCTGTGGCTGCGGAGAGTGTGTAACATTTGATTAATCTCAGTCTATAAGCTAGTTAGCATTTCAGGAGCTATGATATGAATTTCCGGAAGCAACTATGGCATTACCTGAGAAACAATGCCGGAACCGCCCCCTGGAGCCCCTCCACTAGATGAAGGATATGAGTAGTCGGAAGGAGAGCTGGAGTAGTTGGACATTTCTGGATTGTTGCTTGGGTTGGCTAAACTTTCGTTGAAGGAATCGGTTTGAGCTTGGAGAATTGGATGAACTACTATTGCGGGAGGTGTTGCTGAAGCAGAAGTCGGGGTTGGGGCTGTCGAAGGAGAAGGGGGAGCAGAAGAAGATTGGCTTGTTTCTTGAACTGAAAGATATGGTTGCTGTGGGTTGCTTGATGAAGACATATTTCGAGGTGGAAAACGCGAAGCTCTTATAGGAAGCGAATTGAACTATAGGCCGGTAGCGCAAGGTAGGGTGTAATCGGGAGCCTAAGGGGGGTAGTGGGTGGGATAGCTGCTTGACGTTGGGCTGAGTCGTGTTTGGTCTTTCGGGAAATTTGGAAGATGGGTAAAAGCAATGTAAAGAGTAATAGCTTGTTCCGAAACTTCCAGCACAATATTTGCCGGGCTGCTTGGAGACGCGGCTTCAACTGACACTAGCTGGCTCTGGATGGATTCGGATTTCACTGTTTAGAAGACTGGCTCCCAAGCATGCAGCGGCATAAACGGGCTGACAGTGGCCTACACTTATACTGCAACTCGGGGCAGAAGGGGGGGGGGGGGGGGGGCAGTAGGTAGCTTCTACAA
>Ga0307509_10001769_pt1 | contig 35880 bp, 32 predicted proteins | sample 10_EM_MG_FD_202245 | JGI IMG/M metagenome (GOLD analysis project Ga0307509, IMG submission 202245) | Populus trichocarpa ectomycorrhiza microbial communities from riparian zone in the Pacific Northwest, United States - 10_EM | ecosystem: Host-associated > Plants > Roots > Unclassified | place...
TGAGCAAGTCGCCGGTCAAGGTGGCGCGCGTCAAGGGCAACCAGGGCGAATACGGCACGGGCCAATACGAGGCCGGGCAAAACGAATTCCTGAAGCCGCTGATCGACTCCGGCAAGGTCAAGGTCGTGTGCGAGCAGTACACGCAGAACTGGGATCCGGTCAAAGCCCAGACCTTCGCCGAAGACTGCCTGACGCGCAACGGAGGCGACGTCGACGTGTTCCTCGGGATGAACGACGGCACCACCGGCGGCTCCGTGGCCGCCCTGATCGGCCGCGGCATGAAGCCGGGCCAAAAGCTCGTCACCGGCGGGCAGGACGCCACCGTCGAAGCCCTTCGCTACATCGCGCAAGGCTGGCAGGACAACTCCGTTCTCAAGGATCTCAAGGTCGAGGCCAACCGCACCGCCGACGTCGTGGCGGCCATCCTCCAGGGCAAGGGGGTGCCGGCGAGTCTGATCAACGGCAAGGTGAACAACAAGTTCATGGACGTGCCGGCGGTCTTCCTGCCCGTCTCCAACATCACGATCGACAACCTGGCGGACGTGGTGAAGGCCGGGGTCTGGACCTGGCCTCAAATCTGCCAGGGCATCGAATCGACCCCGATCTGCCAGAAGAACAAGTAAGGCGGCTGCTCGACAACGCGGGCGGCCGCGACGGCTGCCCGCCCTTCCCTTCTACTTGCTAAATCAATGGTGATCGACATGCCAGACAAGGGCACAACCGAGATGGCTTCGACGGCGCGTTCGCGCTCGAAGTCGCTGATCTCGATGCGAAACATCAAGAAGTCCTTCGGGTCGGTGCTCGCGCTGCGCGGTGCCTCGCTCGAGGTTCACGCCGGCGAGGTGGTGGCGCTTGTCGGCGACAACGGCGCCGGCAAGTCCACCCTGGTCAAGGTCATGGCGGGCGTTCTCGGTTTCGACTCGGGCGACTACGAGATCGACGGTGTGCCGGCCAAGATCAACAGCCCTTCCGATGCAACGGGCTACGGCATCCAGACCGTCTATCAAGACCTGTCGTTGTGCAACAACCTCGACGCCGTCCAGAACCTGTTTCTCGGGCGTGAACTCACCGGCCCCGGCTGGTTCGGGCGCCGGATCAAGCGGGCAGAGTGCGAGGTGCGCGCCCGCGAGGTCATGGCGCGCATGCGGCTGGGCAACCTGTCGCTGACCCGCCCGGTCGGCGCGATGTCCGGTGGGCAGCGGCAGAACATCGCCATTGCGCGCTCCATCCTCTGGACGCCAAAGATCGTGATCCTCGACGAACCAACTGCCGCACTGAGCCACTCGGCCGCGCAGCAGGTGGCCACCCTGATTCGGACGCTGGCCGATGAAGGCCTGGGCATCGTCGTCGTGAGCCACGACATCCATCACTTCGTCGTCAACTCGACCGACCGGATCGAGGTCATGCGCCTCGGTGCCAATGTGGCCTCCTTCAACTCGAAGGACGTGACCGGTGAACAGGTCGTCAACGCGATGGTGGGTGGAAATGAGAGCGTCAATCTTGCCGGCTGAGGTCCTTCACATGTCTTCCACCATCATCAACAAGGCGCCCGACGTGGTTTCGAGCGCCACCCCTCCGGCTCGCAAACGGTCCCTCGGCGAACTGCTCGCCACCGACCTGCGCGCGCTGCCGGTGGTCATCGGCCTGATCGCGCTCTGGATCTTCTTCTCGTTCCAGAGCGATGTCTTCCTCACGCCGCAGAACCTCTCGAACATGCTGGTCCAGAGCACGGTGGTCGGCATCATGGCGCTCGGCCTGATGTTCGTGCTGCTGGTCAAGGAAATCGACCTGTCGATTGCCGCCATCAACGGCATCACCGCCGTTCTGATGGCCAAGCTGATCGTCGAATTCGGCTTCTCGCCCTGGGTCGCGGTCGGCGTGGCGGTCGCGACGGGCGGCGCGATCGGCGCCTTGTCGGCGCGGTGGACGACGTACATCGGAGTCCCCTCGTTCGTCGTCACGCTCGGCCTGAGCCTGGCCCTCAACGGTGGCCAACTTCTCCTGTTGCCTCAGACCGCGCGCTACGGCCTGATGGGCACGGGCATCGAGAAGATCGCGGGCATCAAGATCGTCGGCGCCTGGTCGTGGATCGTGCTCGCCATCGGGCTCTTGCTGTACGTCGCGCTGACGCTGTCGAGCGCGGCGCGGCGGCGGCGGGTCGGCCTGGCCGTCCCGCTGATGACCAGCCTGGTGCTGCCGCTGGCGGTGGGCACGCTCTTTGGCGTCGTGCTCATTGCGGTGCTCGACAGCTACCAGGGCATCCCGCTCATGGTGCTGATCTTCGCCGCCATGCTGGGGCTGGGCGGATACGTCCTTCGCGAGACGCAGTTCGGACTCTATCTCTACGCCGTCGGCAACAACGAAGAGGCGGCACGCCGCGCAGGCGTGCGGGTCGGCAGGATCAAGATGGCGGCATTTGCGATCGCGGGCGCGGTGGCTGCGATCGCCGGCATTCTGGCGGCGTCCCGGACCTTGGGCGTCGGCGTCTTCTCGGGCGGCGGCGTGGGCGGCGGCACCCTGCTGCTCGAATCGATCGCGGCAGCAGTCATCGGCGGCGTCAGCCTGTTCGGCGGCCGGGGGTCGATCCACGCCGCGCTGTTGGGCGCGCTGGTCATCGGCGCCGTCCAGAACGGCTTGAACCTGATGGGCGTCGAGAACGAAGTTCGCCTGATGGTGACTGGCCTGCTGCTGGTTCTGGCCGTGTCGATCGACAAGCTGATCGAGAAGGCCACCGGACAACAGTCGTTCTGAAGCTCATCGATCGAACGAGGCCGTCGGGGACTCGGCGGCACAAACGATGAGAGACCCTGCGGCTGCCGTGACGGCGCCGCAGGGTCTCTTCGCATTCACACACTCACACCGCGTGTGGCGTGACGGTGCTTCCGCCGGCTTGCGCACTGTCCACGACCGCGTCGACGAACGCGACACCTTTGAGGCCATCGTAGACGCCCGGTATGTTCCGCCCGATGGGCGCTGGGTCGCGCCCGTCGCGGCGCGCGCGGATCGCCTCGGCGCAGCCGGCGTACAGATTGGCGAACGCTTCGAGATAGCCCTCGGGGTGACCTGGCGGGGTGCGCGTGCGCGCCTTCGCTGCTGGCGACAAGTCTTCCGCACCTCGCTTGATGCGCTCGACACGACCGAACAGCTTCGTGAACTCCAGTTCGTTGGGCTGCTCCTGGAACCAGGTCAGCGAACCCTTTTCGCCGAACACGCGCAGCCGCACGCCGTTCGAGCAGCCGATCGCGACCTGCGAAGACCAGAGCAAGCCCCGCGCGCCGCCTTCGTAGCGCAGCATGACGTGGGCGTTGTCGTCGAGCGTGCGCCCCGCCACGAAGGTGGCGAGATCGGCACTGAGCGACTCGAGCTTGAGGCCGGTGACGAACCCTGCGAGATGGTAGGCGTGCGTGCCGATGTCGCCGATCGACCCGCCGCGGCCCGACTTCTTCGGGTCGGTCCGCCAGGCTGCCTGCACGTTGCCCTGGCTCTCGATGGCGGTGGCCATCCACTCGAGCGGATACTCGACTTGGACCACCCGAATCGCGCCGAGTAGCCCGGCCGCCACCATCTCGCGGGCCTCGTGGACCATCGGGTAGCCCGAGTAGGTGTAGGTCACGCCCATGAAGCGCTTCGACTTCTTCACCGCCGCTTCGAGCGCGATGGCGTCCTCGAGCGTCGTGGTCAAGGGCTTCTCGCAAATCACGTCGAAGCCGGCATCCAGACAGGCCTGTGCGATCTGGAAGTGCGTGTGGTTCGGCGTGCAGATGGCCACCGCGTCGACGCGATCGTCGCGGCGGGTCTCTGCGTCGAGCATGGCGCGGTAGTCGCCATACGAGCGGCTGTCTTCGATGCCGAGGGTCGCCGCGAATCGCCGGCCGCGGTCGGCGTCGATGTCGAAGGCGCCGGCGACGAGTTGAAAGCCGTTGTCGAGCCGCGCGGAGATGCGATGGATGTTGCCGATGTAGGCGCCTTCGCCGCCGCCCACCATGGCCAGGCGCAGTGGCGCAAGGGATGCAGTATTTGCCGTCATGTCATTGATCCTTACGCCAGACCCAGCATCTGCCGGTTCGCCGCCTTGTCGGCGCCCGACTTCACGAAATCGTCGAAGGCACGGTCCGCCACGCGGATGATGTGCTTGCGGATGAATTCGGCACCCTCGGCCGCGCCGTCTTCCGGGTGCTTGAGGAAGCACTCCCACTCGAGCACGGCCCAGCCGTCGAAGTCATAGGTGGCGAGCTTCGAAAAGATCGCGCCGAAGTCGACTTGCCCGTCGCCGAGCGAGCGGAACCGCCCTGCCCGGTTCTTCCACGGCTGGAAGCCTCCGTAGGCCCCGGTCTTGCCGTTCGGCCGGAACTCGGCGTCCTTGACGTGGAACATCTTGATGCGCTCGTGGTAGTGGTCGATGAAGGCCAGGTAGTCGAGCGCCTGCAGCACGAAGTGGCTCGGGTCGTAGAGGATGTTGCAGCGGCGGTGGTTGTCCACGCGCTCGAGGAACATTTCGAACGTGAGCCCGTCGTGCACATCCTCGCAGGGGTGGACCTCGAAGCAGAGGTCGACGCCTTGCTCGTCGAACTGATCGAGGATCGGGCGCCAGCGCGCGGCGAGCTCGTCAAAGGCCTCGTCGATGAGGCCTTCGGGCCACTGCGGGTACGGGTACAGATAAGGCCAAAGCAGCGAGCCGGTGAACGAGACGTGCCTATCGAGCCCGAGGTTGCGCGAGGCCCGCGCGCAGTAGCCCATCTGCTCGACGGCCCAGCGCTGCCGCGCGGTCGTGTTGCCGCGCACCGCTTCGGGGGCGAAGGCATCCATGATTCGATCATGGGCCGGATGCACCGCGACGAGTTGCCCGGTGATGTGCGACGCGAGCTCGGTGATCTGCACGCCCTTGGCATTCAGCATGCCGACGACGTCGTCGCAATAGGCCTTGCTCTCGGCCGCGCGCTTCAGGTCGAACAGGCGCGTGTCCCAGGTCGGAATCTGTACGCCCGCGAAGCCCTTGTCGGCGGCCCATTGGCCGATGCTGTCCAGGGTGTTGTGCGGCGGCGTGTCGGCCGCGAATTGGGCCAGGTAGACACCCGGCCCTTTGATGGTACGCATGGAAGGAGTCCTTTCGGGTGGCGGTCAGGCGGCGAGTGCAGCAGCGGGGGTTGGCGGGGCAGCGTCATACGCGCCCCACACCGACTGATCGAACTGCACCACCGAGCCCGTCATCATGCCGCTGTCGTCGCTGGCAAGAAAGGCCACCGCGCGGGCGACCTCCTCCGGCGCCAGGAGCCGGCCGAAGGGCTGCGCTGCCGCGGCCTTGACGAGCCAGTCCGGATCGGCCCCGTGGTACTCGCGCTGCACGCGGTCTTCACCGTCGGAGGCCATCCAGCCGATGTCGAGTTGGTTCACGCGGATGCGATTGCGCATCAGCGCGTAACCGCTGTTGCGCGTCAACGTGGCGAGCGCACCCTTGGACGCCGAGTACGGCGAGATGAACGGTTGCCCCGCGCGCCCCGACGTCGAGCCGATGTTGACGATGGCCCCGGCGATCTTGTCGCGGATCATCAGCTTGGTCGCTTCCTGCATCAGGAAGAACGGCCCGCGCACGTTGATCGCGAACATGCGGTCGAACAGCTCTTCCGAGGTGTTGAGCAGGTTGCCGCGGTCGGTCAGGCCCGCCGCGTTGACCAGGATGTCGAGGCGGCCGAAGGCCTTGTCGGCTTGCGCGATCACGCGGCGGCAGTCGGCGACGGACTCGAGGTCGGCCACGACGAACTCGACGCGCACGCCCGTCTCCGCGCGGACCCGCTCGGCCACTGCGCGGCCCTTGTCCGCACTGCGCCCGCAGGCGACGATGCCGGCGGCGCCCGCCAGCGCCAGCTGCTTCACGACGGCCGCTCCCAGCCCCTGGGTGCCGCCCGTGACCACGGCCACTTTGCCGTCAACTCTGTTCATCTGTTTCTCCGTTCGTTGGTGTGTGTTTCTTGAATTCGGTCAAACGCCGGTGCGCTGTTTGCGGCGAATGGCGAGCTGCGATTCGCGCGCCTCCTGGACGGACTTGCGATCGCTCACCTCCGGCACGCCGACATCCCAATCCGCATCGCCCGGCACCCACGCGAAGGCATCGGTCTCGATCGTGATCACGGTCGTGCGGTCGGTGCCTTGGGCCCAGCTCATGGCTTCTGCGAGGTCGGCCAATGTGCCGCAGCGCCGCGCCAGTGCGCCCATGGATTCGGCGTGCTTCACGAAGTCGACCGGGACCGGCGACTTGACGCGGCAGTCCTTCAGCAGGTTGTTGAAGCCGGGAACGCCCTTGAAGGTCTGCAGACGATTGATCACCGCGTAGCCCGCGTTGTCGCAGACCACGACGATCATCTTGTGGCCGGACAGCACCGACGAGTAGATGTCCGAGTTCATCATCATGTACGTGCCGTCGCCGATCATGACGATGGGCGTGCCGTCGCCGCCCTTGGCCATCGCGTGGCCCCAACCGGCGGCGATCTCGTAGCCCATGCAGCTGAAGCCGAACTCGCAGTCGAAGGTGTTGGGCTTCTTGACGCGCCAGCCTTTGGTGACCTCGCCCGGAATGCCGCCCGCGGCGGCGATGAGCGTGTCGTTGTCTTTGGCGGCGCGGTTGACGATCTCGACGACCTGGGCGTAGGTCGGTGTCTTCGCGCCGGTGTCCTTCTTGTAGCCATCGAGCAAGGACTCCCATTCCGAGAACAGCACGCGTGCCCTGGCAGTCCAGCCCACCGGGGCCTTCCAGTCATCGAGCGCGTGACCGATCTCGGCGACGGTCTCCAGCGCATCGCCGACCACGGCCAGGGCGCGATGCTTGGTGGCGTCCCAGCGCGCGGTGTTCACCGAGATGAAGCGGGCATCGTGGTTGAACGCGGTCCAGGAGCCGGTGGTGAAGTCTTGGAGGCGCGTGCCGATGGCGAGAATCACGTCGGCGTCGGCGGCCAGTGCGTTGGCGGATGTCGAGCCGACGATCCCGATCGGGCCGGCATGGGCCGGGTGCGTGTGCGTCACCGCGCCCTTGCCGGCGATCGTCTCGACCAGCGGGATCCCATGATCGAGCGCGAACTGGGCCACTGATTCTTCGGCCAGCGAGTAGCGCACGCCCCCGCCCGAAATGATCAATGGCTTGCGGGCCGAGCGCAGCAGGGCGATGGCTTCGTCGACCTTGCGCTTGTCGGCACGCGGGCGCGGGATAGCCCAGGTCGTGGGCTCGAAGAAGGCCGCCGGGTAGTCGAACGCCACTTCTTGCGTGTCCTGGCACAGGCCGATGAAGGCCGGCCCGCAGTCGGCCGGATCGAGCATCGCGGCGACCGCTTGCGGCAGCGACGTGATGATCTGCTCGGGCAGCGTGATGCGGTCCCAGTAGCGCGAGACGGCCTTGAAGCAGTCGTTGACGGTGGTGGTCGGATTGCCGTAGTGCTCGACCTGCTGCAGCACCGGGTCGGGCAGCCGATTCGCGAAGGTGTCGCCGGCCAGCAGCAGCACCGGCAGGCGATTCGCATGGGCGACGCCGGCGGCCGTGACCATGTTCGCCGCACCCGGGCCGATCGATGAGGTGGCCACCATGATCTGGCGCCGCCGCTTCGCCTTCGCGAAGCCGATGGCCGCAAGCGCCATCGATTGCTCGTTCTGGCCGCGCCAGGTCGGGAGCTTGTCCTGCACGGCCTCGAGCGCCTCGGACAGGCAGGTCACGTTGCCGTGCCCAAAGATGCCGAAAACACCTGCGAACAAGGGCACCTTTTGTCCGTCGACTTCGGTGTACTGATTGCACAGGTAGCGCACGAGGGCCTGAGCCGTCGTCAATCGAAATGTCGTGTGAGCCATGGAGTCTCCAGCGTCTGAATAGCCGTTTGTGATTAGCCGTTCGAGCGAAAGTTCGCACGAAACATTGACAAGTCTACATGTCTGCAATTAAGGTTGCAAACACAGGAGGATCAAATGCTCAACATTGCAGTCTTGGGGTGCGGTCGGATTGGCCAGATGCATGCCCGGAACATTGCCCGTCACCCGCGGGCCCAACTTGCCAGCGTGTTCGACGTCGACGTCGCCGCCGCCGAGCGGCTTGCCAGCGCACTCAACGTCAAGGTCGCGGCATCCATCGACGCCATCTTGGCATCCGACGCGGTGGATGCAATTCTCATCGCGACCTCGACGAACACGCATGCCGATCTTCTCGAGCGTGCGGTCGCTGCCGGCAAGCCCGTGCTGTGCGAGAAGCCGATCGATCTGAGCCTGGCTCGAGTCAAGCGCTGCGCAGACGTGATTCGCGGCACGAAGGTGCCGATCATGCTCGGCTTCGTGCGCCGGTTCGACCCGGGTCATCGGGCCGCGCGCGATGCGGTGCGCAGCGGCGCCATCGGCGAACTGCACCAGGTCGTGATCACGTCGCGCGACCCTGGCATGCCGCCGCTTGCCTACACCGAAGCATCGGGCGGCATCTTTCGCGACATGACGATCCACGACTTCGACATGGCGCGCTTCATCCTCGGCGAGGAGCCGGTTGATGTCTCGGCGCAGGGCAGTCGCCTCGTCGATCCGGCACTGATGAATCGCCTCGGCGACTACGACACCGTCACGGTCGTGCTGCGCACCGCGTCCGGCAAGCAATGCGTGATCAACAACTCGCGCCAGGCCGTCTACGGCTACGACCAGCGCGTGGAGGCGCTCGGAACGCTGGGCTTGGCGCTGTCCGAGAACCGCAAGCCACACGAAGCGGTGGTCCACACCCGGACCTTCACCGGCAAGGCAGCACCCTACCTCAACTTCTTCATCGAGCGCTATGCCGAGGCATTCAACGCCGAGATCGACGAGTTTGTCTCGGCGATCGAAGGCAAGCGCGCGCCGGAGGTGGGGTTCGACGACGGCCGGCTGGCGCTGCTGCTGGCCGAGGCCGCGATCAAGTCTGCAGCCGAGGGCCGCGTGGTCCGATTGACCGAGATGGAGTGACCGTGTACGACAAGTTTGGATTGTTCATCAACGGCGAATGGCGCCGTGCACGAGACGGCGCGAGCGCTGCGGTCTTGAGCCCGGTGACGGAACAGGCGCTTGGCGAAGTCCCGATGGCGACGACAGCCGACACCGAAGAGGCCATCGCCACCGCGGCCCTGGGCTTTGCGGCATGGCGCGCGAAGCAGGCCTTCGAACGCGCCGACGCATTGCATGCGGTGGCCGACGAAATGATCCGCCGCCGTCCCGAGGCGGCGCGCATGATCTCGTTGGAAACGGGCAAGCCGATCGCGCAGTCCGAGCGCGAATGGACGCTCTCGATCGACCAGTTCCGCTGGTTCGCCGAAGAAGCGCGCCGCATCTATGGCCGCGTGATCGAGAGCCGCGTGCCGAACGGGCGCTTCGACGTGAGCCACGAGCCCGTCGGCGTCGCGGCGGCATTCACGGCCTGGAACTTCCCCGCCGCATTGATCGCGCGCAAGGTGGCGCCGGCCCTCGCAGCCGGCTGCGCGACCATCGTGCGGCCGTCCAGCCAGACGCCCGGCGTCGCGATGGTGATGATCGACTGCATCCGCGCGGGCAAGCTGCCGAACGGGGCGGTCAGCCTCGTCATCGGTGCCACGGCGTCCACCTACTTGCCGATCATGGCGTCGCCGGTGGTGCGCAAGGTGTCGCTCACGGGCTCGACGCGCGTGGGCCAGCAGATGATTCGCGACGCCGCGCAGACGCTGAAGAAGGTGTCGATGGAACTCGGCGGCAACGCACCGCTGATCGTCTATGACGATGCCGACCTCGAGCTCGCGCTGAACGTGTCGGTGCCGACCAAGTTCGCCAACGCCGGCCAGGTGTGCGTGACGCCGGACCGGTTCTTCGTGCACGAGTCCATCCACGATGCGTTCGTGCGCGGCTTCGTCGAACGCACGGCTGCGCTCAAGCTGGGGGACGGGCTCGACCCTTTGACGCAGATGGGCCCGCTCATCAATGCCGGCCGCATGGCCGAGATCGAGGCGATCGTCGACGATGCGCTGACGCACGGTGCGCGCGTGGCATGCGGCGGGCAGCGGGTCAGCGGCTTCGCGCAAGGCCACTTCTACGCCCCGACCGTGCTGACCGATGTGACCGACGACATGCGCGCCTTCGAGCAGGAGAACTTCGGCCCGATCGCCGCGATCACGCGCTTCGGTTCGGACGACGAAGCGCTCACGCGTGCGAACGCGTCGGACATGGGGCTCTCGGCCTATGCGTTCACGTCCAGCCCGAAGCGGGCGCGGCGCACCGTGGCCGAACTCAAGGCCGGCATGGTCGGCATCAACAGCTTCGCGCTCGCGGCGTCCGAGGCGCCCTTCGGGGGCACGAAGTACTCGGGCATGGGTCGGGAAGGCGGCAGCGAAGGCATTGCCGACTACCTCGATACCAAGCTGGCGCAAATCGTCTTTTAAGGGAAGCACCCGTGATCAAGAACAAGCTCAAGGCCCTCTGGGCCGAGGGACGGCCCACCCTCAATGGCTGGCTGTCGATCGGCAACCCGTTCACCGCCGAGATCATGGCCGCTCAGGGCTACGACAGCATCTGCATCGACGTGCAGCATGGCGCGCTCGACTACAACTCGGCGCTGCCGATGCTGCAGGCGATGCGCGCCTCGGGCGTGGTGCCGCTGGCGCGCGTGCCCTGGCTCGAACCCGGCATCGTGATGAAGGTCGTCGATGCCGGTGCCTATGGCGTGATCTGCCCGATGGTCAACACCGCACAGCAGGCCGCCGAGTTCGTCAGCTATCTGCGCTACCCGCCGTTGGGGCAACGCAGTTTCGGGCCGACGCGGGCCAACTTCTCGGCCGGCGCGAACTACGCTGCCGAGGCCAATGGCGAGATCCTCGCGTTCGCGATGGTCGAGACCGCGGAGGCCATGAGCAATCTCGACGCGATCGCCGCAACCCCGGGCCTCGACGGGATCTACGTGGGGCCGGCCGACCTGACCTTCAGCCTCGCACAAGGGCGGCTTGCGCCGGCCTTCGACCGCGAGGAGCCGGAGATGATCGACGCGCTGAAGAAGATCATCGCGGCGTGCAAGAAGAACGGCATTCGATGTGCGCTGCATTGCGGCACGCCTGAATACGCTGCGCGCGCCATCGCGTGGGGCTTCGACATGACCACCGTCTCGGGCGATGCGCGCCTTCTCGCCGCCGCGGCCCAGGCCAGCGTGAGCCGCTTTCGCGAACTCGCGAGCCAGGGTGCGGGCGGGCAGGCCGAACGCGCGGGAGGGTATTGATGCCACACGTCCTGGTCGCTGGAAAGCTGCACCGCAGCGGGATGGCCTTGCTCGAGTCTGCCAAGGGCGTGACCTTTGACTACGTCGAGGAGGTGTCGGAGGCAAGCTACGCGCCGCTGATCGACAAGGCCGACGGGTTGGTCATCCGCACGCAGCCGCTTTCGGCGGCTACCGTGGCGCTCGCCCAGAAGCTGAAGATCGTCTCGCGGCACGGTGTCGGGTACGACGCTGTTCATCTGCCGGCGCTGGTCGAGCGCGGCATCGCGCTCGCCGTGGTCGGCGACGTTAATTCGGTCTCTGTGGCGGAGCACAGCATGATGCTGCTGCTGGCCACCGTCAAACAAGCATTGCGTGCGGACCGCTCGGTGCGCGCGGGCGACTGGACCTGGCGCAACCTGCTCCAGGCGCAGGAAGTCTCGGGCAAGTGCCTCTTGATCATTGGCTACGGTCGCATCGGGCGCAACCTGGCGCGCATGGCGGGCGGCTTCGGCATGCGCGTTCGCGCGCACGATCCGTTCCTTCAGAAGCAAGGCTGGCCGAGCGGCAGCGTCGAGCCGGTCGCTGATTTGCTCGAGGGGCTGGCCTGGGCCGATGCGGTGTCGGTCAATGTGCCCAAGGCCGACCGCCCGCTCCTGGGCGCCCGCGAATTCGAGGTCATGAAGCCGACTGCCGTCGTGATCAACACGGCCAGAGGCGGCATCGTCGACGAGGCGGCACTCGCGGCCGCGCTCTCGGCCGGAAAGCTTGCCGGCGCCGGCCTTGATGTCTTCGAAGCTGAGCCGCCCCCACAAGGCTCACCGCTGCTGACGATGGACAACGTATTGCTGACTCCCCACATCGCCGGCTTGACGGCAGAGTGTGCCGAGCGCATGGCCGTGGGGTCGGTGCAGAACGTCCTGGACTTCTTCAATGGCCGCATCGATCCCAACCTGGTCGTCAATCGGGCGCAGCTGAACATGGCGCCTTCGTGAGGCCTTGACAGACGCGCACGTCGAACGCATTCGTCGAAGACCGTTGGATCAGGCTCACGGGCGGGCCATTGGTTGCGCCATGATCGCGGGCATCACACCCAATTGCCGGCGTCTCGATGAACACGAAACCTCAGTCGCTCGTCGACCAGTTTGTCACCTACGTAGGCCCATCGCGGCACGTCTTCGCGGTCGTTGTCGTCCTCCTGCTGGCGCTGCTGTTGGCATTGGCCGTCTTCTCGCAAGGAGGCCTCGCCACGGTTGGCCCGCGCGGTCTCTGGAAATTGGGGCTCGAGCCGACATTGGTCGTCTACATACTGGGAATTTATCCGTGGTTGCAAAGACGCTTTGCGCTGGCCATCGATACGCTGCGAGCCCTGTGCAACCAGCCCGAACTCATCAGCGAGGTCTATGCCACCAAGAGGCGCGGCGAATTGATCGCGCTGCTGCTTGGCGCGGTCTTTTCTCTTTGGGTCACGGGTTCCTGGCGGATCGAAGGGACATGGATGTGGCTCTACCTCATCACTGCCAACGTCGTTCTATTCAGCCTGATGGCGCTTGCGATCTACGACGGTCTGGAGCGAACACGGCTACTCGCCCGCATGGTGCGCGCCGGCCTGCGACTGGATCTGTTCGATCGCCAGCTGCTGGCGCCAACGGCGCGCTGGGGGCAGACCATTGCGCTTACTTTCGTCGGCGGCATTTGCCTGAGCCTGATCTTCCAGTCCTACGAGACCTTGCACTCGGTCCGCTCCCTCGTCATCTATTCGATCTTGATCGTCGTCGCGCTGACGCTGTTCGTCACGTCGGTGTGGAGCATCCACCAGGCCTTGATCGTCGCGCAGCAAAGTGAATTGGCCGTCGTCCACCAACATTGGTTGGCGGCCCGCAGCGAGCTGAAGAGAAGGCTCGCCGCAGGCGCACAAGACGATATCGCCGGCCTCTACAACCCGTTGGTCGTTCTCGGCACCTACGAGAGCCAGGTTCTCGCGGCGTCCACGTGGCCGTTCAACCCGAAGATCGTCAAAGAGGTTCTGGCATCTCTTATCGCGCCATTCCTGATCTATGGGCTGAAGATTGCAATAGGCCGACTGTCGGGGAGCATCTGAACCGCGGGCCGCGCTTGACCAAACCGAACGTTCACCCGTCTCCTCCGCTTCCTTCAAAACCCATGCTCAAGTCAATCTCCCGATCGGCCATCGCCCTGCTCTGCGCGCAGTGGGCTGCGTCGGCTGGTGCCGCCGGTGATCCGAGCCCCGACCCGGCCAACCAGACGCAGCAAGTGGTCGCGGCGACCACCGCATTCCTGGAGTCTCTCGACGCTGCCGCTCGCGCCACGACCCAGTTCCCGTATTCGCCGCAGGCGAGCGCCGAGGCGCCCACGTTCAAGGGCGGCAAGGACGGCCGCATGGCGTTCGTCGGCGAGCAGTATGGGCAGGCGGTGTGGTCGAACTATCCCGTCAGCGACGTGCCGCGTGCCGGCCGGCAACTCGGCAGCCTGACCGTGCCGCAGCGAGACGCCGCGATGCGGCTGTTGCGCACGCTGCTGAGCGCGCCGGGCTACCAGAAGGTGATCGAGATCATGGGGTCCGACGAGGCCCTCGCGAAGCAGGGCAACCCCTTCGCAGCCGGCGCTGGTGTCTACACGATCGGCGTGTTCGGAACGCCGAGTGCCACGCAGCCGTGGATGGTGCAGTTCGGCGGTCACCACCTCGGCCTGAACGTGACGATCGCCGGTGCGCGCGGCGTGATCACGCCGACCCTGACGGGCGCGCAACCGGCCCTCTACACCGCGAACGGCAAGACAGTGCGAGCGCTGGCTCGCGAGAATGACAAGGCCTTCGACCTGTTGAATGCACTGGATGACGCGCAGCGCCGACAGGCCGTGTTGAACTACCAGGTGAACGATCTGGTGCTCGGCCCGGGTCATGCGGGTCAGCGCATCCAGCCCGAGGGACTGAAGGCGTCAGCGCTGAACGGGCGGCAACGCGCGCTGCTGGTCGATCTCATCTCGGAATGGGCCGGCATCGTCAACGACGCTTACGCGCAACCCCGCTTGGCCGAGATCAAGGCTGGCCTCGACGACACCTATTTCGCCTGGAGCGGGCCGCTCACGCACGCGCCGGGCCGCAACGGCAGCGCCTACTACCGGATCCAGGGCCCGAAGCTGCTGATCGAGTTCTCGCCGCAAGGCGTGGGCGGCGACTCGACCCAGCATGTCCATACGATCTATCGCGATCCGACCAACGACTACGGGCGAGCGTTGGTCAAGCCGTGAGCTGGGTGCGAACGGCCGCGCTGGTCGCGGGTTGGTTGTCGTGCGGCGGAGCCGCCTCGGCGCACCGCATCGACGAGTACCTGCAGGCCACGCTGCTGTCGGTCGAATCGGAACGGGTGCAGGCCTCGATGCGGCTGGTCCCCGGCGAGGTCGTCGCCCCTTCGGTGATCGCCGGCATCGACAGCGATGGCGACGGTATCTTCTCCGAAGCCGAGCAGAGCGCCTATGCGCAACGCGTGCTGAATGATCTGTCGATCAACGTCGACGCGGTCGCAACACCGCCGACGCTTGTCTCCTGGCGCTTCCCTGCGCCGGCGCAGATGCGCGAGGGCCTCGGCGAGGTGCTGATCGACTACATGGTCACGCTGCCGAAGCACGCGGGCGACAGAACCTTCGTTTTGGTGAACCGGCATCGGAGCGACCAGTCGGTCAATCTGGTCAACGCCCTTGCGCCCGGTGACGCGACGATCCGCATCCTCGACCAGAAGCGCAACCCGAACCAGTCGCGCTACGAACTGGACTTCCGGCAAGACACAGGCGCGGCGATGACCAACGACGCGCCATCGGCTGCGCAGCCGATGTGGTGGCAAGGGCTCGGGCTGACCCGCCTCTTCCAGCTCGGCATGCACCACATCGCCGAAGGTACCGACCACCTGCTGTTCCTGCTCGCGCTGCTGCTGCCTGCGCCGCTCATCGTCTCCGGCAGCCGGTGGGGGCCACCGACCGGTGTTCGCAGCAGCCTGCTGCACGCGCTCGCGATCGTGACGGCCTTCACCGTCGGCCACTCGATCACGCTCACGCTGGCCGCGGTGGGAGGCTGGACGCTGCCTACGCGTCCGGTGGAAGTGCTGATCGCACTCTCGATCCTTGTCTCGGCCGTGCATGCGCTGCGGCCCATCTTTCCTGGCAAGGAGGCCGTTGTCGCAGCACTGTTCGGCCTCGTTCACGGCCTCGCCTTCGCAGCGACGCTCGATCGACTCGGTCTCGGGCTCTGGCCTCGTGTCGCAGGCACGCTGAGTTTCAATCTCGGGATCGAAGCGATGCAGTTGCTGGTGATCGCAGCGGTGCTCCCGTCGCTGTGGCTGATGAGCCGGACACCGGCCTATCGAGTGGTACGGATCGGCGGTGCGCTGATTGCCGGTGTGGCCGCGCTGTCGTGGACGGCCGAGAGACTGCTGGGCATCAACACGCCAATCGACTCGATTGCCGACCTGCTGACGCGGCACGCTCAAGAAGTGGCTGCGGCATTCGTGCTTCTGGCCTTGGGATGCTTCGTCCGATAGCCGCGCGCGATCAGGCGGCGTCGCCGTCAGCTTCCGACAAGTTCGCGTAGATGCGTTCGAGCAGCGCGATCAGCTGCAGCCGCTCCTTCTCGCTGAAGCCGCTCAGGGCGCGCTCGCTGGCAGTGTCCATCACTGCCTTCCCCTTGGGCATCAGTCGTGTTGCAGCATCCGTCAGACGGATCGGCCGGCTGCGCCCGTCCTCGGGATGCGCCGAGCGCTCGACGAGTCCGTCCCGCTCCATGCGCGCCAGCAGCTGCGCCATGCTCGGCTGCTCGACCTGCGCGATACGCGCCAGATCCGCCTGAAGCAAGCCAGAGCGCCGCTTCAGCGCCACGAGCACCGGCAACTGCCCCATCGCGAAGCCCAGTTCCCGCAGCGGTGCGTCGACGACGCGCGCAAACGACCGATGGATCAGCCCGATCAGCTTCATTGGATGGGCCGGGTGTTCGGACGGATCGGGGTCTTGCATTTTCATAGGTGCCTATGATAATGTATATAGGTACCTATTTACAAAAGGAGCTCGATCCATGACCTCGCGCATCGCCGTCGTCGGCGCCGGCCCCGGTGGCCTCACGCTGGCCTGTCTGCTTGATCGGCAAGGTATCTCCTGTTCGGTGTTCGAGCGAGAACCCGACCCGCTGGCCCGGCCGCAAGGCGGTACCTTGGACCTGCATCGCGACTCGGGCCAGCGTGCACTCGCCGCCGCGGGCTTGATGGACGCGTTTCGGAGCGTCGCGCGCTACGAGGACCAAGGCGATCGCATGCTTGCAGCCGACGGTCGCGTCCTCTTCGAAGACGACGGTCAGGGCGCCGGCGACCGCCCCGAGGTCGACCGCACCGAGCTGCGCAAGTTGCTGCTCGATGCGTTGCCGGCATCGAGCGTCCGGTGGGGACACTCGTTGCGCGAGGCGCGTCCGGTCGATGGCGCTCGGTGGGAACTCGCGTTCGAGGACGGGCGTGTTGCCGGGCCCTTCGACCTGGTGGTCGGCGCCGACGGCGCCTGGTCGCGCTTGCGGCCACTGCTCTCGCGGTACGTGCCGCAGTACAGCGGCTTGTCTTTCGTGGAGTTCGGCATCGACGATGTCGATCGCTCGCACCCGAACATCGCCGCCTTGGTTGGGCGCGGCAAGGTCGGTATCGAAGGCGATGGACGCGCCATCATCGCGCAACGCAATGGCCATGCACACGTGCGCGGCTACGCGATCTTTCGTGTGCCGCGCGACTGGGCGCAGCGGCGCTTCGATCTTGAGTCGCCCGATGCGGTTCGGGCCGGGCTGCTGCAGGAGTTCGCGGGATTCGCAGATGAAGTGCGCGCGCTTTTTCGCGTCTGCAACGACAGCTTTGTCGTGCGCCCGATCTGCGCCCTGCCCGTCGGCCACCATTGGCAGCATCGCGCCGGGCTCACCTTGCTCGGGGACGCGGCTCACCTGATGTCGCCGTTCGGCGGCGAGGGCGTCAACGCGGCCATGCTGGACGCGTTGGAACTGGCGGACGCGCTCGGCCAATCGACCGATGCATCGCACGCTGCAGCCGAGTACGAGCGCGGCATGTTCGAACGCGTGCGCGAGGCCGCTGAACAGTCGGCGGATGCGGCCGCCACGTTTCTGTCTCACGAAGGCGCGGAAGCGAAGGTGCGGGAGTATCTGCAGCACCGGGGGATGCACCTGAGCCACTGACCGCGATGCGCACTCGCGCGCCTGGCCGAGATTGCCCTGCCATGGCCATGGTTGTAATGCGAATCATTCTCATTACTGATACTCTCCATTCATGGATGGAGCGCACATGCATCAGCGAGGAAATCAGCGAAGCAGTTCGAAGAATGGTGTCTTTGATTTCATTGCCATCGGGCTCGGGCCGTTCAACCTGAGCCTGGCCTGCCTGGCCGAGCCCATTGCCGACCTGGACGGCGTGTTCCTCGAGCGCCATGCCGAGTTCAGCTGGCACCCCGGGATGCTGATCGACAACACGACGCTGCAGAACCCGTTTCTGGCCGACCTCGTCAGCCTGGCCGACCCGACGAGCCGCTTCAGCTTTCTGAATTACGCCAAGGAGCAAGGCAGCCTCTATTCGTATTACATCCGCGAGAACTTCTACCTGACGCGGGCCGAGTTCAATGCCTACTGCCGCTGGGCCGCGGAGCGGCTGAATACGGTGCGCTTCGCGCACACGGTGCAGGAGATCGCCCACGATCGCGAGACCGGCTGCTACGTCGTGACGGGTGTGCAGGGGCCGCAGCGCAAGCCCTTCGTGATGCGTGGCCGCAAGCTGGTGTTGGGCGTGGGCGCCAAGCCGCTCTTTCCGCCCTGCTGCACACCGAGCGACGGGCACCGCTATCTGCACACGGCCGACTACCTGGCGCACAAAGCGCGGTTGCAGCAGCGGCGTTCCATCACCATCGTCGGCAGCGGGCAGAGCGCGGCGGAGGTCTACCACGACCTGCTGAAAGACGCCGATGCGTACGACTACAGCCTGACCTGGATCACCCGCGCGCCGCGCTTCTTCCAGATGGAAGCGACCAAGCTCACGCTGGAGATGTTCACGTCGGACTACATCGACTACTTCTATGGTCTGGACGAGAAGAAGAAGGAACACATCGTTCGCGCCCAGGCCTGCCTCTACAAGGGCATCAACGCCCGCCTGATCAACCAGATCTACGACCTGCTCGACGACCGGCGCCGCCAGGGCCGGCTGCGCACGCACCTCATCACCAACTGCGAGCTGCAGGGCTGCCGCCACGACGCCGCGAACGATGAGTACGAGATCGAATTCCGCCACCTCGACCGCGACGCGCGCTACGCGCACCGCACCGAGGGCCTGATCTTCGCGACCGGCTACCGCGAGGACGTTCCGCCTTTCGTCGACGGCATCCGCGACCGCCTGCGCTGGGATGACAAGGGCCGCTACCAACTGGCGCGCAACTACGCCGCAGACCGCGAGGGCAACGAGATCTTCGTCCAGAACGCCGGCCCGCACACCCACGGCATGACGAACCCGGACCTGGGCATGAGCTGCTACCGCAACTCATGGATCCTGCGCGAGCTGACCGGTGTCGAGCACTACAAGATCGAGCGGCGCGTCGCGATCCAGGACTTCGCGATTCCGGCGACGCCGGAATTCGTTCGGCTCTGAGCAAGCATGACCCTGCGCTTTCACATCATCACGATGACGGTGCTGGCCGTCATCAGCGACGCGATCCTGATTCCGTTTTACCCCCAGTTCTTCAGCGCGCGCTATGGCCTCCACAGCGCCGTCCATGCGGGCGCCTACGTCGCCGCCATCTCGATCGCCGTGATGTGCACGTTGCCGATCTGGGCGCGTGTGGCGCGGCGAGTCGAGCCGCTCCATCTGCTGGTCTACACGCAGTGCGCCGCCGGCAGCTTCAGCCTGATGAGCCATTGGGCACCCGACGTGGCGACCTACTGGGTGCTGTCGATGTTGATGTTCATGTGCAAGAGCAGCTACCTGCTCATGTACCCGTACCTGATGCGGCTGACGCCGAAGGAGCAGCATGCGGCGACCGTCGGTGTGCTGTCGGTGACGGTGCACTTCGGCGCCATCTTCGGCGCAGCGGTCGGCGGGTTCGTGCTCGAAGCCTGGGGGCCGCGCACCAGCATCCTGGCGATGGCCGCCGGCGACTTCTTCCAGATGGCGGTGTGCGCCTACCTGATCCGCAGCGGCCAGGTCGTGCGCGTCAACAGCGGCGCGCAAGCGGATGCGCCGGTGCCCCGGCGCTTCGATCTGCGCGCGCACCTGCCGATCCTGCGACTGGCTCTCGTGATGCTGCTGTTCGACTTCAGCGCCTACCTGATTCGGCCGTTCTTCGCGGTCTATTGGCAGCAGGTCTCGGGCCGTGACAGCGAGCTGCTCTCGGGCCTCGCCTTCGCCATTCCGGGCGTGGTGGCGATCGCGGCGTTGACGCTGCAAGCGCGCATCCGGCAGCGCGGCGGGCAGCTGCCGGACCACACCGCCGGCAACCTGCTGCTGGGCATCGCCGGCTTGCTGCTGCACGCGGCGCCGCACCCCGCGCTGATCGTGCTGGGCCGCGTGCTCTACGGGTGGGCGCTGTTCCAGATCATCGTCAAGCTCGAGGTCAACCTGTACCGCTTGTCGACGCCGCAGCGCTATGCGCACGACTACAGCATCACCAACTTCTTCCAGAACCTGGGCGTGCTGCTGTCGTCGTTCGCGGCCGGTCTCATCGTCGATCGCTACGGCTTGCACGTGCCGTTCCTGTTGGCGGCCGCCGGCTTCGCGCTGACCGCGCTGCTGAACCGCTTGATCCTCAACGTGCCCAGTGCGGGCCATGTCGATCAAGCCACCGAGACAGTCACGCTGGAGGCGCCAGCCCATGCGCAATGACACCACCATCCACCGCCGCGCCGACGCGGCGCAGGTGCCGTACTGCGACGCGACCGGCTTCGTGTTCCGCCCACTGCGCATTCCGGGCGACATCCCGACGCTGCACCGCTGGTTCACCCAAGAGCGTGCGGCGTTCTGGCTGATGCGCGACAAGACCGAAGACGAGGTCGCGCAGACCTACCAGGCCTTGATGGACTCCGGCCATGCGACCGCGTACCTGGGCCTGCACGAGGGCCGGCCGGCGTTCCTCGCCGAGTGCTACGACCCGGCGCACGACCGCATCCGCGACTTCTACCCGGTGCGCCCCGGCGACCTCGGCATGCACGTCTTCGTCGGGCCTGGCGATGTGCGCATCGCCGGCTTCACGCGCGCGGTGTTCGGCGCGCTGATGCGCTTCATGTTCGCGCACCTGGGCGCGCTGCGCATCGTGGTCGAGCCCGACGCGAGCAACCACCGCATCCATGCATTGAACCGGTCGGCAGGCTTCGTCTACGACCGCGATGTGGTCTTCACCGAAAAGATCGCCAGCCTCGCCTTCTGCACCCGGTGAGATTTTGAACAGGCCACGGCCACCCACCTGGAAGCAGCCCACCCATGAACCCCACTCTCGCGAATCGACTCACACAGCACCCAGCCGAAGCGGCCGAACACCTGACGCCGGAGGTCTGGGCGCAGGCCAATCGCCTGCTGCTGCGCAAGGCGATCGCCGAGTATGCGCACGAGCTGATCGTCGAGCCCGAGCTGCTCGAGCCGAGCGAGGGCGGCTTTGCGCTCTACCAGCTGGCGTCGGACGACGGCAACGCGCGGTACCGCTTCGAGGCGCAACGCCTGGCGCTGCGCCACTGGCACATTGAGCCGGCATCGATCCGCAAGTGGGTGGGCGACGCCGAGCAGCCGCTCGATGCCTTGCAGTTCGTCATCGAATGCCGCCAGCGCCTGGGTATTCGCGACGAGCTGCTGCCGATCTACCTCGACGAGATCAGCAGCACCTTGTTCAGCAGTGCCTTCAAGCGCAACAAGGCCGACGCCCTCAGCAGCGCGCAACTCGCCGATGCAGCCGACTTCCAGGCCATCGAGACCGGCATGATCGAAGGCCACCCGGGCTTCGTCGCCAACAACGGGCGGCTGGGTTTCAACGCGGTCGACTACCGCGCCTACGCGCCCGAGGCCGGCTCGGACATCCGCATGATCTGGCTGGCCGTGCACAAGGACCATGCGGCCTTCTCCAGCCTCTCCACGCTCAGCTACGAGCAGCTGCTGACCGAGGAGCTGGGCGCGCCGACGCTGGCGCGATTCAAAGGCCAGCTGCGCGAGCTGGAGCTCGACACCGCCGACTACCTGTTCATGCCGGCCCATCCCTGGCAGTGGTTCAACAAGCTGTCGATCGCGTTCGCCGGCTATGTGGCCCAGCGCAAGATCGTCTGCCTGGGTTACAGCGCGGACCACTACATCGCGCAGCAGTCGATCCGCACCTTCTTCAACACCAGCGACCGCGCCAAGCGCTATGTGAAGACCTCGCTGTCGATCCTGAACATGGGCTTCATGCGCGGCCTGTCGCCCTACTACATGTCGGGCACGCCGGCGATCAACGAGTTCATCAAGGCGCTGGTCACCGGCGATGAGTTCTTGCGCGCGAACGGCTTCACCATCCTGCAGGAAGTCGCGGCGATGGGCTTTCGGAATCACTACTACGAGGCGGCGATCCCGGTCGACACGCCGTACAAGAAGATGTTCTCGGCGCTGTGGCGCGAGAGCCCGCTGTCGCTGCTGCGGCCGGGCGAGCGGCTGATGACGATGGCCGCGCTGCTGCACGTCGACAAGCACGGCGACGCGCTGCTGCCAGTGCTGATCCAACGGTCGGGCCTGAGCACCGCGGCCTGGCTGCGGCGCTATCTGCAGGCCTACCTGACGCCGCTGCTGCACTGCTTCTACCGCCACGACCTGAGCTTCATGCCGCACGGCGAGAACCTGATCCTGGTGCTCGACCGCCATGTGCCGGTGCGCGCCATCATGAAGGACATCGCCGAGGAATGCGCCATCCTCGACATAGCGGCCAAGGCGCAGCTGCCGGAGCGCGTCGATCGCATTGCGGTCGACGTGCCGGACCACTTCAAGCCGCTCGGCATCTTCATCGACGTGTTCGACGGCGTGCTGCGCCATGTCAACCAGGTGCTGGTCGAGAACGCCTGCTGCAGCGAAGACGAGTTCTGGCGCGCCGTGGCCGAGTGCGTGCACGACTATCAAGACGCCCATCCCGAGCACGCCGACAAGTACGCGCGCTACGACATGTTCGTCCCGGAGTTCCTGCACTCGTGCCTGAACCGCCTACAGCTCGGCAACAACGTGCAGATGGTGAACCTGTCGGACCCGGCCTCCAGCCTGAAGATGGCCGGCACGCTCGTGAACCCGATCGCACCGTTCCGCCGCCGTCCGGCGCCGTCGGCGCAGGTCGTGGCCGAAAGCGCGGTGTGATGGTTGAAACCTGCGCCGTGCCGGTGCGTAGCCCGCTGCCGCGGGCGCCGAACCCGGCGCTCGTGCGCGTGCTCGCGCTGGCGTCCCGTGTCGTTCCAGGCCTGCACGGCGAGTTGGATGGTGTGCCGCGGCCCAATGCCTTGCGGCTTGGCGACGCGCCGGCGCTGCAGGCCCTGTGCCGCCATTGGGCCGCTGCGCATCCCGAAGCCGGTGCGCACCACCTGTCCTTGCGCTGCTGGGGCCTGGCGATCTGGCAGCCGATCTACCTGTGCGTGATCGCTGCGCATCTGGACTCTTGCACGCCGCGCTTGGCCGGGTTCACGCAGCCGGTGGTCGATGGCTTTCCGCGCGGCTTTCAATTGCCCGACCATGCACCGCTCAGCGGCGACTTGCCGGCGCGGATGACTGCCGCCGCGGTCGAGTTGCGCGTGCTCTGCGATGCGACGCGCACGGCGCTGACGCCGCTGGTCGCGCTGCATCACCGTGCGGCCGACCGCCTGCAGGCCGAGTGCGTGCTGGGCGCGCTGCTGCGGGTGCATTGCCACGCACCCGCGTGGCGCGACGACGAGATCATCGCGCTGGGCGCCGACTGGCTCGCGCGGCTGGGCCTGACCGGAGGCTGCGGCTTCTTCGCCTACCGCGCGCGCGACGGCACGCCTGCGCTCGCACTCGATCGCCAGGTGTGCTGTCACCACTTTCGCCGCCAGGGTGGCGAGAAATGCAGCACCTGCCCGAAGCTCCCGCTCGACACGCGCATCGCTCGCTTGCTGACCGATCCGCCGTAGTCGGGCCTTGCGCCCCACCCCCGATGAACAATGTCGCCCGCTTGACGCAGGTTCTGCCGTCCTCGCCCCAATTGCCCGTCGACGCCTACTTCGACGAGGCCTTGTTCGCGCGCGAACAGGACATGATCTTCAAGCACTGCGCCCGCTACGTCGGGCACGCGAAGACCGTCCCGCAGGTCGGCGACTGGCGCCGACTCGTGCACGAGGGCGGCGGCCGCGCGCTGGTGCGCAATGCCCAGGGCGTGGAGTTGATCTCCAACGTCTGCCGGCACCGCCAGGCGCTGATCCTCGGTGGTGAGGCCGGCGACGTGCGCGGGCCCGCCAACCCCAGCGGCAACTTGCGCGCCGCGGGCGGCCACATCGTCTGCCCGCTGCACCGCTGGACCTACAACGATCGCGGCGAGCTGCTGGGGGCGCCGCAGTTCGAGCGCAAGCCCTGCAAGAACCTGCAGCGGTTCCCGCTGCGCGACTGCCATGGCCTGCTGTTCGAGGGCGCACGCGACCCGGCGCAGGACATGGCGCCGCTGTTCGCACGGCCCGAGTTCGACTTCTCCGACTATGTGCTCGACCACGTGGAAGTCCACACCTGCCGCTACAACTGGAAGACCTTCATCGAGGTCTACCTCGAGGACTACCACGTGGGCCCGTTCCATCCGGGCCTCAGCCGCTTCGTCAGCTGCGACGACCTGTCGTGGGATTTTGCGGACTGGTACAGCATGCAGCGCGTCGGCATCCAGCAGGCGCTGAACCAGCCGGGCTCGGAGGTCTACCGCGCCTGGCACGACCGGCTGCTGGCCTACCGCACCGGCCGCGCGCCCGAGTTCGGCGCCGTGTGGGTCACGTACTTCCCGACCCACATGATCGAGTTGTACCCGCACGTGCTGGTGCTCTCCACGCTGTATCCAGAAGGCCCGCAGCTCACCACGAACGTCGTGGAGTTCTATTACCCCGAAGAGATCCACAGCTTCGAGCGCGAGTTCGTCGAAGCGCACCAGGCCGCCTACATGGAGACCGTGCGCGAGGACGACGAAATCGCCGAACGCATGGACGCCGGCCGCCGCGCGCTGATGGCGCGCGGCGTGTCGGACACCGGGCCGTACCAGTCGCCGCTGGAGGACGGCATGCAGCACTTCCACGAGTGGTACCGCCGAACGATGCGGGGCGCGGCCTCAGTCGAGGTTCGGCACCAAGGCCTGCCGCGCCAGATTTTTTCTCAGTGATCGTTATCTTCATCCAACCAAAAGGTCAGAACGTGCCAACCAGAAGAATTCAAATTCAAAAAACCGCAGCAGCGCTGCTGACACTCGCCGCAGCCGGCGCATGCGGGCGCGCCGTCGCGCAGGACGTCACACTGCCGGCCGTGACCGTCAAGGGCAAGTCGCAAGACGACACCGCACAGCACCTGACCACCAAGGTCAGCGGCGGCGCGCTGGGTACGCGCACCCAACTCGACACGCCGTTCTCGACCACGGTCGTGAAGAGCGAGGATCTGGCAGAACGGCAGGTATCGAAGCTGGGGGATGTGTTCGCGCTCGACGCGTCCGTCTCCGACAACAGCGGCGCCTACAGCAGCTGGGCCAGCTACATCACGGTGCGCGGCTTGCCGCTGGACTGGCAGAACGCCTACCGCATCGACGGCAAGCCCTTCCTGAGCTACACGATCACGCTGCCCTACGAGCACTTCGAACAGATCGAGCTGCTGAAGGGATCGTCCGGCTTCATGTACGGCTTCGGCTCGCCCGGCGGCATCGTCAACTACGTGACCAAGAAGCCGAGCGACACACCGGTGCGCAGCATCGACATCGGCTACAAGTCGAACAGCCTGTGGAGCGAGCACGTCGACCTGGGCGGCCGCTTCGGTGACGAAGGACGCTTCGGCTACCGGCTCAATGCCACGCACGAAGACGGCAAGACCTTCAACGACGGCACCCTGCGCCGCGATTCGCTGTCGCTGGCGCTCGACGCGCGGCTCACGCGCGACCTCAACTGGGACTTCAACGCGCTGTACCAGGACCGCAAGGCCACCGGCCAGACGCCGTCGATCTACCTGGGCAGCTACGTCGGCAGCAGCCTGCCGAGCGTGATCAGCGGCGCCAACCAGACCCTGCTCGGGCCGGGCCAACACCTGTCGAACAATCTCCAGCTCTATTCGACCGGGCTGCAATACCGGCTCACCCCCGACTGGACGCTGAGCACGAGCTACAGCCACAGCACGGCCACGCGCAGTCGCAACGAAGGCATCCTCTTCCTGAACGACGCGAGCGGCGACTACAACGACTACCGCTCCGACACCCGCGAGGGCCACCGCTTCGACCAGGCGCAAGTGCTGGCACAGGGCACGCTGCGCACCGGCGCGGTCGAACACCAGGTGGTGCTGGGCGCGTCGTGGCAGAAGCAGGGCAACGACTACAGCAGCAATGCCGTCTACCAGCAGATCGGCACCGGCAATCTCTACAGCCCCAACACCAACAGCTACTTCAGCACGACCGACTTTTCGCTGTACCGCGATAGCGACATCGTGCAGCGCGCGGTCTTCGCGAGCGACACCGTCAAGTTGTCCGAGCGGTGGTCGGTGCTGGCCGGCCTGCGCCACACCCACTACGACCAGACCGGCTACAACTACCTCACCGGTGCGCAGTCGTCGCAATACGCGAAGAACGGCGTCGTGACGCCGACGCTGGCGCTGATGTTCAAGCCGGCACCGGACACGACCGTCTACACGAGCTACGTCGAGTCGCTCGAGCAGGGCGCGTCGGTCGGCATCACCTACGCCAACTACCGCGACCAGCTGGCGCCGCTGAAGAGCAAGCAGTACGAGCTGGGCGTCAAGACCGAGCATGAGCGCTGGAGTGCCACGGCGGCCTTGTTCCGCATCGAGCGCGGTGCCGAATATGCGAACAGCGCGAACGTGCTGGTGCAGGACGGGCAGTCGATCTACCAGGGCCTGGAACTGGGCGCCACCACCCGGCTGGGCTCGCAGTGGCAGTTGGGCGGCAACGTCATGGTCCTCGACACGTCCTACGAGCGCGGCAGCAGCTACCAGGGCAACCGGGTCGCGGGCGCGCCGGACTTCGTGGCCGCGACACAGCTGTCCTATGCCGTCGCACAGGTTCCCGGGCTCAAGCTGTCGGCCGATGCCAAGTACACCGGCGCGACCATGCTGAATGCGTCGAACGGCCTGAAGTTGCCGGGCTACGCGCTCGCCAATGTCGGGGCCAGCTACACCACGCGCATCGGCGGCTACGACACGACCTGGCGCGTCGCGGTGAACAACCTGGCCAACAAGCGCTACTGGGAATTCCAGTACGAGAACTACCTCAAGCCGGGCGACCCGCGCACCGTCAGCGTCAGTGCCAAGCTGGATTTTTAAACCGACCGACGCCCCGAGTGTCGATTCGGCGGGTCTTCGTTCGTCGTGAGGATGAGGCGGCGGAATCCTTCCGCCGCGCCACGACCAGGAGACGTGACCATGCGATTCCTTTCGATGATCCGGATCGACGAGACCACCGGCCAAGTGCCCAGCGAGCAGCTGATGGCCGACATGGGCCGGCTGATCGAAGAGCTCACCCGCACCGGCCAGCTGGTAAGCACCGCCGGGCTGCGGCCCACTGCCGAAGGCGTGCGCGTGAAGCTGCACCGCGGTGGCAGGCTCACGGTGCTGGACGGTCCGTTCGCCGAGACCAAGGAGGTGATCGGCGGCTACGCGATCCTCGAGGCGCAGTCAAAGGCAGAGGCCATCGAACTGACGCGGCGCTTCCTGAAGGTGCACGGCAGCGATTGGGACGTCGAGTGCGAAGTGCGCCAGCTCGACGGGCCGGAATTCGGCTGCAAGCCCTGACGCTGGCGAGGACTGAACCATGCTTGCTTTGACGAACGCGCTGCGTGCGCACTACCGCTGGATCATCGTGGCCGCGGGCGGCGTGCTTGGCTGCGTCGCGATCGGCGGGCTGTTCTCGCTGCCGGTGTTCTTGCGGCCGATCGCGCAGGACACGGGGTGGTCCACCACCGGGATCTCCACCGCGATGACGCTCGCCTTCGTGGCGCTCGCGGTCGGCAGCATCGGCTGGGGCACCCTCTCCGACCGCGTCGGCCCACGCGTCGTGGTCTTGGCCGGCGCCGTGCTGCTCACCACCGGTCTCGCGCTGGCCAGCCTGGCGACATCGCTCGTGGCGTTCCAGCTGTTGTTCGGCGTGGTCGTCGGCGTCGCCGCGGCGGCGATCTTTGCGCCGATGATGGCCTGCGTCACCGGGTGGTTCGACACGCGGCGCAGCCTGGCGGTATCGCTGGTGTCGGCCGGCATGGGCATGGCGCCGATGACCATGTCGCCGCTGGCAGCGTGGCTGGTGCAGACCCACGACTGGCGCAGCTCGCTGCAGATCATCGCGGCCTTGGTGGCGATCATCATGCTGCCCGTGGCCTTGCTGGTGCGCCGCCCGCCCGCACTGGCGCACGCCACGTCCGCAGCGGCACCGGGCGCGGCACACGAGCCGAGCTTGTCCGTCGGACAAGCCATGCGCTCTGCGCCGTTCCTGATCCTGGTGCTGACGAGCTTTCTGAGCTGCGCCACCCACTCGGGGCCGATCTTTCACACGGTGAGCTACGCCGTCACGTGCGGCATCCCGCTGATGGCCGCGGTATCGATCTACAGCATGGAAGGGCTCGCGGGCATGGGCGGCCGCCTCGTGTTCGGGCTGCTGGGCGACCGCTTCGGGGCCGCGCGCATCTTGGTGCTGGCGCTGCTCGCCCAGGCGATCGTGGTGCTGGGCTACGTGGCCGCGCGCCAGCTGGGGAGCTTCTACACCGTCGCGGCGTTGTTCGGCTTCACCTATGCCGGCGTGATGCCGCTGTTTGCCGTGATCGCGCGCGAGAATTTTCCGCTGCGCATGATGGGCACGGTGATCGGCGGCACCACGACGGCCAGCAGCCTCGGCATGGCGCTGGGCCCTGTGCTGGGCGGGCTGATCTACGACACGTTTTCCAGCTACGCGTGGCTCTTCATCGGCGCGTTCGCACTGGGCCTTGGGGCCTTCTTGGCGGCACTTGCGTTCACGCGGCTGCCGCGCCGGCAAATGATGGCCGAGGCGGCCTGAGCACCAGTTGTCGATTCAGGCAGCTGCCGTTCGTCGTCATGGTGGAACGTCCACCCGCTCAGGACCCCCCTCTCACAACAAAGGAAGCCCTATGACAAAGATGATTTTCGTCAGTCTCCCCGTCACCGACCTTCAAACCTCGATCGCTTTCTACAAGGCGCTGGGGTTCCAGCAAAACCCGCAATTCAGCGACGCCACTGCCGCCTGCATGGTGTGGAGCGAGGCGATCTACGCGATGCTGCTCACGCACGCCAAGTGGCGCACGTTCACCGAGCGGCCGCTCCCGCCGTCCGGGACCAGCGGGGTGATGCTCTCGCTGGCCATGGACAGCCGCGACGCTGTCGATGCGATGAACCGTGCCGCTGCGGCCCACGGCGGGCAGGCCGATGTGAACCCGGTGCAGGAACTGGGCTTCATGTACAGCCGCGACCTCGCCGACCCCGACGGCCACCTGTGGGGCGCATTCTGGATGGACCCGGCGGCAGCGATGCCGCCCGCTGACCGGCAGAGCTGAGGCGCACGATGAAGCTCCTTCTCACGTCCGCGGGTGTCAAGAACCCGAGCATCCATGACGCGCTGGTCGGCCTCCTGGGCAAGCCCATCGCCGACTGCAATGCCCTGTGCATCCCGACCGCGTTGTATGGGCACCCGCAGGGCCGCCCCGGCGGCGCGTGGCGGTTCATCGCGGGCCAGTCCGGCTGCCCGATGTGCGAGCTGGGGTGGAAGTCCCTGGGCGTACTGGAGCTCACCGCGCTGCCGAGCATCGCTGAAGAGCGCTGGGTGCCCTGGGTCCGGGAGGCGGATGTCCTGCTGGTGGAGGGCGGCGATGCCCTGTACCTGTGTCATTGGATGCGGCAGTCGGGGCTCGCGGCCCTGCTGCCATCGCTGGATCGAATCGTCTGGGTCGGACTGAGCGCCGGGAGCATGGTGATGACTCCCCGCGTGGGAGAGGACTTCGTCGCAACGAAGCCATCCATCACCGGTGACGACATGGCGCTCGGGCTCGTCGACTTCTCGATCTTCCCGCACCTGGACTACCCGGGTTTTGCAGAGAACACGATGGCCTGCGCGGAACGATGGGCGATCGACATCGGTGGCCCGGCCTATGCCATCGACGACGAAACTGCCATCAAGGTGGCCGATGGCAAGGTCGAGGTCGTCTCCGAGGGTCAGTGGCGGTATTTCGCCCGCTAGATTTTGACGAAGTTGGTCGCCGCAAGCGCACCAAACGGCAGCGACGCCAGCGGTCCGCCGATGTCGAGCGGCCCGAGGTCCACCGCAAAGTAGCCGATCGCTTCGAGGATCTTGCGGACTTCGGCCTTCGCCTCCGGATCGTCGCCGGAGTAGAACTGAACGCGCTGGCCACCCGCCGCTTCCGGCTGCGCCAGCACCTGAACGTCGAGGTGGTTGAACGCCTTGACCACGCGTGCGCCGGGAACGAACTCGCGGAAGATCTGACTCGAGTGCTTGCCGCCGAGATCGACTGCCTTGATGCCATAGGCCGCGAGCGGATTGATCGGGTCTTTGAGCGCATCCGGGTCGAGGAACTCGACCGGGTTGGTGCCGTCGATGACGATGCGGCCGTTCCAGGCAGGCAGGCCGCTCAGCGCCTTGCCGATGTCGACCCAGCGCACGGCCACGAGGACGACATCCGCTGCCGCCGCCTCTTGAACGGTGCCCGCCTTGATGGAGGGGCCGACTTCCTCGATCAGCGGCGCCAGGGACGCCGGCCCGCGGCTGTTGGAAATCGTGGCAGCGAGGCCCTTCTTGGCCAGCGCTCGCGCCACGTTGGAACCGAGGGCGCCAGAACCGATGATGCCGATGCTCATTACTTAACTCCTGTTGATACTGGGGCTTGGAGATTGAGAACCATCAGCGCCCCACATGGCTGGCGGTCTCGACGCGTCGGTCCGGTCCTGCGACAGAACAAACATAATTATGTCGACGACATATCGACATTTAAGACGAAAAAAGAGCTCACCACTCGAGCGGTACGGCGAACTTGCCGAGCCGCGCCACCTCGGCGGCGATATCGGCAATCGTGGTCTTCGACAACTCGTTCTCCAGCGCCTTCCGTGCCCGAGTCAATGTCGGCCCTATCGCTTCAAGGATGTTGCCGCCGACCGCGCAATTTTCGCAAGGCGAGTTGCGGTGCATAGAAAACAGCTCGGTGTCCTCGACCGCCTCGTAGACATCGAGCAGCCGTATCTTCTTCGCCGGCTTGGCCAACAAGGTGCCCCCGCCCGCCCCGAGCTGCGATCGTGTCAAGCCGGCATCGCTCAAGCGAGAAAGCAACCCACGGATCACCACCGGCCCGGTATTGGCCGAATAGGCGAGATCCTCGGAACGCAGAGGCTTGCCGCCGCTGACCGCGAGCGCGGCAAGTGCATGAACGGCGACGGCGAAGCGGGTGCTGGTTGGCATGGCAATTCAGATTGTGTGTCGGCGATGCTATTACACACAATCGGCTCTGTCAACACGCTCCTTCGGCCGAAACACCGAAACGCCGTCCTCGCACGGCTTCAAGTCGGGCGCAGCGTGTGCCGCTTCAGCGGCAAGGTCCGAACACGCTGGCCCGTCGCGGCGAACACCGCGTTGACGAGGGCCGGCGCCAGCGGCGGCACACCGGTCTCGCCGACGCCGCCCCAGCGCGCGCCATAGCGCTCGCCGCTGGGCATCAGGTGCGTCTCGATGCGTGGCGTCTCGTTGATGCGCAGCAGCGCGTAGTCGTGAAAGTTGCTCTGGTCGACGCGGCCATCGGTGACCGTGATCTCGCCGGCCAGCGCGGCGCCCAGGCCCTGCACGATGCAGCCTTCCATCTGCGCGACGATCGTGTCCGCATGCGCGACGTGGCCCGTGTCGACGACGCAGACCACCCGATGCACCTTGACCTCACCGCCGGCCGAGACCGAGAGTTCGACGACCTGTGCGCACACCGAGTCGTCGAACTCGGCCACCGCAATGCCTTGATGCACGCCGGCCGGCGCGTGCCCCCAGTCCGCCCGCTTCGCTGCCTCGTCGAGCACCGCCAGCGTGCGCGGCGCGTGCGCCAGCAGGCCGCGGCGAAAACGATACGGGTCCTGCCCGACGGCATGCGCCATCTCGTCGACGAAGGCCTCGCGGAAGAAGCTGTTCTGCGAGTAGTTCACCCCGCGCCAGAACCCGACCGGGATCGCGTTGTTGCGCATCACCGCGCCCACCTCGAGGTGGGCGACGCCGTAGAGCATGTCTCGCTCCAGGAAGCCGTTCATCATGCCGATGTCCTGCCCGTCGCGCAGCCACTGCGGCGCGAGCCTGGCCGCGATCGACGCGCCGCACACGCGCACCTTCCACGCCGTCAGTCGGCCCTCGCGATCGAAGCCTGCGCTCAGGTGTGCCGCGACCATCGGCCGGTAGAAGTCATGGGTGATGTCCTCTTGTCGACTCCAGATCATCTTGACCGGCGTGCCACCGACTGCCCGCGCGATCAAGGCGGCCTGGCGCGCCCAGTCCTGCGACAAGCCACGTCGCCCGAAGCCGCCGCCGAGATGGCACTTGTGCACGATGACCTTTGCCGGATCGAGCCCCAACGCCGTCGCCACCGTGCTCAGCGTGCCCTCGCCGTTCTGCGTCGGCGCCCAGACCTCTGCACGGTCGGCGGTGACGCGCGCGGTGCAGGTCTGCGGCTCCATCGTCGCGTGCGCCAGATACGGCACCTCGTAGTCGGCCGTGACGCGGCGCGCGGCCTGCGCCAGCGCCGCGTCGGCGTCACCGATGCGGCGCCCGATGGCCACATCGCCGGCCGACAGGCCATCGTGCAGCACCTTTGCGATGGCGGCTGTCGACAGGCCGGCGCCGCGGGTCTCGTCCCACGTGACCGGCAGCTCATCGAGCGCCGACTTCGCCTGCCACCAGCGCTCGGCGACGACGGCGACCGCGTCGTCGCCGACCGCCACGACGTGACGCACGCCGGGCATCGTCATCGCCTTCGTGGCATCGTGGCTCGCGAGCTTGCCGCCGTGGGTCGGGCAGGCGCGAACCGCGGCGTAGAGCATGCCGGGCAGGCGCACGTCGATCGCATAAAGCGGTTTGCCGGTGACCTTGGCCGTCGTGTCGAACGGCGCCACCGGCGTGCCGAGCAGACGCCAGTCCTGCGGCCTCTTGAGCACGACCTCGCGCGGCACCGGCCGGCGCGACGCCGCGGCCGCGAGTTGGCCGTAGCGCAGCGCGCGACCGCTGGCCGCGTGCGTCACGACGCTGTCCTTGGTCACGCATTCCTCGACCCCGCAGCCCCAGCGCGACGCGGCCTCGGCGATCAGCATCGCGCGCGCTTGCGTGCCCGCCTTGCGCAGGTAGTCCTGCGACCCGCGGACCGAGACGCTGTCGGTCGTGACCATGCTGCCCCAGACACGGCCGCGCGCGAGATGCTCGGCGACCGGCGCGTACTCCGGCCGCACGTGCGCCCAAGCACAGTCCAGCTCTTCGGCCACGAGCATGGGCAGCGCGGTGTAGATGCCCTGCCCCATCTCGGAACGCGCGACGCGGATCACGACGCTGTCGTCGGTGCCGATCACGACCCAGGCCGTCAGCTCCGGTGCAACGTCTGGCGTCTCAGCCGGCGCCTGCGCTGACGAAACCGGCGCGAGCAACAGCCCGCCGGCCGCCGCGCTGATGCCGAAGACAAAGCCGCGGCGCGAGAGGCCGTGCAGCGCGGCACTCATCGCTGCGTCGCCGCAGGCGCCATCACCTTCGCGGCCTCGCGGATCGCGATGCGTATGCGCGGGTAGGTGCCGCAGCGGCACAGGTTGCCCGCCATCGCCGCGTCGATCTGCGGCTCGGTGGGCGCGGGGTTCTGCGTCAGCAGCGCCGCCGCCTGCATGATCTGGCCCGACTGGCAGTAGCCGCACTGCGGCACCGCATGCGCGATCCACGCCGACTGCAGCGGGTGCAGCCGCTCGGCGCTGCCCAGGCCCTCGATCGTGGTCACCGAGGCGCCGACCAGGCCGGCCATCGGCGTCACGCAGGAGCGAACCGCGTCGCGGCCGACCAGCACCGTGCAGCACCCGCACAGGCCCGCGCCGCAGCCGAAGCGCGTGCCCGTCAGGCCGAGGTCGTCGCGCAGGACCCAGAGCAGCGGCGTGTCGGGGGCGCCGTCGAAGCGACGCCTGGATCCGTTGACCAGCAGTTCGATCATGACGCAGCACCTCTTTGCAAATTCGACGCGGTTGATGCTGCCGAGCAAATGTCGAGAAAGTTTGAAGGCCCTGCACCTGCCGAGGGTCGGTGTCTGCAGACCGGCGCGTGGGCACAATTCAGGCATGCGCCTCGGCATCACGACCCGGCTGTTCATTGCGATCCTCGCCACCGCCGCGCTCACGGTGCTGCTGGTCAGCGCCGCGTCGCGCTGGAACTTCGAACGCGGCTTCCTTGGCTACCTGAACGAGCTCGCCGTCGAGCGCATGGACACGGTGCTGCCGCGCCTCGTACAAGCGTATGCGGAGCAGCGCGACTGGCGCTTCCTTGGCGATCCCGCGCGCCCCTGGTACAAGCTGCTGCGGCCATTGCCGGGCGAGCCGCTGCCGCCGGGCGGCATCGACGCGGCGCTGCCGCCCGACCTGACCGGCGCGCTGTCGCGGCTCGGCCTGCTCGACGACCGGCAGCGCTGGGTCGCGGGCTACCGCAACATCTCGATGGCGATGCAGCACCGCGCCGTCGTCGTCGACGGGCGCACGGTGGGCTGGCTGGTGCTCGCGCCGTTCCAGAGCGTCGCCGATGGCGGCGACCAGCGCTTCGTCATCGGTCAGTGGCACACGACGCTGGTGGCGGCCGTGGTCGCGGTGTTGCTCGCGGCGCTGATCGCCTGGTGGGTCGCGCGCCGCCTGCTCGCGCCGGTGCGGCAGATCGCCGCGGCCACGCACCAGGTGATGAACGGGCGGCACGACGTGCGCGTGCCGGCTGAAGGCTCGGACGAAGTCGGCCAACTGGCGCGCGACTTCAACCGCATGGCGCAGACGCTCGCGCGCAACGAGGAGCTGCGGCGCGCGTTCATCGCCGACGTGTCGCACGAACTGCGCACGCCGCTGGCCGTGCTGCGCGGTGAACTCGAAGCGCTGGAAGACGGCATACGCCCGCTCGACCGCGCGGCGGTGGCATCGCTGCAAGGCGAGGTGCGCCAGCTCGGCAAGCTGGTCGACGATCTGTACGAGCTCGCGCTGTCGGATGTCGGCGCATTGAGCTATGTGATGGAGCCGCTCGATCTCGGGTCGCTGCTCGGCCGCGTCTGCGGCACGCACCAGCCTGCGTTCGAGTCGGCCGGGCTGCGCTTCAGCGTCGCGCTGCCGCGCGAGCCCGTGATCGTCGAGGCCGATGCAATGCGTCTGCAGCAGCTCCTTGACAACCTGCTGGCGAACAGCCGGCGCCATACGCAGGCGCCGGGCGAGGTCAGGCTCGCACTGACGCAGGACGATCTGCATGCACGCATCGATCTGCACGACAGCGCACCAGGCTTGCCGGACGCGCAACTGCCGCGCCTGTTCGAGCGCTTCTTCCGCGCCGAGAGCTCGCGCAACCGCGCGACCGGCGGCGCCGGCCTGGGCCTGGCGATTGCGCGCAACATCGTCGTTGCACATGGCGGCGCCATCGCAGCACGCGCGTCGCCCTTGGGCGGCCTGCGTATCGAGGTGCAGCTCCCGCGCGCGCGGGCTTCGTCGTCATGAGCGATCGCCCGCACATCCTGATCGCCGAGGACGAGCCCAAGCTCGCGCAGCTGCTGGTCGACTATCTGCAGGCGGACGGGTACGCCTGCACGGTGGTGCGCGATGGCCATGGCGCGATTCCGGCGCTGCGCGAGCACGCGCCCGCGCTCGTGGTGCTGGACCTGATGCTGCCGGGCCGCGACGGCCTCTCGATCTGCCGCGAGCTGCGCAGCTTCTCGACCGTGCCGGTGATCATGGTCACAGCGCGCATCAGCGAGGTCGATCGGCTGCTCGGGCTGGACAGCGGCGCCGACGACTACCTCTGCAAGCCCTACAGCCCGCGCGAGGTCGTGGCGCGCGTGCGCGCGCTGCTGCGCCGGGCGCGCTGGAGCGAGGCCGCGACACCGGCCGACGACCCCGCGTTGATCATCGACGACATCGCGCTGCGGGCGACGCTGCGCGGGCAGGTGCTCGATCTGACGCCCGCCGAGTTCAAGCTGCTGCGCACGCTCGCTGCACATCCGGGGCGCGTCTTCTCGCGCAACGCGGTGCTCGATCAGTTGCACGCCGACGGCCGCTCGGTCACCGATCGCGCGGTCGACAGCCACGTGCGCAATCTGCGGCGTAAGCTGTCTATCGCCTATTCGGCGCTGATCAGTCCGGCAAGATTTGGGTGGCAAGGGTCAATGTTGCAGACTGGTGCACTGCGATGATGAGGTTCAACGCGGCGTTCCAAGAGCACATTGACTGGGCACA
>Ga0307509_10001770_pt1 | contig 35870 bp, 31 predicted proteins | sample 10_EM_MG_FD_202245 | JGI IMG/M metagenome (GOLD analysis project Ga0307509, IMG submission 202245) | Populus trichocarpa ectomycorrhiza microbial communities from riparian zone in the Pacific Northwest, United States - 10_EM | ecosystem: Host-associated > Plants > Roots > Unclassified | place...
AGTCTACACGCGCGGAGGTAAATCGTCAGGACCGGGAGTTAAGGAGATTAATGGCGAATCAGATTGCTCAAGAAGCCCACCATATCTCTGCTGCCCAACGCCGTCGGCAGGCGGATCAAAACAGGCCTCAGAGGGTTAACCGGCGGGCAGATTTTATCCAGCGAGAAAACCACTTCAACTTCATCAAGATGCACTACCTTAGTCACTTTGTCTTCCACGTGCGACGTTTTGGGTCTATTTTGATGTATTCTACTGAGATGGGCGAGCTGGCACATAAGGAACAGATTAAAGAGGGTTACCGCAGGTCAAACAAGAATCACGCTGCCCGAAAGATCTTGTCGTACTATGGCCGCAAGCACGCCCTGGGAATGAGGTTACAGACGATAGAAGCACTTTCGAAAGTCGAGAATGCATTCGTAATGGGAAATGGCGGGATGGAGGCACCGGCCTCAAGCCGGATTGCGCCTCGGCGAGTTCTCAAAGGCCGCATGATGGAGCACATCGGCACTCTGACCGTGCTATGCAGAGCCCTCAACATCGATTATTCCGACATGATTGAGGATATGCTACGTTTTATCAGGCAGACAATAGCGTACGACCAGCGGCTGCCTTCTGACCGCACGGAATTGGGATCACTTCCCGTCGAGCAATTTACACACCTTGAAATTCCGGTTTCAGACTTTCAGGAAGCTGACGTTTTCCAGATCCACCGCGCCCGCTGCACCGGAACAAAGGCCTTCCGCAACGGCGATCCTAGAAACAATTGAATATGGGTCCACGCTGGCGGAGAGGAAAGTTATGGGGATCTGCGAGGGCGGGTAGTAGCACGATTGTTAGCACTCTTTAAGATAAGAAACGTCCTGAGCGGGGCCGGAGATGTCCATTGCCTGGCATTGGTACACATGCTCGATCCTGTCGGCCCTGGTAGATTTCACCACGGAAGCGGACATATATGAGTCAGCAAGCAGCCCAATGGTCGAGATATGCGAATAGTCGGTATAGGGGCAGTGATCGGGCAGGCGCATGTAATTACCAGCGGGAAGAGGCAATGGATAGTGAATCACAGGATAGATCTGCAAACGTTTAATGAGATTTATTAAGTTATTCTACAGGATTGCGTATTCGGCCACATGAGTATAACTTGGTTAATCGGCAGACGTTTGAGGATTGCTCCGCGGCCGAAGTAAAGCCAGACCCTCCGCATCCTTATACGTCCGCCGGACCCCCTTTGTGTATCCTCCCTTATATTGCGGACGTTCTCCCTTCTGTTTCTCCTCCATACCCATTTCGTCCGCCGGACGTTCTACTCTTCCTCCGGACGTTCTACCTTCCTCCGCCTGACACCTTCCCAACCTTCTGAGCCTTCATTTCGGTGATACCACCTTAAGGGTCTGGCTTCAATTCGGCCGCGCGAGTAGTAGTGTAGTGAATTGCTCTATAGAGTGAATCTGCGGACATTGAATGAAATATATTGAACTGTTCTATATGCAATTTGTACAAGTAGATAATACTACGGTAGTGAAAAGAAATAGAATGACAATCGTTATACCGCTATGAGTGGTGTGCCGGTATGAAAAGATAAAAGTGGCTTGAGGGCATCCGCTTCGAAAGGAGCCGGACGATTTCAGATGCCACGGGGCGGATTTAGGTCGCCAGAGGGAGAAGGTAGGTGTCACAAATCGTGACTAAGCAAGGCAGATTTCACATGACTAATCATTATTAGTCATAAGGTATGTTTATGTTTCACGCTATGCAGTCAGTTGACTCATGGTTCTCACATGACTCGCACTTGCGTGTTATCGTTATGTTATGATTGGTTGATGTTTCTATGACTCACGATTGTGAGTCATAATGATGTAATGACTTTCGCGCGTGACTCACATTATAAGTCACGAGTTTCACGCAGGTGACGCGCTTTGTGCACCTGACATGTTCTATGTTTTATGATTGGTTTACGGCATGTTGCGCAGTGACTCATAGGAGTCATCTGATGGATTTCGGGCATGACTCATTATGAGTCATAGGACCGCGTGACTCAGGTTATGAGTCACCAGGGTTAGGGTTGTTGGCGTGAAGGGTCTATAAGTAGGAAATTTGGTCACAGTAGTTAGAGCTCTTCACGCAACCATCTAAGTAATACACCACTCAGATACTGGGGCATGGGCCAAGCCCATTGACAGTGACCTTCCATAGGTGCAATATGTTCGAGATACCTAATGCCCTTATCTGTATACTACCTTGCTTGTATACGAGAACTCTATTCCAACACGATAGGACTTCCTACGATCACTATACCTACTACGAACGCAAGATGTTACTCTATAACGATAGACGAAGCAAACTACGTAGGCTATGTCGATAGTCTATGATAGTAAGATAGTCGTTTCCTGTTACGAACACCTTCACGGAAGGCTGGTTTGTTACAGTAGGGGGCAGGTGGTCCGGGTGCTGGGCATTGGGGATGGGTACACCGGATGCCGTCAGACGAGAGCAGTAGAAGAGGGGAAGGATGAGGGGGGTGTCTGGATGGAGGGCGGCCGCGACAAGCGCGCTGGGTGCATGGGAGGGGGGATAAGGGCGTTGGGAGGCACCAGGCGCATGGGATGAGAAAAAACATCCGGTGGACGGTCAGGGCGCACGGGACGCATAGGGCCGACGCGGGTTGCGTCCGCCGGACGTAAATCGTTTTTTTGCTGATGCAACAAAACTACCGGAGCAACTGAATGCCTGAGTAATGTTCGGGAACCCATTTGACTAGATGATTACGATTTCGAAGAACGGCGAAACGGTCACCCAGCAGATCAAGAAACCCCCGTGCGAAGGATGCGATAAAGTACATGTGAGTGCATGTGTCAAAAGGATGACGGATATGAGAGGACGATGGTTCTTCGTCCAAGGAACAGAAGTGCGATGCGGCCACTGTGGAGGAAACTTCAGGGGTGGGAGCAATGCCAGACCCGATAGATCGGGACTGAAAGCGCATTTGCAAAGGAGGAAAGATGAGTGTGGGAGGACACTTGAAATTGAATATTGGAGGAATGAGGTTGGCAATAAGAAGGTCTGGGATGAAGAATTCCGGGTTGCCATGGTAAATAAGTGGATTGAGAGAAATTGTGTGGGGATTAAGGAATGTTGGGAATGCCGTAAATTATTTAAAACGGTTAGTGGACTGAGGCAACATATTAGGTCTTATGATGTTTGTTTTGAGGTGGTGGAAAAGATGATGATGGATGACCCGGCTGGTACGGGTCATCATTAGTGGATGTTTTGTTGTTGTTATTTTATTTTTGTTTTGATTTTTTGGTTTAGTGTTGATGTTTTGGAAAGTTGTTTTTGTGTTGGGTTGGCTTGCCCCATGGAATGAAATGCTGTAGGATAGAGGACCCGGATGGGTATGCTTCCTGGTAGTTAGTACTGAAATTTTGAATAAATGTCAACCTGTCAAACTAAATTTATAATGAGCTGGTACCGGTACGGGGACAGACCGAGATTAGAGGTCAGGCGGAGATAGTGAATTTCACGAGCTTTCTACGGCACTGCAGATTTTGATCCAAAAGGTGGGCGGAGGGGGTGGGCTTTTTGCCTTGTTTTTGAGTCTTTTTTTTGCGAAATTTGTCCAGAAGACTCTGACTTCGCCCAACCAGCGCCGCAACTCACTGGCATGCTGTCAGAGGCCTCTCATGTAAGGTACGGAGAGGGGTGTTCTTGATAAGGGGTGTCGGAAAACAAGGTAATTAAATACATGGTGAGGACTTTCTCATGCCTCCAATATTCACACGGCGTCCTTTAGTCGTGATCCGTGACGAGTCCATCAGTATGTCCGACAATGCTCGACTGCGATGGCCCGTTGTGTTGATTGGGCATCTTTTGTGAACATCTTGATGCACTCGAGTATACCTAGTCCAGGCTACTCATACTAGTACCAGCATTATAGCTTACAATTTCTGATTGCGGTGTTTGATAGTATGCTCTAGTATCCGCGGTGCTGCAAATAAGTCTCTTGTCAAGAATTCAGCACAGGTATTTTAACTCTCTGCTTACGATTGTTTTCCCTGGGTTGCCTATCACTCCCCAGCACTTACATCATTATCTCTTCCACTTCATCTCCCCCACAGCACCCCTGTTCACTGCTCCACCCCGAAAGACAGGTTACTTCTTCTTGCATTTAGTCCCTCGTATCGTTGGTTTTCCCCCATAATTTTCCCTTATGATTGTTAGAGTTACCTCCTCCTAATCCTTTATCTTTCCCTTGTCTCTATAACTTCTCTCAATACATAACTCTGAATACTTCCATAGAAATCCCCTACCATCCCGGCTATCATCGTGAGGCCTTTCTTACTCCTCTCCGAGTCATCACGATTGTGGAAACTCCATCAATATCTCTATCATGACCGAGTGAGGAGCCATGCCCGAATATATCCACACCGAAGCAATGTGTCTTGTCCCAACAGTTCCAGGCCTTGGAATATCGTATTAACTGGGCAAGAGCCACACCTCCCGGGTCGATAATATACAGCGAATTCTTCGTCCATCGTCAAAGGTTCAGATGGGGAACCGATTAATTTACGTTTTTTAGAAGAGCAGAAAGGGTGCCTACCCAGCACGGGTGAAAAATTCCGCTTTTACTTTCCTTCTCGAGGATTCAATCATGAGGGGAGAATGAAACAGTTAGCACCACGTATCATTCGATCTTATGATCTCTCAAATAGCCCGAACTAAAGCAATGGAAATAGGACTCTGATCAGGACACAACAAACGATTGGCGGTACACTATCGGTGGCTTTGGGATGGATTGAAGAAGTTCACATGCTTTCTACTCTTACTTTATCTAAGCGGTAAAGAAAAGGGTAGATATGAACAATAAACGAGATCATCCTCATATCCTTCCATCGATCACCGCTGGTATTCACCCTCTTCGACCCGGCATTTTTTCTTTCAGGTTTCCTTGCGAGCTCCCATGCGAACAAAAGGGAGACAAGTGTCATAAAGACTTTTTTCGCCGGTTGTAGCCATGATGCATCCGACTCTTTCATCTTCCTTCCGGCGGATGTATCAGCCTAGCCCAAGCGCATTCCCGCAGCCTATCCGAGCGAAGCAATGACCTGGGGATGCGAAACAGCATATAGCGACTTCCAATCTGATTGGAATTCAATTATGGCGATGTGAAGTTGAGCGCCGGTTGAGCAGGGAATCCCCTTTACCAACCGACCACTGCGGGATACGCGAGAAAGCATTCGCGTTCAGCTTCCCCAACCATCCCGGCCTCCCTACAGGGCCTTGGTGGGTTTATAGTCCCGAGCAGGGTGGCTAAGGACGTCAGGGAACGGCATCCATCTTTCATAATGACGGGCGGGCCCTGCAGTGCGTCTAGGGAAGAGCTTAGGATGGACAATAGGACAGGCGTCCGTCCAGTCCTAAGCAAAAGACGCAGGGACTGGAAGTTTGGAAACACTGCCCTTTCCTCTCTCCCTCGCTCTCTCCCTTATCCTCCCCCCAATAACAAACATCAAACTGAGAACACACAGAATGGCTAATCGTATTGCCCTCAATCCCCCTCTTTTCATACACGTTTAAGAGTAGAAATCGAACCCAAACCTCTGCCAGCGATGAAAACGTAAGCCCAAATCTGCCCTCTCGCTTACCTTTCTCATAAATTTACTTACAGTTCAACTTACTAGGTCTCGGCTACCCGCGAAGTTGAAAATAAGGGTTAAGAGGGAGTTACAGTGGGGAAGAGAGCCTTCCAATTAGTTTGCGGTGGATGGAATCTTGCGAACTTCCCACTTGACCCATCTCCGGCAATAATTAGCTATTTGTCAGCCACGCCATCAATAATTTTTATATTCTCCTGGCTTATGCCGTGATCTATGCCTGTTACCTTCTCGGAAAGTGCGTGATCGAACATGTAACCAGCCCAGTCACCGGCTCCCAAGGTGCTGGCGGCCATGCCAGGGGCCAAGGTCCGGCTCTGAATTCTACCCTCGGCCCGCCCTCGAGTCCGTTCTTGGTCCTGCTGTTACCGGCTCTCTCTCCCTTCAGTATTTTTGCTCCCAACCTAGCCCTCGGCTAGTTGTTTGGAATCCCCTCCGAGCCACGATATCCTACCCGCTCAATGATCTTTATATCCCCCTATATATTGGCTCATTTGCTACACGGACTTCTGTAATAATAATAATAATAATAATAAAACAAAAACATTGCCATAAACCCTCCCGTCAATCTTTCCGCCTCAAGGACAAACGAAATTACCAAAGCTATTACCTCTCCCTGTCCCACAACTATTCTCTTTCCTTATTCCTGGCAAATATCCACTTCCATCAACTTTAACATTGTTTCTCTCCTTTTTCGTGCTATCGTAATTAATGAGAGAGGTTTTTGTCGATGTTTTTTCTTGTGTTATAGTATTGTATCATGGGAGCTGTGAACGGAAGAGGCATGTGCATGTACATACATAGGAAAAGGGACATGTTGTCGGGGAGCCTATAGGACATACGGTTGAGCGGTCGTGTGATTAGTGGTTGTGCGGATCTGCAGTTGCACGGAGGTGCGGGTATGCAGATAGGCAGATATGCGGCTAGGAGAAATACGGCTATAGGGCATGTGGCTTTGTAGTGCACTGCGATTAGAGACTTAGCAGTTGGTTGCTGTTTTCACATCTTATGCCGCTAGGCATAGAGTATCGGTTTCTGGTTTGGTCGATCTCATTATCATCTGGAATTGGGTTTCGTGCATGTGGTTTCATGATGTTTTCTTCTATGTCCTTTGTCCTTAGTATTATAGTCAGCGAGCTGTCACTAGACGGAGCTAGGCTTTCGGGATCACGGAGGATCATTAGATGTCAAAATGGTTCTAGATTGATTGTGATCGCTAGAGTTTAGGTTTTGCCAGCTTAATGTGTTTTTTTAAAGTTCGTTTACGGTAGTTTGTAAGTTTTGCGGTGTTGGTATTATAGTAATGTAGTTATCATAGCCTGTCCTTAGCTAGCGGGGAGAGAGAGTAGCGAATTAGACCACTCTGGTTCTTCCATATCCGCTGCGCTTAGAGACTATCTCGATTGCAGTTTTTTTTTCCCTTCTTCCTACCTTTCGTCCTTTCTTTCGGCTCCATCATATATTTGGATATTCTGAGAAGATCATGGTAATTTTGTTTAAGTTTTTGTACTGTATACCCGTGGGTTTCATATCACCATTGCCACGGTATGTAAGAAGGGAACAAGTTGTATGGCTATAGATCTATTGCATTAACTACGGTTCTATGGTCAAGTCGCGCCCGTCCACCCACCGCCATGCCACCCGGTCTAGCGGGGGGACGAGAGTGGGGGATGTTGGAAGAATGACTTCAATGTGACGGTTGCATGCCCGGTCGGGGACATTGAGGACACATATCACTGGCACTATATATAGATACCTTGCACGGGTATAAGTACCGCGCCTTGTACCCAAGTAGCAGACAGAATAGACATTGGAACAACTCTGATCCGCATTCTGTGAACTTTACTATCCGCACGTCTTCACTCTCCTTTCAAGCTTGCAACTCTCATACCAAAATTCCGACAGGGGACCCATGGGAGGAAACGAGTGATGTCTCATGATATTAAGAAATGTATGATTTTTCAACTGGGGTCAGTATATACCGGAGGTCCAAGCGCTAGGACTATAGCAGCCCCTACAGTCCCTCCGCGCCGTCCTCACTCACTCACCTTCCTGGGCGTAGTCCATCCCAGCACCCCTTAAAAATACGAACTATAGGCTATATAGCCCCTCCATATCCTACTCCGAAGACGGGTAGACTGGAGGGCTGGGGGCACTGGCCTTTGGTATAAGGTTCCCTTTCGGTACTTGTAAAGAGGTGGCCCCGAAAAGGTATTTCCTAAATAGAAATATCACAAAACAATCGATGTTAGTAATTATGTAGTGAATGGATTTGTAGTGTGTGTGTATTGATGTCCAACTTTGCCATACTTGCATTCGTACGGATGAATTTTATCATCCCAGCAATGTTCAGCAGCCCCCCACATCACGGGAGTTCACACAATGCCCGAGCGACCCGAGATAAACAAGAACTGGACTTTGGAGATCGGCTTAGCGACTTGTGCTCGAGTACTAGGTTGGCGTCATGGACGCTTGGTTAATAGTGATCAATTCGGTGTTTGAACCCTTGAGGCACTTTTTGGTATACGCTCCGATTAGACTATGATATGATTTAGACCATAGGTCTGGATTTAAAAGTCAGAGTCAGGAGACTTGCAAGTCGAGGTTTTGGGCATTAAACCTATAGTACCGAGTACGCCGGATTTCTGTTTAGACTTTCATCAATCGGTAATTGTTTTGGCGTCAGATCTGGATTCCTCGAAATAAGAAGGATGGAATGCCGCAGGCCCAGGGTTTTTCTAGGAAGTTTAAGCTTAGGGTCCTACAAAACAAAGTCACGAAACGTGGTGAGGCCCAAACTCTGGGCCTATAAATAAGAAAGAATCCTGATTTCAAGTCCAAACCCACACATACCGAACACCCACCTAAGTTTCAACACGATCCTAACCGTCAACTCGCAAATAACTAGCGAACAAGCACAATGTCGACCGAAACAGGCACAAGGTCCCACGGGCAATCGTCGACACCCCCGAGCGGGCAACCTCTCGACCCCAACATTCCCGACACTATAGGCCTAAGGCCCCTTCACCGGGCCGTCCTCAACAACGACATAGAAGAAACTAAGCTACTCTTGCTCCAGAAGGATCTCGACCCAAACATCCAGGACGAGCAGGGTAAAACTCCACTCGCTCTCGCGGCACAAAAGGGGTTCCACGAGATCGCCAAGCACCTCTTGAGCCGTGAGGACATTGTCCCTGACCTGCGCGACCGAAGTGGTCGCACCCCGCTTATTTGGGCTCTCACTGAAGGCAACAGCACAGAGATAGCTCTACTCTTGCTCGCACGGAAAGACGTCGACATCAACGCCGTGGATGGCGGTAGGGCCAATGACGAGGGCTATTGAATCTGGGGATAACGGGATTGTTCGGATGCTGCTGGAGCGGGCAGCAGTAGGAGAATGATGGCCATATGTCGTAGGGAGAAAATGTGGGACGCTGATATTGGCAATTGGGTGTGATAAAATTTTAGGGCCTTTGTGGCGTGGAGAAAAGCGTTGAAGCAGTGTGATGCTAATTAGACTTGAGATGGTGTGATGCTTGGCTTGTTATGTTTTGGCGTTCAACGCTGGGAAGGTGTGGTTAGCGAGGTCGGATTTAATTGTGGGAGTTTATTGTATGACAAACATCTCAACTTACATTGTGTCGAAAAGTCCCTAATTTGAGGGGGGGATGTGGCTGACTGAAGAGAATGGCTCCTGACGTGATATTTTGTGATACGTAAATTTAGCGGCTTTTTGTTTTTCCGAATGCAAGGTATCGGAAAGCTGGTGAAACCCACTATCTCCTTGTGGCGCTAGGTGCAAGGCAGGGATTATGTGGAGCAGCCTACCGGTTGGAAATTAACTATGCGAAAACATCACCCCTTGCACCTGTAAGCCCTGTAATGTTCACATTACAGTTGCACACCGCTATAATGGACCCCATTATTGTGGAAAAACTGCTATTATGAACAAATCCCTTGGGAGTTTATTTCCCCCATACAAATCTCCCCGGTATAATGAATTCTAGTGGGTAACGAATCCGAATTCAATTCTGTGATATCTCCCCCCTGCTTTCATACAAATTTAATCTTCTATAATGGACTCCTGATGAATTCTTGAGGACCGAAGAAAGATATTTGCATATGACAAAGGATAGATATTTATATCTTGGGAATCAAGGGATGTGAGTAGAGATAGTGGTTTCTTGTACCCGAATGACCTTTATCATAGATAGCATCTCCAGCAACATTTCCCTCCTCATCACCGGGTTTACTTCCTTCAATACTGTTGACATCCAGCCAGCCCATACCTTTTCCCGGGCTCTTTGTCCACTCTACCCCCAATTTCTTCCCTTTTGATGCACATTTTCCTTTCCTTTTCCTTTGTCATGCCTTGTACTAGGAGATTGGAGGATAGTAAGGTATTAATCAGCTGAATAATTTGAAGATATTGTTATTTTTATGTGTACTTTCTTCACCGTTTGGGCTCTTCCCTTCTAAAACCCCTCCCACTGCTTATTCATTATTATGACAGATTTTTCACAAATACCTATACTGAACATCTGCTATACTGAACAAAAATGGCCTGATACTTGGCGTTCGTTATAGCGGGGTGCGACTGTATAACCAAAAGCTCCTAAGAGAGATCTACCGTCTCGGTGTGTTGGATTACGTTAACTGGGGTTCCAAATTCTGTTAACCTGTCAAACTAAATCTATAATTAGAGGTCAGGCGGAGATAGTGAATTTCACGAGCTTTGTACGGTACTGCAGATTTTGAACCAAAAGGGTGGAACTTTTACATCTGGGCAGAGGGGGTGGGCTTTTTGCCTTATTTTTGAGTCTTTTTCTTGTGAAATTTGCCCAGAAAACTCTTTCTGAATTCGCATAACCAGCACCGCAACTCACTGGCATGCTATCAGAGGCTTCTCGTGTAAGGTATGGAGAGGTCTTGTTCTTGATAAGGGGTGTCGGAAAACAAGGGGGTCGAATACATGGCGAGGGCCTGCTCATGCCTCCAATATGCTCACAGAATCCTTTAATCGTGATCCGTGACGAGTCCATTCTTGAGTCCGACAATGATTGATTGCGATAGCCCGTTGTATTGATTGGGCATTTTTTGTGAAAATCTTGATGTAGGCTGGTCCAGGTTACTCATACAGCTGCCAGCATTATAGCTTGCTATTTCTGATTGCGGTGTTTGATGGTATGCTCTAGTATCCGCGGTGCTGTAAATACGTCTCTTGTCAAGAATTCAGGAACAGTTATGGTGCCGGCACCTTAGAATCAACCCTGAGTCTCACGCCAAACTGAGAACGCTAGTCCTAATGTAGTAGTACACTACACCTAATTAGGAATTTTTCTTGGCTAGTTATTCAGCAAAATTTTGTTTCCTCATACAAGTCTCACAGTCCTCATTCCCATACAAACTTTGAAAGCCTTTGCAGCCCCAACCAGAAGACTAAAAAGCAAATCCCTCTGTAAATATGTTCTAATAACTAATTAGGAAAGCTTTAGAGAAGGAATTTTAAAAATTCTATCTGTAGGTGCTGTTGTTGCAGGTTGAAATATTGGTCAATTTTGGTTATCATGGGGGTAGGTTCTAAGGTGCCGGCACCATATTTTAACTCTCTGCTTACAATTGTTTCCCCTGGGTTGCCTATCACTCCCCAGCACTTACATCATTATCTCTTCCACTTCATTTCCCCACAGCACCCCTGTTCACTGCCCCCCCCCCCCCGAAAGACTGGCTACCGTACTTCTTGCATTTAGTCCCTCGTTGATTTTCCCCCATAATTTTCCCTTATGATTTTTGGAGTTACTCGAGTACCTCCTCCTTATAATCTTTTGTCTTTCCCTTGCTTCTCTAACGCCCCCAGAGGGGGGAGGAGCCTGGAGGGGAGGAGAATGCTAAGCACTGCTGGGCAGAATCAGGCAGTAGATCTGGTTACTAGACCTGATATAGAAAATGATCAACGGAAAGGTACGCCCTTCATTCCCAGGATGACATTTCTAACCACCGTGAAGAATATAATTGGTTAGTCACTACTTGGCACTCTCCTCACCTCCGGGCTCCACTCCGGGCGCGTTAACTTCTCGCAACACATAACTCTGAATACTTCCATAGAAATCCCCTACCATCCCGGCTATCATCGCGAAGCGTTTTCCCATTCCTGTCCGTGTCATCACGATTGTGGAAACTCCATCAATATCTCTATCATGACCGAGTGAAGTGCCCTGCCCGAATATATCCACACCAAAGCAATGTGCTTTGTCCCAGCATTTCCGGGCCTCGGAATATCGTATCACCAACTGGGCAAGAGCCATTCTTCGGCCATCGTCAGAAGTTCGGGCATGGGGAACCGATTGATCGAGGCTTTCTAGAAGAGTAGAAAGGGTGCCTACCGAGCACGGGTGAAAAATTCCGCTTTTACTTTCCTTCTCGAGCATTCAATCATGAGGGGAGAATGAAACCGTGAGCACCACGTATCACTCGATCTCATGATCTCTCAAACAGCCCGAACTAAAGCAATAGAAATAGGACTCCGATCAGCAAACGATTGACTGTACACTACCGACGACCTTGGGATGAAGTGAAGAAGTTCGTATGTTTTCCACTCTTACTTTATCTAAGCGGCAAAGAAAAGGGTAGATATGAACCACAAACGAAATCATCCTCCTATCTTTCCATCGGTCACCACTGGTATTCACGCTCTTCGACCAGGTATTTTTCCTTTCAGGTTTCCTGGCGCGCTCCCATGCGAAAAAAAAGGGAGACAAGTATCATAAAGGCTTACGCTTGTCATAGCCATTTGCATCCGACTCTTTCATCTTCCTTTCGGTGGATGTATCAACCCTAACCCAAGCGCATTCCCGCACCCTATCCGAACAAAACAATGACATGAGAATGTGAAACAGCATTAACGACTTCCAATCTGATTGGCATTCAACTATGGCGATGTGAAATTGAGCACAAATCGAGCGTGGAGTCTCTTTCCTCGACCAACCACCGAGCGGGATATGCGTGAAAGCATGCGCATTCAGTGTTCCCAACCGTCCTGGGCTCCCTACAGGACCCTGGCAAGCTTATAGTCCCGGGCAGGGTGGGTAAGGGTGCCAGGGCACGGCGTCCATCTTTCATAACGACGGACGGGCCTTGCAGTCTATCCAGGGAAGAGCTTAGGACGGACAATAAAACAGGCGTCCGTCCGGTCCTAAGCAAAAGAGGGAGGGATTGGATGCTTGGGAGCACTGCTCTTTCCTCTCCTTCTCGCCCCCCCCCCCCAATAAAACACCAAACTGAGAACACACAGAATGGTTAATCATACTGCCGTTCAATGCCTCTCTTTCCATACACATCAAGAGTCGAAATCGAACCGAAACCTCCGGCAAGCGATGAAACGTAAACCTAAATCTTCCCTCTCCCTTATCTTTCCCACATACTTACAGTTCAACTCACTAGATCTCGGTTATCCGCAAAATCCCAAGTAAGGGTCAATAAGCAGTTGTTACAGTGGGAAAGAGAGCCTTCCAATTGGTTTGCGGCGGATGGAATCTTACGGACTTCCAACATGATCAATGTCCGGCAATAATTAGCTATTTGTCAGCTACACCATCTACTATTTTTATACTTTCCTGGCTTATGTCGTGATCTATGCCTGTTATCTCCTCGGAAAGTACGTGAACAAACATTGCGCTGGCCTGGCCACCGGTTCACGAGGCGCTGGTGCTATGCTCTCGGCCAAGGTCCAACTCCCGGTCCCACCCTCATTTCTGCCCTCGGCCCCGCCCTAGAGTCCGTTCTTGATCCTGCCCTCACCAGCTCTCTCCTACTTAAGTATTTTTGCTCCCAACCCTCCCCTCGGCTAGGCTTGGAACCCCCCTTCTGGCCACGATACCCGCCCAACTACTGACCCGACTACTTCCCCTGATATCCCCTCTGCCTCTGCCTTCCCCCCTGCGCAAGAATGTACCGGCTCAGTGATCTTTATATCCAATTATATATAGTCTCATCTGCCTGCGAACTTTCGCGATAATAATGATAAAGGAAAGGCATGACTATAAACCCTTCCTTCAATCCTTTCGTCTCAAAAGCAAAATCAACTACGAAAGCTATTGTCCCTCCTTGCCCCTCAACTATCCTCTTTCCTTATATCTGGCGAATATCACCTTCCATCAACTGTCATTTTTTCTCTCCTTTTTTGTGCTATCGTAATTCATGAGAGAGGCTTTGCCTATGCCTCATTTGTTGGAAATGGAGATGCTCGCCATATTCACTTGATACTTCCATTGTTGTTCGGATAGCTTCCGGGAAGCGCTTGTTTGCGGCTTCGGAAATGCCCTGAGGATTCAGGCATATGGCTCCGGCTTTGGGCATGGGTTTGTCTTCGAATGTTCGTTTTGGGTTCGGGCATGTGTTTCGGCTTCGGGCGTTTGTTTGGACGTTCGGGAAAGCATTGCGAATGCAGGAATGAGCGATAGTTTTGGGATCGTGCAGCTTTTGAAAAAGCCAGGAGAAAAGCGTAAGTACTGTAAGGTCAGCCGGAAAGAGCTTGAAGCCCGGAGGCGGGAAAGTGTTTGCTTTCCTTTAGTTAGCCCGAGTGTGCTCACGGGGTGAGGGGAGACTTACATGGAGTAGCATGGGACCTCATGGATGGAAGGATGTCTTCGTGGATGATATATACTACTGTAACCGCCGTTGGTTAGTTTAGTTGATCGAGATTCTGTGGTTGTTAGTGAAAAGATTTTCCTCGCACCTGAGTGTTCGATCGTTTTCGTTGCGAGCTGCTCGGCGTTTCGCTTCACCGTTCGTCACTCGCAGTGGATTGCATCGCCATCGTCGTGGAAGTCTAAAATCTTTCTTGTGTTGCGGTACAGTATTAACTTGAATAAGAGAACGGTGTTCTATGTCGTTGGAGTTGCCCCCTCCGGTAAGGTTTGCCAGTTTTTGTTTTTTCACGTCTCTTATTTTGCTGTGTTTTTCACCCCTTTTCCAAGGTAGGGAATTCTTGACTACATAGCACACCGTTCTCTTATTCAAGTTAATACGGTATTATGGGTATTGCGAACCGAGGATGGATATGGCATGTAGGAAAAGGAGCATGTTGTTGGATAGCCTGTAGGGCATACGGTTAAGTGGTTGTGTGGTCTAGTGATTGTGCGGATCTGCAGTTGCGCCGAGGTGCTGGTATGCATATAGTCTGATATGCAGCGAGGAGAAATACCGCTATATAGTGCATGTGGCTTTGTGGTGACGGCGATTGGACACTTAGCAGTATGATAAGGTTGCCATTTTTCGCATCCTATGCCGCTAGGCATAAGGTATCGGTTTCTGGTTTGATCGATCACATTATCGTTAGGGGTTGGGTATCGGGCATGTGGCTTCATGGTGTTTTCTTTTATGACCTTTGTCCTTAGTCGTACGGGAGCTGGCATACAGACAGGACATAGGTTTTTGGGATCATGAGATGTCAAAATGGTTCTGGATTGGCTGTGATCACTAGGGTTTAGGTTTTGTCAGCTTACGTTATTTCTTCAGAGGTCGTTTAGTTTGTGATTTTCGGAGGTGTTGGTATTCTAATTACATGGAGATATATATCTCCCAGCCTGTCCTTAGCTGGCGGGGAGAGAGGGAGTAACGAACTAGTCCACGCTGGTTCTTCAATATCCGCTGCGCTTAGAGACTATCTCGATTGCACTCTCTCTTCCCTTCTTCCTACCTTTCGTGCTTTCTTTCGGCTCCATCATATGTTTGGATATCCTAAGATCATGGTGATTTTGTTTAAGTTTTTGTACTGTATACCCATGGGTTTCACATTACCATTGCCACGGTATGTAAGAAGGGAACAAGTTGTATAGCTATAAATCTATTGCATTAACTACGGTTCCATGGTCAAGTCGCGCCCGTACACCCGCCGCCATGCCACCCGGCCTAGCGGGTGGACGAGACTGTAGAGGACCGCCGGAAACAGTGGGGGACCCATGGGAGGAAACGAGTGATGTCTCATGATATTAAGAGATGTATGATTTTTCAAGTTGGATCAGTATATACCGGAGGTCCAAGCGCTAGGACTATAACAGCCCCTACAGTCTCTCCGCACCGTCCTCACTCACCACCTTCCTGGGCGTGGTCCGTCCCAGCACCCCTTAAAATACGAACTATGAGCTATATAGTCCCTCCCTATCCTACTCCAAAGACGGGTAGACTGGAGTGCTGGGTGCACTGGCCTTTGGTATAAGGTTCCCTTTTGGTACTTGTAAAGAGGTGACCCCGAATAGGTATTTCCTGAATAGAAATATCACAAAACAATCGATGTTAGTAATTATGTAGTGAATGGATTTGTAGTATGTGTGTATTGATGTCCAACTTTGCCATACTTGCAATCGTACGGATAAATTTTATCATCCCAGCAATGTTCAGTAGCAGCCCCCCCCATCACGAGAGCTCACACAATGCCCGAGCGACCCGAGATAAACAAGAACTGGACTTTGGAGGTCGGCTCATTGACTTGTACTCGAGTACTAGGTTGGCGTCATGGACGCTTGGTTAATAGCGATCAATTCGGTGTTTGAACCCTTGAGGCACTGTTTAGTATACGCTCCAATTAGACTATGATATGATTTGGGCCATAGGTCTGGATTTAAAAGTCAGAGTCAGGAGACTTGCAAGTCGAGGTTTTGGGTATTAAACCTATAGTACCGAGCACGGCGAATTTCTGTTTAGACTTTCATCAATCGGTAATTGTTTTGGCGTCAGATCCGGATTCCTCGAGATAAGAAGGATGGAATGCAGCAGGCGCGTGTATAATGATATGATATGATTATAGATCAAACAAAATAGAATGGAAGGAAATGACACTAGGGCTAAAGGACTGTAACTAAGGTTTTTCTGGGAGGTTTAAACTTAGGGTCCTACAAAACAAAGTCACGAAACGCAGTGAGACCCAAACTCTGGGCCTATAAATAAGAAAGAATCCTGATTTCAAGTCCAAACCCACACATACCGAACACCCACCTCGGTTTCAACACGATCCTAACCGTCAACTCGCAAATAACTAGCGAACAAGCACAATGTCGACCAAAACAGGCACAACGTCCCCCAGGCAATCGTCGGCACCCCTCAGCGGACAACATCTCGACCCCAACATTCCCGACACCATAGTTCTAACGCCCCTTCACCGGGCCGTCCTCAACAACGACATAGAAGAAACTAAGCTACTCTTGCTCCAGAAGGATCTCGACCCAAACAGCCAGGACGAGCAGGGTAAAACTCCACTCGCTCTCGCGGCGCAAAAGGGCTTCCACGAGATCGCCGAGCATCTCTTGAATCATGAGGACATTGTCCCTGACCTGCGCGACCGAGATGGTCGCACCCCGCTTATTTGGGCTATCGTTGAAGGCGGAAGCGTAGAGATTGTGCGACTCCTGCTCGCACGGAAAGACGTCGACCTCAACGCCGTGGGTGGCGGTAGGGCCGATGATGACCCTGATGATATCCCTGATGATATCCCTGATGATATCCCTGATGATATTGTCAATTGGTTGTGATAAAATTGTCAGGGCCTTTGCGGCGTGGAGACAAGCGTTGAAGCAGTGTGATGCTGATTAGACTTGAGGTGGTGTAGTGCTGGGCTTGTTATGTTTCCGCGTTCAACGTTGGGAAGGTGTGATTAGCGAGGTCGGATTTAATTGTGGGGGTTTATTGTATGACAAACATCTCAACTTACATTGTGTCGAAAAGCCCCTAATTTGAGGGGGAGATGTGACTGACTGAAGAGAATGGCTCCTGACGTGATACTTTGTGATACGTAAATTTAGCGGCTTTTTGTTTTTCCGAATGCACCGGTATCGGAAAGCTGGTGAAACCCACCATCTCCTCGTGGCGCCGGGTGCGAGGCAGGGATTATCGTGGGGCAGCCCACCTGTGCTGGAGATTAACCATGTGAAAACATCCCCCCTTGCACCTGTAAGCCCTGTAATGTTCAGATTCTAACCAAAAGCTCCTAAGAGAGATCTACCTTCTCGGTGTGTTGGATTATGTTGACTGGGGTTCCCAATTCTGTTAACCTGTCAAACTAAATCTATAATGAGCTGGTACCTGTACGGGGACAGACCGAGATTAGAGGTCAGTCGTAGATAGTGAATTGCACGAACTTTCCACGGCACAGTGGATTCCGAACCAAAACGGTGGAACTTTTACATCTGGTTGGAGGGGGTGGGCTTTTTGCCTTATTTTTGAGTCTTTTTCTTGCGAAATTTGTCCAGAAGGCTCTCTGAATTCGCCCAACCAGCACCGCGACTCACTTGCATGCTGTTAGAGCCCTCTCGTGTAGGGTGTGGAGAGGGGTGGTGTTCTTGATAAGGGGTGTCGGAAAACAAGGGGATCAAATACATGGTGAGGGCATGCTCATGTCTCCAATATGCACACGGCATCCTTTAGTCGTAATCCGCGACGAGTCCACCTTATGTCCGACAATGCTCGACTGCGATAGCCCGTTGTGTTGATTGGGTATATTTTGTGAACATCTTGATGTACTCGAGTATACCTAGTCCAGGCTACTCAGACTAGTACCAGCATTATAGCTTACTATTTCTGATTGTGGTGCTTGATATTATAGTATACTCTAGTATCCGCGGTACTGTAAATACGTCTCTTGTTAAAATTTCAGGAACAGGTATTTTAACTCTCTGCTTACGATTGTTTTCCCTGGGTTGCGTATCGCTCCCCAGCACTTACATCATTATCTCTTCCACTTCATCTCCTTCACAGAACTTTTCTTCACTGCTCCCCCCCGAAAGACTGGCTTCTTCTTGCATTTAGTCCCTCGTATCGTTGATTTTCCCCCATAATTTTCCCCCATGATTTTCCCTTATGATTGTTAGAGTTACCTCCTTCTAATCTTTTGTCTTTCCCTTGCCTCTATAACTTCTCGCAATACATAACTCTGAATACTTCCATAGAAATCCCCTACCATCTCGGTTATCATCGCGAAGCCTTTCTTATTCCTGTCCGTGTCATCACGATTGTGGAAACTCCATCAATATCTCAATCATGACTGAGTGAGGAGTCCTGCCTGAATATATCCACACCAAAGCAATGTACTTTGTCCCAGCATTTCCGCGCCTTGGAATATCGTATTCCCAACTGGGCAAGAGCCACACCTCCCGGGCAGATAATCTACATCGAATTCTTCGTCCATCTTCAGAAGTTCGGGCATGGGAAACCGATTAATCGACGTTTTGTAGAAGAGCAGAGAGGGTGCCTACCGAGAATAGGTGAAAAATTCTGCTTTTACTTCCCTTCTCGAGCATTCAATCATGAGGGGAGAATGAAACTGGGAGCACCACGTACCACTCGATCTCATGATCTCTCAAACAGCCCGAACTAAAGCAATAGAAATAGGACTCCAATCAAGACGCAACAAACGATTGACGGCACACTATCTGTGGCTTTGGGATGGAGTGAAGAAGTTCGCATGCTTTCCACTCTTACTTTAAGCGGTAAAGAAAAGGGTAGATATGAACCATAAACGAAATCATCCTCCTATCCTTCCATCGACCACCACTGGTATTCACGCTCTTGGACCAGGTATTTTTCCTTCCCCTCTTCCCCGCGCGCTCCCATGCGAACAAAAGGGAGACAAGTATCATAAAGACTTACGCTTATCGTGGCCATTTGCATCCGACTCTTTCATCTTCCTTTCGGCCGATGTATCAACCTTAACCCACGCACGTTCTCGCAGCCTATCCGAACAAAACAATAACCTGAGCATGCCGAACAGCATACAACGACTTCTAATCCTATTGGCATTCAATTATAGCGATGTGAAATTGAGCACCGGTTGAGGGGGGAATCTCTTTCATCAATAACCGAGGGGGATATGCGTGAAAGTATGCGCATTTAGCCTTCCCAACCGTCCCGGGTTCTTTACAGGGCCCTAGCTGGCTTATAGTCTAGGGCAGGGTGGCCAAGGACGCCAGGGCACGGCGTCTATCTTTCATAATAATTGACGGGCCTTGTAGTCCATCCGGGGAAGAGCTTAGGACGGACAATAAGACAGGCGTCCGTCCAGTCCGAAGCAAAAGACGGAGGGACTGGAAGCTTGGAAACACTGTCCTTTCCTCTCTCCCTCGCTCTCTCCCTTATCCTCCCCCCAATAACAAACATTCAACTGAGAACACACACAATGGCTAATCGTATTGCCCTCAATGCCTCTCTTTCCATACACATTCAAGAGTCGAAATCGAACCGAGACCTCGGGCCAGCGATGAATACGTAAACCCAAATATTCCCTCTCCCTTATCTTTCCCACATACTTACAGTTCAACTCACTAGATCTCGGTTATCCGCAAAATCGCAAGTAAGGGTTAATAGGTATTTGTTACAGTGGGAAAAAGAGCCTTCCAATTGGTCTGCGGCGGATGGAATCTTGCGGACTTCCAACATGACCCATGTCCGGCAATAATTAGCTATTTTTCAGCCACACCATCCACTGTTTTTATATTTTCCTGGCTTATGCTGTGATCTATGCCTGCTACCTTCTGGGAAAGTACGTGAACAAACATTGCGCTGGCCTGGCCACCGGTTCCCGAGGTGCTGGTGGCTATGCTCTCGGCCAAGGTCCGACTCCCGGTCCCGCCCTCAATTCTGCCTTCGGCCCCGCCCTGGACTCCGTTCTTGGTCCTGCCTTCGCCGGCTCTCTCCCACTTAAGTATTTTTCCCCTCAGCTATGCTTGGAACCCCCTTCTGGGCCACGATACCCGCTCGACCGCTGACCCCACTACCGCCATTGATACCCCCTCTACTTCCGCCCTTGCACACAAAGGTACAGGCTCAGTGATTTTTATATCCCTTATACATTGCCTCATTTGCCTGCGAACTTCCGTAATAATAATCATGAAGGAAAGACATGGCTATAAACACTTCCTTCAATCCTTTCGTCTCTAGAGTAAAGGAAATTTGCTAAAGCTATTATCTCGCCTTGTCCCTCAACCATATTCTTTCCTTATCTCTGGAACCTACCTCCACCAACCCTGAAAAAAAAATATCTCCTTTCTCGTGCTGTAGTAATTCATGAGAGGTTTTGCCGATGCCTATTTTGTTGGAAATGGTGATGCTCGCCATACTCTCTTGATACTTCCCCTGTCGTTCGGATAGCTTCCGGGAGCGCGCTTGTTTGTTGCTTCGGAAATACCCTGAGGATTCAGGCATCTGGCTCTGGCTTTGGGCATGGGTTTGTCTTCGAATACTCGTTTTGGCTTCGGGCATGTGTTTCGGGCGGTAGTTTGGATGTTCGGGAAAGCACTGCGAAGGCAGGAATGCGCGATAGTTTTGGGATCATGCAGCTTTCCGGAAAGCCAGGAGAAAAGTGGAAGTACTGTAAGGTCAGCCGGAAAGAGCTGGCAGCCCGGAGGCGGGAAAGTGTTTGTTTTCCTTTAGTTAGTCCGGGTGTGCTCACGGGGGAAGGGGAGACTCACATGGAGTAGCATGGCACCTCATAGATGGAAGGATGTCTTGGTTGACGATATATACTCCTACGATCGCCGTTGGTTAGTTTAGTTGATCGAGAGTCTGTGGTTGTTAGTGAAAAGATTTTCCCCGCACCTGAGTGTTCCGGTCGTTTTCGTTGCGAGCTGCTCGGCGTTTCGCTTCACCGCTCGTCACTCGCCGTGTATCGATTCGCCATCGTCGTTGAAGTCTAAAATCTTTCTTGTGTTGCGGTATTATGGGAGTTGTAAACGGAGGATGGATATGCATGTAGGAAAAGGAGCATGTTGTCGGATAGCCCGTAGGGCATACGGTTAAGTGATTGTGTGGTCTAGCGATTGTGCGGATCTGCAGTTGCACCGAGGCGCTGGTATGCCTATAGTCTGATATGCAGCTGGAGGAAATACCGCTATAGTGCAGTAGCTTTGTGGTGCACGGCGATTAGACACTTACTAGTATGATGGGTTGCTATTTTTCGCATCCTATGTCGCTAGGCATAAGGTGTCGGTTTCTGGTTTGATCGATCACATTATCATTAGGGGTTGGGTGTCGGGCATATGGTTTCATGGTGTTTTCTTTTATGACCTTTGTCCTTAGTCGTACGGGAGCTGGCATACAGACAGGACATAGGTTTTTGGGATCATGGAATGTCAAAATGGTTCTGGGTTGGTTGTGATCACTAGGGTTTAGGTTTTGTTAGCTTACGGTATTTCTTTAGAGGTCGTTTAGTTTCTGATTTTCGGGGTGTTGGTAGATATATATCTCCCAGCCTGTCCTTAGCTAGCGGAGAGTGTGTGTAGCGAAATAGTCCACCGTGGCTCTGTCATATCCGCTGCGCTTAGAGACTATCTCGAGCGCACTTTTTTTTCTTTCTTCCTACCTTCCGTGCTTTCTTTCTTTAGGCTACCTCACATCTTTGAATATCCAGATAATATCACCCTCATTTTATAAAGCTTTTGTACAGTGCACTCCTGGGTTTCCTATTACTTTTGTCACGGCATGTAAGGAGGGAATAAATTATATGGCTATAAATCCATTGCATTAACTACAGTTCTATCACGGTAAAGGCGCGCCGGCCAACCCACCACCATGCTGCCCTGTCTAGCGGGTACCGGCAGGCCAAGAAACAGGTGGACCTGCGCGGTGATTTTTCTGACACCTTTAACAGTGTTCCCAACCTTCTAGGGCCCTAGTGACCCCCCACCCCCTCGCCGCCGCGGGGGGGGGTTCGCAGAGTTTTAGACTTCACAGGACGGCTATCTATCGTCCGCCTAAGGCGATCAAAGTTCAGGATGTACTGCGTGGCCTACAATTGAGACATGCGTGTTCGGGGTGGTGGTGGACGAGACTGTAGAGGAGGACGGGAAACGGTGGCGGGGGCGCATGGCAGGAAAGGAGTGATGTCACATGATACCCTTATTAAGAGGCGAATGATTTCAACTTGGGTTACGGTAGCACGGAAGGTCCAAGCGCTAGGACTATAGCCCCCTACAGTCTTCCGCGCCGTCCTCATTCACCTTCCAGGGCGTAGTCCATCCTAGCAACCCCCTAAAAATACGGACTATGAGCTATATACCCTATCCTACTCTGAAGACGGATAGACTGGAGGGCTGACATTGACCTTTGCTATAGGGTTGCTTTCGGTAAAGAGGTGGCCCGAAAGGTATTTCCTAAATACAAACATCTCAAAACAACAAGCGATGTTAGTATTATATACAGTAAAACCTCCGATAATTCCAGCAGGTAGGGAGTAGCACAAGACTGGAAATAAGGAGAAAATGGAAAGAGGAGAGTGGTCTTGACACATGGGGCAGCCAAAAGTAATTGTTTAAATCGGGTGATATCCCATGATAGAGAAGAGAAAGGGGAAAGGTTTGTGTAGAACCTGGATGATAAAATTATTATGTTGATGACAGTTTTGATATTGATACAATATGCTGCTGCGACCAAGGCATTTTCCATAGGGTTTTGGATCCTTTTGGAGGAGATTTATCCTTATAGAGTTGAAACTTCGCATGGTTCGTGGGAGTTTTGATGCTTGAGTCGCCAGTGTTTTTCTCGGCTTAATCCTCACCTTTTCGCAATCAGCCCGGAGCCCCAGACTCCACAAGTTAGGAAAAAATGAAGGCTATCATCTCCGAACACGGAAGTCAGGAATCGCAATAGAGGGGTTGAAAAAATTGAGGGATTAAAAGTGTGCGTTAGGCTCGGAGCTATCCGCTAGTTCTGATGCACTACCGTGAATTACGGGGGTTGAGAAGAGACCTAACCTGCACCAGGAATCACTCGGCAAGTTTCCATAACCATGCACGAAAGAACCACAAATACTATAATAGAATGGGTGAAGCTTTAGAGCCAACAGCTGCCTTCCCAATGCGAAAAAAGTAAATGAATTTTTCTCTTTTCTCTTTTATTTTTTATTTTTTTATTTTTTTGGCCAACCCCCCTCCCGTCTGCTTCTGCTACCCGCCGATCGCCAACCTTTAAGGTCTAGAGTCGGATTCTACCACCTCGTAGCAGGATTGTTAAACCCCAGAGCCCTATTGATGAGGGCCAAGTTCTTCAATCTCCCAGTCCCCATAGGGCAGGATTTTTTAATTATCCTGCCCTACATGACGGATCGTTCAATAATAACTGGTTGTCAGCATGGATCGAACTCCTGGGCTCCCGCTAATTGCGACAGAAGGTTTAACCACTGCGCCAGCTGGGTATTTCATGAAATGTAAACTTGGGAACTAATACTTATCCTACTGCAAGCTCGATTTCAGGATTTTAATGGGTCTGTGGTGTATCTATTGTCGAGCTGCTGGTAGATTTCAATGGAGGTGTTTTCTTACTCCATAGGTGTTTGACGAGAGATTCTCCATGGTTTAAAACGGAATCGGTGCTTTGTGCTTGTTACTGTCGCACAATATGATATGAAACTATAGGGTCCGATACTAGCCTAGTATTCATATACCTTGCATCAAGATCATCTACTTTTCGTCATTTTTCCGTGGCCGCATTGGTTCTACTTAGGCAAGTGCTTGGATGGCTGGTTTGACAGCGTTGACATTCTTGGTGGTGCCTTGCCGTTCTTGGAGTCTTGCGCCAACGATCCATGTTTCCGCACCCTCTGTTTTTTTGCCAAACACCTTTCACAGGTGTCAACCGAGGCGGAGCACGCCAAGACCTTACTCTTTGGCTAGGCATTTTCCTCACAGTCGGTTCTCGTTCCGACTATCATGGTTTTTCTGCAAACGGATACTACTAGAACCCCTTCAGACTTTCACGCAAATGAGATTTGTTTGTTTATTTCTCCTCTCCCTTCCATCTTTTTTCCCCTTGCCCTTTTTGTTTTTTTTAAGCTAAATTTTCTAGCTAAATTTTCTCTGCTAGGTGGCTTGCTAGAATTAAGATCAGCAGAATGTCGTGGAATTAGAAACTATAAGAGGCCTAGAATTTTCAGAGGGATTTCCCATACCTCAAATATCGTGACCCTGCAAGCACTGGAATTACTAGAGGGTTGGATGGAAGTCTTGGAGGTGGGAAATATCGGAGGTTCCATTGTAGTGAATGGATTGTAAGTTAGGGTGTGTGTACAAGTAGTGTGTGTTAAAATGTTAGAGAAAAAAAACTATGATACCCCACACACCAAGGGGGAAAACCACGACCTGCTAGACTATTATAATTGGCGTCCGGATTTTGGGGTTTTCAAATCCCGGTGGGCTTTTTTCCTTCTCTTTCTCCATTTCGGCTCTCAGGGGTGGTCAACCATGGAGAGTTTTCGATTTTTTTGGCTACTGGTGTTCCCAACCAACCTCCCCGGGCACCTTGGGGGAACACCGTTGTACAATTTTTTTCCCTGGAAAAAATTTATACTATCATAATAATTTTTTTTTCAACAATTCAGGTTGTGGGTGAAGGGGGGGTATCTTCTGTGTAAGTCACTTGATCTACTTCTCTCAGCTTTCAGGAATTTAAATTTTTTTCACAGAAGAAAAAGAAAATTGTGTAATGGTTCCTAGTGTTCTACATTTTGAGGAGGAGGAGGAGGGTTGAAGGTTGCGAAAAAACTGAGGTGGAAACTTGTCCTTGAACCCCCGGAGGCTGCTGCTGAGGTGATCTCGGCAAGAAATGATATGTAACATGTACAGTACAAACTTCAAGAAAATGTTATGAATTTAGTGAATGAGACGAGAGCGTAAAGCGGAAGTAAAGACGGAAAGTCTGCGAGAACAAGGTGGTTCCTAGAGGAAGAGTGGAAATTGACCGATACCTCTTATACAATACTACTTGGGTACCAGGCGATGCTAGTTATACCCGTGAGAGGTATCTATATGCAGTCCCAATGATACAAGTTCCCGTGATGCCCTACCAGGCATACTTCCATTACATTGAAGCCATTTTTCCGACTGGAAATATGTTTCGGCGGGGAGTGATTGCTGGTGATTTTCGACAGGTGTTGGGTGGGGAGTTCGCCAATGCACTTAAAAACGAGTTAGATCGTGAAGGGGTGGTTAGGATTCATGTGAAGGTAAGAATTTGCATTTGTATTCCCTCCTCTAAAGCAGTAAAATATCGTTTAGCTAGGGAAACCGGTGCCACGGTCATTGCCGTTATTTTTTGCTTGTTAAGTCACCTGTATGTGTCATACAAGTACAGTACAATAGTCCGGGCGGTTCCAAAGAGTGCGTGAAGACCTTTGACTTGGTTTGGTTTTCAATTCCCATATTCCAGCCATGGCGAGGCGCAGCATACCGAGCCAGCCACCCTAATACTAGCCGCTATTTAAATCCGGACTGGGGCTCAGTCAATCGCGTTGCCTAAACTTGGAGATGGCTCGCTCGCTATTGGTGGTTCTTTATAATCTCGTACCTCATGCACCTCATGCATTAACCCTACCCACTTAACCGGCGCCCCGGGAGGTTTTTGGTATGGTACGGCTGGTACGTAGTGACAGACAAAGAATTCCTCTGGCAAGACCGCCTAGTCGAAACTCTGCGAGAGGTGATTTTTTTTCAGAATGTACTGTTGGTAGGTAGGGTCCGAGGCTGGACTGGATGCTCTACGATAGATGGTGGACGCAAGAAACGTTCCGGGTGAACAGACCCCTCTTTCCGTTGTTTCTGATATTTTGAGTTAAGCTGTCGAGATAGTTGTCGGTGATAAACCTGTTGTTTTATTTTCACTACAGGGCGATAAAAAGAGACGGAATACCGTACCACATAAGTTACACGAGACGTGCACGCAGATCTTCGAAGAGGTTGGGTAACCGGAGGGGTGTGCATGGGTGCCACACTTGCCTTCTTTGGGTGATTTCGGCTGGACTACCGGCCTACTACGGTATACTATCCTAGGTTATGGACGCCAGGGATTCCAGAGACCTGAACTTACTGCCTTCGTAGGAAATAAAAGAGTGAATTTGGTATCGAAGTTTCTCGAACGAGCATGAAGCTTTGACACCTCTAATCCCTGGCTGTCCGATCACCCACGTCCGTACCCGAGTACGGGCTAGGCCGTGAGTCTGAATGACCACAACGGTGCGTAATAAGCCAAAAGGGAAAATTTTAAGCTTTAGAGCAAATGTGGTCACATACCCCTGCATTCAACCTGTGAAACGGCAATTCCCATAGCGAATTCCCATAGTAAAAATTAGTGAACGAGACTTTGGAGCCTTGATTCTTGGGGTTTGGTACAGCAGGATGCGTCGTTCAGTACCTCCAAGCTCAAGCATTACGAACACTACTACGCAAGACAATCCCACCACAAATTGGCGGGCACAAACAAACAGCCGAAGGTCAAGTAAAAACATCGAAACGGCTTCAAAAAGCTATCACAAACCCAAAGGAAAAAAAGAGAAAGAAAAAAAAGAGAGAATAGGTAGAAGAGAGAAAATGATAAGGGCTACGATCATGACAACTATCCGCAGTATACAGTACAGGGCTTAAGCTGGAATACATATTCTACCGGGTAATGTCACTCCGCAGATAAATTCACCAGGAAAAAAAGAAAGCCACCCCATCCCATCCATATAACGCCCATGTTGCAATCCGTCCATCCATTAACTCATCTCAAGTCTCCGCTCCATCCCAACTCGACTTCAACTCGAACAGCTAGATCGGATCCTTCCCATCTACCGGAGGAAGAAAGAAAAAAGAAGAAAAAACTACATATGCGTAGACTCGGAATAATGTTAATGTTGAGTCACCCTCTCCCAAAGCGAAAGTCTTTTAGATTTATCCTTCTTCGGGGAAGCGTAATGATGCGAAAGAGGACGAGCGGGGAGGGGGTTCTGGAAAGAAACACTAGGGTTAACAATACCCTCCCGAACAAGCCTTCTCAAAGACTCGGTTTCGGGAATCTCGCGGGCAACACGGGTTAAATCCCCAGGCGATTGAGTATTCTGTGTAGTAGTAGTAGCAGATTGTCCTGCCGTGCGGCCTTGTGTTTGGCTTATACTCCCGAGAGCTAAAGCGAGTTCCTGCGCAAGCCATGCGCTATCATCATCATCATCGTCTCGATCACCACCACCACCACCCTTGACCTTATCTTCTTCTCCTTCTCCATCCCTATCATAACCCACTCTATCCCAAACAACAGCCGATCCCCCACTCCCAATACTCGGCGAAACAGCACGAATCCACTCCCTCTCACCATCGCTAAGACCATCAATCGCGTCAAAGTTCGGATCCATCAATTCCTCCTCGGCCGGGATCCCATCCATCCACTTGTACACCGCCGCCTCCAAATTCCTCCTCCGCCGGATTCTCATCGGGTCGTTTGCTGCGCTGGCCGTTCCTTCTTCTTCTCCCCCTTCGTCGTTTTGGGAGGGTGAGGGGCTATTATTATTATTATTGCTCGGATTGATATGGTGGTATGCGGGGACGAAGGTAAAGTTGAAGGTTTGGGAGAAGCCTTGATGGGAGGAGGAGGAGTGCTCGCCCGTGTGGCTAAACTGTAGCGAGGGAGGAAGAGGGAGGGGGAAAAAATGTTAGGACCATAACCATGACTGACTTGACTTGACTTGACTAGCCCGAAAAGGAGGGAGGGAGAAAATAGAAGCTTACACTCAATCGCTTGAATAACTTTCGTACGGGTGGGCGCACGCGGTGGGTCATGAAGAACTTTAGCCCGTCGATGGTGGTCTCTTTTACCTTGTCAAACATGTTTAGGTCCATGGTGGGTTTCATGGATGATTTTTTTTTCCTTCTTTTTCTTCTTTGTATTTTGGTGTAGTAGTGATGATGATGATGATGGCGGAGGTGGGAGATGAGGCTTTGCCCGTCTTCATGGTTTTTCGTGTCTGTGGAAGAAGCTGGGGTTTCTGTTTTTTCCTTCTTCTTATTCTTCGCCGGTGATAGGGGGTTGGGGAAAGTTAGGGCATTCAATTTTACTTTGCTCCGAGAAGAGGGTTCGTTTTTGACGGTTATGGCCTCTGCAAATGGTGGCGACGACGTAGGATATGGGTTGTTCTTTTTATGTTACGATTGGGATTTAAATTGCAGGACTTAAAATTCTAAAGCACATAGCGGTGGGAAAGGATTGGTTTTATACTTGCATTTTTATTTATTTTTACCAACACCATATCCGCCGAGTTCATAGGATCACAGCGACACTCTCTACATCCATGGGTATCCGTGATATGGGTTGAGGTCCTTGGGGGCACCTGTGAAGAGTAGATATGGTGGACGTGATACCTTCATATGCGCTCCCATCCAATCCGTTTACGACGGATAAAAATGTGCGAAAAGGGGGATATAAACAAGTCTATCTATCTAAGGATTGGACATACCTCGGAATCCGAATACAATGCACGGGATAATTTCTTTAAAAGTGGCACGCCTTGCACACACCGGGTTTAAGGACATTCCGGGGTCATCCAGGATCCCTTGTAGTTTTCTAGAAATGTGGTTTGTATCATGATCCGGCTTGATTACCACCTCCTTTCACACCTCTGAAACACAAAGAAGCCTTAATCATTAACCTATCCACTCTGAGTTTTTTTTTTTAATTTTTTAGAAGACCTTCTGATATGCTCTATGGAACATTACAATAACTGCTCATCTCCAACCCGACAATAAGCTCAAATTCCCCTACACAATAGACTCTCAAGTACGCTCCCATCCACCCACCCACACATTACTCGAAATCTCCAAAGCCCGTGAAAAACTGCACATCCTCAACCCCAGGTGCCCACCCCCTCACCAACTCCTGTCCGCGCTCCCTCCAGCCCACCGCTTCCCTAAGCGCCAGTTCTTTCAACACCGGGAACAGCACCACACCCCCAAGACCAGCGATCTCGAACTTGCCCACGAGCTCACACTCAACGAGCACGCTGCCCAGACACTGCCCTAGATAAACCAGCGATTTCTCCGTGAGCCCCGTCTCGCGAAAGCATAGTCTTAGCACCTTGACCATTTCGCAGAACTCTTGGGCGAAGGTTGCTATATGCTCGTCCTGGAGGGATGGCGAGGTTATCATTCCGGTTACGTTGAGGTGTGTGAGTCTTTGCAGGTTGCGCGGCACAGCGAGGAGCTCCCCCGGCGGGATTTCGATGTGGGAAGGGGTGGAGGTGTACGTTACACAAAGGTATTCCAACTCCGGACAAGCCATGGAAAGGTTTTCCAGAAAGTTCACGGCGGGGCCGACAAGTATGATTTCCGCCCTCGCTAGATTTCCCAGATCCCTGGAGAGGAGGAGCATCCCTGCGGCCGATGCGGTGCACGTCAAGCCCACCAAGCCCGGAAATAGATCTTGGCCGTTGGTGTGCGCTCGTGCGGATAGGACAAAGTCTTCCGTGACCACCCCGCCGATTCCCAAAACTTCTAAATCCCGGCGGGAAGACAGCTCGCAGAATACCTCCTTCGTTATCAACCTCTCCATGCCGTACATGAACACAACCCTCTTCAACTCCTTCGCGCCCTGCAAGAAATGTAAGAAACCCTCCGGCGTGACCACGTCGCGTGGATTATCTATAAGGACTTCTTCCAATAACGGACATTTTTCCTATCCGTGCCCTCATTTTATTAGCTTCTCTACCATGGTTACTGTACTGTTACTTCGCACTGGGGAAAAAATAAAAAATAAAAATAAAAAATAAACTCACAGCTAAATCGCTCAAAAACTCATCATCCAGCACACCCCCATAGAACTCGAAAACGCGTAGCCCCGGCTGAAGATATGGTTCTAAAAGTCGCCCGGAGGAATTATCTTCCGAAGAGTCGATAATAACAGAGCGAAGGTTCGGTAGAGGGACGTTGCGGAATAGAGTGTGATGCTTACACTCCTGGCACCCTAAGTCCAAATATTGTATCCCGGCAGCAGCAGCGACGAGCTCGGTTTCGCCCAGGGTTAACAGAGGTGACACTTGGGTTGGCTCCATAGCGTGCGCGTCGTAAAAATAGCTGTGGAACTAGTTCTGGCTTAGTTTTCTTTTTCTTTTAATGTGCGAATTTGGTATGGTGCGGTTTTCGGTGTGATGTGTGATGTAGTGTTGCAGGGGAAGGAGGGGGCCACGATAAGAGGGACACGGACGTGCCAATAAGGTTATCGCTTAGCTTATCAGTCATGCAGGTTTTGCTGGCGTCATGAAACGGTACGTACCCGCGTGTCTGACATCTGCCAAGACGGGTGCCGGTGCGGTTGTTCCCGTCCCTGGCCGGTCAGGGATTTGCAGAGTTAGATTTAGCGCGGAAGGGGAGTGCCGGTACCGGTACCGTAACGAGGATAATTGAAGCTGGAGTTGCCTTTGCTGGTAAGGCCCGGCACCATTTCGTTTTTTGTCCTCCAGCGGTAGTTTTGCCCTCAATCCGAAGAGGGGATCTTGGGTGACTTAGCGCGAGGTTCAATTAAATTTATTCTATGATGGCTCTTACTGCATGAGCCAGCTTGCGCCAGTGTTTTTCCTTAGTTTGAGAAAGATGCTGGGGGCGGGTGGAGGGTGGTGTGATTTACAGAGGTTACTCGGCCAGGATGCGAGGGTGAGTAAGCGAACCTGAAATGAGGCTCCGGGGATTTTTGTGTCAATCAGTCGTATTGGGTCAGGTGTGTCTTAAGCGAGCAGGGTTTTGAGCCCTGAACCCTAAGCAGAACGTGAGTTGCAATTGCTGCACCCCACGAACGAGCATTCTCAGCCGCTCCGCAAGCTATGATATGAACATGGCTAAGACACCAACCGAGCTGCCGACCGGCCTTCAGAATTACCGTAGCGGTAGTGCCTTGGCATGGATAGCAGCCTAGACTATCTCTTGAACTTCACGGCCCCGGTGGAATGGGAACAAGACGGGCAACTAACTTGAACCAGTGCATGCGGTATCACTCATCTTTCCTACTAAAACTCATGTCATTCGCACTAGCTAAATGTTTTAGGAACTTCCTTATGCACGGCATGACACTTCATAAGGTAGAACATTGGTTACACTACGGTCCTGTGTCATTCATCGCTAAGGCACTACATCAGTCACCTAGCCATTCAATCTCTATCCGCTTCGGCGACGATACAACTACGGCACCTTCCCAGGCAACATCGCTAGAGGGAGTAAATCCACCGGGCCCAAAAAAGCAACTTCCGCAGTCCATGCACCGGGCTCTCCTCGAGTGGGAACTCCTCCGGCATGTTCCTCGGCGTCGCCCTCTTCCTTATTGCCCCCCCCGCACGGCAGTTGAATAAACACGATTTATACGGAATCTCCGCCCGAACGATTTTGGAGGCCTGCGGCTCCCCGGGGATTTGAATATGGGTACGCGTGAGCTTCGTTACGAGTGCGAAGATCATAATTAGGTACTTTCATCTGAGATTTTCATCGTATTTCCCGGCGCAGGAGGACTTCTGTTAGCTAGGCACCCAACATCCATCGGAGAATGCGCCGCGCGCAGGTTGGAACCCTGTAGAGATGGCTGTTCTCCTCACTACTATCGTGTACGTGCCAGGTCGTTTCCAGCCAGTTTTCGGGAAGGGCTAGGAGTAGAACTGGGAGGAGAGGGGGGGGCGGGTGTTGCTCTACCGGGGCCGGGGGTGCGACGCTGGCTAGAAGACAGAATTACGAGTGTGGGAGACTGGCGGAAGCGCAGCGGCGGTGGGCCTCGTGGTGGGATCTCGCGGTGTGCGATGGAGATGGACAGCATTCACCCAGGAATGAGCTGGCGGTGTGTAGTGCTGGTGGTAGAATTGATTAGCGAGGAGGTAGTGGGGTACCGGGGCAGGGAAATGGATGCTAGAGGATCTCGGCGTGGGTTGAGTGAGTGATACAGAGGTTAACGCGGCGCTGTGTGGAAACGGTTTCAGATGGTATGGGTCATAAGTTTGAGAGCGGCTTCAATTGCCCTGCCACCCAAACTTCTGGCAGGAGGACAAGGATGGAAGCAGTGCTATTTCCGTTATCGGTGTTTTCCAGTTGGAAAAGACATTGCTGATGCCGGTGTTGTTTGTGCTGTGACTATTTGTCCTATCGCAGGAGCATCAAGGAGTTATGATATTATAAACCTCAGTATGATACATGAATATTCATCCCACCTCTACCACCGCCCCTGCTGAGATACGTTCCTCGTGGCGCAGTTGCTCCCAATTTTGTGCGCTCAAAAGAATACTCCGCGCAAATATTTCCCGTTCCTTAGTAACTCTGTGGCCTGCACATCACTATTTTTTTTACCAAAAACAATGACCACGTCTCAATTTCCCACCATCCCAAACGACGTATCTTTTGAACCCGCTTGAGCAGTAGCACACAATCTTTGAGCAATCAATGTAATCGCGGGCAGGCGCTCAGGGAATCAGTTTCTCAAATTTCTATGGCTTTGGAGTGTACCAAGCAAAATGAATAGAGCGATGGTGTGTTCAACACACGTCTCATAAGCCGGTGGGAGTCAACTCATAATCGTTTTTGAAATAAATTGCCCTTGGGAGTTTGTGTAACGACTTCTCTGGTTGGAATTTTGTAAGCAAGGCGCAAGGTTTTACCATCAACCCCACTTTTCATCAAGTTCCAGTAATTACATTAACAACCCCCGAGCTAACCAACACCTTGCCCTCCACAACGTTCGCACCGGTGAAAATCGCAAAATGTCGCAAGCTTTCAGCAATAACCTTAACTCTTTCAACACCGGAAATAATTTTACCTACAATTACATCACCCCAGATGATGAGTCTAAAATATTGGCGTGGCTGTCTCCGCTAGAGCCCGGGGAAAGGCATCGCGACATCGGAGCCCAGCGGCTCGATGGTATAGGAGCCTGGCTACTGGAAACCCAGGAATTCAGACGCTGGTATAAAGGCAGCCGGGAGGATGAAGCTAACCATCCCACCTTGTTCTGCCATGGAAATCCGGGCGCTGGAAAGAGCTACATCATGTAAGAGAGTTCCTGGCACGGCCGGAAGTCAAGTGATGGTATTGCTGACAGACTGGGGTGACAGCTCACTAGTGATAGACAAGTTATGCGACGAGGCGGTGGAGGAAGATGCTGCCGTTGCCTGCTTTTACTTCGACTTTGCTGCCAGGAATCAGCAATCACCAGTACATATGCTCGGATCCCTGCTTCGACAGCTGGTTAGTGGTTTGGAGGCAATTCCGGAAGTGGTAGTCCAGTCTTTTCGGAACCAGAAAAAGGTTATCGGTGGTCGGGGACTACAAGTGTCAGGAATCTTGAAGATGTTCCAGACCATCACAGCGACAAAGCGAACGTTTATATGCGTTGACGCATTTGACGAATGTGTGCCAGTGCATCGAATGGTGATCCTAGAATCGCTAGGACAGATCGTGCGGGAGTCAAGGGATACTCGCATATTTGTCACTGGAAGATCGCATATCCGAAGTGAGGTGGAAAGGAAATTAGATGGGGCGGCAGCCTTTGTATTGATAGAACCTAAGGGGGATGGTATCATTGAGTATCTGCGCGGGAGGCTGAGGTACGACACAAGCCCGGAGATGATGAGCAGCACATTGGAGTCAAATATTCTGGAAAGCATTTCCCAAATAAGCTCGGAAACGTATGTAGAACCCGTACAAGAGCAGAGCTGCGCAAAGCTAGTTTAGACTAACAGCTAACATCCATATCTAGATTCCTACTGGCCTCTCTTCACATAGAGGCAATTCTGCGAGAAACAAGTATCTCTCGCCGAGGGAGAAGGCTCCAGGAAGTCAAAGATGGGGTTGGGCTAGGGGACGCATATGGTGCAACCCTGGAGCGGATAACGGCACAGGGAGGGGAAAAGACAAAACTCGCGATGGCCACTCTCATGTGGATCTGTCATGCGGAACGGCCGTTACAGGTAGATGAGCTGCGACAGGCGCTGGCAGTTGAGATAGGATCGACGGATTTTGACAGCGAAAACGCTCCTTCGATAGATGCATTACTAGGTAGTTGTCAAGGACTGATTACCGTCGACAAGGAAGCTTCTACTGTCCGGTTAATCCACTTTACAGTGCAAGAATATCTCTGCGCTCACCCAGACCTCTTTAATCAACCTCACTCGGTAATCGCAGAAACCTGCTTAACCTATCTGAATTCACCACAGGTCAAGAACCTCTCCTCCCACACTTCCCCGGACTACCAAATCATGCCGTTTCTGAAATATTCCTCGAGACATTGGGGAACGCATGCGAATCGGGAGCTCTCAGACCATGCAAGGGCCCTTGGACTGCAGCTCTTAAGTCACTACGAAGGTCATCCATCCGCCGTTTCACTTTTGGAGCAAGTGCTGCCAAATAGTTATGCGGCCCGCACAGATTCTTCCCCGCACTTTCCTGCGTTACATTGCGCCTCTTTCTTCGGGATTGATGAACTTATGACTTCGCTAATAAATTCTCAAGGCTGTGAGATTAACCAAGGCGATTTCGCCGGCTATACACCACTCTTATGGGCGGCGATGAATGGGCATGGTGGAGCCGTCAAGCTACTGCTAGAACGGGAAGATGTCGATCCCGACAGGCCAAATAACCAAGGTAGTACACCACTCTCGTGGGCCGCCGATAACGGACATGAAGAGGTTGTCAAGCTACTACTTGGTCGTAGTGATGTCGACCCTGACAGGCCTGGTGACCAAGACAGTACAGCACTTTCGTGGGCCGCTCTCAATGGACGTGAAGGGATTGTCAAGCTACTACTTGGGCGGAATGATGTCGACCCCAACAAGCCAGATAACCAGGGCGGCACACCACTCTACTGGGCCGCTGGTAACGGACATGAAGGGGTTGTCAAGCTGCTACTTAGCCGGAAAGATGTCGGCCCCAATCGCCCAAACAAGGGGGGCCAAACACCACTGAGGTGTGCTGTTTTAGAGGGGCACGTAGGGGTTATTAAGTTACTTCTTGACCGGAATGATGTCGACCCCAACAGGTCAGATGACCAGGGCGGCACACCACTCCTTTGGGCCGCTAATAGCGGACATGAAGGGGTTGTTAATCTACTGCTTGGCCGGAGTGATGTCGACCCCAACAGGCCTGATAACCAAGACAGTACACCACTCTCATGGGCCGCGCACAATGGACACGAAGGGGTTGTCAAGCTGCTACTTGGCCGGAGTGATGTCGACCCCAACAGGCCAGATGGCCTGGGCGGCACACCACTCTATTGGGCTGCTAATAACGGACATGAAGGGGTTGTCAAGCTGCTACTTTGCCGGAAAGATGTTGACCCCAATCGCCCAAAAAAGAATGATCGAACACCACTCAGGTGTGCCGCTTTCGAGGGACATGAAGGGGTTGTTAATCTACTGCTTGGCCGGAGTGATGTCGACCCCAACACGCCAGATGACCAGGACTGCACACCACTCTATTG
>Ga0307509_10001771_pt1 | contig 35865 bp, 37 predicted proteins | sample 10_EM_MG_FD_202245 | JGI IMG/M metagenome (GOLD analysis project Ga0307509, IMG submission 202245) | Populus trichocarpa ectomycorrhiza microbial communities from riparian zone in the Pacific Northwest, United States - 10_EM | ecosystem: Host-associated > Plants > Roots > Unclassified | place...
GAAGACTACTTAAAGGAAATCCCATGCCAAGCCCACTCCCGCACAACCAATGATAGACCTAACCCATAGACATGACCTAAGTGGGTAGCCGTACCTCAACATATCGTAGAGCTAATAGAGCTAACATGGCAGAGGTGGAAGATTATGATATTAAGCAGAGAGACAGCATGGGTTATACACCTCTCGCACGGGCTGCTTCGAGTGGGCACGAGGCAGTGGTGGAATTATTATTTAGCCGTTACGACATCGACCCAGACAAACCCGTTGAAGACGGCTAAGCACCACTGATGCTGGCGGCTTGCGATTGAGGTGACGGAGTTGTAAGAATACCGCTTGAACGGGTGGCGCCAACCCGACAAGTCAGATGAGGACGGCTAAACACCACTCCTGCCAGCTACTTGCAATGGGCACGAGGGAGTGGTGAAAATGCTGCTCATACCTGTTGAAACCCCCACGAAGGTTCCATATCTAGTACCAAAACTGGAACGCGAACTAGTTGGATAAGGGCTGCCCAGGCTTGTTCAGTGGGTAGTCAAGGGGTAAGAGTTCAAACGATGGTGTCCATGGCTGAGGAGCGGAGTTTCAGAAGCGCAACAGTGTCAATAATTCAGGGATTGGAATTGATGGGTGATTGTAGGGCCAAAGATTTCATTAAACGGGCAGAGATGTGTTCATTCTCTCCTAAGCTTTACAGAACCGCATGAAATTTAAATCTTTTTTCTCCAACCACTTGCAAGCGAACACTGCAACCTCAAGCTTTAGGATCTCATAAGAAGGCAGCGAAGACCCGGCCAGAAGGCCAACACACCGGCGGTCAAGATGACCGCGTTGCCAGGATCCATACTCTCGGCCCCCGTTTCCTCGAGGTTGGCTATGAGAACGTCGACCAGGTGGTCGAGTTCGCTAATATGGTATATTATTATTTCCCATTAGGAAAAATCCTGTCAGTAGAGTTCAACTGAGAGTAAATAGAGAGAGAGCGTCGGGGCTAGTCTCAAGCCAGCTCGACCCCACCCTCTCCCTCAACTTACTCTGAATTGAACTCAACTGACAGGACTTTTTCCAATGATAATGCTAATCAACCTGCTGTTAGTGGTGGGGGTTATCACGGAGCGGAACACCGCTGCGCACCAAACCACGGGGGACGACGTGGTGGCAATCCTCCCCTATTATGGGGAGGGGCCGCGACGGGTTCTTGAGCGAGCATTCCTGTCCTTCTGGGCGATACCCTCAGCCAACTGGGAGAATGCCACTCGAGAGCAAAGAGCCCTCGTGCTCCGCAATTGCAGGTTCTTTCCCTTTTTTAAAAAAAATCATATTAATATTTCTCAACCCAGTCACTAATTTAGAAGGGATAGGCTCCGATCGCGAGCTCGACGCTCTAGGCTCGTAGCCCAACCCCCACCACCCGAACTCCTACCCAGGCCACACTTCTACCCCCGTTCCTACCTCTCCTACGCGGTTATATTAAAGTATAGGCTACATCTCTTTATACGGCTTGTATAAGTATTATTATTATTTGCTTTTATTTGCTTTTCTTTCGTTTCTTGTTTGTGCCCCTTTTCCTCTCTCTTTTCCTGTATCAAGGGGGCCTGTATTTGTACAATTGCACAAGAGTTAGTATTTGTATTGTCCGATTAGTTAAGTGTCCTACCACTATTCTGTATTATCAGTTATTAAGATGATTGCCACCCCGACCTGAATTCCCTCGCTATTGCCCCGGTAATATCATTGGGTAACTTTTACCTTTTTTTTATGGCGCACTATACCTCTAGCGATCTTCGTATCTTGCGCAGGACGGATACGGGCTCCTTGGACCGGCGGGGAAAATATCTCGTTATCGAGATCGAGTCCGTAGATTAGGCTCAGGGCGGCACCCGGATTGCGTTCTTGGAGCATTTTTTTCGATTTCACTGCCGAAGGGTTCGCGCGAGATTTTGGTTTGGGGGTGGACTGAACAGGGGGAGCAAGTTAGTTGGTGTGAGTGAGAATCTGTGTCTGTAGGAGAGAGGGGTTGAACGCCTTGATTTCCTGGAGTTTCACGACGTCCTTGGGATCGGGGGCTGTGGTGAAGTCGAAGATTGGAGGAAAAGTGGATTAAGCAGATGACACAAAGAGGGGATCGTCGGCGGAGGTTTCTTTCGAGGGTTAGGGGGTGCGGAGTATCAGGGTAGCCCATGTCCTGTATGCCGAGGCCTGTGAAGTCCTCCACTAGTTTAGTGTGTAGGTTGTAAAAGAGAGTATTGATGGCGCAGTCACAGCGGAGAGCATCCATTTCTGGGGTTCCGAAATTCATAAGAGCACGGTCAATAGCCCCTATGTAGCAGTTGAACATAGGGCAGAACAAACCGTATGTAGAGCCCGGCTACTTCAGAATATGTCTCACTCCTCCGATTGCCAAAGTCTATATCCGGGGCAAGAATCTTCGGAGTAGAGGTCTCAAGATGCCCCGACCTCTCGGGGTCACTCTCGGTCTTGTTTAGTCTGTGCGGTTCAAGGCCGCATTTTCCTCCATGTTTGCACTGATGTACAGTACTCGGAGAGCCGATTTGCGAAATCGTACCCCCTCTTATTGTTTCTTCCCACATCGATGTCTTGCTTTGTCGAGGGCCCAGCTGCCAGTTAAGCGTAAAACTACATAGGCAGTTGTCCTCGGGAGATGTCTAAGACAAATTGGCGGATTAAGTGAACAAGTAAGGTTCCAAATGAGGGGTTTTAGGAAAAGTGGGTTTTTTTGTTAAATTTTAGGAAAAGTAGGTTGTGCCCCTCTACCGGTAATATCTTATCATACAAGGAGCATGGTACACTGCTCGTCCACCGTATCATCTCAAATAATCGAACCGGGTGCCATGTAGTTGAGAATTGCCTACTTCAGAAAAGGGGCCAAAACCGCCTCAAAAACGAGAGCTGCTCAGGCCCCCGAGAGACATAAAAAACAAAAAAAGCACCAGACCTTACTAGAGGAGGCAACTCCAACGACATAGCACACCGTTCGATTATTTGAGATCATGCGGTAGTCCTGTACAAATTCCAGACTCCTTGAGATATACCAACCCAGAGCTGTCTCAGCCCTGTGAGCAGAGGAAGAATGATGCACTCCAATTGCCTCTCAGCCAAAGGAATGCCTTCGCTTCATGCCAATCTTTAATCTATGTACTCATAGAGGAGGATCGGATAAAGACAAAGCAAACAAGGAGCGGGTTCAACCACAATTTCCAGTGGCTTGCTACAACGGCTTGGCGGCCGGGCCTTCAAGCGCCAGGGGCTCGCGACCCCCTGGCGACCCCACTACCTTGTCTTAGGAGCTTATCTTGACTTTTGTTCTCGAACTGGAATCTCCACGGCTTACCCTACCTATGTTCCCTGGCAATGCCCATACAAATAATCACCCTCCTACACAAGTGGTATGGGCCGTCTTGCATCACCCTAATCAAGGTTTTCCAAGGGCTCCTGAAAGTAGGTCCCGGTACGGTACCGTGGGATTTCCATTTCCACTTCCACTATGAAGGACTGTAAGGGCAGTGAGCGGGAATGGCAGATGCAGCTTGCTTCCGTGCGACACAAATAGCCGAACCTCACCGGTCCAACAATCAAATTTTCCCGCCGTACAAACATCTCTATTGCGTTCCACAGGGCAGCCATTTGTGAAAATTAAGTCAAGGGAGAGGGGGTGGAGGTCATCAGATTATAACACACTATCGTACAGGCACCCTAGTTGGGAAGCATTTGCTGATATTATATTTCTTTGTTTGAAAGTATGATAACCTCGGCAGAACCGATCTAGTTCGCCAAGGGTTCAGGGGAAACCAGGGAACTCCACCCCTTTAGCTTTATGGAGAAAGGATTTGGGATTTATCCGCAGCACTAACATGACACGGAGAGCTTAGAACGTGAGTATGATACCGGTATGTTCTTCAGGTTTGCTACGGCGCCGGTGCTCTCACCTTAAGAAGCAGCAGAATCACGGCGTTTTACATGGCGACAAAATTAATCCGTGTATAACTGGAGCGCATCGATCTGGTACAGCAGGGCGCGACTACAGTAGATAATTATCTTTACCCCGGCCTGATTTTTACCTGCTCTTGAAGAATAAAGTCTCTGTCTAGGCTTGTGGTTGGACCAACCTTTGCGGCAAGGCCCGCTTTTGGTGCAACTCTATTTTAGTAGGGGTCTATTACAGATTTATGAGGCTTATTTCCAGGCACAGCACTATTTTGACACATAACTAAGTTATGTGTGCGGTGCCGCGTATGACAGGATCTTTTGAATTGGAGATTGGATGGAGCTATAATCCTGTAGTCAAGAGAGGACAAAAAAAAAGGAAGCTCCACTTTTTCTAATCAATCGGGTACTCCTGGATAGAACACTTCAAAGCTGATGGTTTATCGCATGTCAGCTAAGAAGTTTTTGAATCGGACGGATTCACGACACCATACTTCCATATGTGGGCTGTATCTCTTCAACCTATCACTCGTGCTAAAAATAATGATGGGAGCTACCTGTGTCTGTAAATTTACGCTTTCTATCAGACATCTACATGTGTTACTCAAGTACAGTACTCGTACAGTCAGGAGAGACTCATCTCTTTTGTGGACAATTCCGAGTTACCAACGCCAGATAGGTGCCACAAAGATTGTTGGCTCTACACAGCTTCCCCCTTTAGACAAAGAAGGCGGGCTGGGATGAATTTTCAGTAAATGGCTGGTCCAACCTTACCGGCCCAGAAGACCTGCGGGGAATCAGTAGCATGGGATGTGAGTACTCTATGTAGTGCCAGGCTTATGTGCTGCGCTGAGAGAGCACATAAGTTGCTACGGGTCCCCCTTCTTCACTAAAAATCTTTCATCTATTTTGTCTAATTAGCGTCTACTACCCCACCGCATGGAGAGTGGATAGTCTTCTGTTGATTGTGCAGTTTTGAGGAATCCCCAGAGCCTTTTTCACTAGATTCGTCTTCAGCTAAGGAAAGCAAACATAGGATGTCTTTCCTTCGCCGCGGAGGCCGTTCAATGGCTGCGGTATTTCCTGGACGGTTTCTAGCCTTCACAATTTCACTGCTTTCACTATTTTTTGCAAATGTTGAAGCGTTGGATTACACTGATACGATCACCAGCGCTGGTGATAATACTAGATCTGGTTACCAACCGTAAGTACTCTAACCCACTGATATTACTTTGTCGTTGGTCAATTGCGCATTTTGGAATGATCTGCAATGGGTGTGGATAACCTCGTGAACCTTTAGAGAGTGCGAATCGTTGACATATTTGTGATGTATTTAGAAATCATAATATGGATCCTTCTATAGTAGCATCGCCTCAGTTTGGAATAATATGGAGGAAGAAGTTACTAGGAAACTATAGAGGAGGGACTGAGCAGGTAGGCGAATCATAATTTATGATATAGGTTTGATTGGGATTGCTAATAAATGGGAAGATATTTGCGCAAGCTCTGGTTTATACCCCCGATAATACACAATTCGTCTATGTCGCTTCCCAGATGAACATGTAGGGTCTACCAATAAATAAATAAGTTTGTCTTATTATTTAACTTCTCGTATTAAGTTAGGGTCTATAAGATTGACGCCAAAACCGGGGATATTTTGATATTCAAGAACCTGGCGATTCCCTTTTTGGTCTCCGAGCTAGATGACTGTAACGATATTAGTTTTGTTATTGGAAGCACTGTGAGAACTCCCGGAACGTGGATTTAAGTTACTCAGCTAACCTCGAAACAAACGCCAGGCTACGGGCGTTATTGACGATAAGACCAATACCTGGTATCTGACTACGAAAACATACCGCGATCAAACTGAGGTCGAGAAAGGGAGAGCGAATGGGCGCTGTATGTTCTTTCCCGGACTACTTAGACATGAGCCTTGGGATGGGTGGCCCAGCTAATACAAAACAGATCTTATTCATGCTTTAGATACTCGGACGCTAGAGGAAAAGCCAGGCTATCCGATTGACCTCGAAGGTCTTATTGCCAGGAACAATCCCATTCGGATGTTCCAAGGGGGTATCCACCATCAACGCCCGGCGCTGATGCAGAGTGGTCCATACATCTATGCCGGTTTCGCGAGTCGTAAGTGTACTCCGGATTCTCAGCTGTGTTTATCAATTCTGTGGGCTAACTCAGTTCCACAGATTGCGTACAGTATAACTTTACCGGTTGGATCATTGGTTGGAATGGCCAAACTGGAAAGATTGTGGAAAAGTTCGCTACCGAAGGTGGACCCGAAGACAAAAAAGGAGGCGGTGTCTGGATGAGTGGTGGTGGGCTTGCTCAAGACTCTCGTAAGTCTCATTTCATTTTGCGCAATTGCATTCTTGGGCGACCCGAGCACTTCGGATTTGTGGATTGCCAATACCTTTACTAGACACAAACTCCTTTTGGTTGAAATTTAGCTAATGTCAATGCAGCTGGCCGTATGTTTTTTGCTACTGGGAACGGGTAAGTGCTTCAGTGCTGTCTTATATTTTGGTGGGACGAAACTGACAGTCTTCGTAGGTATGCCTCACAACTTAGCACAATACCAGTCCCCGGGCGGCAGCCTCCCACAGCGCTGGAAGAGGCGGCTGTTCACATGGCAATAAATTCCGATGGTAGTCTCGACGTAATAGACTTTTGTATGTTTCACTTCAGGGTCTCTCGGTAATGCACACTAACCATTTGTGTCCCACCCAATAGTCATGCCGTGGGAAAAAGTAAGAAAACAACAACCTTTACTCTATCTCTATCATATTTGGGGAGTCAAGCGCGCTAACCTTTTTTCCAGCAAGCACTTGATGGCGCAGACAAAGACCTTGGAACTTCTGGTATCGCGTTACTGGACCCTACGGTTTTCAAGACCCCGACAGTCACCAGAATTGGGTGTATTGCGGGGAAGTCTGGAAAATTGTATTTCTTGAACCTTGAGTTAGTCCTTTCCGATTCTATTTTTTCGGTGGTTGTATTGATTGGGGGCGTAACAGCGACCTCGGGGGCTACCAAATGGGCCCGAGCAAAAAGGACGCTGTTCTACAGACAACGGAGTTGCTTAATTCGGTCTTTGCAACAGCAGGGTCGTACCCTCTCGAGGGAGGCTATGTTTATGTATGATATCCCTGGACCCGTAGCTTCATTAGAGCGGTTCTCACATGAGTACAGGTCAATGTTGTTCAACACCCTACCGTTGTGTTCAAATTTAGTGTTGGACCAAATGGCCAGCCAGTGTTCACACAGGTTGCGCAGTCTAATGAAAATACAGCCTTTGTACTTGGAGTTGGTCATGGTACTTCGACATCTCTAAATGGGCAGCCGGGGACGGGTTTGTACTGGGTCACAGATATCCAAGGCCTCAATCTCCGGATTTATAAGGCCGTTCCTGAAAATGGAGTACTGGTTCTCCTAAAAGGATTAAACATCCCAGCCCAGATCAAGTTCAGTAGACCTACCTTCGGAAATGGGAGAGCATATTTGACCACAAGTGATGGGTAGGTTGGGCAACACCCGACAAAATAATCAGAGGATGTGCTAATTAACGTAGAAATCTTGTTGCCGTGGGATCACCTGTTAATCCTCCCTTGAATTGTGCATCACCGGTTGAGTTCGGTAATGCCACTATCGGGGCAGTTGGTGTGAACAAGACCCTTAGCTGCACCGCAAATATTGCCGTTACAGTAACTGGAATTGGTCCTCGTATGGCTCAATACTTCTCGGTTTCCGATCTCCCAGCGCTCCCTTTGGCTCTGACAGCGGGCCAAACTGTCAGCTTCAAGACCACATTCAAGCCAACTTCACCAGGCCCGCTCTCAGATGACATCTATGTCAATACTACAAATTCAGTTGCAAACTATGCCGACAACACACCAATTGCCGTACGTGGTGTCGCTACTTCCCTTGCACCTGTTCTCTTCATCAGCCCTAACACAGTATCTTTTGCTGGTATAATTGTGGGGGAAAACCCTGCCGGCTATGACCGTGCGTTTATAATACAAAATCAGGGTAGCACAGAATTAGTCATTACCGAGATAAACCTGAGCACCATTAGTGAAGCAGGACCCTTCTTGCCTGCGGGAACCACGATCGCTGGGCCTTTCACATTTACAGGATTACCGACCACTGTTCCCGCAGGGTCTTCCGTCACAGCTAATATCCATTTCAATCCCACTACTGAGGGGAACTTTGGAGCATATGTGCAATTTAAGACAAATGGTATATCTTCGATCGGGAAATACTGATAAGCGTGGTCTATGCTAATTTCCAAACTAGGGGGCACTAAATTCCTAACTGTAGTGGCTACTGCTGGTAGCTACCCCAAGGCATTAATCGAATTCGAAAAAGTTGATGGATCCGGGTGGACTGCATATCAACCCGGTGTACCTTTCAGCTTCGGCACTGTTTTCCAGCAGACTACCCGAACTCTGAAGATGAGGCTTACTAACTTCGGCAATCCGTCAGTATATTATAATATGTTTTGCTCGAACGGTAGAAGATACTGACACAATATAGGAACGCGAGCGTACTACATGTTACAGTCTCTAAGCCACCGATTGGTGCTGGTAAAATCGTCGGGTAGGGCTATCCTGCGGTGATCACTTTATAGTTGAGATACACTGACACTTTTAAAATTAGTGCACGCAACGGAATTGACCTGGGTGAAGGAACAGAACTTGCCGCAGGCCAATCCGCTACCGCCCAACTTTTCTGCTCTGTCCCCAAGTCTCAGGTTAATGTGGACGCATACGTTGCTAACTCGACTTGGACTATGAATACCAACGACCCCACTATGGGAAAGCAGGATATCGTATTTGCCTGTGATGCTGTTTCAGAACAGCTTGGCCCATTAAAGGCAAATTCACAGGGGAGATATCGGTATATTGGCTGCTTCAAAGAGAATAATCCTGGACGGCAACTCTCGAACCAGCTCTATGGTGCAGATGACAACCAGAACGGGAAGTGCATGAGTGGGTGTGCTGGGGCTGCCCAGAATTTCATCTTTGCGGGGACTCAATACCATCGTGAGTGTTGGTGTGGTAATATAATCCCCACCTTAAAGGTTGGTGAGGAAGATTGCAATTTCGACTGTTCAGGGTAAGAGTTGACTCCACTTTCGCTCTTGGGTAATTTCTAAATTCTTCTAAGAAACGGCACCCAAATCTGTGGAGGCAATGGTTATTTTGGTGGTGGCGCGTACATTAGTTTATTCGCGGATTCCGATCGATACAATCCTGGAAATCCTCTCTCATCTACTACAACCACCGGAAGTCCAACCGGTTCACCTACACCTACTCCCACAAGTGGCCCAATTGATAACCCCGGTAACTCCAACTTTAGTTTTGCAGGCTGCTACACAGAATCTACCACCGGTAGAGCATTGTCGGTTCTTACCGGATCCGACACGATGACCGTTGATAAGTGTCTTGGCATCTGCAACGCCTATGACTACGCCGGTCTTGAGTATGGAAGGTATGCATCCGAGTGAAACGCGATATTGGGAATTACTAAATTGTTTTAGGGAGTGTTGGTGCGGTAATAGGCTAGCGACAGGCTCTGTTATCACAGATCTCACACAATGCAGAATGGTTTGCGCAGGTACGGGTTTCTCTAATCTCCCTTTTGTGTCCACATTTTCTCACTCGAAATTCATATTTTAGGGAATGGGTTTGAATATTGTGGAGCTGGAAGCAGATTGAGTTTGTATACGAAAAAGAAGGCGACAACGACAACCACGGGGACTAGCTCCACAACGAGTTCAGGAAGTACTAGCTCGACTATCACTACCACTAGCACATCTTCATCCGTTTCCCCTACTCCTACGGGTCCAATTGACAATCCCGGCAACGCAGATTATAACTTCCTCGGATGTTATACAGAGCCACCAACGGGGAGGGCCTTAACTCTGCTGACTGGCTCCGATACTATGAATGTTATCACTTGCCTTGGGATCTGTAGTAGTTATGAATACGCTGGTCTGGAGTACGGAAGAGAATGCTGGTGTGGGAATACACTTGCGGGGGGATCAGCCTTGACTGATATTTCGCAGTGCCGAATGACTTGTAAAGGTACGCACATTCACATTCACTATTCGTATGGCTGGTTGGTTTCTCATTTGGGTTTTTTTTAGGGAATCCACTCGAGTATTGTGGATCCGGGAGCCGGCTGAGCTTGTACAAGAAAAAGGCGGTGCTCACGACGGGTACTAGTACTAGTACAAGCTCCTCATCCTCAGTATCCCCGACTCCCACAGGTCCGATAGACAACCCCGGGAATGCTAACTATAGCCTCGTTGGGTGCTACGCGGAGCCGCCTACTGGGAGGGCGTTGAGTATTCTAACTGGTGCTGATGATATGACAGTTGACAAGTGTTTGGGAATTTGTAGTGCTTATATCTGGGCTGGGGCCGAATATGGCAGGCATGTACTCCACCCGCTTGGGGCAACCAGTGTGCTAATATTTCCTTTAATAGAGAATGTTGGTGCGGAAATACACTTGCGAGCGGTGCGGTCCCCGCGCCTCCCACGGAATGCCGCATGAAGTGCGCTGGAAATGCACTGGAGTACTGTGGAGCTGGCAACAGATTGAGTTTGTACAAGAGGAAGACTTGAACCCTTCATCTTCTTCCTAGTCGGTCGCAGGCTCTGTGAGCTCTAAAGGGTGGCCCGAAAGATGCTCTAAAAAATTCACTTGATAATATTTAATAATAATAAGAGGAGAGAAAACCTTTAAACCTTCCTTCCTTGTCCATTCAAGGCTGTATTATATAGACATAAGACAACCCCGCAGTGACCTAACATAGAAGCCGCAACAGCACTGTTGCCTCATCTAAGCAAAAAAAAAACGTGTGGTAAATCACGCATAGTCACTCGAGGTACTCAATCTCCTCCCAAAATCCCTAAACACACCCACTCGTAGAGTTTAGTATTGTGTGCCGAGGATCTTCCGCAAGGGGGGATCGAGTAGTTCTCCCATTATTACAACACCTACATTACAGTATATATATACATACATTCACCATAATCCACCCGACACTCCCCGTTCAAAAACCCAGAAAGAGAGTTCTAATAAGCCTTTTCCTCGTCTGATCCACGCAGTCCCCCCCAACCGTACCCTGATCCCCGGCTTCAAGCTCCACCATCCGAAAAAATGCCACTATCGAATCGTAGCTGGAGTAACTGGTAACGCCACTTGCGAGGTCGCTCCCAGGGGTGGAGAACATCAGTCGGTGCCTATCCCCAGTTCTCAACCCCCCCTTAGGAAAGACTGAAAAGAGCAAAAGAGGGGATATACCTTTGTACTTAAACGCGGCCAACCCCACCAGTGTGCCTACGGTAGGTCCCAGCGGCACCATCACCAGGGCCCCCTCAACGCAGCTCTTTTCCGAAATCAGCACTTGAACGTTCCGATGATTGCTTGGAGAGGATAAGATCCTTAAGGAGTTTCGTGGCAGCAGCAGCACCGACAGATAGTGCGCTTATAGGTGCCGCCGGTGAATTTTGTTGCGCTAGTTTCGAGTGTGGAGAGGTTCGCTCGTTCTAGTATTAGGTTTCGTAAGGGCGAAGACTTAGTCTCTGGGCGTGAGGGCTCTGCTGGAGGGGGGGGGGTAGTAAGAGGAATAGGAAAGGCGTGGAGAAATCCATTACTTTGAGATTTAGAGGCTCCTTCTCGATCTCTAATGAATTTGGTATTTGAAGGATTGTGGAACGTTTGGCGGTTTTTTTAACACCTTAGGTGTGGATACTTGCTCCAGATTGCCGTTCTGCCCCTCCTAAAAAGTGTGATAATCGAGGTAATGGCAGAAGTTAGCTCCTCCGTCACCCAAAAAAGATGCCGCGGGGGATTTTATCCATTTGGGTGTGATTCCACTAATCCGGGTCCTGCGCATCGCCGTGTTGGAATATTGGCATTCAATCCTGTTAGCCTGTTGTATTAAGGCGCTCCTACTTTAGCCATTAACTGCAGGAGTACGGTATGTAGTAGTACAATTTTTCGCCCCCCGCACAATACCGATTTTCCTACTTTTAAGAGGCGATTATGGTACAGATGCTTCCGCTCGATGATCACACGGTAAAACGCAACCCTCCATCCCTGAGATGGCGCTACTTGGTGCAGTTCTATAATACCAAGGCATTAGGAAATCCGCTCCGAAATTCCTCTTGGACGAGGACCTAGGGTAATTAGTGCTAATTGGATTGTATTTTTGCGAATGGATCCGGCGCCGTGATCACTCAAAAAGGTAGTATTTAGAACATTATGTGGGGGAGAGGGGGGGGGCGTAAATGGACCGATAATTTATGATTAGCGAAAGGCCATAGATTAGGTCGTTCATGATACTTGTACCCTAGGAGAGAGCGCCATTGAGACTGAGGAGGGAAGAGGAGGTTAGAAGACAGGGGATTTGTCGTTACAATAGTATCCACTTGGAAGGGCTGAGGACGCTTGTGTAACGCCTTAGCTTGGAGAAGTGGGCCGGGGGGGTGGTGGGAGGAAGCACATAAACTACTCCAATCGGAGATAATTCATCGCGCCTACTTAATCCCTACTCGCACGTTCGGAAACCCGCGTGTAGCCCTGCGAATGATAGTTGTTTGCATCATACTGTAGGTCTTGCACCATGTGTGTAATTTTTGCCTGAATTAGAACACCTTGTGCTATGCCAGATTAGTACAATGCTACCATAATACCATGGCTACCTGAGCTCGAGATGCCCCCGCGAAGCTGATCGAGTCCACACAGATCGTGGTGTAACCCCGCAATATATATTTTCGAAAGGTAGTACCAGAGTGCTGGTCACGCATCGCCAGCCGTGTGAGGCCCTGGATCTGCTGACGATTGTGGTCTTGGCCTTAGGGAAATCCCTCTGCAGCTCTGACGTTTGGTGGGGCGGGCCATTGCCCCGGTTGGAGATTTTATTATGGTGGCAGCTGGGTGGAAAGCGGAAAGGGCGGTTGTGGTAAGAGGAGATTGTGTGGCAATAGCGATGGTGGGTTGGGTGCGGACACTACCGATCACTCGGTGGTTGGGGTCCATTTTTCTGTGCGCTACGCCAGCACAGCATCAAGAGCAAAGGGGGATTAGGTGGAGTGGAGCCAGGTATATTGAATTTCGTTTTCTGTTAGGTAGAGGTTAGTGATTGTGCAATTGGCTTGGTTCTTCAAATCTCCCTCCAGGCCCGCTAATATGAGACCGAGTTAGGGAGGGATTGAGCCGAGATGTCGAAACCCTCACGGATCCGAGCAAAGACCGACAAAGCGATACCATACAGCAAGCCCCGGATTTCGTTGGCGCAGGGGCCCTTCCATGCTGTCCCACTATGAAGAGGCCCACATTTCAAGCGAAATAGAGGCTCATTTAGTCGGGGCTTAAAGCAGACCGTGTGTGTATGGCTGGTAGCTAACGTCGCCATTAAGTAAGCAACCCGCTGCACGGGCCTCACTATGCCTCTCGAGCTAAGATTAAGTAAGATGAAGAGAACAACGCTCCCTAGAATAGCCGTTCAGAGCGCAAGGTCTGAACTACAGTATTATGCTTTTGTATAACCCCCCACATTAGGGTTGCCAATTGTGGAGGGTGTTATTATTTGGTTTCTTGCGGATGGTGACCCCGCGTGCGAGATGCCTAACACCACACAACCCCAAATATCACTGGAGAAGCTCGCAACTGGGCACCCCATTCCGGCAGTCACAGTTTCCGAAAAATGCTCTGCATAACAAAGGGGATATTTCATTTCCACCATGACGTATTTTTATCCAGGAGAAACAATAAATCCATTCCCTAATGCTAAGGTAAATTCAGCTTATCGACTAAATCTACCGAAAGGCAAGCAAGAAAAAAAAAGAGAGAGAGTTCAGCAACTGGGATTCTCACATGGTCACCCACTGTAGTACTAACCAGTCGATACGATGCTTGTTTACCGCAGAGCGGACGGGATGCGAAATTTTCATCGTTCTATGGCCGAACACACATGTTGCTATATTTTTCGAACTAACACCTTAAACAATTTCCGAGATTGGGCACCTCATCCAGCTCCTTCTCCACTATACAAAGGAGTTTCTACGCCACCTCTTACCGCTAGAGGATAGAGGTAGTTAAAATTAACGACAAAATTGTCCCCGAGTCTCAGAAATGCTGAAAGACTTTTCTCCATTAATCCAAAGGAGGGCGTTCCAGACGTCCCGGCGTGAGGTTCAAACATCCCAGTTCTTACGGTACCATGCGCACACCCGGGTAGGGTCGAAAAAATCTCACAAAGACCAGGAAGATCCTACTAGTATGGCACTGAGCAGACAGTTAGTATACACAGGAAAATTGATAAGCTCGGACAGGCAGAAACAACTCGAGTGCATTATCCACCAGTGAGGGGATGTTTGAGGCGAATAGTTAAGAAATTAGCCTCAGTACAACTTGGCTCCATCGAGATTACTTAAAACATCCATGACCCCTTCGGGACCTCTAAAATTCGCGTTCTTATCACAACACAAAGCAAACATAGATATCATTAGCCCAGGTTCTTAATTCCCACCCTCCTAGCCTCACCTTCCATTCATCAGTAAACACAATCCCTACATTTCTCCAAGTCCCCCCGGTTTCTTCATCCCTACCCGAGTAAGTTAATTCTATCGTACCTCTATTATCTCTCGCCCCAGAAGTTCGATATTATATGAAGTCTCTATCCGTTTCCTATCCGTTCCTACCCATTGGCCAAGTCACGCCAGCCAGGGCAGCACCCAAGACTCAACAGTTGGCGTTGGACAGCAACGAGTGATTTCATGCGGATACCGAGGGTGGAGAGAGAAACACCACCAGATAAAGAGCCAGCTCCGACTACAACGGTGTACTCTTAGGCTATCATCATCCCCCATAACACCATTGATCCTAAGAAACCATGTCCGCTGCTGCGGTCGCACATCTCCCACTGCTGCCACATCCCATATTTTCCTAGCGTACCGTTCAGTACCCCAACGACCACAATTAACTTATCCCAACGCAACAGTTCAGAAACCACCATCCCTCCGATAAAGATCCTTATTGCGTTCATCACTCATGGCCATCACACAAAAAATACCCCCCCCCCCACCCCTAACTCCGGACCACGAACCCCCCCGCCAAAGCCCAACCCAACAACGTGGTACCGGCCCAGCCCCCAGCAACCACCCGGCTTTCTCCAGAATAAGATATCCCAACTATATGAAATATATCCTAAAACAAAGGAAGAAAGGAAGCACGAGGCAAATTCCCCCCCTTTTTTTTCCTTACGAATTCGAGTGCCGAAGGTGTGATCAGTCCTTTTTTGCGATAAAAACCTAAATCTCAATATTTGGCTAGAGGAATAAGGTGCCAGTCAGCTATCTTCCGGGTCTGAGTTTATCGTTTTTTTTTTTTTTTTTTTTTTTTTGGCAAGGTCACGGTCACGCACTCGTTCAAAGTTGAAGTTTTTACAAATCAATTTCTTTCGAGGGGGGGGTCCTCTATAGCGCTCCCATAGTATTTACAAAAGTGTGAATATGTATCCCCCTCTGCTCCTCCGTACTCTCACTCTCAACTTCCGCAGTTCCAGCTGGAATCAAGTCATCAGGAAATTCACATCTCATATCTCATAACCCCCTCCTAAACCCTTTCCATGACCTTCGCCGCCTTCTCCTTCCCCTCCCAGTCCTCGGCCGTTTCCCCTTCGGTAGTGCTCTCGCTCATATCCCTCCCCAACTTCTCCGGTCCAATGAATACCAAAACGATGACATAAGCAAACACACATCCCATAAAGATAGCCATGACCTTCCCGTAATCATAGCGCGAGACACCCCCTTCTCCGTCCGCAAGGGGAAACCTCTCGCCAATCTTGGCTTCGATAGTGGATGATGCGGAGGAGGCAAGGTTTCCAAGTTGGTAGGCCGTTCCGACGATGGTGGTACGCGCTCCTGCGGGAGAGAGCTCGACAAGGTGGATTGGGATGACGCCCCATGCCTACAATAATTAGCCCTATCATACATCGCAGAGAGGAAACGGAGGAGGAGGGGCGCTCACCCCTTGCACGCAAAATTGCTCCCAGAATGCCGCTGCGATTACTGAATTACTCCTGGTGAAGGTGTATGGGTATACGAGTGCACCCCCGGCGATGCAGACGACGATTATGCTCAATCTTCGGCCGAACATTTGCGAGGAGTAACCTACTATAGTTCCACCCAACATCGCTCCGAGGTTCGCGACAACTTGGGTAACGGTGATTTTGTTTTTTGAGAATTCGAGTTGGTTTTCCAACATTGTTGGGTATAGATCTTGGGAGCCATGGGACTAAGGGGTGTGTGAGCCCTTGGATTCAATCTGAGGTGTGTGAGAAAGAGAGGAGGGGGGATGGGATACCATAAAGTTGAAGCCAGCCATCATTAGGACAAGATAGATCAAAAGAATCCAATGCTTCTTGAGCCCTACTTTGGCTTCTTTCCAAAAAACCTTTTGGATATCTTCCACACCTTCGTGGCGTTCTCTCCTCATTGCTTGTCGCTCGAGAAAGCTGTTCGTCTCCGGGAGGTATAACCGGAAAAGAATAATCAGTAGTGGGGGGCATGCTCCGAACCAGAACAGGGGCCTCCACCCATGAGGCGTTGTGTTGACAAGGCCGCGAGAGAAGACCGTCGCGAGTAGATAGCCGAATGCATAACCCTGTTGTAACATACCGGAGAGTATACCTCGAGCTTCATGGGGTGCGTCCTCGAGAGCGGTGGCAGCGCAATTACCATACAATCCTCCCATGGCGATACCGAATAGCGCACGAACCCCGAGAAACTGCTCATAGCTAAGAAATCGTAAGCTTGAGCCACTAGGCGAGAGGTCGGGTCGGGTAAACGAACGTATTACAAAAACCAGTTGCCATTTCCAAAATAATAAACAAAACATTATTCACAACAAACGGCCATTTCCTCCCCCACTTATCGGCAGCAATACCGAAGGTGATGGCACCGACACTTCGCAACATCAATACCAGAGTTATACCCCATGTGATGTCGGCCTTGGTCTTGTGGAACGACTTCGCAAGTGATGTGATGGTCAGAGATACTGTGAAAAAGTCGAACGCGTCCCTAATACATCCGTTAATTCCATATACTAAAGAAAGTGTACGAGTGACATACCATGTCCATCCCGCGAAAGCAATTAGGAAAAACTGCCACTGCCTCCAGCTCAGCTGGCTAAGGACAGTGATCGGATTAGGGGGTATGTTTCCCGGTGGCTTGAGAGTGCTGATACGGGTGGCTGCATACTGTCCTGCACTCATTCGAGCCATGGCTTTTATCCTTTAGCTGTTTTAGTGGAGGGAGAATAGAGAAGGGAGCGTAGGGATGAAAAAAAGACACCGGGGAGGGTTCATATTTATATGATTTCTCCCCCGGGTGTTCCCCAACTCATGGGGTCCTAACAGTTGCGGTAGCACAGGAGGTGAACCTGAATACCGTACTTCAGGAGAGGGTCAAAGACTATAAACAGGTTCAGGGTGATAGTAGCCTCCTCCTCCCCTTTCCAAAGGTCACTGCATTATCCGGCAACGAGTGCGTTATGCGGGGTAAGTTCACACAACCCATCACACCTTAAATCCTTGACGCTCGAGGCAAGTCATGCTGCTCCTAGGAATCCAAGCAAGGACCTGAATTGAACGGCGTATTAGTGAACAGGAATCGCTACCCGCTTCATAATTTACCCATCTACGATTCCAGTTTCCAACAAGGACGAAAGAAAAAAAAATACCTCCCTCGTAGAACTGAAAGAAAAGTTGATAGTGTGCGGTGATACAGAAATGACGGTGCATCCCTCCACTGCGGAGGTGCGATATTCGAATGAGTTAAATTGGCCCCTCTCAGATTTGACCAAACGCTTGATAAGCTGCGCAGAGACCCACAAAGCATGATCCGGACAGTAAGCCGAGTTACAGAAGCAGATCTTTTCCGCTCCATTTCTTATTCTCGTACGGGGAGTTGCGGAGAGGAGGAGGAGGAGGGGCAACCTTACTACACGACTAACGGCGGAATGATCTAGGGAAGGAGTGAGCGTTTTCTCCACCATTATCGACCGCAGGAGGTTTAGCACAAGCGGAGTGTGTACCAAGCTTGGCTGGTATAATAAAAGGCTGGGCTGAAGCTTGTTCTTCTGCCAAGTGGTCCGCCGGCCTAACCGATCGAAATTCCGGCTGTACCGTACTCGAGTACAGATGCAGTACGGTGCCACAGGAAAAGCTTGCCTGACTTGGCGATTGAGGAGTCCTCTACGGTAGGCTTGCAGAGCCCTGCAATTTTTACTCTCCAGCAGAGCCTCTTGGACAGAATGCCGTAGATGACAACCTGCCAGTTCGGCGGTATTTCCCTTAGTGAACTACAGTAGGGACAAAATCCCTATCGAAAACGAGTCCCTAATTTCTTTGCACAAAAGAATAACCCGTTGTCCCGGATCACCTCTGTACCGAACAGGTTCTTTAGATCTTGGCGGTCCCGGGTAGCGGGTGCGATTGTGCCAGTAAGTGGCACTTAAAGATTGGAACAAATTGAGAATGACGCCAGAAGGCCCAGAATTCCCTACTTTGGGTTAGGAGGAGAAAGCGGAGCAAAGATTCTCATCTCAGCCCCCAGTTGAGATGAATAAAAAGAGAAACACCAGCAGGCCTTACTAGGAGAGGCAACTCCAACGTCCTAGCAAGATTCTCAGTGCTCGTGCGAGGCCCGGGGGATGCTCTCGCACAAGCCAGGGATTGTTTTTGCTGGTTAACCTAAATTGACCAGGCGAAAACTTTATCCACGACCCCCTTCAAGGGGGGGTGGGCTATCCTCTAAACCCAGAAATTAGAGGCCTGTTGGAGGTATAATGGCGAATCGAAGAATTTCTCGGGTATCATAATCCCAATCAATCCCTCGAGCCCCAGTCCCCGAAATCCCCATTTTCCTGCTCCTGGTTGGATCCAAAACCCGGACACCGGTGGACAATGCAGCGAAGCCCACCATCTCTCAAAATGTCTCGCGAATTTGAGAAACATTCTTCTGGGTAACCAAGGCACTGTAAACGAATTTATGACCTCAGATTTTTGATAAATTCTCTTGTTCTGTTGTTGATATTTCATGCTCAAAAGCGCACCCGGATTACCGGTATTATCATACTCACCAGGAGCACCGCCGATCATGGAGAAGGGCCAGTTTGGGGACGCTCCAGTATCGAGGGCAATGAGTTCTGTCGTGAGGGGCCAACCAACTCCTCGTAACACCGGAGACCAACTTGGACCGCGACGACTGCCCTCTCGTGAGAGCCCAAGAATGGAAAGCGGCTGGAGAAGGCCTGACGAAGATCACATACTTGCCACATGTTTCTCTCCTTGAATACAAATCAAGAACCCTCCTCTTCTTCCGCCCCGTCTTCAACCGTCATTTTCCATCCCTAACTTTGAATACCTCTCCCGAGTGACCCTCCATGATAGTTATCACAACCTCCCCCACGAAAAGTAATACAGTACTCCAACCGCCTTCAACAGATGACGTGAGCAAGCGGCGCGCCACGTAATGCAAAAGATCAATATCAACCAAAGTCCCGGTGAAGGAACCCCCATCAACTCCCAATAATCCAATCAGTTCCTGCCAACAGCATTATCTAAATTTAATCGATTTACTCGTTCAATTAGGACGTTTGCACACTTCGCACTATAGCCTGGACCCCGATCACTGAATAAAAAATAAAATAAAAAAGGAAGAAAAAAATGAAAATGAAAAAAAGATCGCCTACCGGTAACAGCCTCGCGTAGATATCTTTTTCAAAACTCCGCAAATTAGACTGTTGCATAATCTGAGTCTTAGTCTCATGATGCACTGCGGCACCCAGACTTCATCCCTGTCTGTGAGGTCCTTGCAGACAGAAAAGTACGGGACTGCGATGGGTCTGGTGACAGCGAAGGTGCTCGTGTGGGAAGCTGCAAGTTCCTATTCGCCTATCCTACCAACTACCAGTATCTGAGTTGACGCAAGATGCTTCAATTGGCTGTAGATACCAAGCTGACCGGAGGAGAGTGATCAAAGCCAGGAGAAAATAAAGTTATATCCTAATTAGTTGAAATTCCGTGGCTTTGGGGTTTTGGTATGCGGTTGGTAGACATACAACATACCGGCAATGCACAGATGGTGATACCGGTACTGGTGCTTTCGTTGTGACTACCTTGTCAAAATACTGTTCACCAGCGAGGACTTCACGGGCAGGTATGTTTTCCTATTGTTCCACGACCGCCACCGATATTGATTTTGATATTAGGCAAATGCGAGTGCTCAGTTCCCACTTTCAAGTTCACATCCCCAATTGGGATGACCATGGTTCCGCAACATGAACCGATCGGTTCGCCACCGCCTGCTGCGCCAGCAGACAGTGACAACCTTGATCCTCACGACGCCTCACCGACCAGATTCGAACCTCCCAGGTGCAGCCCTTGAAACAATCAGATGGTGGAAAAGACATTAACTAATTGCATTGTCTTAAACGCCTGTATCTTCAGCTTCAAACCGGGTGATTCTTCCTCACCCCCGATCACTCGAAATCCCTAATTGTAATAAGTAGTTATTCAACCAACAAAACATCCACTTTCAAGAACCTTCACGATGTAGAATAAATGCCGTGAAGACTACCGTTATCTTCCAATCCAGTACACCAGCTCAACACAAACCAGTCAAAAAACAACAACCCCCCTCATCAACCCACCCACCCGCTCAACCAAGGAACAAAAATGGCCACTAGACGGGGCCACTTCACCTCCATCCACTTCACCCACTATCCCCCACTAATAGTAACTCACGACCGCCTCGACCCTTCCCCCTTCCCAATCTCGGAGGGCGAATTAGCCTACTACTACACCTTAGCCCGCAAAGCCTTCACTCCCCTCCTAAAGCACATGACGACGCCCGCACATGTAACAGAGATCCTTGCATCCCTCTCCGCTCCAGACACCGGAGCCCCTGTCCACCAACACCAATACTACACTATGACGTTACTAATCACGAAGATTACAACTCTCTTCCCAGAGCTGATATTCCCGCAGATATCCTACCTGATTAACACCACGCGGGAATTGACGGACGAGGGCGTCAAGCGGAGGAATAAGTGGCTTAGGGGGAAGGTCACCAAGGATCTTGGCAAGACGAGGAAAGGGTTGGAGGGGTTGAGGGATGTGATTGTCCATAGGATCGTTGGGAGCGAGAGGGCAGAGAGGCATCAGGAACTGTTGATGATGGATTGGGTGTTGGGGAATCTGTTGGAGTTGAGGGTTGGGAAGAGTATTGTGGCTCTGGAGGAGAGGTTGGTTGCTGAGAGGGATTGAAGATGGTATGATACGGTACCGGTGGGCTGTGGGCTGGGGTTTATACTGATGGAGATGTGCATGTTGAGAGGGGATGGTGGTTTTTTTTTCCTTCTCCCTTTCCTTCTTTCTTTGGCTGATGGATCGAGCGTGTAATAAATGCTCTCCCCCCGCTTTTAATCTCCGAATCCTGTGATTGCGCTTCCCCGGGTTCTATACTTGTACTATGAACCGCCAAAAATATAATACGCAGGATATTAAATAATTATGCAGTGCGAGTACTAATATAAAAAAAAGGTAGGAACCTGTTGACTGGAAAAGACAGGGGTATATTTGGCTCGTCCACCTTAAATAACTGTTCCATAAATCAGACTAAATAAAGCTTGATTCTTGGAAAATCCCTTAATGATTTAAAAACGAATTATTTTCTATTTACTGCTTCTTGGAACATCTTTGGTGACAAGTAAACAAAGTAGAGGCTCCGCGAGGCACTCCCTAATTGAGACAACGATAAAAGCACCCATCCGTCGTGAGCTACGAATATTTGGGAGCAAGTGGTCAAAGCATGAAGGCAGCTGCGTGCGTTGTCTTTAAAGATAGGGATAGAAATAAACTTTAAGATTCTCCGACGAAAAGCACCTATTTCCATGATGATGGAAGAGATTTCCGAGCAGGTCCCTGGAAGTAACTGTTAACAAGGAGAGGCTGTCTCTTGACATGAGTTTGTCCCAGTGGTTATAAATTGGAGACTCGACAAATAGCAGAGGCGACTTTTGTCTAGTCTTATATGAAAGAAGGCACTTGGGTTAAAATATACCATCCATCCTCTTTTGGATAATAGTTACCCAGATTCTCATCAAAATATCACTCGATTTTGGCTCTATGCGGCCAGAAGCCAAGACTCCATTTTCCCAAGCCAAAGAATGGCCAAAAGTCAAAACGCTCGGATCGAACAAAATACTATGACAGTGCTCAAGTTGTTGATTCCTCCCGAAACCTTGTGCTAAGTTAACCAAGAACGGTTCTCAATAGTACCCAGAGGCACCCTGCTTGGCTGGCTATTTCGCGTGAAATTCACAGCACTCGTGGACGCTACCGGAACACGGATGCATAGAGACAAAGCAAGGAGATCCGCTGTGAATCAAGGGATAACCTTTAAATTCCAGAGACTGCCCCATCTCCCATCTCTTTCTCCTACTTCCAATATCCCTATTTCATTTTGGTGATAATTTTTTCGTTCATTCGTTTGTTCATTCGTTTGTTCATTTGCTAATTCCTTCCTTCCTTTTTTCCCTTCATTATGAGAGCATTGGGGTGGATTGCATGGGTAATTCCGCTCAGCAGAGCCTCGCCATCGGTAGAAAGATGGAGTAGCACAAGGTAAGCACGCTCCTTCATCCCCAGGCTGGCTGTCCACAGCGATCGCCCAGAGCCTTCCATCAACACACAAACAAACCTCCTCCAACCAAATTATTTTACCCCACACTTTCAGCCTTCTTCCCCTCCTTCCCCACCTCCCCCCATTGCCCGCCCTGGCATCGATCAAAAAATTCCTATTCTCCTTACTTCTCTTTCTTCTCGTTTGCTTCACCCTGGCCCCTGTCAATAGACTCGCTGCTATCCTTCGATTATTCCCTAAACAGCATAGAATCCCAAGGCCGTCTACAGGACCACTTACTACCACTGCCAGTATGGCCACCGGATACCCGAAACCCCCGCCGGCTCCAAAGTTTACTCATACCCCAGAATCGGTTATCAAGGAGACCAACAGGCTCATCGCCGCGTCTCGACAACTTGAGGACCAAATCGCCAAGGACGTTACGCCTGAGACTGCCAACTTTGAGAATGTCCTGAAACCGCTCGCTGAGGATGAGAACGAGATGGGACTTGACACTGCCATTCTAGGCTTTTATCAGTATGTTAGTATCAACAAAGAATTGAGGGATGCCAGCAGCGAGGCTGAGAGGTTGCTCGACGTGAGTACCTTCCCACCATTCTTTGTTTGAGTGATCGGAGCGCTGATGGCAACCATCAGGATTTCGGAATCGAATCCGCCATGAGGGAGGATATTTACAAATTAGTTTCCGCCATCCATAAATCGCCAGAGTCGAAAGCTGTTGATGTCGATGCGGAATCTGCTCGTTTTCTCGAAAAGTCTTACGAAGCCTATGTTAGAAATGGTCTCGGACTACCCGAGAAGGAGAGAGCTCGGTTCAAAGAGATTAAGAAGGAATTGTCGATTCTGGGAATCGATTTCTCCAAGCGTCTGAATGAAGAGAATGGCGGTATTTGGTTTACTCCTGAAGAGCTTACGGGTGTTCCAGAGGATGTCCTTTCTGGACTCTCCAAGGGCGACCCTGACAGCGAGAATAAGGGAAAGCTACGCCTGACCTTCAAGTATCCCGATCTATTCCCAACTATGAAGTATGCCGTCAATCCCGAGACAAGGAAGAAGGTATTCCTTGGCAATGAAAACAAGTGCAATGAGAACAGCAAATTGTTCAAGAAGGCTATTGAGCTTAGAGATGAGAAGGCTAGGCTTTTGGGATTTAAGAATCATGCCGAGTTTATTTTGCAACCGAAGATGGCTAAAAATCCTGAAAAGGTTCTTGCTTTCTTGACAGACCTGAGACAGAAATTGGCACCCGGTGGAGAAAAGGAGAAGAGTCGCTTGAAGCAGTTGAAGGAGGCAGATAGCAAGGATAGTGGAATCACGGATGACGGTCATTATTACCTGTGGGATCATAGGTGTGTCCAGGGAGCTTCTCACAATCATCTCATGCTAATGCCTGTTTAGATACTACGATCGCCTACTTCTCGAGAAGGAATACAAGCTCGACGCGCAAAAGATTGCTGAATATTTCCCTCTCGCCCATACCATCCAAGGAATGATGAAGATCTTCGAGTCGCTTTTCGGCTTAGAGTTCATAGAGGTTACCGATGAGACAAAGAATACCTGGCACGAGGACTGCAAGCAATTCCGTGTTTATAATGAGAAACCAAAAGACGGCAGCGAGCAAACGTTTGTTGGATGGCTGTATCTAGACCTTCACCCCCGCGAAGGAAAATACGGCCATGCCGCTAATTTCAATCTCCAACCGGTAGGGCTCGCATCTGCAAGTGATGTTTTTTCCTACTAACCATCTATTAGGGATTTACTGGGAAGAAAGGAGAACGCCACTATCCGGCAACAGCTCTTGTGTGCAACTTTTCCAAGCCGACTGCAACCAAGCCGTCTCTACTGAAGCATGACGAAGTGGTATGACAATCTTGTCTAGTAACTGTTATAGTAAGAGCTAATCGTTAAAGGTTACTCTATTCCATGAACTTGGCCACGGTATCCATGACCTCGTGTCCATCACGTACTACTCTCGCTTCCACGGCACCAACGTTGTTCGTGACTTCGTTGAAGCTCCTTCTCAGATGCTCGAGAACTGGTGCTGGACTGAGTCTCAGCTCACTTCACTATCGTCTCACTACAAGACTGGAGATAAGATCCCACAAGACATGGTCAAAACGATTATTGATACCAAACACGTAAACGATGCGTTGTTCAACCTTAGGCAGTTGCACTTTGCGTTTTTCGATATGGAGATGCACTCTTATAAGAACCATGACGATGCCGTCAAATCCGAGCCCTCGGTGCGATACAACAAGTTGAGAACCGAGATTGCGCTTTTGGACCCACCGGGCGGTGTTGGAGATGTATGTTCCCTAACACTCTAGGCTATTGACTGGCTATCGCTGATGAGGAATAGGATTTCGGCCACGGAGAAGCCACCTTCGGCCATCTTATGGGCGGCTACGACGCTGGATACTACGGCTACCTCTGGTCACAGGTTTTCTCAACAGATATGTTCTACACCGCGTTCAAGAAGGCGCCCATGGACGGCCAGCAGGGAAGGAGGTATAGGCACACAGTCTTGGAGAAGGGCGGCAGTCGCGACGAGATGGAGACCCTGAAGGAATTCTTGGGTAGGGAGCCTAACAGTGATGCTTTCTTTGAGGATCTGGGATTGAAGAAGTAAACGGTTGGTGTGAGCGCGCATAATGGGGTTTATGGGGAGTTTGAGATTTGAGGCATTTATTATTGGTGTATTACTTCTGAAGAGGATGGCCTTTGCGCGAAAATTCTCCAGTAACCAGTTTTCTGTCTCATAGCCGACTGTCAAGATTGTGATTGCGGTTTTGCGGAATGAAATTTGAACCAATTGTAGGCTGAGAACGGTTCCGAACCTAGTGGCGCACTCAAAAACAGGAAATCCGGCCCGAAAATGGGCAATCCCAACATCCAACCCCCCCAAGATACCAAGGACTTGGCCCGCCCACTAGACTCAAGTACACATGCAGTCTCTATTTCCTTCAGGCCGCATTCTCTACTCTAAAGGCCCGGCGGTCGGGGCGTGCAAAACGAGTGATATCCCATGACAGAGCACCCTCGCATCAGTCAGTCGTGAGGCCTGGCCACTGGCAATCTCTAGACTGTTTATTGTATTTAATGCTTATAACAAATAAACTCTATTTTCAGTTTATTATAATGAGTTTTCAAAAAGCTATACGATTAAAAAAAAGGTGTATATGCGTGCAAGTATGCAAAAATCAAGCCCTACCCAAAATGCAACAAATTTAGTTGATTCCTTGCAACTATTTCTGCAGAGCAAGAGCGTGTTCTCAAGGTCTTATCATAGTAAATAGTTTTCAAGGGAAATTGGGGCATTTATAGGCTTTTAAAGTGAATAATTCAAAATTGTCACTTTTTGTTATTTTGGTATAGCTGAATAGTTTGTAGTTTGGTCTTCTGGAAATATATTTATATAGGATGTTTTTAGAAGTAGAGTTAATTATCATAATTTGTTTTATAACTCGTACTTTAATCCAAAATTATCGAGAAAGTTTATTTGGATTACAAATATTGTTATGTAAACTTCAAACTGTAATAACTTAAAAAAGTATTTAAGATATAGGCCTAATTTTTGGATACCAATACTATATCAATGAATATAATCTTACTTCACAATTGTATCAGCTTTTGCAATAAATCCAGCTTACTTAAACTACTACTTAGTTTTGAACTCTGTGAGGTGAGTATTTTATTAAAATACGAACAGAATATGAGAGAAAAAAGCTGGTTGCTGTCTATTCAATATTCCTTTATAAAGCTCCTATCCAAAAGTCTTGGTGATTGCTTCATTTGACCCCAAAAACCCTCACTTTTCAACCTTGTATATCTTTTTGCAAACTAGATCACTGTGTTCCCATATTCTAGATTTCAAGTTATTTTATTTGAGTAATATCCTATAAATAATTTGAAATATGTTAGATACCAACTGAAGGCTTAAAACTCTTTACCATTACTATTTATCTAGGATAATTACCCCGGCAACCAATGACTATCAGACTTCAATCATGACAACATAATACAGAAGTATTAGGGGACCCTGTGAATGGTGGAGGATAAGCTCTATAGGCATATATAATTTGTTAGATAGAGATTGAGAGGTTGTGTACATTGGTTCACAATTGGAGTCTGGTTAAAAATACACTCCAAAAAGGAGGATTTTAGATGTAATAGTGTCAAATCACCAAGACTTTTAGGTAGGAGCTTTATTTTGTACCTGTGAGAATACCTTTAAAAATCAACATATAACTTAGATAATAACTTCTATGTACTTCTTGCTTTCTATTTTGCAGCTAAATATACAGCCACTCGACAGAAGTGTTCGTGATTTGAGACAGGTTTAGTTTAATTGCGATTGCGCAATTTCTATAAGTGGTAGGTGGGGTGAGGTGGGGTACGGTGGTGGGGTTACTCGTTGCAACTCCGGGAGTTCAACAATCATGATCGCGATTACGATAAACTTTCCACAATCAACCATCCACGATCAATAAATGTAGATAAGAAAGCAACAAATAAAAATTAAATAAATAAAGAGCTAGTACTTAGTATAACCTCCCTTTGCTTCTAGAACAGCAGCTACCCTATTAGGCATTGATTTGCATAGCTTTTCAAAAAACTCCACAGGAATTGTCTCACAAACCAAAGGAAGCACGTGTGCTAGCCTCTTCTTAACAGCCTGTTTTCCTCCTGGGGTATCTGCAATTCTGGGGTACTGCTGATGGAGTTGCTTTTGAAGCTCAACCCATACATGCTCAATAGGATTCAGATCAGGGGAATAAGGAGGGTGTTCTAATACATCAATATTATTGGCCTCTAGCCAATCCATAATACTATAAGCTTTGTGAACAGGGGTATTGTCTTGCTAAAAAAGAAATTCTTGAATACCAGAAGCTAAAAGCAGATAAAAAATAGGAATTAAGTGTCTTCTGAGGAGTCTAACATATCTGGTTTTGGTGATATTTTGAGTAATTGGGACAAGAAGACCTTTGTTCCTACCCCAAAAGCACCCCTAAACCATAAGAGATATCCCCTTATTCTTCTCTTTTGGGTAGACACAATCATGCAGCCACTTCTCTCCTGGCTCCCTAAATACTGATTGCTGTCTGGGATCTTTGGATTTCTCTACACTGCACTCATTACTCCAGATAACCCCCTTAAAGTCCTCACTAGTCTAGTCCTTATCAGCTATTGCTCACTTCAGCCTTGTAGTAATATGTTCTGGCTTTAGCTGAGGTCTGGATTTTGCTATTCATTTTTTCATATTGGCTTCCCTGAGAACTCTGTCCACTATATGAAATATTAGCATAAATTTAGTGCAATCATGATCTATCACTCTGCTAAAGATGCATTTACCTATTGCAAGTAAGACCCCAGGTGCATATTTATCCCTGAATTCACTTCTGGTTGTTTGACGGTTGGATTTGGCAGCCCAGAAAATTGTGCGACGCTGTTGCCGGCTAAGAAGTGGAGGGCGCCCGGGGCGAGGAATATTCTCTACTAACATTTTCTCAGATGCCCGCGTAAGAAAGCTCTTAATGGTTGACCAGGGCCGGCCAACAAGGGATGCCACCTGAGCAATGCTGCCCAAACAGTAGAAAAATGCGATAATCATGCCTTTTTCTGCATCGGTCATTTGCCGCCAGGAGGTTTTCGGGGTCCTTTTTTTTTGGTCCATATTTGGCACCTCCGGATTGATTAACCATAGGAGAAGTAAAATAAAGATTTAAACTTGGGGTAGGAGGGGCTTGTAACACGGTATTTTCAGTATTGCAAACGGTCGGCTATCACGAACAGTCGGCTATTACGAACGGTCGGCTCTACTTCATGAGGTATCCTCTTTTTTTTTTTACATGAGGCATGACTAATATGAGACGAGTTTCACGAACACTTCTATCGAGTGACTGTAAATACTATAATAATTACCAAACATCTGACAAAATAGATATAGAAAAAGGAGGTTGTAGTCTATGCTGCCGGCTTGTTCTTTTGTTACGGGGTAGCTAACTTGAGGAGATAGTGAGTTAACTGGGCCGTGGTTCCAGGGTATGGAGATGTGTCAGGAAGGCTCAATAAGGTAATTGGAAAGTGAAAGTTTTCTTGAACTTAGAAGCTTTCTTAATAACTTGTTATATTGTTAAGGTTTCTTCTCCGTTGCTTGATTCCTCCTCAACCACCAGGGGAGAGCCCTTCTATTGATACTAAAGTCTGCGCTACTTTCCTTTCTTAAAGTCTTATGTATCTTTCAGTCCTTCGACTTTGTTCAGGAAAGTGTGAACACTATTTGACCCTGAAAGTAATTGCCCTGCTCAAACTCAGAGAGTTTCCTGACTACTAATTCATTTGGGGGTGTCCCCACTCTACCAGTAGATAGTCTTCAATCTCTTCGTCCTAATAAACTATGGTTTAATATATGCAGTCTATAAGCAAACATGTCAATAGTTCTCATGGAATACTGAGTGATCAGTTTGAATGGCCATCTTTCAAAGCAGCATGCATATATATGCGGCTGCACCAGGTACATGATAGTGTTCAAACATGTTATCGTTCCAATCAGTGAATTACTTCAAGGAATGTGAACTCTTCTGGTTGCTTGAGTAGCTACAACAGATGCATCTGGGTTTGTCCTACTTCTAGTGAGTTTTAGGGTTCAGATATACAGTTATCCTGATAAAGCTGCATATCTCATACTAATATACGTAAGCTATTTGTGTGTGCGTAACAGCTAGGCCGTGATTTGAGAGTATGGAGAAAGGTCTGGAAGGCTCGGGAAGGTAAAGTAATTGGAAAGTCAAAGTTCTCAAACTTTAGAAGATTTCTCAATAACTTGTTATATTGTTAAGGTCTCTTCTCTGTTGCTTGATTATTCTTCAACCACCAGGGGAGAGCCCTTCTATTTATACTAAGATTTAGGCTACTTTCCTTTCTTAAGGAACTATATATCTTGCAATCCTTTGACTTCATTCATGTTAGGCATATCAGAAGGCTCAGCCTTCCATTAGTGAATAAAGACCTATAGTTACCCTACATTAGGATTCTGAGTTCAAAGGAACAAGCCAACACCTCCCTCCTGCACCAGCGTTGGGACGGCGCTACATCAGCAGACACTGCTATGGTTGCGTCCTCTCACCAGAGACATTGTCCTTGGAGCCCTCCTCGTAACCCGGTATACATTGTGGCAGTCCGGCCGACCGCAACCCGTTTGCAGGATATATGAGGAGAGACCTTTGCTGAGCTAATGCAAGTGGTTTGAGCCAGATTGGTCGACGTTACATAAGGTTACTGAGCACTAAAAGCGGGAGTCGCGAAGGCGGTCACTAAGTAACGGGACACTTTTACGGACAATGGTTAAGCAATATCATTCTATACTCCACGCTCCTGTGATGAAAGTCGCAGAAGTGAATGGTATTGTTGGAAGAGGTAGTTTGAGAAATCAAGCATACAGGCACTTACATAGGTCACTAGTATTCTTCGGATACTGACGGAACCATACAATAACAATATGACTGTAGTGAGATAATGGCCATTGGTGCGATTATCGGGACAAGTCTATCTTATGTCTCGCAGCTGTCGAGTGCAGGATATACCTGCAATGCTGAGAGGTTCGATAACAAAGCTAGCCCCTTTGTTGGTTCAATCATGTAGACAATTCTGCGTATGTAGTGGTAAGCAACACTCCATGTTGACGAAAATGGATCATAGCAAATAGACTGATGTGTTGGAGCACCGTCAGGAATAATCATGGTGTTGTGATTCGGAAGTCAAGTGAGGTAACAGAATTGTCAAGGTCAAATAGTGTTCACACTTTTAGAAGAGGCCGTAATCTGTTAGCAGGTACGTATTTAGTATCAGAACTAGATGTAGCCAGTGACCACCCAGACGTGGCATATAAATATCGAGGTGCCTCCTGAGCTATTTGAACATTATCAAGCAACGCAGACGAGATCTTATCAATATAAAACTTTACACTAGAAAATGTTGAATCATTCTACCTACCTCTACTTCAGTCATTGAGCCATCCTAGACAATCTCTGTCTACGGTAAAGATTATCGGCCTGAGCTATCTCCCAATTCTTTGAGATAGGCTCCCGCCTAACAGTTCAGAAAGGTGCGAATACTGTTTAACTCTGAAAATAATTGCCTTGCTCGAACTCATAGAGTCTCCTGACTACTATTTCATCTAGGGTTGTCTTCACTACCCCAGTTGATAGTCTTTGATCTCTTTCTCCTAATGAACTATGTTTCAATATATGCAGCCCCTAAGTAAACATACCAATAGTTCTCATGGAATACCAAGTGATCAGTTTGGATGGCCATCTTTTTAAAACAACATGTATATATATACAGCTGTATCAGATATCATAGAGTTCAATCTTCTTATCATATCAATTAGTAAATTACTTCATGGAATGTGAACTCTTCTGGCGACTTGAGTAGCTATATGCAACTGAAGTTACTTTAGCTCTATTTGTAACAAATAAAGAAAATAGAGACTTAAACTATATCGGCTTGTACCAAAACCTTACAGAGAAGAAATATAAGTACCACTTTAGCTACTTACCCAAAAATGGAAGTAATAATAAATTAGTCTTAAAGTAGATGAATAACTTAGTTGATTTCCAATCAGTAGCGATTCCTAGTTTCAATCAACCTCAATTTCATATTTTTCTGAGTTATAACTCTTACATCTTCTTTCAATTTGTTTAGTATGATCTGAACAGACATATACTCTTGATTTGCTTTCTTACTGATTCAGCTCACCAAGTACTATGTTTAGATTTAAGCCTATTTTTATAAGATCAATATTTTTATAGAAATATTATTAACAGACATCGTTGCTTAGGTCAAAGTCTTGAAGATAATAAAAGAGGAGTATTTATTCCTTCTCTAACTCCAGCATATAATAGTACTATACTTTCTTTCAGTTTCTGGTATCATAACCTATCAGGGGTGAAAGGTAAAGGTGTTACATAAATGTGACTAGCTTACCTACATTAGTACGAGATATGTAACTTCAAGAGAATAACTGTAACCGCTTCCCGTGGGGTAGCGGTCTTGTAAAGGGATATCGGTATTGACTCTAACCAAACCGGTGGTATAAACGAGATCAAGTACCGGAGACGCTAACAAGTAATTGAGGAGGCTCTATTACTATTATCGAAACTACTAAGAGAAGGCCAAGTACCTTGGGCCTGTGCGAAGCTCAAAGATTCTCAAATCGAACTGAATAGAAGATAACTGCTCAACCAAGTATATTGAAAACTCTGTCTGTCGAAGTCTGATCTCTCTAAGTCCGGAGGGATACAGGCCTTTAAATACACTTGCCATAATCCATCTCGCATCACTCATATCCAAATCCTAAGGCATCAAATGATACCTAACTCATAAACAATCAAACAATAAACAAGGCTTACGAACTTTCAGAGTTCGTATCCTGAAACAATACAAGTAACAAATACCAAGGCTTACAAGTCTCCTGAACTTGTATCCTAAAACAAAACATAAAACAAACTAACAAGGCATACAAATCTCCTGAACTCGTATCCTAAAACAATACATAAAACAAATCCATACCTAAACTAGTAACCTGTACCGGTTACAATAACTGTATACCCGAACGCCAAAAGGTCACTAGAAGTAGGACGAACCTAGATAAATCTGTGGTACTATTTCAATAACAGAGATAAACTCCTGCTCTATATTATGAGTAACCCTAAAATTACATCTGTCATGCCTACTTAATACTCTAACTTCTACCACTATGCCTATAAGAAATGACTTATTATCCATAGTGAATTTTCAGGATTCTTTGAGGCTCTTTCAATACGTGATTGTACCTAGTTTGCACAAGTAGTGATAAATCGGGTTGAGATTATTTGCCTACAAGAGTTGTGACTCAATATAGATACTCAACTTGCAGGTAAGAGAGTAGTTGCAGCTTAAAAATCTGTTCATTTAATCTTTTTTCAATGAGGAAATCACTTTTTCAATCTAGTATACTTTTAAGATAAAGAGTAACATTACATATTACATCTAGAAGTAAAGTAACCTATTATTATTCTAATCTTTACATTTAAGGATTACAGACTCTTTTACCTAAGAAAATACTATTGGTTCTGATAGATAATAACCCAGGTAGTATGGGTTTCTGTAACTCTTCTATAGAGAGGTCATTTGATCACTTTAAATGTTCCTGTTTTTTCAGATACAAATACTATGTCATTAGCTTGATTCACCATCTTAATTGCTTATAGTAGATATTCTTCATACTTATTAGGCTTTCTGATATCAATATTACCTATTTTGTATCATGTTATGGCTCGCTATTTCCAATGTTATTCCAAAGTATTGTTCTTATTCCTAAACATACATGTTTCATCTGATGGCAAGATTACATAACAGATTTCTGTTTTGTATCACATTACTATGTTGGATATTAGTAGTAATTGTCTACTCTATATTAGAATTCAGATTTGTATCTTACTTTAAAATACAAATATAAGTTAAAATAATCTGAGGTTAGAAGAAGAAAGAATACACTTATTATGAACAATAAGATTCTCATTTATAACAAAATATCAGTATCTAAAGCACTAGAAAGATTATCTTGTAACTTTTTCATTTATTGAAAAGACCTTTCTGACAATCTATATCCTAGATTCAATATCAATTATTTCATTCCTTTTAGAAAAAGAATATAAAATATCAAAATCTAGATAGACAATATACCCAAACTTTCAAATCTTCTTTTATCAGTTTATTACAATTCAAGTTATCATACTTATAAAAAACAAGATTCAATATACTAATTAAAAGCTATCTAAAAGCCATATTTGTACATTTTAACTTTCTTTCTGTTTATATTCAAATTCCTATACAGGATATTTAAATCAATTGCCAATTAGAGTTGATATTCATATTGTCTAATTCAGAGTTACACTCAGTTATACAAGAACAAATAATATTTCAAGTTTTGTAAGATCCTAGATTTTGTCTTTATTTCAGAAAACTGACTAGAAGTGAATATTTGTAATAAATAACCACTATTTCCAATATATGAGTCTTAGCTTTCCAAAAAGTTATACAATAAAGAAATTTGTAACAAGAAATTAATATCTAGTACTTACTTCACAATACCATTGGTCTCTTCAACAAAGCAAACTCTTTCAGTTAACTATTATATTTTGCTTTCTCTATCTATTATGTAAAAGTGCAAATTAAGTATAAGAGAAAAATGTTGGTTTCACCTTATTTCACTATTTATTGTCTTTTGTATGTGTCTTGCTATTTTCAGAAATTAGCATATAAATAACAATTAACACATACTTACTTGATTTTATTTTCCAGCAAATGATATGTATAATATATCAAAAATCTGCCAGATAGGGCTACTCTCCTGAGTTTTTATAGAGACTACTGAGTACAGAGCACGCACAACCTAGCCCAGTAGGTTGTTGCATTGACCATAATCTGCCCCTTATTCCTAACAACCAAGCGGTAAATTCTTCAAAATCCACGTTGAACAACTAAGCTAAGCACTGTCATAGCTGTGGCTTGTGTAGGGTCCTAGCTGCTGATAAATAGACTCTAGTCAAATCCTTGGAAAATAGAGAATACAATATTTACTGCTAAACTAACTGACTAAGACAATAAGGTAAATATGTTGTAGATAAGACTGAAAGGAATAACTGTAGAGAAGACACTATTGGTGTACTGTGTCTAGAAGAAACTAAACTAGGTGAATTAAAGTTAGTTGAGTACTATGCCTGCCAAAAAAAGCTTAACTCTGCCTCAGTCTGTTTATGTGTACAACTCAAGTTGACTCGCATTAACTCTAAGTTGCTAACTTGGTTATTGCCACTATTTCCTAAGTAGTTAAGTTATATACCTCTCGAAGGGCAGTCACAAGTCGTGATTCATATGACTTTAGAGTTAAAACTATCAGCACATCATAGAACATGGATTTCCTACAACTTGTGATTATGATTCTACTATCTATTATATAGCTAAGATCTTCTCACTAGTGTGGCGATGGGTGGTATACAGCTTCTGCGGTTACATCAGGAGCAGACTTTCACATTCACAGTCTGCGTAGGAATCAGAATTATCATTTGAGGTCCCTTGGAGTATTCAAGTCTGTTACAAATTGTCACTAAGCAAAGTTGTTTTCACATAACTAATAGTTATTAGTCACTGCTATATGCATGTTTTTATATTATAACGTCATTTTGACTTATAACTCTGATATGACTTGCAGTTGCCTATCATTGTTTCATTATGATTGGTGGATGTTTATATAACTCACAATTGTGAGCCATTATCATATAATGACTTTTGTGCATGACTAACATCATTAGTTATGAGTTTGGCTCATATAATGCAGTTTACTCCTATGACCTGTATTTTGAGTTATGATTGGTTTACGGTATACTGTACAGTAACTCATAGAAGTTAGCTGATTTGGAGTATGACTCGTTATATGTCATAGACTATGTGACTCATATAGGATGAGTCCCAAGGGTTAGTGTTGTGTATAAAGAGTCTTTATAAGGAAAGACTTTGTCACCATAGTTAGAGCTTTTCATACAACTAACTAAGTAATACAACAGTTGAGTACTGGGACATCAACACAGCCCTTTGACAATGACCTTCTATAGGTGCCAGATATTGAATATGTTTAAGCTACTATCTTTATAATCCCTCAATTATAAAAAAACACATTGTTGCTATATTAGGATTACCAAGCGAACAGTCTTATGAAAAAAGTGTAATAAGAATGTCAATAACAAGTGAAGAGAACTATATAGACTATATGCATAGTCTATGAAACATGAGGATAGTTAATTCCTATTTCAAGTATAAGGGGAAGTGTGTTTATTACAGATTCGGTACAGAGTAGGGAAGCATACTTCCTCAAGCTAGCTAGGATCTCGACATACTACTGGTGGTAACTCTAGACAAGTAGTGGTGACTTTTCGCTTAAGGTGTTATGTCAGGAAGAAATTTTCACAGTTTGTGTAGGAATAAGAATTAACATTTCATGTTATGCTAGGTATTGAAGTGTCATCAGCAAAAAAACTAGCTTGCGTCCTGTGCGCCCTGTGCGTCTGACGCACCTGACGCACAGAACGTCAATCGCGAATTAGGACGCCACGTCGATCCGACGTTGCGTCCTGATTTGCCTTTGTTT
>Ga0307509_10001772_pt1 | contig 35859 bp, 31 predicted proteins | sample 10_EM_MG_FD_202245 | JGI IMG/M metagenome (GOLD analysis project Ga0307509, IMG submission 202245) | Populus trichocarpa ectomycorrhiza microbial communities from riparian zone in the Pacific Northwest, United States - 10_EM | ecosystem: Host-associated > Plants > Roots > Unclassified | place...
TATGAAGCTCCAAGTTCAGTGGCCGGGCAGGATCGTGAGATTGGGTTGTGGCGTTGAACCCCACTTTTCGCCTTCCTAAATAGGAAAGTGAAAGGTGGGTCAGGAAAATCGTTGCGACGGAGCTTGTAACCTGCTCAAGTATCATACTCGAGTACTTGTATCATACTTGGAGTGGGATTATTAATCCGGACACCCGGACAGAAATATTGATAAAATTTAGGTGCGCTGCTCCCTCACTCCATGCTAAATCCTTGCAAAATTCTTTACAGGGTGTCCGGACACTTCTTAACCACGCCCTCCATAGTACTGTCCAGTAATAAAAATGAAGGCAGCGCTCAAGCTCTTGACATAGTAGTTGGGAGTGTGTAACATGACGTCGCAAGCAACCAACTCTGCCCAGAACAAAAAGGAAGAGCAGCAGGTAAATTCCGGTAAAACATAGGAAATCCTGTGGTTGCATGCCCTCTGGTAGCTTTCTCATGCCTCTCCCTTCCCTTCCCCCTTCTTCCCTGGATCAATAAAAGACCCTATCACGTAAGGGGGGAAATCACCATCGCCATTCCTTCTTTCAATCAATCTTCTTCCTTGGCTATACCCTACCAACGTTACTGTGCTCCCTCAATCACCCCACTACGATAACAACCTTCAGTCTCAGCTCTTGGTCTTAGCTCTAGCTCTCTGAAAACTATCGTAGCCCAATCGACCGCTACTCTCACTCCAACCAGCCTTGCTACTGTGTATACCGGCAGCAACGCCTCCGGCAGACTATCCCCTTTCTCTTTACACTTTCCACACTCTCTTCCAACATCTAGCGACTTCCCAACCTTCCAACAAAAGGATGCCGTTCCGCGATGCAATCCGAGAGATGAGCGGCTTCCACCGGGACGAGGTAACTACCCCCAGTCCCCCCATTCTTTCGTCGATTCCAACACCTTCTTCGTCTTCTCTTCCAAGGAGCAGCGGGAGTGGAAGGGGAATGATGGATCGGATGGCTGATGCTGGAGGAAATTTACGACTTCGTCGGAATGAAATGAAGTTACGACCTGAGGACCCTTATCTTAGCTGTGGGTCTTTCTACTGCTGCTCTCACTGTCTGAGACGGAATTCGCTACTAACTGGATGAGGGATTAGATTATGATGTTTGCGGTGTGTTTATCTCGGCAGTCATAGGTTGGCTGGGGGCTAATTCGGGCCGGTGCAAATAGTTACTAAAGAAGACATCGACTGTTTGAAGGGAGACTGGTTGACAGACAATGTAGGGGTCCCCCACCCTTTCCTTCATTCGACTCTGCTATTTCTTTGATTTTGGGAGTGAAATGCTTTGTCAGAGATATCTTTTTTTTATTACTAACAATCAGGGCGAGGGCATAGAATATCTCGTTCTGGGAGGAGTGCGTTTCTTCTTCTTCTTAGTGTCATTATTTCTGGCTCGTTTCTTGTTATCGGTCATGCTAATGACAGGTATTTCCGCGGTTTCGTTTTATGGGAGCCCTAGGTATCTTGAACATGAAGAGTTATCGAAACATCCTAACAATAAAGTCATGCTGTTGAGGCCATCAATGGTGTTCCTACTAAAAAATACCAAAGGTATAAATTCAAAAAGCCCCCAGGCATCTCATCCACCGCTAACGGCTTTATACCTAGATCCGCTTACACTTGAGTCTGCTCTACCGGATGTAAAAAAGGCCTCCCACATCTTCCTCCCCATTAACGACTGCCGCAATCCCTCAATTGCTGAGGGTGGGACGCACTGGTCCCTTTTAGTTGTTGGTGTCAGCGACCGTGTGGCATTCCACTATGATTCGCTCTCGCCTGCAAACTGTGGTGAAGCTCGAGAGGTATGTAAGAAGTTGGGCGTATTACTCGGGTTTTCACTCCAATTTTCCGATCTGGATGGCACACCACAACAGGATAACGGGAGCGACTGTGGGGTACATGTTTGTTGGGCGATGAAACATTTACTCGTTAAGAGGCTCTTGGCAGTAGAGCGCGAGAAAGAGGTGCAAATGAGTCTTCGGGGTAAACGAGTTGACGCAACCGGTTCCCGGAAGGACATGTTTAAGATTTGCGAAGGCTTGAGAAAGAAGGCTTCCAGAAGGTTGCGGCCCTTTCCGTGTCCCCTCCCCAGATGTGGGCCGTTGCAAATGTGCCACTAACACTGCCACTTGCGAGACATATAGTGCGAGCCCTCGTACGTCAAAACACGATGGGAAAGACAGTCCTCCGAGGATTGGTGATGATTAGCCTTAATTTTTCTTTTCTCGCCCTGCATTACAGAATTACTCCTTTTTCATTCTTGAATAATACCGACCATCGAGAAAGGGTATACCCATATCACCAGTTAGCGGAAGCTTCTCCCGTATACCCTATTGTTCCTTACCCTAAACCTTGGCTCGATGGGGTAGAATATTTATGTCCTCGCTCACTTGGGTTGTTGGTTCCTGCAAGGATTTTTGCCTCCCTTTTCTTTGTTTTTTTCCTCCTGCGATTTCACAGGGTTGGTTTGGGGTTTTAGCTCTTGGTCTCGGCTCCCGGCCCAATGTTGGCCAATAATATACGTGAAATGAAATAGTTGACATGCGTATTCTATGCTCATAGTGAGTCACTCGTGGATTGGAGTTGGCGATACGGGTCGTTTAGTGGGCAAAATATACATTGCAACCTGCCTCGATCGCCCCAAATGCCTCTCACCTCCCGTGTAAAGCAGATAAAAGTTCGCAAAGATTGTACTGTGCATGCCCGACACCTAGCTTATTCCAAAGCTTCTTTGAGGCTTATTATAGTAGGACCCGTGCCATGATGGTCACTCTGAAACGCCCACCTTTAGTGAGTGCCTTCTGACTAGTGTCCCCCCACCAGACGCCCCGTGTCGCTGGGCATGGGAGATCACTCGATGGGATTTCATTTCTTTTTTCGCTGGGGTGGGGGCTAGCAGTGTTGGAGCAGGTATCCAAGCGGAAGTGTCGAGAGTGTGACGCGGTTCCTTTAGGTTACAATTCACTTTAGGCGATATTGAGCATACGATAGAACAGTAGGTGCCGCCACAGGTACCGTACTACTGTAGCGGGAAGTAGAGTAGGGCGGAATATCATAAGTGTAATATTCCATTCGCACAATTGGGATACCAGCCATCCCACCCCCCCCTTCCTCCCCAAGTGTGTAACAACTGAACGTGAGACCCGACGATCCCTCCATAACCCCCCCCCCCATCACCCTACCGGAGCAAACCGTTTGCCCGGATGGAACATTCCACTAAATAATTGACGGAGGGGGGAAGAAAAGGAATTGGAGATTTTTTTAATCTATTATTTCCCCTTCCCTTCTGGGGCCCCACCCGCAGTGTCACTACTAACTACTATCGCAGGCTCCTTAAGATCCCAAGGGAATAGGAAATCATAAGCGGCATTTGTAGCACAGTATTATAGTAGTCTGAGAACTTCAAGCTGAGAGCACATATCTTTGGATGATGTGGAGATCTCGAGCAAGTTTTTTTTCTTGTGTATTTTCTACTAAGTTTGATACTCACTGACTCTTTTTTATATACAATATTATACTATTTTCGGTTTCCCTTTCTTTTTCTCCCTTCACATATTCTTCCCGGCCTATATATACTTTATCAACCGTAGGGAGGACGTGATAAAGAGGAAAGAAGGAAGAAAAAGGCGTAGCACACCCGGCCAGTACAGTACACGCACGAGTTTTTCCAAGCACGGAGAGGATTGATTCTTGTCATGGCGCTGGGGGAACTATGTCCAGCCATAGCACATTCGAGCATATTTTCCTCCTATCGCCTTACCCGTCCCTCCAAATCCCATTCATCCTCCCCACGACCGACCTACCTTTCTTCCATGGCGGATATTCCAGCCATGATCACCGCCTTGCACACATGTGTTGCCGACTTGTGAGTATCAGTGATTAACGTTTATAACTCCCTCTTTCAAGTATGTATCTATCCCCGCAACGCATTATATATCCAACAGATAATCCTCCATCGCCCTTCACCCCCAGAGAGAGAGAAGAAAATAAATACAAAGAGCGGATAAGTACCCACCCCCATTCCTATCCGGCGCTGTATTATAGTTATAATGCCAAGAAACGATCAATCTCCTAAATGCACCCACCGACCTTTACTTTACCAGGACCCCGGGCATTCGATTTCCCTCCCAAAACCGAGTCTCTTATTTAATTGAACAACCCGTCCCGTATGTACTGTAGGTGTTGTTGTTGTTGCCCTACAGCAACTGGGAGAACTGATGGAGATCTTTAAATAAGGCTGTATGTACATAGCGCGAATCGTACCTGCCACGAGGTGGTACTATAGAATCCGTCTCTCCAAGCAGTGCTCGCATTATAAGAGTAAGGTCTGCAATCGGCGGGTGACAGGGCGAAAATACAAAACAAGAGTTTTTTAAAAAAATTGTTTTTTCTTTCAGGAGAGGTTGATCCACTTCGTTTGATTTGGGGAGTGTGAGAGCAAACTGCAAATTCTAAATGCTATTTACTGTATATAGTTTAGGTTCCCTAGTAGGTTAATTGCGATACTGCACACGATACTTTCTAGCGAGGGCTGAAAGTTTGGTTGTTAGATCTAAAGTTACTCGAGTACAGCTGATCTTCCATACAGACTAGTCTCTTTCAATAACTAGTCCATTTTCCAGCTGGTCCCACCTTACCGCCCCTCTGATCATTAGACTACTCGAGTACTCGGGACTTTATCTCATCCCTCCTCCCCTCCTCTCTAACCCGACAACCATACATTATTGAGCTGTTGCATACCGCCCCCTCATCATTTTCCACCCCTTTTTCATCTTCTGTGCTCCATCCCTACCTCCCTCATATATAGCTCATCTTAACCTTCCATTTTGTTTTTGCCTATTTTCTTTCCCTCTCTCCTTCGAATCGAAGATATAAAAACCTGCTCTTGTCCTGCGTAGTAGACGATCCAGCCTCCTTTCTCATCCACAGCAGGACACATCTACATTAGTCACGAGTGATCATTCATGACGGTGGGATTGGCAGCTTGCGAGAAAGGAGGAAAGACTATGCCAGGGCGAGTCGCGGCTGACTTCACTCGGGATTTGGGGCCCTATGGCGTACTATTCACAACAGCGATAAGATATTTTGGGTATGAGATTGTTATGATGGTTCCACTATGGTTTGAAGTCATAATTCTAGTATGTCTAGTTGATCCACAGTACTAGACAGGTCATACTTGGAGCAAAACTGCGGGAAGTGTTTCACCAATGTATTGTATTTGCCCCCGGGTCAGAGGGGGGTTTCTATAGAGTGCTCTTGATTCACCGGATCAGGTGCCGGGACTGCACCCTCCAAGGGTGGCAATGAAAGGTTAATAACTAAGACCAGGCTGATTGGGATTTTGGGGGGCAACTCGTGGCTTAGATAGTCTGGCCCGACCGATCTATCATAGGATCAATTTGTTGGTGAAATTCGTCAAGTTGTCCGCCACAACTTTAGCAAGGGGTGCACTTTAAGCAGTGCGTTCGCCAAAACCCTTCTTGGCTGCCCCAACTCCTGGAACCAGTTTCTGAGACCCAATCCCACTTTTATTTACCTACGACGCCACCTCCGGCAATTCACAAACCGCGCCCTGCTCTTTCTTGACATCCCGCACAGTCATCTCCAGCGCCTCCAATGCCTCGTCCAAAGTGCATTTCTCTCGTTGTATGTACCCAGCATGCATGAGAACCGGCAGTCTTCTCAGTGTCCGCCCCGAGAAAGAAGTGCATTCATTTGCGCATCGCCACAGCTTACTCGACGGAGAATTTGGCTGTGAGAACATGTTCATTCTTGCCTCTTCCGGACAGGGTATGGGCCTCTTTCCACCTTTTAGCCAAGAGAAGAAGTGGGATAGGCTGTGAAATACTTGTTCTTCAATCAATCCACAACGCATAAGTTCGTTTAAGCAAGTCCTTAGTATTATGTAGATAGCGCTGGCGGTTGGGGGGTTAACATATTGCTTGATATCAGCTCGATCGAGAAAAGCCGCATCCATTGCTTCCAGGAGGTTGGAAGTTGTCAAAACAATCACCTAGATGATGAAAGGTTAGAAACTCATTGTCCTCATCGAGAAGGATTTTACATTATTCTTATGGCGGAGCTTGTCCAATCCTGTTAACAGTGCATTCACAACCTAGAACTCTTATCAACGGGCTTGCCCCAAGGCACGGGAAGCTAGGACATTAGACCCTCAGAGAGTCACTAGGCTCATTTCCATTGGCAGCCGATTTTCTTGCTGAAGTTAGGGACTCCACCTCGTCTTTGGTCATCAGTGAGGTCCACAAATACCGGGATTTGACCAACCAATTAGCACAACCACGAAGGTGTCGTCGTTCTCTAACATCTGCGAAATATCATCAAACATCTTTCCCACGAGTTTCCCAGACTCCGAAAACCATTTTGAGAATAGGCTGTGGCTATTAATCTCCACCAACTGAAAATCGGAGAACCTCTTTGAGAGCCGAATTGACAGTTTCTGCGCTAGTGCACGACTGTGTCTCATCAGCTTGCACCACTTGTTTTTATCCAAGGATCGTACCAAAGACTTGTTTTACCAGAGCCGGGAGGGCCATGGAGTAATATTAACCTTCGAATTTAAGCCAGCACAAATCTGCCAGGGTATAAATAGATGGACTAACCTATTCCAGGTAACGCACATAAAGTTAACCCCCTTGTCGGCAAACAATACTAGCAGCACATCTAATTAGGCCAATAAAGCTGTCTTTCTACCAGTGAGTGGTAAGAGTCCAACTTACTAATGCTGGAAATGAAGTGTAGTAGCTTCGTTTTGATATCCGGATCAAAGATTAAACTACTCGATTAGCCCTCGCATACTCGACGTGTCTTAAAGCAAACTCACAACTCCCAAAGCCCATCCAAAGCCTTAGCCGGCAGCTCCATAACTCTTGCGGAGGGGTGCTCCTCACCCTCCGCAGTGGATTCTTCACTCAGCTGTGAAGCTGGCTGGGGGGTCCGGAGATGTAATTTGTATGCATTTATATCCAATTCTACCTTCTCCAAGTAGAGAATTTTGTCCGTGGAGCCGGTTGCCTCAACAACTGAGATGGATTCGACATGCTCCGTGAGTAATGGTGAGTCCTCTGGGGTATAGTCAGCAAGCACTAATAAAAATAGGGAGGTTCTCAAGAGATATTACCAAATGATTTTATCTCTTGGCAGATGGACAGAGAGATGAAATTGCTCTGCAGCCAATCATAGACCCACCGAGATACAGAATCCAGACGGATATTTGTAGAAGATAACAGTCGAACCTCGATATGCACAACCACCGAAGAAGGCATTGCCGAGAGAAGAAATAGCAGAAATAGAAGTGTGGAATCGTGGTTCGATAGAATGTAGTAATCTAGATGCGTCGATGGGGGCTGTGTTTGTTGTGGGTCTCTCTCTAGGAAAATCACAGCAAGACCTCACATTTTTTGCAGCAGTTCCTATCATCACAGCGACTGTGCGTAGCCTGTAGAACTGCAAGTCACAAAATGGCTATGCAACCAATATATGATTCGAAGGATGAAGCAAACTCCACTATCCTGGACCCCCCTTATCGGCCACCTATCATGGAACTATTATAGCTACTGGTGATGCATCCAAACAAATATGCGAGACGCAAATAGGCGAAAGATAAAATGAATCCAACCAGTGCAATCTCCAGCGCGATGTAGTGCATAAGGCTCGCATGAGAAAGCTCTCTACTCAATATGTCTCACACTAGTTGCCAGAGAGATCATCGGAAATCACTCGAATCTTAAAAGAAACGAAACGAAGCTGAGCCTCGTGGGTGGGTGCCCTGCCTCTTTCCTCCAGGGAATTTGTGGTAGGCTAGTGAGTAATGGCTACCTTGATGAACTCTTTTTGTTCCTCTACTGTGGTAGTCTCGCTCACTTGTGCATGGATGAGTTGGCATTCTGCAAGTGGATCATGGATCATTGCTTGATGGGTATAGTACTGCACAAGGCCTCCTTGGGAACTCAGTTCTCGCTATTGGCGCCTATCGCACTGTACCAGTATTTGGCTCGTCAAAGGTGCCAGCCTGATGCGACATTGGCTACATTGACACATTGACTGGGCCACAAGGCTTTGAACATTAGCCGAGATGATGACGCTCATCAGCCCGAAATTCAGATGCGGAGTTTTATCAGAGCATTATCGCTTGTTTGATCTGATACTCCACTCTACTGTGGAACTATTATTAAATTATGCTATAACCCCAATATCAGTTTCAGTACGGTACCGTACCCTATGATACCAGACATAATATTATGATGGCATGATGATAATAATATCCCAGTGCATATCATACGCTTTTTTTCTTTTTCTTTCTAGCCCTATCTACAGATGAACAGATCCCTGAATCCACGGTGGATTATTTTGCTGGGAGAGAGAGGCTCGCTAAGGTTTAGCGCGACCGTCTCCGCTTTTAGTGCTTATGATCGGAGAAAATGTATGGGAAACACAAACAGTGGCTGGCAGCACAGAGAGCCTGAACAACACCCATCGGTAATTGCAACAGCGGCTCCAAGGCACGATACACCCCCCCCCCCAAAGGAATTGTTACACCGCACTCCTGACCTATCGGTAGCTCTACACTGCGACATCTCTACTCGAAACGATTGACTTATCTGTCCATTTTTTTCTTTCTTCCTTACTTTCCCTTCTCGTCTTTTCACAACCTCGTCACTTCATCTGTGTTCCGCTCTTTCCTGACCTCCTATCCGCTCCCACCCACTTTACCCCCCCCTCCACCTTTCCTCCCAACCTCATGTCTCTCTTTGACGCCATTACCTCTTACTCCTCATCCGCATATTCGCTCGCCAAAGGTACAATCGTGGCTTCGACTGGGTTGGCGGTTCTGCTCTCCGGTTTGCTTTATTTTAAGCAAACGTTTGTTCCCCTTATCGCGCTCCTTTGCATGCATACAGTGATGTGCTGACAGCCGTTCGGATAAAGGGAGATCATATATCCCCGTTCGGTTCCGGAGGGATCTAGGACCAAGGTGCCGACACCGGACCAGTTTGGCGTGGAGAATTGGGAGCATGTTGAGCTAAAGACGCCTGATGGAGAATCGTTGAAGTGTTATTTTCTTGAAGGCCGCAAGGGAATGGATATGGGTGTAACAGTGCGCGCGCCCAGACTTCCCCCGGAGCTCTAGTTTGAATTGCGCTGATCCATTTAGCTTTAGGTGCTTTTTATGCATGGGAATGCCGGGAATATTGTAAGAAATCCCCCCCCCCACTCCGAAACAATTCATTCGTCATTCGCAGGAAAAGTTTGTTGACGCATGAGTGCACAACCAGGGCCACCGCCTACCGATTGCTAGAGTTTTCTCCGAAGAAATGGGTGCTAATATCTTTATCCTTTCGTATCGCGGGTAAGCGTCCCTTATCGTCAGCCATCTCCTACTTGTTCCTCGCCACTAATACATGCGATTGGGGATTAGATATGGTTTATCTTCTGGACGCCCGTGCGAGAAAGGTCTCAACGTCGACGCACAAGTAGCCCTCGAGTATATACTCAAGCGCAACGACACGAAGAATACCAAAATTGTGGTCTACGGCCAATCCCTGGGTGGAGCGCTCTCCATCCAACTCGTCTCGCGCAATCAAGACAAGGTGCACGGTTTGATACTCGAGAACACCTTTCGCTCCATCCGGACACTCATCCCAACAGTTTTCCCGCCAGCGCGATTTCTCGCCAAACTCTGCCACCAAATTTGGCCCAGCGAAGCGACATTGCCGCAAATTGTGGATGTGCCCGTGCTTTTCCTGAGTGGGTTGAAAGATGAACTGGTTCCGTGGGTCCCACATAGTTATTTTCTTTTTCCCTTCCTCTGCCCCCCCCATGTGGCGTTTTTTTCTTTCTTCTTCAATTAGCTAACGGGTAGAATTCGCATTCACGCACAGACCATCGCACATGAAAACCCTATTCGAAATTTGCAGGGCAAAAAAAGTCTGGAGAGAGTTGCCCGATGGAAACCACAACGAGACTGTCGAACAGGACGGATACTTTGACTTCATCTACGACTTTATGCAGAAAATTCGTAGTGGAAACACCTTAGATTTGAGCTAGTGAATTGCGGTGGGTCGCAACTTTTCCGTTCCAGAATGAAAAACCCCTTTTAACGCCTATAACGAGAATCACGACCCAGCGCCTACGTGTGTGCTGCAAGTAGCTATGCGGGTGGCACCGTGTAGTGAGATACTGGATGAATCAGTTTGTTGTCTTTTGTGTCAAATTTCCTACGAGTGTTGCCTCTTTCGGTTGGTGGGTGGGGGGGGATGGTGTTTGGCTGTATAGTACAAGTTAGTAACTGCCGGTATACATACTGATGGCTAGATCTTTTAATGGGGTCCTTCCTTCCTATATCTTCTTTCTAAGGGAAAAAAAAATCGGTTTCTGTTCATTTACTGAATTCTCCACCTTTGTTTTTTTACTTTTGATTTTGCTTTCCGCCTTGTTTTTTTCTTTTCTTCCGGCCTAAGGCGTCGCTTTGGAAGGCAGGGGATGGGAATATTTTTACTTGTATAATACAGTACACCACTTTACACTTATCCTTTGTTTTTTTTATTATTCATTTTTTTATTATTTTTATTATTCATTTTTTTTTTAACCCTTTTGTTTGTCTGGCGGGTGACAGCAGTTGACTCACCATGCCCGGCTTCCAAATCCATACATACATATAGCACCGGTTTAGTTAGAGTCTGGCATTCTTTCCCCTTATCTATCTATCCATCTATCTATAGGTTCAACTTAAGGTTGCAATACCCACTACAAGAGTTCATACACGGAACAATCAGCCGGCTATTGCTACTCATAGTAAGAACACTTTTACTAAGGCGGGGGTTATGATAAGTTGAGTTTTATGAGTACGGTACCACGATAGTTGATTATAGTGGAGGATCTATTATACCGGTATGATACATACTACCCGCAGTCTAACTTTATCCTGATTCATAGCCGCAATGGACCATTAAGTATGATACTAACTTAGTCCAGCACTCGAATTAAACAAGTACCGTGAGCAAACAAACAAGTACCGTACTAAATGACTGCCCTTACAGGAATAATCTACCGTATGTACTGTACCCACCCGGGCCTCCTACAGCACATACCATGTATATATAACGAAGAGTATAATATTATTTATTATATTCGTGATTTCGGAAGTTTGAAGTGGGGGCAGCAAGGTGAGGAAGGAATCGAGGTGAATTGTGGGTACGGTACGGTAGCTAGAGGCTGCGTGGTCTTTTCAAGATGCGAGGAATATACCGTAAAAGAGCCCACAACCACAACCGGCGAAAGAAGCTTAAGTTTGTGAGGAAACTTACGGCAGACTAAAGTTGATCTTAGCTGATCAGCTGAATCCACATGTAGCTAGTCTATCCCCCACCACCATCATATCATACCAACAACCCCCCCGCGTTCACATGACTGTACTACCTACACAGTGCCTTAAGATACCCCACCCACATTACCAGCAGTCCAGTCCGGCCCAGTCCAGTCCACACCCGCCTCTTCCACCATCGAGTGAGCAAGCATGAATACCCAACCCAACCAACCAACCACGGCAACTTTTTTTTTCCCTTCTTTTCCTTCTTTCTTCCGAATAAAACTCGTATAATATGTGCGATACCAGAGCCAGTGGGGTATAGGAATATATATATATAATGAACCGCAAGCACTCGAGTACAAGGGAAAATGCGCAAAGTTACATATCGTACCAGGTATATATCGTTGGAATTTCCCTCTCTGGGTACTACCTTAGGGGCATGGAAACCACCGCAAACCCAACTCTTAGTTGGGTCAAAGATCCAGGGCAAAAAATACCCGGGACCTTGCTACGAGAGGCGATTACAACGTCATGTCATATAATAGCACATTTCTCTAATGTCCTAGTAAGACATTCATGCTTACCGTAATATAATATAACTTTCCACTCTTTCCTTCTTCTTCACCTCACTTCTTTGATTTATTATTATTTTTATTTTATTTCCTTCCGTTATTAACACGGCATAGCAAGAGAAAACAAGTAAACGCCTCTGGTCCCAAATGCCCTTATGAACCTTTTATATGTATACCAAAAGAGGAAGAAGGGGAAAAGTAGGAGAGGGGGAAATTTTTTTAAAAAAGGAGGGGGGATGGTAATAGGTAATGTAGCCCAAAAGTACACACTCATGGGTAGGGGGGAAGAAGGAGGAAGAAGGGAAGGAAATAAAGGTTACAGGGGAGAATAGACAGTGCCATAATGGCTGGGAAACCAACGGGTGTTCCCATAAAAGAAAAAAAGAATTAACAAGAAGATAAAAAAAAAAGAACGAGTAGACTCAGAATAAGAAAGGGCACAATGCCCCAACAACCGCTATACCACCAACTAGGTTATGCTCCAACACTACACTCCGCCACCGTCCCCTCAGGAAGGCCCTCTTGCAGTGTCCATAGCCCGCCGGCAGCAGTGGCAGTGCTTTCCCTACCCTGCCTCTTCACCTCCGCCTCTCTCATCCGCGCCCGGCACATGTGCAGCCACTCCTCCACACGAACGGTCTCGGGATGCGCATACCCGAGGGCGCACCCCCTCTCGACGAGCACTTGGCGCATAACCCTCTCTGCTTCAAAGAACCTAAACGAGTTCATCAATTCCCGGGCAAGCTTCTCCTTTATGAAAAGCACCTGGGAGCTCCCAGCGGGTAAGATGAGAGCCAATTTATCCAAGGTGGTCCGGAGGATACCTATTGCGCTGGAGACGTCTCCGAGACCCGCGAGCGCAGAGGCCTGGTTCGCCATGGAGAGCGCAGTGTCCAGGTGCTCATCGCCGAGGACCTGGCGGGTTTCTGCGTACACCTCTCCCGCGAGGTCCTTTGCCGCGGCAAATTGGCCATTTTTCAGGAGTGCGCAGACAAGGTTGTGCTTGGATGAGAGCGTGTCCGGGTGTTTCCCCCCGAGCTTTTCGGTCGAGAGGTGCACTGTGCGGCGTAGGATTTCTTCAGACTCCCTGGGTTCGCCGAGAGATAGGTACACCGTGCCCAGGCTGTCCATGACGGAGAGTGTCTCTGGGTGACCCTTTCCAAATAGCTCTTCCTGACGGGCGAGGACTTCCTCTAGGATCGCCCTGGCCTGTTGGTAGCGGCCTTTCTTCTCGAGGAGTGTGCCGAGCAGCCTTTTCGCCGATAGGGTAGTGTGTCGGTTCGCTACAGCCTCCGGTTTCCGCCGCTGTGTTTCTACTACCCTGTTTGCGATTCGCATCGCCTCGTCCAATCCCCCCAGCCTCGATAGTACATGGCCTAATAGCACCAAGGAGGATAAGGTCTCGGCGTGGTCAGCTCCGTACACAGTTTTACTATGTTCCGCGGCCCCCTTTGCCATAGCCAGTGCAACTGGGTAGTCCCCCTTGGCCAGGCACACGTCAGCGAGATTGTGCTGTGCCGTGACGGTGCGAGGGTGCGTTGGGCCAAAGAACTTGCGGAGCTGGTCATATACGTATTCGTGTAGTTCCTTGGCTTCTGTGTCTTTGCCAGCGGTGGTGTAGAGTGTTGCGAGGGCGCCTAGGGCATCGAGAGTGTCTGGGTGTTTGCGGCCGAAGCGGGCTGTCAGATTCCTGACTTCCTGGACTTCCAGATCCTGCAGATCATTCCACCAGGATTTTGTGGAGTAGCGGATGGCTGCAGAAACCAACTTTGTAATCTCTTGTGATGTGGGAACTTGGGGAGGGGTTGCTGGTGGTTCGGGTGGTGGATTATCGTGCTGGGGGGGGTGTGAGAGTGATGAGGAATGATGTGGCGAGGGTGGTAACGACGACAACACTGATGCCAGTGACATTAGCGAGGGGGGTGATGGTGACTCTGGGCTATACCCTCCGGCACTGGTCACCCCAGGAATATACCCGCTTCTCGGTTTCCCCGCGTAACTCCCCTGGCCAGTATAATACAATGGTTCATCCCCTGGGTTCCGAGTGATAGGTCCGCTGGGTAATTCCGCAGGGCCGTGAACCCGAACCGTATCACCTCCCGAGACATCGTCAACGTCGAGTGGTTCGGACCAGTTGATATCGTTCGGGATGGGTGCGGGATTTTCCCCAAGCGTCAGGGCCAAAGTCGAACCTTTTCGCTGTGCTGGCGGTAGTGGTTGTCCAGGCCCCCATGCCACAGCCGATGGTGGCGGGCCTGCGCCCCGTCGGACTAGTAGTGGGGGGGATGCATCTGATGCCGGCCTCGGTTGTGGTGGCAGTGGTGATAATGAATATGCCTCGAGCTCCGAGAACGATGGCAAAGAGATGTTTGAACCCCGTCGCTCAGGGGGCGGCAGTGGCGGTGAGCGACCGCCCAAGGTTGGGCCTGACGGTAGCAGCTCTGGCGAAGATGAACCGGCGTTACCTATCCTGAGAACCTGAAACCCAAGTCCCGGCGAGGCCAGCTCTCCGGACATGCTCGATAGAGAACCCCGACGTTCGGTGAGGACAGGAACAGGAGCAGACGTATCTGAGCTCTCTCTTTCCTCCCTATTACCGTTCTCGATAATGTTCGCCAGTTGGGTGAGTGCATCTGGTAGGGCCTCGGTCTCACAGTGGCGTGAGGTCCTACGTGACTTTCTATTATCCGCCTCGTAACCAGCATCGGAGTCATTACAGCGGCGCTTTGACGCCTGATTCAGCTTTTCTATGTTTGCTGAGGCGAACCTAGAGGAAGGCAGTGCGTATAAATCGTCGTCATTTGGTGGTTCGTAAGCGGCCCCATCGTTTCCGTTTTGTTCAGGATTTCTCGTGGTGGGAATTTTCGTTTGTGCCACGTATGCGACACCATCATGGACTGGTACTCGCAGTTCTTGAAGTGGCGAAGATTGTGTTTCTCGCTTCTCCATCAGTGCAAGCCGTCCTGATTCCTGGAGCCCTGGTTGTGCGGGGCATCCAGGACCAAGTTGCGGCGCTAGTTTATCCGCTTCAGGATCCCAATACTCAACACCTTCTGCAAAGTAGTGTGATCATAAGTTAGCAATCGTTGCAACGGCGTACGGTACAAACATCTCATACGAGCAAAGCACTTTAAATAGAAAATAGAAAACAGAAAACAAAAAATAGATAGCAGTCCGAAGGCGGATCTACCCACCAATCTCATGATGAATCTCTCCCTCAATCGGGACATCGGGTCCAGGCAGATTGAACCTTTTCCTTGATCGGTCAATCCTCTCGTGACTGAGGGGTTTGCCGTTAAACGTAAACATGGTACGAAGCCCTCTCGCAGTCCGATGATCCAATAATCGCACAATGGCTACCATTTTATCTCTGCTAAGGTTCTTCTGAATGTCCCATTTTCGGATCTTTTTCTTGTACTGTGTCTCACTATGGAGAGTTAGTCACGGTTGATGGAGCACCAGAGAGCTGGGAGAAAGGTTAATACATACTTTGCGTAAAAGCCGTAGTCTTCTGCTAGATGCTGTCTTATCATTTTGAGTGTTTGGCCCTGCTCTATGTAAAGGTCTTCGAATACGTCCCGAATATCTTCCCACTCGTGGGCAGCGATTTCTCTCGTGCGGAATTTAGATTCCCAAGACACTGAGTCCGACATTTTGAGCGCTTTTACAGAGAGGGCTGCTCTTTCTCTCCTCCGCCCTTTTTTTCTTTCTTTTTTCTTGCTCAAAGTGATGTTAGATCCAGTTTGTGAGAAACCCTTCTCCTCCTTCGCCTAGAAGTAGCGGGGTCGAGGGCAGGAACAAATCCAGTGTATCAGGCGGCTATATAACAGAATGTTAGAGTTGTGAAAGCGATAGAGAGGAGCTTGGGGCAAGGATAGATATGCCTAGCTATTAAGTAAGAGGTGTAAAGTTGGTGGTAAAACGGCAATGATATTTGGGGGGGGAGTAGTGGGCATGTGGTTATAAAAGGATTGGGGGGGGGGGGGGGTGAGTAGTTGTGTTGTTAGAAGCTAGAGCAGGCAGGGCAATCTTGCGTGTGCGGACTGCTGTATTGATATACTAATAATGTGATGGTAGCATCCAAGAAATACCTGAGTACCCTATTTCTGGTAATCTCATAGAAGCCAACCACACGATAATGTGCGCAATCCACATTCGCCTTATGTGCTATACCGTACAAGTAGCTCTATGGACCTTATGACATAGCGGACCACAGTACCGGGACCATCCCCTAGACGTTAGGTGAAAAGGAAAAACGGAATATCCAATCGAAGACAATAGGGAAAAAAATAAAACACAACAGCTCATTCTTCTTCTTGCAAGGCGATTTAGGATGGTAGCCATTTCCCCCAATCAGCATATGAACGAGGCTACAAAGAACTCAAGTCAATACGATAATATGATTTCAAAAGTTCCCGGCGTGGGCAACCTGCAAGAATGCACAGGGAAGTGAGCACCTATGGTAGGGTACTCCAGCTGCGCTATTACCGTCGCACGGAATCATCCAACACCGCACACCCCCCCACCTGGATCTTTTGTGGACTTCTTTTGCTTTTTTTCCTTTGCCCACTTTTTTCTTCCCAACGCAGTTCTCAAATTGCACCCGTGACGGTGAGGTGCTTGTGTGGTTTTTTGAATTTTCGGGTGAATCATTCTGGGTTCATTAAATCTCGACAATGGACGTTTACAGTAGCTCTATGAAGTTCAGAAAACAGTATGCGAATTGTTTCCCCCCCTTACTCGGCTAGACAGCGCTTGTTTGGGCGATTGATGAAACCTTCTGTTCTTCCAGATAGAGTAGACAGATGCGGAGTGTCTCATTTTGGCTATCACGGGCTTACTAAGCTATATATAGTGACTGGGCTTTTGTTTCCGCAAGCTCAGCAGTGTCTGATAGGTACAAGATTCCGACATGACGTCTCACTCGAATGATGGGGTAATATATCATTCAAATTTGATTCGCTTCCCTTTGCTCTCTGTGATTGCACCAGTACGCCGTGAGTCTCCCGAATAGGCAGCCCCTGGATTGAATGGGCGTTTCGGGTTGTCAAACTTGCTCCCCTTCCCACCGGGCTTCGTGTCCTTTTCTCGCTCTCCAGCGCCACCGGTGGCGACGAGTCTACCCCGAGATCCCATGAGCGCTACAGGAGCTCCTTTGGTGACGTCCTCATCGCCTTGAGCATCCTTCTCCCCCCCAAAGCGCTTTTTGTAGCGCACAGAAGGGTCCTCTCCGTACTCCATTTTGACTTTCCGACTTCCGATGAAACCTCGTTTCTTGCGCAATCTGTCGAGTTCCTCCTCCTGCTTGCCCTCAGCGGTCTCGAGCTTTACTCTGTCCTCTGGAGAGAGCCCTAGCATTGCCCTCTTTACACTGTCCTCGTCTTCGAAATCAACGAACCCAAAGCCTTTGCACTTGCCCGTATCCTCAAATGTTGTTAGGCGGACTTTCACAATCTTGCCTGCGAAGGCGAAGTGATTTGCCAAGTCCTCCTCCTTTGTGGTAAAGTCCAGGTTGCCAACCCAGAGAATCCTGCTGGGCGGGTTCTTGCTCATGTCCGCGCCCAACTTGACGGCCGGGGTGGAAGTTCTGGAGGAAAAGTCCTTGGCATTTTTGATGAGAACTGGACGGCCGTTCCATAAACTCTCAGTCAAAGTGAGTGCATATTTGAGCGATCCCTCGCTGGAAAAGTCCACATAGGCAAAGCCCTTGTTGCGACGGGATTGCGGATTCGTCGGAAGATTTATACGCGTTATTCCTATGCGCGGGATCGTCGATGGAGGCTTGGTAAAGAAGGTCTCTAGGTCTGGCTTCGTTACTGAAAACGCTAGGTTGCCTATCCAGATACCCCACTTGGAGCGAGATTGGGACGCATGTTCGGGGAAACTTTCGGGTTTAGAGGCTGTGGTGGGGGCTGTGGTGGGGGCTGTAACGGCACGAGTGCTAGTAAAACTGCTGCTGGTAGAAATAGATGTAGCACCGGACTTTTTGAGTTTTCGTAGAGTCTTCTTTGAAGGTGGCTCTGGGGCATGGATGTTGATCTCTATCTCGTCCACAGCAGTGTCTCGTTTTCGCTTGGATGGAACCAAGCTGTCGGCCTCGACGGTCTCCTGGGTCGTTGGTTCCTCAGCCCTGTGTTCCGGCTGCGCATTTGCACCCTTACGTTCGGATCTGCCTTTTTTGTCCTTTTTAGCCTTCTTGTCCTTCTTGTCCTTGTTCTTCTTGTCCTTCTTGTCCTTTCCATTTTTCTCCCTCTTCGACTTCTTCTCTTGGGTCTTGGTGGGCTCCTCTATCGAATCTTCCATTTTGGTGTCATCTGCGTTAGGTTCCTCGTTAGGTGTCGAAGCGAGGTTTTCTCTTTCTCTCCTGTTTCGGGCCATTGCGAATAGTGATTGGTGGTTGGAAAGGCGATTGCGAACGGTACGGGTGGCTGTGGTGGGCCGACTGTTGGACGAAGGGGGCTCTCAACTTCTTTTCTTCAAACATCTTGGCATGATTGACCCTAATTAATCCCACCGGAGGTTGTCCTGTTTTGGTGGCTGGGGTTATCGGATAGGAAGGGAAAAAAACTACCCTTTGGGGTAAGCAATTTTCCAAAATAACGGAGCCTTTGGTTACTACTGCATGGTTCATGAGTTGCTAACTGCTGTTGGCTCGGCTCAATCCTCATCCAATGATTATGCCTAAGACCCTAAGACCTCAAGCCCGCACCCTGCTGTAAAGTCCACCTCTGATCTCAAAACCACAACTTATACGATATCCCAACCCAACCTCAACCCATCCCATACCACAAAAAGCTTTTCAAGAACTCCAAGATGTCGAACAAGAATCTCAAAGACCAGCGCCGTGCCGAACTGAGTAACCCCCCCCCCCACTCTGCTTTAGAAACACAGCGCACAAAGAAGAGAAATAAACTGACAACATCTAGTCATTCCATATGTCGCCCCGACAGCCAAAGCCAACGATAGTGCGCTTTCATCTTTTCTTTTTCAATTTCCGCAACCTCGATTGCTAACATATGAGTTGTTTTTTTTCCAATAGCCGATATTGCCGGTACGATACGCACATCTGTCACTTTTCCCTTCCCCAAAGTTCGGATGAGGGAGGGGGCGAAAGAGAAATATAGATACTAACCCCGAGAGAGAGAAAAAGCCACTATGACAAGCACACTTCCTATGGCAGCCGTAAGCTTCACTTTTCTCGTCAAAAGGTGACCAAGGTTGGCTAATAGAATGGATGGAATGAATCAGATGTTCACCCGTAACAAGTTCGGTCATCCCTCGTCCACTGTGTGTCAATTGGCAGCCTGAGCCTTATATATATTGACTGATGTGAAATGTTTGTTTATTCAGGGTTGTCGGATGGTAATCATTTCTTCTTCTTATCCCTCTTCTCGCCCAGCCTTCTTGTTCCGCCCAACGAACTTCAAAGTGAAAACGAGAAAAAGCGAAAAACAAGACTAAGTGCATCAGGACCTCCATGATCTTCGCGATACAAGCCTGGCTTAACGAGACTCCAGCGCAAGTTGCAGGCGGTAAACAACCAGCATACTTTGGAGTGGGAATGAGTCTCATGGCACTCGGATTTGTGTGCCCCTCCTTTCTCGCTCTCGCCCAATTTCCTGAGGAAGGCTAATATAAACGCGATAGGCATACCTCCCACTCTTCGTCCCGGGCATGGGCGCGGGACCTTTAGGAATGGGCAGTACAGCGGCCCCAGCTGAGGCTACACTTGCGTGAGAGAGAGAGAGTGCGCACTCGATCACATTACACTACTCGAGTACACCACAAATATTATCACAACGAGGTTCTTGAAACATTTTCAAAGTATCATACATGTAATATCATAAAACTGTAAAACCAATAATACATACCGGTAACTCATGAACTTTTCAGAAAGGGAAAAAATAATTCTTCACTGTGTGAAAACCCCTGCCTGGCCTTGGGGCTGAAAATCGGGGGCCTGTCATGCTGGTATGATAGAGCACCCCCATACCGTCCAGCACAGAACAACGTGCTGTGACCCATTCATCCCTGCCAAGACAAGCCCCCTGTCCTGGAACAATACCGGCGAACTGGAAAAAAAGGGGAAATCTGTACGGCACTGCGCTCGAGCATAGCTATCATTCAAAATTTTAAGCCGCAAACACCACTCAGTGCAGGCAAGTGTCCTCATCGACAGTCAATACACCACGCTCATTACCACCACCACTTCCAACTACCACTACAACAACACCACCACCAGACTACTGGACTACTATTACTACTCACCATCCATCCATTAATTTTTTTGCCAAAATGACCCGCGCAACAGAAACCATCTCCATCGCACTACTCCTCAGCTCTGTAAACTTCCTCACCCCCCCCCCCTTCTCCTCCCCCCTATTCCTCATACCATACTAACGTATATTTCAAAAATATAGCTCTACCTGGCAGCATACCTCCGTCTAATTCCCTTCCCGGAGAAAATCCAGGAGGAGATTATCCCCGTCGTAAGCCGCTCCCTCCTTTTCATCCATCCCCGGGTTAGAAAGAAAGAAAGAAAGAAAGAAAGGACAAACGTGCAAACAAACAAGCAAATGGTCAAGGGAGAAGCGACTAATGGGAATGGTTGCACAGTTACCGTTTTGGGGACTCGTTTCGTTCGGCGCGTATTTGTTGTTCTCCCTTGGGTGGGGGATTGTCACGTTTCGGGATACGGAGGAGGCGTATAAGGAGCTTGTGGTTGAGATTGAGACGGCCAAGAGGGAGTTGAGGGAGAAGGGGGTTGATGTTGATTAAGGTTTTACTTTCACAGTGTGAGGGCGGGTTGGTCCTTTTATAAGCCTCGCTACTATTTTTAATGGACGAATGTTGGGAGGAGGAGGATGGAGTGGTTAGTTGGGGATACCTTAAAATTGGAGTGCTCTACTGGTTTCTACAGGTTTACAGGTACGCAGTAGGGTGGTTCTAATTAGAGTGATTTCGAGGCGTGCATAAGCTCCTCTGGGGAGTAAACTGTGTAGTGGGTGTTTCGATCCCAGTGTACCAGTGAGGTATTCAGCCCTAGATATGTCGCCGTGGTAAGTGAATTCATGTACTCGGGTATAGACGTGGGTGATCGGGCAGCCATGGATTAGAGCTGCCAAAGCTTCTTGCCCATTTGAGCAATTTTGATGCCAAATTTATTCTTTTATTTCCTACAAAGGCAGTAAGTTCAGGCCTCTGGAATCCCTGACTGTCCGAACACCCACGTTCATACCCGAGTATGGTCAAGCGGACTGGTGGGGCAGGCTTAGTTCTCTCCCCAACGCTATGCCCGAACATACGCCCTTGTAAATCCCGTGCACAATCACAATCGCATTCACTTCCCCCCACCAGCCGAACTACCGAATCCTCGAGGAGTGCCAACATCTCATACGCAAGTTCACAGCAGTGACAACTGCCAATTTAATTTTAATTCAATTCAGGCCATTCCCTTGTTAACACCGCATTCCGCAGAGGAAATTTCACATCCCTTTACACAGAAATTGTAACCCGGAAAAAAAATGAAGTGATAAAATGCAACGAAAGAGCGGAAACTAAAGGGTTGTTTCTATTTATTCGACTGTGTCGGTGCTGCTCTGGGGGCCACGGGCGCCTTTGGGAGTGCCGATTCGAAATCCGTTGCTAAACCTGCGGGTGACGGTCTTGAGGTATCTCATACGCCCTGTGCCTGTGGTCTTTCTTCTCTTTGCCTTCTCGGACCAGTTATCTATACACCACCAGTAAGTGCCCGTTAGATAGCTGGAAAGGTGGGAGGTATAGAAGAGGAAGACCTACATTTCCTAACCTTGGCGGCTGGGTATCCACAAGATGCACAGGTGTGTTTCTGGATGTGGAAAGAGCGGCGACCACAGCGTCGGCACAAAGTGTGTGATTTGTTCTACGCGGAGAGTAAAGTCAGTTTCGTGAATCCCGTCGCGAAGTTTGCAAGAGCAGCTATTGGTCGAGAATGGGGTAGAGGGAGTTGGTGTTTTTTTTTTCTTTTTTCCTTTTCGGAGGGAGGGAGGGTCAACTAACATGGCGCTTTCCGAACGAGCTATAAAATTGTTAGCTTTTTCTACTCTTGTAGAAATTGGGCTTCTAATCTTGAAAAACTCACGAGGTTCCTTTGGTCATTGTGGCGGATCGATGAGGGGTGGTATCGTGATGGGTTGCTGAATCGTGCTGTTGGTGCTTGTCGAAATTTCCTTGAGGTCGACCTCACTGTGTGTGGTGGGGATTGGGGGAGAGTGGGCACTAAGCTGTTGTTGGACGGCAGCAGTCCACGGGTTTAGCCCTACATTATGGGCTCATGACGAGGGGGGCATATTATTATTATGTAATTTATCCAGCCACACCCCTGAGTCCCAGCCACAAACGCGAGCTTTTGGGAAATCTTCTTTTGGCCACAAAAGACAAAGGAAGGAAGTCGAGTGTCGAGAGAAACGACTGCCGTCGATGTGAGAGTGAGCGAGGCTAGACTTCTGGCGTCGCCAACAACTGCCTTCTCCCACCCTTTACCCTTCCCCTTCCTTTACCCTTCCTTTCGTTATATTATAGGCCCATCCATATTCCCTTCACCACATCCGATCCTTTTATTCTTTTCACCCATCTGTCCTCATCACCCCCCCTTGGGTATTCTATCTTCCTACCCTCACTCGTCACAACAACATTCTCTTCATTGTTCCCTTCCTCCTTTTATCAATCAATCCGCGCAGCTTCCTGACCTTATTTGGGCGGTGGCTTGACTCCCCTTGAACACCAAATTCAAATTCAAATCATAATATCATGTCTGCCGCCGAAAATGCCGGAGGTGATAAAGCTCACTATAAATCTTACAAGTCTGTTATTCCGAGGCCCTCACACACGCTTTACATTTTTTTCGGCGATCGCTAACATGCTGCCTCAATAGGAAGAAGTATAAAAAGCTTCGCTTCAAGTTCGACCAGGTCATGAAACGCTCAGATGAGCTCTTTAAACAGGATCAAATCGCGTCTGCTGCAATTAAGCGCATACAAGAAGAGAATACGTGCGCAATGAAATATCTCCGTTTATTTGCTTGTATAGGCTATCTCGAAATCCGGAAGCTAAACCACGTGTTGCAGGCGCCTTCTAGATCTTCTGGTCGACTTGAATTCGTCTTCACATGTTCCAAAATCTCGTCGTTTTAACATCGGGTCCCCTTCTAGTGCTACTCCGACTCGTTTTCTTTCGCCCACACTACTTGCTACGATGGGAGGATTGGATGAAGAGATTGCAGGCCTCGCTGATGACAATGATGTGGAACCGGTGCAACTGGAGCCTGCCCCTGTCAACGGTAACAATGCAGAGGCCGAAGACCAAGATGACAACAGCACTGATGACGACGATGAAGACGACGAAACTCCACCAATACAACGCCACGGCGCAAAATACAGCGATGATGAGGATGAGGACATGGATGATGATGACCGGGAAGCATATCTCGAAGAGATACGTGAAGCGAACCACAGGCGCGGAATCCCCGACACACCACCGAGATACATTCGGGATAAGCTTAAGGCTGATGCAGAAAGAGAGAGAAAGGAGGCTGAAGAACAAGCCAAGAAGGCTGCCGCTGAGGTTGCTGCAAATGGCGCCAATGGTTCCGCACCCCTTGTGTTCAAGCAGGAGCCCGTAGACGAGACGCCCGAAGGTATTCAGGAACCCGCCCCCCCACACACCCCCAATAATCGCAAGTTCTTAGTATTGGAGAATACTTATCGTCGTGGTGCTACCCCACCTTACTTGCGCAATACCAGCCCCTTTTTGATGTCTATTGAGGAGGAGGAAGCCTTCTATGCCAATGTTGATGAGAACCTTGGTGGGGAGATACCTACTCTCCCGGAGATTGTCCACATCTCCCCTAATGCTGGCAAGGGAGAAGGAGACCCACGAAACCCCATGAGCGTCTACTGTTGGTTAAGGAAATATCAACCACAAGTCTTCTTGCAGGAAACTGAAGGCGAGAGGAAGCCTGGTAGGGGTAGGGGCGGTGGTAGGCGCAGGACTGTTGTTGATGGTGATTCCGGGGATGAAATGCCCTCCAGTATTAAAACTGCTGGGAGCAAACGCAGACGTGTCGACGAAGGAGAAGAGACTCCGGGTAGAGGTGGACGGGGCCCCCGCGGGGGTAGAGGAGGCAGGAGAAAGCCTACTGAAGGTGGAGAACCGCCGGTGAAAAGGCAGAGGAGGTTGGTAGCGAGGAACTCTTGAAGGAACCCTATATACCTTTTTTTCTGCGAGCGAGGGATCTAACCAGTCAATGTAGCAGTGTTGTCTGATAGCTAGGGAGCGAACTGGCTCTTGGTCTCGAACTCGAAGAGCGTTAGCACTTGTACAAGGGAAAGAAGAAAGGGGAAAGTATTACTTTTTTCTTTTTGGGGAAAATTTAGATTGGATGGGATGGGATGGGACTATTTGCTACGCCCAGATCTGGAAGGCATCGCCTTTTCACTGCTTGCGCCTCTACGATTGGACCAGAGTCTATTGAATGAAGGTCCATGTGTTTTAGTCTCTTTTCCCTTGCTACACCACCTCTGCTCGAGTCTCTTATTCTTGTCTCACTTTCTTTTTTTTTTTTCATATTCGTGAGGGTTCTTTTTCTTTTGTCTTTCAGGGTGGAGTTTTATGGGAATATCGTGCGTGTAAAATCAGCTCATTCGTCTTGTGTGTTATTTCTTGGTACTTCATCTCATATCAGCCAAGGGTTTATATTTCCTTTTCTCCTCCACACAAAAAAACAATGCTTGGGCGTTTATCCTTCGTTAGTGTTTGTTTAAAGTAATAATTCTGATAGCGGGCAGCAGGAGGTGGAGGAGGCAGGGTGGTTTCTTGGGGCTAAAGTGTATGATACGGGTAGTGGATACTGTGGGTGGCCTATGTTTCGATTTCTTTTGCAGCCATGGGAGGAAATGGTGGGGAGGTGGGGAATGATGGATGGCATAGATGTTGATGTAAGTTTAGCACATTGTATCGCAAATTTTGCTCTTAATGGACTGGTCTGGACTAGGAGTTTTTTAGTTTTTTAGTTTTTTTTTTTTGAAATCTTCTGTATCGGTACATGTAGGTTAATAATACTGTGCTTTTGGAAATTTTGGGGGAGGAGCGGTGGTTAACCTCGGGAATTTTCTTGATAGCGGAACCTAGAGCCCCGGCAGTACTCGAGTGCAGTACGGTACTGTATGATACGAGTACCAGTCAGCGCTGGGGAGAAGGATTTTAGACTTAAGCGGCATCATAGCCTATCTTACCGCTTCGGGTAGCGTGGCTCCACGCCAAGAATTAGCACCGTTTTTGGAATCGGGCAGCTACGATACCAGGGGCCCGGACGGTGGAAAGGACAAACGGGTGCCAATTCTTGGCTCGGAAACGCGAATTCATGTATTGTATTAGTACTACTATCACTGCCGGCACATAAGTCATGGTACTATAGACTCTGTTGACGCCTGCTGCCATGTCTTTTGGCTGGTATAGTACGGTACTCGGATGTCAATACGAATTGGAAAACTATTCTGGCTGATCCCATACAATGTCTATAGACAAGGGCTATGTTTTTCCGAGTCCGCACAGATTACCGTGGGACGAGGATTGATTGCTGCAAGTGACCCTCGTGAGCACCGATTTTGGTAGCGTGGGTGCCGGTGTAATACGGTAATAATAATAAGTCACGAGTGATACAGGTATGATATAATACCTCGGGCGCAATGGGAATTAGTCACCAAACTCCACCCCTAGCTAGAATTCCCGAGATACAGCAGGGTGTGAGTCTAAATTCTCAAAGGATTGAATTCACGAAATGGTGAAGAAAAAAGAAAAGAAAATTACCCTCTTTCTAATTTGCTGACAGCAATTCATAGAACGCTAGTATCATATCATACCAGTACCGTTGTTGGTGTTACTCTGTAGAGAGAGAGGTGTGTCATATCAAGCCTCATCTCTCGCCAAGATGCCAGTCGCCCCGCCACCCCACCGGGGTACTCTAAAAGGCAAAAACTTTGGGTGACCTTCAGGCACACAGCTTTCTTCTGCCCTTCATAAGGGACCAAAGCTTTCTCCCCTCCCCCCCCCTCATCTTGTTCTTTCCTCTCGATCCTCACTTCCTCCCCTCTCACCTTAAATCCTTGCTCCTGTTCCTCCCCCCTTCCACTGCCCTGATCTCTTGCTCCCTTTTTTCCTACAGCCTCTCATCCTATTCGCCCTCAACTTCTCACTCTCTGTGGCGCTTGCCGCATCTCTTACGGAACCTTGGATCCTACCACAATTCATACAAACACAATTCAGCCGCTAGTTATGGCTACCGTCGAGCCAACTCCCTCGCAGTCACCAAATCAAAGTCCTGCACCGTCAAGGGGCACCACTCGTCAGCGTGCCGGTAGAGTTCCATTTCTCGGCATTCGAAGAAACCAGCAGCAACAGCAACAATCGCCCGAACCTTCCACATCTGTAGAGCCCCAACCGCGACCTCAGACAGAACAACCTACAAGAGCAGGTTATCGCAGGAGAAGATATGGGAAGGGTAGGGGTGGCGGTAGTGGTAGCAGTTCCAGCAGCGTATCCCCATCAAACAGGGATACCCAGGAACTAATTTCCGATCGCAAGAACCTAGAGGCTGATAGAGCATCTCAAGCATCAGGCTCCACGAATGAGGAATTGCACTTCGATATGGCTTCAGTGGCACCTAGCACATACGGTGACCAACCCAGCGAGACCCCTAGCACTATACGCGAGGTGGACGAACCCAATGGAGCCTCATTACCTGTCCATGCTCCTTCTACTGTTAGCTCTTCATCACAAAATACCGTCCGGAAAGGGAAGGGGAAAGAGAGGGCTGTTAGCGAGACAAACAGTACCACTGATGATGGCTCGGCGTCTCATCGGGCTTCGCCTCGTAAGAGCAATAAGCCCAAGGGTCGACGATTGCCTCCACACAAGCGGTTTGGGGGTCATTTATCTTCCACTGTGGACTCTGAGAATTCCGCTTCTACATCATCTAACACCTCTATTGTGGACTCGCCCGATGAAAGTCGTCTAGCCCCAAAACTCTCGCGTGTACCGCCTCCGAAAGAATTCGGGGGACAATTGACAATAGGAGAGGGCTCTGTGCTTAACGGGAAACTGCGTGCAGAGGCAACGGCCTACCAACCCGGTGAGTCTACAGATCAGTACCTTCCACCACATCTTCGCGGCGTTCCCCGTGATATAGATAGCAGGGATCTTTATTCCGATTGGGGACCGCCAACCACACTCTGCGGTTCTACGACCGCAAGTGTTAGATCTAGAAGCACTGTGCCTACTGGTGGGCGTGGGCGTGGAAGGGGTGGTCGCCGCGGACCGCAGATCCCGCACATTCCGTTGGCTGATGGTAAGCCATCTCCCAAAGTCGTAAACATGAGACCACATACCAACGAATATAAAGGTCCCGAGAACATTAGCACAAGAATTCATAGAGAAATCGCCAGCGGCTCCTACGAGTGCCTTGTATGTTTCAGCAATTTAACTAGGAAGGCGAAAGTTTGGAATTGCAAGTGCTGTTGGACAGTTTTTCACTTGGATTGTGTCCAAAAGTGGGCAAAGCAAGGTCTAGAGCAGACTCCAGCTGGGCCGATTGGTGCCGACTTTTCACCGACATGGAGATGCCCGGCTTGCAACAACCATGAGAAAATAGTGCCAACTGTCTATTCTTGTTGGTGCGAGAAAGAGGCCCAACCAGAGCCTACTAATTTTCTCCCCCCTCATAGGTATGCATTACTATTCTATCTGACATCGGTTCAATTGTTGACTTTGGTTCCCCAGCTGTGGTCAAACATGCGGAAAGAAGCGGAGTTCGCCCAAGGACTGTCCCCATGCTTGTGATCTTCAATGTCATGCTGGACCGTGCCCTCCTTGTCCTGCGATGGGACCCAAGCAACCTTGCCACTGCGGCAGGGATGAAATACAGAAGCGCTGTATTGACACAGTTTACGAAGGTGGCTGGAGCTGCGGGCATCCCTGTGGGGACAGCTTACCATGTGGCGAGCATTCCTGTCCAAAGCCATGCCACCCTGGAGTCTGCGGCGAGTGTCAAATACCGCAGATGCTTAAGTGCTTCTGTGGAAACAGCACCAAAGGGATCAAATGTAGTGAAAGGCAGGAGCCAGTCGAGAGCACGATCAGCGATATCCATGGCGTCGAAAATTGGTTGGGTTACTGGAATTGTCATTCACCATGCAATAGGTTTGTACTTTGTTTCCTCGATTTTATTGACTCCCTTGATTCTCTGGGCCCTTGCAATATACTAAGAATATAGGTATTTTGACTGTCTGAAACATACTTGTCAAAGGCCTTGTCATCCTCAAGATGCGCTCCCTGCCCGCTGCCCTCGCTCACCGGAACTTGTCACTCATTGCCCCTGTGGTAGGACCAAGATGAGTGAAATTCTTGAATCTCCTAGGGCCAATTGCGAGGCAGATATCCCGTTGTGCGATAAGACCTGTGGCAAGATTCTTAGGTGCGGTCATAAGTGTGATAGAACCTGCCACGAAGGTGAATGCCCTGTTTGTGTGAAGATCATTGATATCAAATGCGTCTGTGGTAAGACTGTTTTAGAGAGTTTATGCCATCAAGGAGAGCCAGGGGAGCCTCCTCGGTGCATGAGGGTCTGCAAGATGCTTCTAAATTGTGGCAGGCATGAGTGTGCAGAGCGGTGTTGCTCCGGAGAAGGAAAGGCCCATGGCCGGTTGAATTCAAGGAGGAAGATGAAGTCATATAACCCGGGCCAGTCCAGCAGTGATGGATTCGAATCGGAACATATCTGCACGCGACCATGCGGTCGGCTATTGAAGTGTGGAACTCACAGCTGCCAGATGCTTTGCCATCGTGGACCATGTGGTACATGTTTGGAAGCTAGCTTTGATGAGCTGAGCTGTAATTGTGGAAGAACAATCTTATCACCTCCGGTTGCTTGCGGTACAACACCACCCAAGTGCGAATTCCCATGCACCCGGGACACGGATTGTGGTCATCCTAAGGTTCCTCACCCATGCCATACGGATGAAGTTAAATGCCCGAATTGTCCCTACCTTGTGGAGAAGACATGTCTCTGCCGTAAGAGAGGGGTTAAAAACGTTCCTTGCTTTAAAAACGCTGTTTCTTGTGGAGCTGAATGCGGAAAGAAGCTCTCTTGTGGTTCTCACAGTTGTCGTAAAGTCTGCCACGCCAGTGGAGGTTGCGATGAGCTTTGTAAACAACAGTGTGGAAAGGCCAAATCTTGTGGACATCCCTGCTTAGAAGCTTGTCACGCGCCATTCCAATGTCCGGAGGTCAACCCATGCTCGGCCACTATTCAGCTCACTTGTGCTTGTGGGGGGTTGAAGCAAGAGGCTAGATGCTATTCTACTAAAGCTAACCTTACTGGGAATAAGAAAGAGTTGAAGTGCAATGATCAATGCCGTAGTCGACGTATGGCACTCGCCCTCGAACTCGACCCGGATCGCGAGTCTATTCCTCCTTACTCTGAAGGGACTCTCTTTCACTATGCCAAAGATAGGAAGTGGTCGGCTGCTATCGAGGAGAAATTTAAGGTTTTCGCTGAATCAAACCAGAAGCGGTGCACTTTCAACCCAATGAAAAGTGGCCAGCGTGCTTTCTTGCACTCCCTTGCGGAGGATTATGGATTCAAGAGTGAGTCGCAGGATCCTGAGCCCTATAGAAGTGTCGTCCTTTTCAAAGGATCCAATAATGGTACTGCCCCAAAGAAGACTATTGCAGAATACATCGCCTCGAAGCCAAGTGCTGTCCCTACCAGCACCCCGCTCTCTATTCAGCAACTCAAAAAACCCCAACGGCAGGCCTACAATGCTATTATTCTGCAAAATATGAAAATCGGGATTTTGGATCCTGAGATTGAAAGGGAGTTAGAACCGGTCCTCAAGGACACCCAACTCCGCTTTAACCTCGATTGGTCGGGTAGCGAAGACGTCTTGCTTGTCCCAAAAGCCAGCTCGTTAGGCAACGACCAAATCGAAGTCGAACTGGCCGACGTCCTTATTCCGCAACTCAAGCGCCTCATTGCCAAGAATGGCTTAGCAGATAAAGCTGAATTATGCCAGGTCGGAAAAGATGGACAGATAGTCAATAGAGAGAGTCAGCCTAAATGGTCTCTTGTCGTCGGAAAATCCTCCGCCACCGGAACAAAGCCTCCCACTCAGACGAGTGTTGGGTCGAAGAGTCGGTTCGACTTTGAGTACGGAAAGGTCGAATTGGCACGTACCAGTGCTGAGAGCCTTAGAAAGAAGGAGAAAAAGAGAGAGAAGGAAGTTGATGTTGTGGACGATTGGGAGACAGCGGCTGATAACGAGTCAGAAGCTGCTGGTGGGGGCCCGGCTTCGCCTGTGGATATGGAGGCTAACACAGGGGAGGAAATCGAGGCGCAGGTTTAAATTTCTCACTGTGGGCCTCTTAATCGATTCTTACCTAGCATTCCTTGGAGCGCCGTTGCATTCATATCTATGGATTGTTTCCTGTTTATTCCTTGCTCGCCTTTTCTCTCTCACTTTCTGTTCCTATTCTTTACTCTTTGCCCCTGGGAAGGGGGATGTCGCTTGAGTTTTTACGATTTCACGATACCACTGTGCCCCAATAGCCTTATTTTCTTTCTTTCTTTCTCTCTGGCTCAGCTATTCCTCATACGCTTCCTTCTCATTTGTTTGCCCCAAAATCCAGGTGTATATTAGAGATACTAGTGGAGTGTACTTTTTCTCATTTGCAAGGACGGCTGGGTGGTGGATGGATGAACGGGAAATGTTTTTAGCACAACCTAGCTAATTTATGCTCTAAGCGTGTTTTCGTGCTCTGCGGTCAAGCGCCGGATACGGACAGAGCAGCATACGTAGGCTTGCGATGGGCGATATGGGGGGGGGGGGATAGTGCAGTAACTTTACGACCACTGGCCTGTGCTAGGGGCATGCGATGCACTCTACGAGCGCTCCCTAATGACGATTCAACACCAGCACCAGAAAAGCATAGACGAGTGAGCAACTATGACCCACCACTACCCAGCACCTATCCATAACTGGTGACTCCCGGCTTCAAAGTCGAACAAATTACCGTAGTTCACGACGGTAGAACACCCAAGCACACATTCCGCCCAGACATAAGCTCACCATCCCCACCGACCAACGAAATCCCAGATATCCTAAGTTCGTGCACAAGCCAATCTCTGGAGACCAGATACCGACACTCATGCGAATCATGTATGTGGATGTTTCCAGCGATTACAGCGCAACCTAGCACTTCTCTATCTATCAATCAAGCCCTTGTAGCCATGGTGGAGTGCCCGGATAGTTAGTAGAATCTATAGCTGTTTTCTTTCCTTTCCCCTCAGGATCTTGTGATGCCCTGGACCTTTCTCTTTTTCTTTTTCTTTCCCTCCCTCTCTCTATCGATGCGGGTGTTCCCGTCGTGGTTTTTTTTTTTTGTCCCTCTTCCGGTTCGTCGTCGTGTTGGACATGTTGGGCTGGGTGTTGCTTCGGTCTGGGAGTTTTTTTGTGGTGGTGGTGATTTGGTTTATTATTATTATTGTGGTTGTATCATATAAGGTCCCCTCTGTCTGGTATCATATGTAGGAAAAAAAATGGCATTTTTTATATTTTTTTTATGTGATGGCATGTCGAACGGGGGTCTAGATAGACAGTTTCTGTAGATTTATTTACTCGTATCGTATTGTACTCAATATAGGAAAGTCACAGCAAGCAAGCATGCTATAAAGTCTGGTTTAGGAAAACTTAAATGGAAATAGTAAAAGAAACTTTATATAGCTTTTCTGAAGGATGAGGAATGAAGGATATCGTAAAAAAGTTTTCGTACTACTCACTTTGGAAGCAGCCTCTAGCGCTGCGGGTCTGATGAAGCAATTAAGATCCCAATGAGGGCCCTCTTAGCAAGCAATGGACACCTAGTTATAATATGTTTAAATATCATAGGAGGCAGCTCAACATCAGTCGCAAGTAGTGTCTTGATCCTGGTCAGGCTAGGCCAATCCTTCAGCGCAATTAGGTAACATTTGTGAGATCTCATCCAATGGATCCAGCATGCTTGGGAGCTTCGGGGGCTCCGGCATATATGATACTTGACTGTATGCCAGTGTATATACCATCGTAATGGATCCTAGAAGACTTCTTGGCATTGGTTAGATTTTTTCTATGATACTGTAGGTCTTGGTCATCCTCACTCCTCCGCCCCCGCCGCCTCCATGGGGGACAATGTGAGCCTATTTGGCAGTAGGCTGTTGAACCCCCACTGATAAGCTCACCCCGTTAGTTCAGGCTAGGTTTCGCCATGATCTCTCGACGGCATTACGAGTAGAAACGTCTAAGTTAGCTAGTACAATTGCGGCAAGAACAGGCTAACTTAGGGAGCCATGGGACGAACGCTATGAAAAAGTCGAACGGAGGGTACTTACTGGCGCACACAGGTATCTATCTGACGGGTCTTGAACGTTCCGTATCCGTGATATGACATGACCCATGGATCCTTTGAAGTCTTCCTTGTGAGCGACACTAAGCTTATCAGCTATATGCGGGGTCTTCGGTCCTTCCTCATTCTATCTTGTATACTCGGTACCTAAATGCCTAAATATCGCTGAAGTAAGCGGACCATAGGGCGGCTGGAAAAGTGGCATAAGCCGGGTTGTCACTTCTATGCATTTCAGTCTGGCTTTTGGGGTGTTGGATGTATAGATATTAGCGGATGCCAAACCCCCGTGTGTACTCTACCGACTTTGAATTGTGGATTTTTCGAGCCCGATTTCTCTCTTATTCCGGACTGGATACTGTCGTCTCTTTCTTCTTATTGACTTGTCGATATCAGGTTCCTCCCTCCCCAAGATTCAGAGCTTTTTTTCTTTCTCTCCTTCCAAGACAAATAAATATCTCAAGCTGCGCAGTGTTCCTATAGTGGCTATATGGCAGACATGGAGGTTAAACGATTACGTCCTCCCTGAAGATCGTGGATGACCGTTGGGGTATAAATAGGGGATGGACCTCTCCCCTTTCTCCCTTCAATATAACATCAAGCCTCGACTACAGTACCGCACACCCTTCTTCATTGAGACGACTTCTTCCCCTTTTCCTAGCAGCATACCCACTCGCATCAAATATCACTCGCTTCTAAGCCCGAGTCTTCAACCATGGTTATGAAACCGAAAAGCACGACGCGTCCTATGTAACACAAAAACACTGACTCCAACCGCACAGCGGTGTCCTGCACGATGACCCTGGCAGGGGCGCCCCCCCTCCTCTCCCCCCCCCCTCCCCTTCCTCCCCACCAACGTGCCGGTACATACGTACAGAAGGGTGCTCCTTCGGCGCCGTGGCGGAGAAGGCATGCACGCCAAGAATTCCAGCAAAAGAGAGAGCCAGATAAGCCAACCGTTTTCCCCCGTGGTGCTTTGGTGGTTGCTGCCACAGGCTTCCGTTGGACTGGATTGGCCTGGATCGGGTGCCGGTAGCAACGCACCACCAGGCACGCCCAAGCGAGTGATTCGTTGTGGAGGTTGTGCGCTCTGTTGGACGGAAAGTGGATACCTATTTTTATGGGTTTTCGCATACAAGATGCCTTTATTTATTTATTTATTTATTTATTTATTTATTTATTATTTATTATTTTAAATTGAGGGAAATGAAGTTTGCGTCACGGTAATGTGAGTTGGGTTGGGCTTACCGGGTTGATCATTTTGGGGGGGGGGGGGGTGGGTGGATTATCTTGTTTATCACTCTTTCTACCTTAACAGTTTATCTTCTGGCCGGTCGGTCAGCCGAGGCGGGAGGGAGGGAGGGAGGAAGGGAGGGAGGGAAGGAAAGAAGGAAAGAAGGAAAGAAGGAAAGAAGGAAAGAGCTGCTTCGGGGGTAGGCTTTGGTTCGTATGGGGAAAGGGGTTAGGAGGACGGAGATAGCTGGCCCGAGTTGATACCGGCACTGTACTCGAGTAGTCGCCAAGGGAAAGATCAGTTGCTGGGTGTAGGAGAAGTGTCAGTGGGGGTGATGGTGGTTCGCCACGGGAGGTATCGTAAAAAGCCTTCCGTGGGTGTTGTCGCTGGCTAACTTTATACAGTACAGCACCTCGAATTGTGCGCATGATGTCCAAGATACCGAACTCGATATTCACCAATTGAGGTGGACCAAAGGGGAATTCTATGCACGGTTCATTCTTGATTTATGCTTCTATCCGTCCCTTCATGTGCTGTCTGCGTAGTTTAGGTTTTAAAATAACTAAAGGAAATGTACAGTACCGGTGTTTTAATGTTAAATCAGCTGTACGGTAGTGGTGGTGGTGGTGATAGTGGTGGGGAGAATGCTTGCTTGCTTTGCATCTACCGGCCTATAGTGCTCGTGCTATGCTCGAGCTGCTTCAACACCGCGAGTAAAGTGCTTCAGCCTATCATACCTGAAATTGCGATGGATGTGTGGTATCTCTGGAACTTGGATTGTGGGTTCCTACTGCAGCAAGTGAATAGGTGCAGTATAGCACTGTACCTCGTGAATAATCACCGGCAATTCGTTCTGTTCCTGTGTGGTGTTGTACTGTAAACCGTCAAACGGCTTTTTTTTAAAAAAAATAATAATCAAGAATCAGAATTGGGATGCTCTGAAGGAAAGGGTGAGAGGAAATTGACCCGAGCTTCTCTTTCTCTCTTTTTTATATATCCCTTTTCCTGTCCTTTTCCTCTCAATTTCCCATTTTCTGGCCTCCACCTCCACTACAGCCATCCTCCTCCTCCTCCTCCTCCTCCTCCCCCTCAGCATCATAGTTGTCACCAGGTGCCCACTGCCCACTTACTCACCAAGTAAATTAACAAGCTATATCCTACAACCTACAACCAGCAACCTGGAACCTGAGACCACAACCACAACCTCAATCACAACCCCACGTCTCTCACTCTCCAAAATTCCTCCCTGGCCTTGCCTCAATACTGTGCTGATTCCGGGAGACGACTGGGTGAAAGGGAAGATATATACCGAGACCGCTTGAGAGAAGCCCACCACCCATTTCCATCCCTTCTTTACTCGGGTATTATTCTTCAGTGATGCTGCAGGTACGTTGTCTATTTTCCTTCTTTTTCGCGCCCACCGTTCGCTGTGGCCCGCGCGCCCGTCCTGTCTGCGTCTCTCTTTTCTCGGCCCTATGACGTTTGGAATTCCTGCGATTCTCGCAAACTTTGGCAAACTACTTCTCCCTCTTCTCCTTCCCCTTCTCTCCTTTTTTCGTTTCTCCTTTCCCTTCGCTTTTTGTATGATAGCTGTTTCGTGTTTTACCTCCTCTTTGCTTCTTCCCTCATTTGAGCTCTCTCTCCCTTTTCGTTATTATGGTTGATCGGGTTGAGCCGCTGAGGGGTTTATTCCCTAATTACAGGGCTCGCTCATTCCCCCTTCTTCCGCAGCCCGTCGTTTCTTCCCTGCCATGCCCTTCCTTGACTTTCGCCCCCTTCCTGAGCTCCCTCACTGCCTTTCTTGCGCTTCTCTCCCGCGGTTGTTGCCTCATTGCTGCTTCCCCTCACCTCTGCCCTTTCCCTTTCCCTTTCCCTCCCACATTACCAAGCCCCCCAATCTACCCGTCCACTCATCCCGCTCGCAACAACCCCCATTCCAGTGTTTCTCCACCCTGCGATATGCCCGGTGAAGGTTTCGCTGCACTCCTTCTGCCTCCGGTACCATTATCGATAACCACAATCTGAGGCTAACCATTCACCGCTGGGCTTAATTTGCGCGGGAGCTTTAATGCAGGTCGGATTTCGCCCCGAAAACATCATGATCGCGGCAAATACGCAGCCAGAGAGTGGTGCGTATCATTGTTCGTCGCTACAACACACCCCCACGAGTGGCTCTGTGTCGTCCTCCTCCGATCAATGGCCTTCAGCTCGGCCACCTTCGG